>Ga0157284_10000024_pt1 | contig 20661 bp, 19 predicted proteins | sample NitcycUS059202B1_FD_108392 | JGI IMG/M metagenome (GOLD analysis project Ga0157284, IMG submission 108392) | Soil microbial communities from Arlington Agricultural Research Station in Wisconsin, USA - Nitrogen cycling UWRJ-S059-202B-1 | ecosystem: Environmental > Terrestrial > Soil >... | reverse complement strand
GGTCGGCCAGCTCGTCCTCCAGCTCGCGGAGCTTCGCCTCGGCCCGCTCGATCCGCTGCTCCAGCTTCGCCGCTTTGCGTGCCGCTTTCTGCGCCGGCTTGGTGGCGCTGTACTTGTTGCCACCGCCCCCGCTCGGTTTCGTAGCCGCGCTTGCTTCCGTTTCTTTCTCGTCGCGCCGCCGCTGGTACTCGGCCCAGCCGCTCGGGTGGCTCTCCAGCCGGCCGCCCTCGCAGACGAGGGTGCGACTGCCGACCGCCTCCAGCAGCGCCCGGTCGTGGGAGACGAGCAGCACCGCCCCCTCGAACTCGGTCAGCGCGTCCTCCAGCGCCTCGCGGCTCTCGATGTCGAGGTGGTTGGTCGGCTCGTCGAGGACGAGGACGTTGGCGCCGGAGGCGACGAGGATCGCCAGCGAGAGCCGCCGCTGCTCGCCGCCGGAGATGTCGGAGAGCTGCTTCTCGACCTCCTCGCCGGAGAAGAGGAAGCCGCCGAGCAGGGCGCGCGCCTGGTTCTCGGTCAGCCCCGTCTCCCGCTTCGCCGCGTCGAGCACGGTGCCGCCGCCGGCCGCGGTCTCGGCGTGCTGGGAGAGGTAGCCGATCTTGACGTTGTGGCCGGTACGGACGCTGCCGACGGCGGGCTCGCGGTCGCCGGCGAGGGTCTCGATCAGGGTCGTCTTGCCGGCCCCGTTCGGCCCGACCAGGGCGACGTGTTCGCCGCGCTCGATTTCGAGGTTGGCGCCCTCCAGCAGGGTCCGCCCCGGCACCTCCAGCTTCCCGTTGACCAGTTTCAGCACCACCCGCCCCGGTCGCTCCGGCGGCTTGAAGTGGAAGCGCAGGTGGCGGTTGTCGCGCTTTTCGCTCACCGGCCCTTCGCGCTTGGCTTTCTCGATCATCTTCACCCGCGACTGCGCCTGGCGCGCCTTCGTCGCCTTGTAGCGGAAGCGCTCGACGAAGCGCTCCATCCGCGCGATCTCCGCCTGCTGGCGCTCGATCGCTTTGCCGAGGGCGATCTGCCGCGCCGCCTGTTCCTGGCGCCAGGCGTGCCAGGGGCCGGCGAAGAAGCGCGCCTGCTGCGCCTCCAGCTCCAGCACCGAGGTCCCCACCGCCTCGAGGAACCAGCGGTCGTGGGCGACGAGGACGACGGCGGCGTCGAGGTCGACCAGGTAGCGCTCGAGCCACTCCAGCGAGGGGATGTCGAGATGGTTCGTCGGCTCGTCGAGCAGCAGCAGGTCGGGGCGGGTGGCGAGGGCGCGGGCCAGCGAGGCGCGGGTCAACTCGCCGCCGGAGAAGGTCGAGAGCGGCCGCTCGGCGTGCTCGGCCTCGAAGCCGAGACCGCGCAGCACCGCGAGGACGTCGTCGCGCCAGCGGTAGCCGCCGCCGGCTTCGAGCCGCTGCTGGGCAGCGGCGTAGGCGCGCATCGTCTCCTCGCTCGCCTCGCCGCCCATTTCCCTCTCCAGCCGCTCCAGCTCGGCCTCGGTCTCGAGCATGTCGGTGCGCCCGGAGAAGACGTACTCCCCCAGCTTCATCTGCGATTCCCGCGGCGGCCGCTGGTCGTGCAGCGCCACCCGCGCCCCCCGCTGCACCGTCAGCGAGCCGGAGTCCGGCGCCAGCTCCCCCGCCAGCACCCGCAGCAGCGTCGACTTGCCGGCCCCGTTGCGGCCCGACAGCGTCATCCGTTCCCGCGGCTCGAGCTTGAACGAGACGTCCTCGAACAGCAGCTTGCCGCCGACGTAGACGTCGAGCGAGGTTGCAGTCGCGATTGCCATGGCGGGATCAAGCGTAAGCTGCCGCCGTGGAACGAGACGAGCTGCGGGCGATCCGAAGCAAGAGAGGTCAGGGAGCTCAACAGCTTCCCTGACCCTCAAGGTGAATCCAATATCCGAAAGAGCGGCCGTGCTGCTGGCTACATACGCACTGTGTATCGCTCAATCGCGTCAGTACTACCCATCAACCTAGATCCCCCTCCCTCGCGGGCGCGTGGCGTCGGGGGTCTCTGTGGGCCACGCATTTATTTTGAGGCTTAGAGACGACTGGATCTGAACCTGGAGGTCGATTCCGAACCTGAGCCGCAGCGCCCGAAGGCACAGCACTGCTGCGGGTAGGAGTCCGGATCGATAGAGGTCCGAGCCGATCGCAAGCCAATCGCTTGCGACGGCGTCCATGTCTTAAGCCACCTCGTTCCTTTCAGGCAACGAGTACCTCCTTGCTCCGGGGGTAGGGTTGGCCGGAACCCTTGTAATTTAGAGCACTTTCTACTGCCTGGCCGAAAATTCGGCCTAGCCCTCACCGATTCCTGCAAGACCAAGCGCCTAGCTCCGGCGAAAGCAGACCGCCCGCGGCCGGTTTCGAGGCCGGCGTTTCTTCGCGTTCTTGCGGATCCTCTCGAGGGCCTTGTCCTGCCGCCACTCTGTAGGAGTGCGCAATCCCTTCGCCTTGTTGCAAGGCCGGCAGGCGGCGACAAGGTTGGCCGGCGTCGAGTAACCGCCACGCGCCCGCGGCGCGACGTGATCGACTTCGGTGGTCTCCTTGCCGCAGTACGCGCAGGTCCAGCCGTCCCGGTCGAGGACGGCGCCGCGCAGGATCGGGTGGATGCGTCGTTGGGCCGGGTCGGAGGCAGCCGGGTCCCAGTGCAGGAGCGGGTTGGAAGCTGAGGGAATTCGCATCGGGAAGAGGGCCGCCCCGCCACGGCCTACAAAGATCAGAACCCCGGACCGCGCCGAAGGTTTCGGTCGAACGGAAAAAGGGGGCGCCGAGGCGCCCCCTCCCCCTGCCGACTTAGCGCCGCGACGAGTCGCGGTCGTCGTCTTCGGCGTCGTACGGCTCGCGCGAGCCGGACTTGGCCAAGCCGCGGCTGACCATGTAGCCGACGGCGACGATGGCGACGTAGAGCCATGCCTGCCTGGCGATGAACTCATCGGTGCCACTGGTGTCGCCGCCCTTGATCGCGGCCGCGGCAACCAAAATGCCGACGATGACACCTACCATCGCCCAGAACTCGGTCGTCTTGAACGCCTGTTTGGTCTCCGTGGCGAGGCGGCGGACCGTGCCGCGTCCCGCGGGACGGCTAACGCCTACTCCCGCGCTGTCGGCGCGGGTCGTTGCTGACTCCATGATGATCCTCCTAGATGGTTTGGCTGAACCCAAGCCGGCCAAACCCCGTCTGAACGAGACGGCGCAACCTTGGGTGGAGCGAGTACAGCTCTCGAGGGGTCTCCCCAGGCGTGAAATGCGGTGGAACCCTGGGCGATCCACTCGGGAGTACAGGTCAGGTACCCGAACTCTTTGACAGGGAAACCAATCCCGAAGCAGGACGAGCCCCCGAGGGGGCCCGTCTTGATGGAGGCGCCGAGATTCGAACTCGGATCCGCGGACGCGGTGCGAGGGTGTCTACAGGTTTAGCTGGCGCTTGATTCTCGTCTCCCGGGGTCCGCGCCAGCGGGCACTGCGGGAGATAAAGCCCCTTTGGTGTCCCCTAGGCGGTCAGGGCGGTCCGCCTGGGTGAGCCCGCTTCTGAAGCCGGTGCCCCTTCCCGCGGGCGAGGAAGGACCGACTCTCACAGCGCTTAGCTTCTAACTAAGCGGCGAGGGCGAACTCATGGTCCGCACGTATTGGTTTGTGCTGGGGTTTAACGAGGCCTCCAGCAACCTCGACCTGCAACCGTTCGCACGAGTCGACCACGTCGAAGCCTGTCGCCCCCGTGCTTGGGAATGCCCTCCAATTGTACGGCGTCGGCGCGCGCGGCCTGCGAGGATGCTTGCCGTGAGCGAGCGCAGCTACGACGCGATCGTCCTCGGCGCCGGCCCCTCGGGCGAGGTCTGCGCCGGCCGCCTCGCCGACGCCGGCTGGAAGGTGGCGATCGTCGAGCGCGATCTGATCGGCGGCGAATGCTCCTACTACGCCTGCATGCCCTCGAAGGCGCTGCTGCGCCCGGCCGACGTGCTCGCCGAGGCGAAGCGGATCCCCGGCGTCCCCACCGGCCACGAGGAGCTGGAGACGGCGGCGGTCCTCGCCCGCCGCGACGAGGTGATCCACGACCAGGACGACTCCGGGCAGCTGCCATGGCTGGAAGAACGCGACATCGACTTGATCCGCGGCAGTGCCCGCTTCGACGGCGAACGCCGGATAGCAGTCGATGAGCACACGCTCGTCGCCGAGAGGGCGATCGTCGTCGCCACCGGCAGCAAGGCGGCGATGCCGCCGATCGAGGGGCTCGACGAGATCGACCCCTGGAACAACCGCAACGCCACCACCGCGAAGCTGCTGCCCGAGAGCATGGTCGTGCTCGGCGGCGGCCCGGTCGGCAGCGAGCTGGCACAGGCCTGGGCCAGCCTCGGCTCTGAGGTCACCCTGGTCGAGGGCGGCGAGTACCTGCTCTCCCGCGAGGAACCGTTCGCCGGCGAGGAAGTCGCCGAGGCGCTGCGGGAGCGGTTCGGGGTCGACGTCCGCACCGGCTCGAAGGTCGAGAGCGTCGCCGCCGGCGAAAGCGGGCACGGCATCGTCGCCCGCCTCGAGGGCGGCGAGCTGGTCGAGGCGGCGGAGATCCTGATCGCCGTCGGCCGCGTCCCCCACACCGCCGACCTCGACCTCGCAGCGGCTGGTGTCGAGGCGAACGAACACGGCTACCTCGATACCGACAAGCGGATGCGGGTCGGCGGCCGCGAGTGGCTCTACGCGATCGGCGACGTCAACGGGCGCTCCCTCTTCACCCATATGGGCAAGTACCACGCCTGGGTCGCGACCGAGAACCTGCTCGGACGGGAGGCGGAGGCGGTCGCCGAAGGCATCGGCTCCCCCCGCGTCACCTTCACCGACCCCCAGGTCGCCGCCGCCGGCAAGACCCTGGAGCAGGCGCGCGAGGCCGGGATCGACGCCCGTGCGGTCGACGTCCCCACCGACGGCACCCCCGGCGCGAGCTTCCAGGGCAAGGACACCGGCGGAACGTGCCGGCTAGTGATCGATCAGGCGAAGGAAACGATCGTCGGCGCCACCTTCACCGGCTTCGAGACCGCCGACTTCCTCCAAGCCGCAACCGTGGCGATCGTCGCCGAGGTCCCCATCTCCAAATTAAGGCACGCAATCGCTCCTTACCCGAGCCGAAGCGAGGTGTGGCTCAAGCTAATGGAGAAGGCCGAAGACGATTGACGGAGCCGGGAGAGGGGTTCGCCGGGCCCTCCCCGCTGTTGCCCGCCGAACCCCTCTCCCGGCTCCCTAAACCGTGGACCGGGATTTGAGGTCGTCCAGCAGCTCGACCGGGAATCCCGCCACCTGGTCGAGGTCGTCGACCGATTTGAAGCCGCCGAGGCGCTCGCGGTGGGCAAGCAGGCGCGTCGCCTGCGTCACCGAGAGGTTCTGCTCGCGCAGCTGCTCGAAGGTGACCGTGTTGAGGTTGATCTGCTCGCCGCCTGCCGCCGGCATCGGCGGCGGGGTCGGAGGCGCGAACGACTCTGCCGGCGGCGGGGGCGGCGTCGGAGGCGAGAACGACTCAGCCGGCGGCGGCGGAGTCGCCGGGAAGGACTGGGTGTCGGCCGGGGTCGGAGGCGGCGTCGGCGGTGAGAAAGATTCGGCCGGTGGGGGAGGTGGGGTCGGCGGCGCGAACGACTGCTCCTGCACCGGGGGCTCTGGCGCGGGAGGCGGCGGGGTTGGTACCCCGCCTCCCTGTACCGAGCGGACGGCGTTCTGCTCGGCTTCGGCGGCGCGGCGCTCGGCCTCGCGGGCGCGCTCTTCGGCTTCGGCGACGCTGCGGCGCATCTCCTCGAGGCGGCGGTCCTGCGCTTCCTCCTCGGCCCGGCGCTGCTCCAGCCGTTTCGCCTCGGCGGCGCGCTCTTCGGCGGCTTTCGTCCGCTCTTCGATCTGGCGCAGCTGCTCCTCGGCCTCTTTCATCGCCCGCTCGCGCGCCTGCCGTTCGTCCTCCAGGCGCTGCTCGGCGGTGCGGAGGTCGACCGGCGGCGCGGGAACTGCCTGCGGGGCGCCTGGCTGCGTGTCCTGGATCGGCGGCACGCCGGCGATCTGCTGGTCGGCCTGGGCGCCGATCCGCTGCGTCTCGGCGCGGACCTCCTCGACTTTGTCGCGCACCCGCTGCTCGGCGGCGTGCGGGTCGTAATCGCCGGGGGCCGGCGTCCCGCCCGGGACGGGCGGCGGCGGTACCGAGGGCACGGCGGTGAGGCCGCCGGCCTGCGGCTGCGCGGTCGTCGCCTCCTCCCATGGCGGCAGCTGCCCCGAGGGCGGGACCTGACCGCTGGCCTGGGCTTCGGCCACCGCGCGTTCGTTCGCTTCGCGGGCAGCAGCGAGCCGCTGCTCGGCCAGCGCCGCCTCGCGCTTCTGCTTGCCGGTGCCGATCTTGATCCCGAAGAACTTGCGCTCCTTCGGCGCTGCCGCCGCCGCGGCGGGCGCACCGGGGGCTTGAGGCGCCGCAGGCACGGGGGCCGCGCCGCCGCGCTTCTGCGCCTTGCGCTGCGCCCGCTCTTCCTTGCGGCGCTGCAGCTCGGCTTTGCGGGCTTCTCGCATCTGCAGTCGTTTCTGCTGCTGTTCGGCTCGCTGGCGACGCTTGCGGTCCTTGGCCGACTCGCCGGCAGGAGCCTGCCCCGCGATCGGGGGCGGAGTCGAGACCCCGGGCGGGGGCACCGACTGTCCCGGTGCGGCGGCAGCTGCGGCGGCTGCGGCAGGCGCCGCGGGGGGCGCGGCGGCCGGCATCGCGGTCGTTTCCTGCGTCGGAGGAGCGGCGGCCACAGGCGGCGCGCCCGGCGGTGGCGTCTGCTGGTTGGCCGGGGCGGCAGCAGGCGCACCGGCGCCCGGGCCCGCGGGCTGAGCCGCCTGCTTCTGTTCCTTCTCCTTCGCGCGCCGCTGGCTGATCCGCACGATCAGCAGGAGCAGCAGGATTGCCGCCAGCAGCGCGGCGACGAAGTAGGCGGTGTTGTCGCTGACGTAGTCGCTCGCCTTTTCGGGAAAGGAATCGGCGCCGGCCTGCGCAGGGGCCACCATGAGCACCGCGATGATCCCAGCGACGGCGGCGGGGAGACTCTTCCGGGTCCGCATCGCCCTGCATCCTTGCATGTGATTCGGCAGTTTCAACTTCAACGCATCCTTCCCTTGAACTCGCGCTCGACCTCTCTGCGAACGTCCCGGTCGGCGATCTCCCGCCGCCGGTCACGACCCTCCTTGTTTCGCGCTAAAGCCAGCTCCACCTTCGCCCGCGGCCCTTTGAAATAGATCCTGGTTGGAATCAGGGTCAGACCTTTCTGCGCGGTTTTGCCGACCAGGCGCTCGATCTCCTCCTTGTGCAGCAGCAGTTTGCGCGGCCGCTCGGCGGCGTGGGCGTCGACGGCGGAGTACTCATAGGGCGGGATATGCAGCTTGCGAAGCCAAACCTCGCCCCCGTCGACGACCGCGTAGGCGTCGGTCATCTGCGCTTTGCCGCTGCGCAGCGCCTTCACCTCAGAGCCCTGCAAGACGATCCCGGCCTCCATCTTCTCGACCCACTCGAATTTGTGGCGGGCGCGTCTATTCGTTACCACGTCGCCGGAGGCCGGCTCGCGTTTCTTCTTCTGCTTCTTCGCCATCGTCTACTCGACCTGTCCCGCCGGCTCCAGCTCGGCCCGGCCCCGCGGCGCATCTACCCCGGCGACGCGGACGGATATCGGATCGCCGAGCCGCACCCGCACCCCCGACTCGCGCCCGACCAGCGCCACCTCGGCCTCGTCGAGCTTGTAGTACTCGCCCGCGAGGCGCCGCGCCGGCAGCATCCCCTCGTAGACGTCGCCGAGCTCGCCGCGGAAGGAGACGAAGGCGGCGGAGCGGATCACGCCGGAGACCTCGCCCTCGAAGACCGCGTCGAGCCCCCGCTCGCCGAGCTCGCGTTCGAGCAGGTAGGCGGCGCAGACGTCGTCGGCGTGGCGCTCGATCTGCATCGACTGCCGCTCCCGGGCCGAGCTGTCGGCGGCGGCGTCGCGGGCCTGCGCCAGCGTCGGCGCCTCCTCCCCCTCGCCCAGCAGCGCCAGCAGCGCCCGGTGGCAGACGAGGTCGGGGTAGCGGCGGATCGGCGAGGTGAAGTGGCAGTAGGCGGGGCTGCCGAGACCGGCGTGGCCGATGTTCCGCTCGCTGTAGTAGGCCTGCTTGAGGGATCTGAGCACGAGCGAGGTATACGCCTCCTGCCCATGCCCGCGTCGGGCGGCCTCGCGGCGGGCCAGCCGGCTCGCCTCGGCGGCCATGTGGCCGGCCTCCTGCGGCGAGAGCCCGCGGCCCAGCGGCGGCGTCGGTACTCCAAGCGCACTGAGCTGCTCAAGCAGGCGCTCGATCCGCGCCGCGTCGGGCTGGGCGTGGACGCGGTAGATCGCCGGCACCCGCTCGCGCTCCAGCAGCTGGGCGACCTGCTCGTTGTTGAGGATCATCAGCCGCTCGATCAGCCGGTGCGCCTCGGTCTGGGCGACCCCGTGGGCTCTGACCACGTTCCCCTCGGCGTCGAACTCGAACTCCGGCTCGGTGGATTCGACGTCGAGGCTGGTGGTGCCGCGGTGCTGGCCGAGACCGGCGGCGACCTCGCGCGCGGCGGCCAGCGGTTCGGCCACCTCGGCCGGCGGCTGCGCTCGGCCGGCGAAGATCTCGTCCAGCTCGTCGTAGTCGAGTCGCGCGTCGGAGCGGATGCGGCTGCGGTAGAAGCGCGCCTTCCGCGGCCTCATCCCCGGTCCCAGCTCGACCTCGGTCGTCACCGCCAGCCGAGAAACGCCGGGCGCCAGGCTGCAGGCTTCGCTGGAGAGCGCGTGCGGCAGCATCGGCTCGACCGTGCCGGGGACGTAGGTGCTGTTGCCGCGCCGCCGCGCCTCCTGGTCGAGCAGCGACCCGGGCTTGACGTGGGCGGCGACGTCGGCGATGTGGATCCAGACGCGGGCGCCGTCCCCCTCGAGCTGGGCGGAGACGGCGTCGTCGAAGTCGCGCGCCGTGGCCGGGTCGACGGTGAAGGTCGCAAGGGCGGTGAGGTCGCGCCGCGGCCCGCTTTCCCGCTCCGCCCATTGCGCCGCTTCCCGCGCTTCCCCCTCGATCGTCGGCCGGAAGCCGCGAAACCCCAGCTCCTCCTTCAGCAGCCCCTCGACCGTATCCCGCGCCGGCATCAGCCGCCGATCTGGCCGGCGAGGACGCCGAAGGCGCGCTGTTCGGCCTCGTCGGCTTTCGTCTTCGGATCGTCTTGGACCTTGACGTCGGGGTGGATCCCATGACTCTCGGCCAGGTTGACGCCCTTCGGGGTGAAGTATTCGCCGACGGTCAGCTTCAGGGCGCCGCCGTTGGCGAGCGTCTGCTCCTCCTGGAAGACGCCCTTGCCGAAGGAACGGGTGCCGACCACCTCGGCGCCGCCCTCGTCGGCCAGGGCGGCGGTGAGAATCTCCGCCGCCGAGGCGGTGCCGCCGTCGATCAGGACCACCAGCGGCAGCTTCGACCTCCGCCCGCCGCTGGTCTCGTAGGTGCTCTCCCCCTGGCTGCGCGATTTGGTCGAGACGACGACCCGCCCCTCGGGCAGGAAGAGGCTCGCGGTCCGCACCGCCTCCTGCAGCAGGCCGCCCGGGTTGTGGCGCAGGTCGAGGACGATCCCCTGCGCCCCTTCCCCCTGGACGCGGCGCAGCGCGCCGGCGAGCTGGCCGTGCGCGCCTTCGCTGAAGCTGAGCAGCCGCACGTAGCCGAGCTTGCGCCCCCCCACCTCCTCGACCCGCCGGCTCACGTTCGGCAGCGTCACCTCGGCCCGGGTCAGGGTCAGGTGCCGCACCTTGTCGCCTTTCGCGGCGCGGACCCCGATCGTCACCTCGGTCCCTTCCGGGCCCTTGATCTTCTTCGTCGCCTCGCTGCTGCTCTCGCCGGCGATCGACTTCCCGTCGACCGAGACCACCAGGTCGCCCGCTTCGAGCCCCGCCTGCTCGGCAGGGGAGCGCGGGAAGACGCTCGCCACCCGCAGGCCCTGCTTCACCCCGACCACGCTCAGCCCGATCCCGGAGAAGTGCCCTTCGATCTGCTCGTTGAAGGCGGCCAGCGCTTCCGGGGAGAAGTATTCGCTGAAGCGGTCCTCGTGGCGCCGGCGCAGCTCGCGGACCATTCCCTGCAGCGAGGCGTTGCCGAGCTCGGTCTCCCCCACCGGCCGGTAGTAGCTGTCCTCGATCGCTTCCGCCGCTTCCGCCATCAGCCCGGCCGGTTCTTCGACGAAGACGTCCCGCAGCGGTTCCGGCAGCAACCGCGGGTGCCCACCCAGCCAGAGCCCGGCGGCCGCGACGGCCACCAGCGCCGCCGCGAAGGCCACGGCCCCGCGCGCGCTCACGCCCGCCTCAGACCTTGAGGAAGCGCCGCAGCGTCACGCCCGAGCCGATCGTCGAGACGACGATCGAGGCGGCGAAGAGGATCGCGACCAGGGCCGGGAAGCCCAGGGTCGAGTTGTTCTGAGCCGAGAGGACGCTGATCGAGTCGCTGAGGGGGTCGACGACGGTGATCTTGCCCAGCCACAGGATCAGTATGGCCAGCAGGCCGCCGGCGAAACCGACGACCACGCCCTCGATCATGAACGGCCAGCGGATGAACCAGCGGGTGGCGCCGACCAGGCGCATCACCTCGACCTCGCGGCGACGGGTGTAGATCGATAGCCGGATCGTGTTGCCGACCAGCATCAGCGAGGCGAGGATCAGGAGCGCCGTGATCACGGTGAGGACGATCTTCAGCGCGCTCGTCACCTGCTCGATCTTCTCCGAGGACTGCTGGCGGTCGAATTCTTTGACGATGATCGAGGCGATCGGCTGGCCCTGCGGGCCCTCCGGGAAGACCGCCTTGCGGATCGCGGGCAGGTTGGCGGCGTCGTCGGCCTTGACTTCGAAGCTGTTGGGAAGCGGGTTGGTGTGCAGCTCTTCGACGATCGTCTTGTCCTTCAGTTCGCTCTTCAGCGTCGCCAGCGCTTCGTCCTTGCTGATGAAGGTGACTTCGGCGACGTGCGGGATCGCTTCCAGCTTCCCCCTCAGGGCGGCGATTTCGGCCTTGGTCGCGTCGTCGTAGAGCTCGTACTGGACGTTGAGCTGGTCGCGGACTTCCTCGCTCTTGCCCTGTGCGGTCTGGAAGATCGGGATCAGCATCCCGAGCAGGACGACGGTGACGACCGTGGTCACGATCGCCGCCAGGCTGGGGGCGCCGTTGCGCTTCAGCGCGCGCAGGGCCTCTTGGAAGAAGAAGACGATTCGGCTCATGCTCAGCTCAGGTGGTCGTGGTCGGAGTGTCCGTTGGTGCGCGGCTCGCCTTCGGCGCCGACCCCCATCTCGGCCCGCATCCGCAGGCCGAATTCGGTCGTCGACTCCTCCGTGTAGCCGCCGGAGACCTCGTCGCGGACGACGCGGCCCTCGTAGAGCTCGATCACGCGCCGGCGCATGTTGTCCACCATCTCGCGGTCGTGGGTTACGACGACGACCGTCGTCCCGGTCTTGTTGATCCGGTAGAGCAGCTGCATGATCCCGATCGAGGTGACCGGGTCGAGGTTGCCGCTCGGCTCGTCGGCCAGCAGCAGCGGCGGGTGGTTGACGAAGGCGCGGGCGACGGAGACGCGCTGCTGCTCGCCGCCGGAGAGCTGGTCGGGGTAGCTGTGGAGCTTGGTCGAGAGGCCGACCAGGCGCAGCGTCGCCGGCACCTGCTCGCGGATTTCGGCGCGGCTGGCGCCGATCACCTGCAGCGCGTAGGCGACGTTGTCGTAGACGGTGCGGTTGGGCAGGAGCTTGAAGTCCTGGAAGACGGTGCCGATGTTGCGGCGCAGCTGCGGAATTTTCTTCTCCGGCAGCTTGCCGATGTCTTTGCCGGCGATCTTGACCGAGCCTTCGGTGGCGGCGAGCTCGCGGATCAGCATCTTGATCAGCGTCGACTTGCCGCAGCCGGTGGGGCCGACGAGGAAGACGAACTCGCCGCGACCGACCGCCAGGTTGACCCGGTCGAGCGCCATGTGGCCGCCCGGGTAGACCTTGGTCACGTCGCTCAGCTCGATGATCGGCGCGCGCCGCCCGCGGGGGCGCCGCGGCTCCTCAGAGCCCTGGTGTTTCTTCCTTCGGATAGCCATGCGTGGGGTGCCTTCTGCGAAGACACATTGACTCCTGCGGAGTCTCGGCCCCGCAAGATCCCGCCCACGCAGGCGATCTTTCAGGAGCCGCGCAGCAGCTCCTCCCGCTTGCGCCGCCGGTCCTCCTCGGCAGCGCGAAGCTCCGCTTCGGTGCGCTCGTGGTCCCGGTTTAGTCGTCTCACGACCAGGATGCTGAACACCACTAGCGCAACCAACATCACCAAGAACCCCCAAGTTTGCCCTTGCCCCGGCACCCAGGTGTTCGCCCCGTACAACCCGACGACGAAGGTAGGAATGAGGAAGGCGGCCGCAAGTCGCTCATTGCGGCGCTGGATCTGTTCCCTGCGCTGGCGCTGTTCCTCGGACTGCTCCAGGTGGAGGAGGCCGAATGACTGCCGGAGGGTCGCGCTCAGCTTCCCCAACTGTTTCAGCGCTTTGTCGATGCGATCGTCGACGGCGATCACGGCCTCATGGCCGGAGACCGGTAGCCAGGCCTTTTCGACGTCAGCTCGCAGCCCTGCCTTGTTGAGCGGGTTGAGCCAGTCGCGGAACACCGCCATCAGCCCCCACAGCTCCGGCAGCTCGTCGTGGTTGTCGAGGTCGTCATCGATGTAGAGGCTGAGCTCCCAGTCCTCGAGCCAGGCGTTGAGCGTGCGGTGGGCGGGCGCATAGCTCAGCGCCAGCTCGTGCATGATCGAGATCCCGAGATCCCCAGGCACCTCGCCGGGCCTCCGCTTCCATCTTGCCGCCACCGCCTCCCGCAGCTCCTCGACCTCGCTGGGTGGCTGTTCGTCGGTCTTCCGCGATCCCTGGAAGATCCGCTGGGGGTGCCAACAGGTGATCAGCCAGTCTTCGCCCGCCAGAAGCTCGACCGGTTGGAAGCGAAGCACCCCGACGCCCTGCGGCGTGCCCCTGTCGACGGTCCTTTCGGGCCGCCAGGCTTCGACGCTGAACGAGGAGGCAAGGCGAATGTCGCTGGTGTAGCGCACGCCTTCCGGCTTCTCGTCCGGAGTCAGCAGGTCTTCCAGCATCCCCTTCGTCAGCCCTCGGCAGTGCGCGCCGATCGCAGCGAAGACCGCGTCGACCTGCTCGGCGCCACAGGCGAGCTCAAACCAGGGGAAACCGCCGGCCGCGGCAACCTCCGCCAGCTCGACCACTTGCGAGGATCCGTCCTCCCGCCAAACGCTTACACGTCGCAACGCTGCGCTCACTGGCCCTCCTCCCGTCGTGAACGCCGGCAAGCTAGCCGATTGAAGAAACCGGCCTGTTTATTCGGAGGGAATCGTCGCGAGGAGGCTCGGACTACCCGATCGCGACCATGCGCTCGATCGGGATCCTCGCCCGCTCGGCGATCTCCGGCGGGACGCTGACCTCGAACTTCATCTCGCGCAGCGAATCGCGCAGCTTCGGCAGGGTGATCATCTTCATGTATTTGCAGGTGGCCAACCGGTTGGCCTCGATCAGGTTGGCCTGCGGGGCGGCCTGCTGCAGCGGGTAGAGCATCCCGTTCTCGGTAGCGACGATGAACTCGCCGTTTGGGTGCGCTTCGACGTGCTTCTGCATCCCCGAGGTGGAGAGCATGTGGACGCCGCTCTCCTCGACGTCGCCGGCGGCGACGTACTCCATCGCCTGGGTCGAGCAGCCGCACTCGGGGTGGATCAGGAACTCGGCGTTCGGGTGTTCCTCCCGGGTGCGGACGATGTCGAGCGGTTTGATCCCAGCGTGGACATGGCACTCCCCATCCCAGATGTGGAAGCGGCCGCGGCGCTCGGGTTCTCCGACGAGGCCGGTCTCGCGCTCGACGAAGGCGCCGAGCCACATGTCGGGGCCGAAGAGGATCTCGGTGTCCGGACCGTGCTCGGCCCAGATGTGGCGGACGACGTCGACGGCGTTGGAGGAGGTGACGCAGTAGTCGGTCTCCGCCTTCACCTCCGCTGAGGTGTTGACGTACATCACGACCAGGGCGCCGGGGTGTTCGGCCTTCCAGGCGCGAAGCTGATCGGCGTCGATCGAGTCGGCGAGCGAGCAGCCGGCGTCGAGGTCGGGGATCAGCACGGTCTTCTGCGGCGAGAGGATCGAGGCGGTCTCGGCCATGAAGTGGACGCCGCAGAAGGCGATCACCTCGGCGTCCGTCTCAGCGGCCTGGCGCGAGAGCCCAAGCGAGTCGCCGCGGTAGTTGGCGACGTCCTGAACCTCGGGAAGCTCGTAGTTGTGGGCGAGGATGACCGCGTTCCGCTCCTCCGCGAGCACGCGAATCTCGTCGCTGATCTCAGCGATCTCCCCCGGGCTCAGCTCCGGAGCAAAAGTAGGTTGGATCGTCGGGAGCTCCTGCATGAGCCCTTCCTTTCCTGATGTTCGCCGGCGGGACTGGGTCCGGACCGGTCGAATGAACGTCTCTGAAGTCTAGCCGACAGAACCCCCCGACTAGCCTTTTCGGGATGCCCGAGCTGCCCGAGGTCGAGATCGTCGCCCGCCGTCTTAACAGCGCCCTTACGGGCAGCGAGGTGGAATCGGCGCTGGCGCCGGGGATGAACGTGATGAAGACCTTCGACCCGCCGCTGGAAGCGCTGGTGGGGCGCGAGGTGACCGGGGTGCGGCGGATCGGCAAGATGCCGGTGGTCGAGTTCGGCGACTTGGCGCTGCTGATCCACCTGATGTCGGCGGGACGGCTGCGGGTGCATGACAAACGCGCCTCGCTGAAAGACAAAGCCTCGCGGGTGCTGATCCGCCTGACCGACGGCCGCGAGCTGCGGCTGCGCGAGCGCGGGACCAAGCAGCGCGCCTGGGCGAAACTGCTGCCGAGCGAAGCGGTGGCCGAAGACGAGATGGTCGCCAGCCTCGGGCCCGAGGCCTGGCCCCCTCCCCCGCTCGACGAGCTCGCCGCCGCGATCGACAAGCCGCGCCACCTGCACCCGCTGCTGCGCCACCAGAAAGACATCGCCGGGATCGGCCGCTCCTGGGTCGACGAGATCCTCTGGGAGGCGCGCCTCTCCCCCTTCAAGAAAGGGTCGGAACTGGAGCCCGACGAGGTCGAGCGCCTGCACGCCGCCCTCCACGTCCTCGGCGACGCGATCGACCACTACGAGGAGACGATCGGTCCCGAGGTACCGGAGAAGGTGCCGATGCCGCTCAAGGTCCACAAGCGCGAGGGCGAGCCCTGCCCCCGCTGCGGGACGACGATCGAGGCCGTCTTCTTCTCAGAGCACCAGACGAACTACTGCCCGCAGGAGCAGACCGGCGGGCGAGTCCTCAAAGACCGGCGGCTCTCGAAACTGCTCAAGTAGAGAGCTCGAGCAGCATCGAGAAGTCAAGCGTCGCCGCCGAGTGGGTGAGGGCGCCGATGGAGATGAACTCGACGCCGGTCTCGGCGATCTCGCGCACGTTCTCCAGCGTCACCCCGCCGGACGCCTCAAGCGAGACCCCGTCGGCGCCGCCGGCGTTCTCGTCGCGAAGGGCCACGGCTTCCTTCATCGCGGCCGGGCTCATGTTGTCGAGCAGCAGGCGGTCGACCCCCATCCCGAGCGCGTAGGCGGCCTCGTCGAGGTTGCGGACCTCGACCTCGATCGCCTTCTCGGGCTGGGCGGTGCGGGCGGCGTGGACGGCTTTCGCGAGGCCACCGGCGGCGGCGATGTGGTTCTCCTTGATCAGGATCGCGTCGTAGAGGCCCATGCGATGGTTGAGGCCGCCGCCGGCCGCGACCGCGGCCTTCTCCAGGTGCCGCAGCCCCGGCGTCGTCTTGCGCGTGTCGAGGATCGTGGTGCCGGTGCCGACCACCGCCTCGGCGTAGCGGGCGGTGAGGGTGGCGACGCCGGAGAGGTGGCCGAGGAAGTTGATCGCGGTCCGCTCGGCGGCGAGGAGGGCGCGGGCGCTGCCGCCGGCGATCAGCACCTCGGCCGGCACGTCCTCGCGCCACTGCCCCTCGACGACGAGGTTGTCGACGTCCTCGACCCCGCACTGGCGCATCGCCTCGGCGACGACGGCAAGGCCGTAGACGACGCCCGGCTTTTTCTGCACGATCCGAGCGCGAGCACGAGCGTCCTCGGGCACCGTCGCCTCGGAGGTGATGTCACCCTCGCCCAGGTCCTCGGCCAGCGCGCGGCCGACCAGTTCCTCGATCTCCTCCGCCAGCTCGATCATCGCGGCAGCGTAACGAGCCTGCGATCGAACACCTCAGACGTGTCGGATCGCAGATTCGAGTCGATCGATCTCACGTTTCGTCGCTCGGCCACGTTTAATCCACAGAGTGACCGCGCTGCCGCCGTTTCAAACCATCCTGGACGAGCATTCCGCCGCCGTGATGGCGATCTTGCAGGGGGCGGTCGGGCGAGATTCCGCCGATGATTGTTTTCAGGAGACCTTCCTGGCGGCGCTGCGCGCCTACCCGAAGCTCGGAGACGCGAGTAACCTGCGCGGCTGGCTGCTGACGATCGCCCACCGCAAGGCGATCGACCACCACCGTGCCCGCGGCCGGGCGCCGATCCCGGTGGCGGAGGTACGGGAGGTCGCGGTCGAGGATGGCATCCCCGAGCACGATCCCGGCCTCTGGGCCGCGGTCGGGGCGCTGCCGCCGAAGCAGCGAGCGGCGGTGGCGCTGCGCTACGGCAGCGACCTCCCGCACGGCGAGATCGCCGCTGCGCTGGGCTGCTCGCCGGAGGCGGCACGCCGCAGCCTCCACGAGGGACTGAAACGACTGCGAAAGGAGCTGGCATGAGCACCGCAACCGAGAAGTCGATCGAGAAGCTGAAGATGCGCGCGGCCGCAGAGGGCCTGCTCGACGTCGCCTACACGACCGCCGACTCCCCCTTTGGGCCGCTGCTGCTGGCGAAGACCGAGCGCGGCCTGGTCCGGGTCGGGCTGCCGAACCAAGATGCCGACGAACTCCTCGTCGACCTCGCCGCCCGCGTCTCGCCGCGGGTGCTGGAGGCGCCGAAGGAGCTGGACGAGGTCCGCCGCGAGCTCGACCTCTACTTCGAGGGCAAACTCGACCGCTTCGACCTGCCGCTCGACTGGCGCCTCAGCGGCGGCTTCCGCCAGCGCGTCCTGCGGGCGATCGACCGCATCCCTTACGGCCAGACCCGCAGCTACACCGAGATGGCACGCAAAGCCGGCAACGAGCGCGCCGTCCGCGCCGCCGGCACCGCCTGCGGCAGCAACCCGATCCCCCTCGTCGTCCCCTGTCACCGCGTCCTCCGCACCGGCGGCGCCCTCGGCGGCTACGGCGGCGGCCTACCGATGAAGGAAGGGTTGCTGGAGCTGGAGGGGGTCCTGGACGGAAAGCGGAAGCCCTAAAGCGGCTTCGACCTCACGGGAGCACCTCGTCGAGCCAAGCGCTCGCTTCGCGCAGGTGCGCCGGGTCGATCTGGTGACCGAGGTCGGACTCACGGTAAGTCAGGTCGAGCCCACCGTCGCTGATCAGGTCTCGCGCCCGTTCGGCGAACTCGATCCCGATCACCGGGTCGTTGCGGCCGTGGCTGATGAAGACGCGGGTGTCGGTGCGATCGGCCAGCGCCGGCTCCCAGCCCTCGACGGTGGGGACGAAGCCGCTGAAGGCGAGGATGCCGGCGATCGACGGCCGGTCCGCCCCCAGCCCCATCGCGTAGCTCATCACCGCCCCCATCGAGAAGCCCCCGAGCACGGTCCGGCCGGGGCCGATCCCGGTCTCCTCCCAGAGCTCGTCGTGCAGCTCGGCCAGCGCCGCCCGCGCCGCCTCGAAGCTCTCCCGGTCCGGATAACCGACCCGCGGCACCAGGTACCAGTGGTAGCCCGGCGAGCCCGGTAGCTGCAGCGGCGCCCGCGGCGTCACCACCCGCAGCCGCTGCTGCGGGTCGAGGAGGTCGGCGAGCCCGATCAGGTCGCGCTCGCTGGTGCCGCGGCCGTGGTGGAGAACCAGCAGCCCCTCCGGATCTCCGCTCGCCTCCCGATCCAGGTGGAAGAGCGGCGCCATCAGTTGGCCGAGGCGGCGGCGGTTTTGTTCAGGTAGTCGCGGATGAACTCGTCGATGTCGCCGTCGAGCACCCGCTGCACGTCGCCGACCTCGTGCTCGGTGCGGTGGTCCTTGACCATCGTGTAGGGGTGCATCACATAGCTGCGGATCTGCGAACCCCAGGCGACGTCTTTGACCTCGCCCCGCTGCTTGGCCAGCTCTTCGGAGCGTTTGCGCTCCTCCAGCTCGATCAGCTTCGAGCGCAGCAGCTGCATCGCCACCGCCTTGTTCTGGGTCTGCGAGCGCTCGTTCTGACATTGGACGACGACGCCGGTGGGAACGTGGGTGATCCGCACCGCCGAGTCGGTCTTGTTGACGTGCTGGCCGCCGGCGCCGGAGGCGCGGTAGGTGTCGATCCGCAGGTCCCCCTCGTCGATCTCGACCTCGACGCTGTCCTCGACCACCGGGCCGACGTCGACCTGGGCGAAGCTGGTGTGGCGGCGGGCCGAGGAGTCGAAGGGGGAAATCCGGACCAGGCGGTGGACGCCGCGCTCGGCGGCGAAGAGGCCGTAGGCGTTCTCGCCGCGGGCGATGAAGGTGGCGGACTTGAGCCCGGCCTCCTCCCCCGGCGAGGCCTCGACCATCTCGACCGCGAAGCCGCGCCGTTCGGCCCAGCGCAGGTACATCCGCAGCAGGATCTCGGCCCAGTCCTGGGAGTCGGTGCCGCCGGCGCCGGCGTGAACGGTGACGACGGCGTCGCCGGCGTCGTACTCGCCGGAGAAGAGGCGCGCCTCCTCCAGCTCGGCGAGCCGGCGCTCGACCGAGGTCAGCTGGGCGTCGAGCTCGGCCGCCATCTCCTCGTCCTCGGCGGCCATCTCGGCGAGGTCGCCGAGGTCGGCGACGTCGCCCTCCAGGCCCCGGAACATCTCCAGCCGCTTCTGGGCGCGGGCGTGCGCGGCCGAGGTCTTGGCGGCCGTCTCCTGGTCGTCCCAGAAGCCGGGCTGCCCCATCTCCTCCTCCAGCCGCGCGGCTTCGGCCTCTAGCGCAGCGGGGTCAAAGGTAGTCCGAGAGCAGGGACAGCTGCTCCCGGACGGCGGCCAGGCGAGGCGCGACGGGCTGCTGCGCGGTATCGGCCATGCGGCAAGACTACTTGGCGAGGAAGCGATGCTCGCGCAGCGCCTCGTCGCGGCTGTCGTAGGGACGCCAGCTGAGGATCTTGTGGTCGCGCAGCTCGAAAGCCCAGGCCATCACGTCGATGCCGGCGACGCTTTCGTCCTCTTCCCAGTGCCAGCGCCGCAGGATCAGCGCCACGGCGCGGCCGCCACCGCCCTCGGTCCCGTCCTCGTAGAGCTCCTCCAGCTCGATCGTCTGCTGGACCCCGCCCGGCGCCCGCGTCGCCCAGACCCGCGCCGCCTCGATCCCCTTCCGCAGCCCGCGGCTGGAATGGAGCTCCACCTCGGGGTCGAGCACCGCGACGAACGCGTCCAGGTCCCGCTCGTTGAACGCCCTGATGAACTCGCGGACGGGATCAGCCATACAGCGCTAGGCGCCGTGGCACTTCTTGAACTTTTTGCCGCTGCCGCACCAGCAGGGGTCGTTGCGGCCGATGTTCTCTTTGTCGCCCTTGACCACCGTCTCGACGACCTCGCCGTTGCCGGGTGAGGCAGCACCGGCCGCGGCGACGTCGGAGGGGGCTGCACCGCTGGTGGCGACGACTTCTTTCAGGGCCGAAGGCTGGTTCTCGGCGGTGCCGCCGGAGTAGGCGAGGTTGGCGGCCTGCCCCTCGCCGTTGCCCGCTGCGGCGGCGGCGCCTTCGGGCTGGACTTCGATTTCGGCTCGGAAGACCAGTTTCGAGAACTCGTCCCAGATCGAGTGCAGCAACTCTTCGAACATCGAGTAGCCCTCGTTTTTGTAGGCGACGAGGGGGTCGATCTGGGCGAAGCCGCGGAGGTGGATCCCTTCCCGCAGGTAGTCCATGTCGAAGAGGTGTTCGCGCCAGCGGTTGTCGATCACCTGCAGCAGGATCGAGCGCTCCAAGTAGCGCATCAGCTCCTCGCCGAGCTGCTCTTCGCGCTCGTCGTAGGCGTTCATCACGTCGTCGTCGAGGGCGTCCTTGAGCTGCTCGCGGTCGACGGTCTCCGGGGCGAGACTGGCGACCTCCACGCTGACCGGCCAGATCTGGCGCAGCTGCGTCTCCAGCTCCTCCAGGTCCCAGTCCTCGAGGATGTCGCCGGCGGTGTACTCCTCGACGACGCGCTCGACCACGGCCTCGAGTTCGTCGCGGGCGTTCTCGGAGATGTCGCGCCCTTCGAGGATCTCGCGGCGGTATTTGTAGATCACCCGCCGCTGCTCGTTCATCACGTCGTCGTACTCGAGCACGCGTTTGCGGATCAGGAAGTTCTGCTCCTCGACCTTCTTCTGGGCGTTCTCGACGGTTTTGGTGAGCATCTTCGCTTCCAGCGGCACTTCGCCGCCCTCGTCGTCCGTCGGCCCGAGTTTGTCGAGGATGTTGTAGATGCGGTCGGGCGAAGAGGCGGATCACGTCGTCTTCGGCGGAGAGGAAGAAGCGGGACTCGCCGGGGTCGCCCTGGCGGCCGGAACGGCCGCGCAGCTGGTTGTCGATGCGGCGGGACTCATGGCGCTCGGTGGCAATGATGCGCAGGCCGCCCAGCGACTTGACGCGCTCG
>Ga0157284_10000023_pt1 | contig 21030 bp, 20 predicted proteins | sample NitcycUS059202B1_FD_108392 | JGI IMG/M metagenome (GOLD analysis project Ga0157284, IMG submission 108392) | Soil microbial communities from Arlington Agricultural Research Station in Wisconsin, USA - Nitrogen cycling UWRJ-S059-202B-1 | ecosystem: Environmental > Terrestrial > Soil >... | reverse complement strand
TCCTCCTCTACACCCTCCTCGGCAGCGTCTCGATCTCGGCGCTCACCGCCACCCTGCTGGCGTATCGCCACTTCTTCACCCCGGCCGCCCAGCTCCGAGAGCCCTAGCGAACGCAACACCAGCCTTCGAGACGGGGGAAGCTCGCGGCGCGCTCGCCGGGCGAAAAGGCGGTTGAGATGTCGGCGACGGCTCGTGGTTTGCCGCGGCCGACCGGGAGGAAGAGCCACTGATCGGCGCCGGGCCAGGCGACGAGCAAGCGGCGGCCGTCCGGGGACCAGGCGACTTCGCCGAGGCTGTAGGGAACGGTGAGTAGGCTCCGAGGCTTTGCGGCGCCGGGCGCGAAGACGAGGACCTCGCTGGTGGTGCCGCGGTCCCGCCAGCGAGTGACCACGGCGGCCACCGCCTGTCGCTCGGGAGCAAGCGCGGCGCCGGTCAGGCTCACCCCGGGCGGGAGCGGCAGCATGCGCCCTGCGCCGAGGGCGGGGCCCGGCGCGACCTTCCGCGCCCGCACCTCCCGAAGGCGCAGCGCCTGCGGCGTGGTTTCGAGGATCGCGGCGCCGCCCGCGCCCCATTCCAGCCGGAAGAGGTCGGGCAGGGCGGGCGCCGTGGCCAGGACCTCGCCGGTCTCGCTGTTGACGATCCGCAGCCTGCCGTCGCCGGAGGCGTAGGCCAGCCCGGCGTCTCCCGACGGGGACCAGGCGGGGGCGACGGGCGCGGTGGCGCGGGCCAGGAGCCGGTCGCCGGTCCCGTCCCCGGCGACGATCCGCAGCTCTGCGCCAGAGCGGTAGGCGATCCGTTCGCCGGCCGGAGCCCAGCGGGGGTCGCTGACCCTCGCCGCGGCGGTGAGCGACCAGTGTGGAGTCCCGCTCGGCTCGACCGCGCTCAGCGTCCGGCCCTCGGCGGCGGCGACGAAGAGCCCGCGCGGCGACCAGGTCGCTTCTTCGTAGTCGCCGAGCAGGCGGCGCGAGCCGTCGGGCTGGACGACCCACGGCCCGGCCGCGCTCTGGACGAGGAGGCGGCCGCCGCCGGGGATCCGGGCCAGCTCGGGTTCCGGCTTCGGTGCGGAGGTCTCGACCACGTCGCCGACCCAGTCGCGGACGGCGGCGCCGGCCGGCGAGAGCAGCAGCGCCGCCAGCAGGGTGGCGATGCCGAGACCGAGCGCAAGGCGGGCGATCGGCCGCCCGCTTCGCCCCTCCGAGGTTGGGGGGGTCATAGCCCCCCAAAGTTCGGAGCGGCCGCTCTTCCGCTCCGCGAAGGCGGCGGCGACGATCCGCCGACCGCGCTCCTCAGCGTCCGGGGGCGCGGGGATCGGGATTTCCCACAGAGCACGGCTGAGTTTTCCGTCGCTCATCGTTGCCCCTCCGCCAGTTGCTCGCCCTCGGCGCTTTCGCGCAGGCGGTCGAGCCCCCGTCGCAGGCGCGAATTCACCGTCCCCCGCGGCAGCTCCAGCATCCGCGCGATCTCGCCCGGCGTGTACTCGAGCAGGTGCCGCAGCACGACCACGGCGCGCTGCTCGGCCGGCAGCTCCTTCAGCGCCGCGATCATCTCGCCGCCGATCTCCTGCGGCGGCGGCAGCGGCTCGAAGACCGACTCGGCACCGTCGACGCGCCGCCGCAGCGCCTCGCGCCGCGCCCAGTCGAGGGCGCGGTTGACGACGATCCGGTGTAGCCAGGGTTGGAAGGGCCGGCGGCGGTCGAAGCGGTCGAGCGCGTCGACGGCGGCGAGGAAGGCGTCCTGGGCGATGTCCTCGGCCGCGGCGGCGTCGTGGACGACGAGGTAGGCGGCGCGGTAGGCGCTGCGCCAGTGCAGCGAGTAGAGCCGCGCCATCGCGGCGCTGGAGCCGTCCTGCGCCTCGCGCACGAGTTGCCGCTCGTCCGCCTCGCTCTCAACCGCCAATCGTCACCCCTTTCGACCATCTCGATCTTCTCGCACCCAGCGTCCCATCCGCACCAGCGCCTTGCTCAGCCGTTCGCGCATCCGCGGCGCCGCCCGCCCGCGTGGCAGCTCGACGACGAAGGAGGCGCCGGCAAGGGTGTGGTTCTGCCAGTTCGGCGCCGTGCCCGCCGGCCAGCGCATCGGCCGGAACGGCATCCGCGCCAGCAAGGCGAAGTGGTGGCCGGCGGCGGCACTCTTGCCCCAGGCGCGGACGAAGGGCCGCTCGCCCCGGTACTGGTGGAACCAGATCGTCGCCGCCGGGCGCACGCTGCGGATCACCCGGGCGGCGAGCCGCGTTTCCGGCTCCGAGAACGGCCGCGGCCCAGCGAATTCTGCGTCCCCGCGACGGCCGGCCCGCCGCCACTCGGAACCGAAGTTGCGGTTGAGGTCGACACCGCGGGCGTTTAGCCGCGACCCCGCCGCCGCCCCGTCCGGATCGAGGTTCGGCACGACGAAGATGTCGGCACTGGGATCGGGGCAGCCGTTGGTCAGCGGCTGGATCCCCGCCGCCGCGCACTCGTCGCCGTGGATGCAGCCGAAGGCGAGCAGCTCGCCGCTCCAGGCGGGGTCGCCGTACTGCCGCAGTGTGATCCGCCGACCCTGCAGGGAGTGGCCGACGAAGCCGACGCGCTCGAGCAGGTTGCCCGGCCGGCGCGGGGTTTGCGTGAAGGCGAAGAGCTCCCCGGGGGCACTCGCCTGCGGAGCGGGGGCGAGGAGGGCGAGGACCGCCAGCAGCGCGGCCATCAGAAGGCCTGGACGAAGGTGGCGGGGAGGCCGAGCTGCATCCAGACGGGCTCGCGGACGTCGAAGGACCCGGTGTCGATCGCGAGCAGCGTCCCGTCGGGGGCGTCTTTGGTGTCGCGGCTGTGGACGAGGATCTCGTCGCCGTCCTCGCTCAGCCGCAGTCGCAACTGGAACGGTTCGCGCAGGAACTCCAGGTGCGGGAGGTCGACGCAGACGGCGCGGCCGCGGACGGTGTCGAGCGCGTGCACGAAGGTCTCCTCGCTGCCGGTGTAGAGGGTGTATGCCCAGCGCCCGTCGGGGCTGGCGACGCGGCTGACAGGCGAGCCCTGCATTCGCTCGTCCGGCTCCTCGGGGTCGACGATCGCCCCCGGCCGCAGCCGGCCGCTGGCGGCGTCGAGCGCCCGCACCTCGTAGCGCCCGCGCCGTTGCCGGTCGAAGAAGTTGTGGATCAGGTAAATGGTTGCGGCGTCGGGGGAGATCGCGTCGAAGCCCCAGCCGCCGCGGAGGCTGAAGCGGGTGACCGCGTGGCGCGGCGCCTTCCCGGTCTGGGGATGGCGGAGGAAGAGGCGGGTGTCGAGAATCGCGAAGCCGGTCCGCTTCGGCGGGTATCCCTGCGCCAAGGTCGAGAGGACCAGCTTGCCTTCGGGGATCTCGCCGGTGCTGCCGTCGTAGGCGACGGCCGGGAGGTACCAGGTCCCGCGCAGGTACCACCAGCGGTCGATCGTCGAGTCCCGCGTGTCGATCCGCTCGACCACCGTGACCGGGTGGCGCGTGCGGGGGGAGAGGGCGATGTAGCGGTAGGGCGGGTCTTCGAGGTAATGCGCGGCGCCGAGCAGCCCGAAGCCGTCGGCCCGCGCCGCCGCCGGCATCAGTGCCAGCGCCAGCAGCAGCGTCGCGATCGCGGTCAGCCCCTTCCTCATGCCCTGTATACGAACGAGCGCGCGCCAGAGGTCCCGAGCCCGGCAGACCCACCTGCCAGACTCGACGCGTGTCCCGCTCCCAGCGACTGACGCTGATCGCGACGATCCTCGGCTCCACCGTCGTCTTCCTCGACAGCACCGTCGTCAACGTCGCCCTGCCGGCGATCAGCGAAGACCTCGACGCCGGCCTCTCCGGCCAGCAGTGGGTGGTCGAGGCCTACATGCTGACGATGGTCTCGCTGCTCCTCGTCGGCGGCTCGCTCGGGGACCAGTTCGGGCGGCGGCGGATGTTCGTCTTCGGGCTGGTCGCCTTCGGCGTCACCTCGGCGCTCTGCGCGGTCGCCCCCACGGTCGAGTTCCTCGTCGCCGCCCGGGCGCTGCAGGGAGTCGCCGGGGCCCTGCTGGTGCCGGGGTCGCTGGCGATCGTCGCCGCCACCTTCGCCGGCGAGGCGCGCGGCAAGGCGGTCGGCACCTGGACCGCCTGGACCGGGATCGCGACCGTGATCGGGCCGGCCGGCGGCGGCGCCCTCATCGGCCTGACGTCCTGGCGGGCGATCTTCTGGGTCAACCTGCCGCTGATCGCGGCGACGGTGATGCTGACCCTGCACGCGGTCGAGGAGAGCCGCGACCCCGACGCCTTCCGCGGCATCGACTGGGGCGGGATCGCGCTTTCGGCGGTCGGCCTCGGCGGTCCCGTCTTCGCCCTGATCGAACAGCCCGACCACGGCTGGAGCGACCCGCTCGTCTGGGTCCCGCTGGTCGCCGGGGTCCTCTGCTTCGTCCTCTTCGTCTTCCACGAGGCGCGCGCCCGCCACCCGATGATGGACCTCGGCCTCTTCCGCATCCGCAACTTCGCCGTTGCCAACCTGACCACCCTCTCCGCCTACGCCGGGCTGATCGGCGGCCTCTTCTTCGTCGGCCTCTTCCTCCAGCAGGTCGCCGGCTACTCGGCGCTGGAGGCGGGCCTGGCGACGACGCCGATCTCGGTCCTGCTCTTCGTCCTCTCGCCCCGCTTCGGCCGCGTCGCCTCCGGCACCGGGCCGCGGCTGCCGATGACCGCGGGGCCGATCGTCGGCGGCATCGGCCTGCTGCTGATGCTGCGGGTCGGCGCCGGCGCCGACTACGTCACCGAGGTTCTGCCGGCGATCCTCGTCTTCGGCCTCGGGCTGGCGGCGACGGTGGCGCCGCTGACCGCGACCGTGCTCGACTCGGTCGAGGAACGCCACGTCGGCATCGCCTCCGGGATCAACAACGGCGTCTCCCGCGTCGCCGGCCTGCTGGCGATCGCCGTCCTCGGCGCCGTCATCTCCGCCCGCTTCGACGCGATCGCCGGCGACGTCACCGGCGGCCCCCTCACCGACGCCGCGTCCGCCGCCTCCACCTCCGCCTTCCACCTGGGCGTCCTCATTGCCGGCGCCCTGATGATCCTCGGAGGCATCGCCTCCGGCCTCGGCATCGAAAACCCAAAAAGACAAGTCACCTCCTACCCAAGCCGCGGCTCAGCCGCCGCCGGCGAGTGCGGCCACAGCGGCGACTGCGACGAGGCACCAGAACCCGTCTGAGGCCACTAGGCTGCGCCGCCCATGTCCAAGCCGATCATCTTTTCGGGAATCCAGCCGACCGGCCGCAAGCACCTCGGCAATTACATCGGCGCCATCCGCCAATACGTCGAGGGCCAGGACCGCGGCGACCCGGCGATCTTCTGCATCGTCGACCTGCACGCGATCTCGGTCCCCTACGACCCGGTCGAACTGCGCGAGCGCGTCTACGACACCGCCGCGATCCTGCTGGCCGCCGGCCTCGACCCCGAGCGCTGCATCCTCTTCCGCCAGTCCGACGTCCCCGAGCACACCGAACTGACCTGGCTGCTCTCCGCGGTGACCGCCCACGGCGACCTCAACCGCATGCACCAGTTCAAGGAAAAGGTCGGCAAGGACCGCGAACTCGCCTCCGCGGCGCTCTTCTACTACCCGGTGCTGATGGCCGCCGACGTCCTCGCCTACCGGGCGACCGAGGTGCCGGTCGGCGACGACCAGCGCCAGCACGTCGAGCTGATGCGGGAGATCGCCCGCCGCTTCAACGCCCGCTTCGGCGAGACCCTCGTCGTCCCGGAGCTGGTGGTCCCGAAGGTGGGCGCCCGGATCATGGACCTGCAGGAGCCGGAGCGGAAGATGTCGACTACGGGCGGCACCGAGCAGGGCACGGTCCTCGTGCTGGATGAGCCGGAGGCCATTCGCAAGAAGGTCGGTTCAGCGGTGACGGATTCGGGTCGGGAGATCGTGATCCGAGACGACAAGCCTGGGATTAGCAACCTGATCGAAATCCTTGCCGCCGTTCGGGGCAGCGGAACGGATGAGATCGAGGCTGAGTTCAGCCCGCTCGGCTACGGGGCCTTCAAGGACACGGTTGCCGAGGCCGTGGTCGAGTACCTGGCGCCGGTCCGCGACCGCTACGCGGAGCTGCGCCCTGACGAGGCGGAGCTGGACAGCATCTTTGGCATCGGCGCCGAGAAGGCCCAGGCGATCGCCGCCCCGGTCCTCGCCGACGTGCGCGGGCGCATGGGCTACGGCCCGGCTGGATCGCCCAAATAGCCGGGAAACTGGCCGCCGCCGTCCCGCCTCCGCTCTAGTCTGGTCGGAGTGGCCGTAGCCGATCTCGATCTCGACCTCGACCTCGACGTCTTCGCCGGGCCGTTCGACCTGCTGATGGCAGTCGTCCTGCGCGAGGAGATCAGCCTCCTCGACCTGCAGCTGGGCGAGGTCGTCGTCGCCTACGTCGAGCACCTCGAGCGCGAAGGCGAGCTGGAGCTGGACGTGGCGACCGAGTTCCTCGTTCTCATCGCCGCCCTGCTGGAGCTGAAGTCGCGGCTGATGCTGCCCAGCCCCGAGGAAGAGCTGGAGGAGCTGAAACCGGAGGAGGCGGTCGAGGAGCTGCTGGCGCGGATGCTCGAGTACCGGCGCTACCGCGACGCCTCGAAGGTGCTTGCCGACCGCTTCGAGTCCCAGCGCGGTTACCTCTACCGCTCGGCGCCGCTGCCGCCGGAGTTGCGCCGGGTCGCGGTCGAGGCCGCCACCGCGGTCTACGACCCCGACCAGCTCGGCGCCGCCCTCGGCGACCTGTTGACCGAGCCGCCCGACGTCGACATCAGCCACATCCGCCCGACCGTCTCGCTGGAACGGCGGCTGCGGGCGGTGCGCGACGCGCTGCTGCGGCGCGCGGATTTCGACTTCGACGAGGAGTTCGGCGGCGAGGACCGGCTGACCCAGGCGGTGACGGTGTTCGCGCTGCTGGAGCTCTACCGCAAGGGCGAGGTGACCTGGGAGCAGAGCGAGTGCTTCGGCCCGGTCCGGGTGAAGAAGGCGATGCCCACCGCGACCCACAAGATCGGATGAGCGACCTCTCCCGCACTGTCGAGTCGCTGCTCTTCCTCTCGTCGCAGCCGGTCGCGGTCAAGGACCTGGCCGAGGCGGCGCAGGTGACCGAGGGCCAGGTCGAAGAGGCGATCGAGCTGCTGCGCGAGGACCTCGCCGAGGGCAAGCGCGGCGTGGTGCTGCGCGAGGTCGGCGGCGGCTTCAGCCTCGCCAGCGACCCGGCCAGCGAGGATGCGGCGCGGCGCCTGCTGGCGAAGCCGCGGACGCCGCCGCTGACCCAGGCCCAGGCCGAGACGCTGGCGATCGTCGCCTACCTGCAGCCGGTGACGCGGCCCGAGATAGCCCGCATCCGTGGCGTCACCTCCGAGTCGGCGGTCACCAGCCTCGCCGAGCGCGGCCTGATCGAAGAGTCCGGCCGCTCCCAGTTCGGCGCGGCGATCTTCAAGACCTCGGAGCTGTTCGAGCGCCTCTTCGGCCTCAGCGGCCTCGACCAGCTGCCGGACCCTTCCCGCTTCGACCCCAGCCCCGAAGACGAGCGCGAGCTGCGCGAGCGCCTGCTGAAGGCGGGGGAACAGCGAGCAGAGTGACCGCGGGCGGAGCCGGGGGTGGGGTTCGGCGGACAACAGCGGGGAGGGTCCGGCGAACCCCACCCCCGGCTCCTCGGCCGTGAGGCTGGCGAAGTTCCTTGCCCATGGGGGCGTCGCTTCTAGGAGGGAGGCTGAGGAGATCATCGCCAAGGGGGTGGTGACCGTCGGCGGCGAGGTGGTGACCGATCCGGCGCGGGACGTCGAGGCGGGAGACGACGTGCGGGTGAACGGTGCGCTGGTGGCGGCCGAGGCGCGCGAGGTCTGGGCGGTGAACAAGCCGGAGGGGGTGGTCTCGACGGCGCGGGAACCGGGAGGACGGCCGGCGGTGGTGGGGCTGGTGGAGACGGAGGCGCGGCTGTACCCGGTGGGGCGGCTCGACGCGGATTCGACCGGCCTCTTGCTGCTGACGAACGACGGCGAGCTGGCGAACCGCCTGACGCACCCGCGGTATGAGGTGCCGAAGACCTATCGGGTGCGGCTGCGCAAGCCGCTCGGGGATCGGGAGCTTGAGTGGCTGCGAGGCGGTGTCGAGCTGGAGGACGGCCCGACGGCGCCGGCCAAGGTCCGGCGCCTGAGCGACCGCGAGATCGAGGTGACCCTGCGCGAAGGCCGCAACCGCCAGGTGCGGCGGATGCTGGAGGCGGTCAGGAACGAGGTGGTGGCGTTACGGCGGGTCTCCTTTGGACCGCTCGCCCTCGGAAGCCTCCCGGTGGGACAAGCGCGTCGCCTGTCGGAAGACGAGATCGCCCGGTTGCGCGAGGCGACTGCGGGGTGAGGAGCAGAGTCCCCCTCCTACTTGCAGGTGGGGGGGACTCTGCTCCTCACCCCGCGCCGCTTGGGGAGGGATGGGGCGCTGCTGGGAGACGAGTCGCGAGAGTCGTGGCGATGGTGTCCGCGACGGCATCGGGTTCTTGTTCGGCTTCGCGATGGGTGACCCGCAGGGTGGCGTAGCCCGCACGGAGCAATTCGCGGTCGCGCCAGCGGTCGCGCTCGAAAGCCACGTGCGTTGCATGGAAGTCGCGGCTGTCGGCCTCGACGACGAATTTGGCTTTCGGCCAAAGGAAGTCCACCTCGATCCGGCCGTTGGCGATCTTGACCGGGGCGTTGAGGAGCGGGGCGGGGACGTCACGGCGTAGGACCAGCGGCAGCACCTTCGCCTCAAGTGGGCTCTTGAGCTTGCCCTTGTTCGCTACGGCCGCCGCCTGCCGCCATTCGTCAACCAGGGCGCGCAGCGAAGGCATCCCCCGCCGTCCCGGATCCATCGACGCCTCGATCGCCGGGATGTCCAGCAGCTTTCGCTGCGCCGCCCGCTCGAAACAGCTCCGCAGCGTCCAATCGCCGACCGTGCCCGCGAGGTCCACGAACGTACGCGCAGGACTGGTGCAGGGAATGCCCGCAACAGTCCCCGTCTCCTCCAGCCGCGGCGGCCGCACGCGGTGGAACCGGATGCCGTCGATTTTGCGACCACGCTCAGGAGGCGCAATCACGTCGATCACCACCGGTCCTTTATCGAGAAGCCCCAGCAGGGCTCCCGCGCTTCGGTGGGAGATGACCGCGCCGTGTCCACAGGCAAGGGTGGCGGCGTGCAACCGACCTCGTTCGCCGATTTCGCGCCGTCCCACCGCGAAGGCTCCGCGAAACACCCGGTGCAGCCGTCCGTCCGAAGCTGCGCGATCGATTGCCGTGTCGCTCCATCCGAGCTGGCGCAATTGGCGCCGCGAAACAACCCCATGCTGGCGATCCGCCAGCTTCGCCAGTGCCTGCCCGCGATTGGTGTTCCTTTTCCCCGCTATGCGGTGATAAGGCACACCGCTGGGGAACTCGCCCCCCTGGCGTCTGGAAAGATGCGCTCCGTGGGCCGAAATGGCGACATGCAGCGCGGGCGTCACGAGGCTCCGGCGCAGCGCCTCTTCGCGGTGCGCGGGGCCGTTCAGGCCGCGGCGAACGAGCCTGGGGCGATTCTGAGCGCTACCGAGGAACTGATGCGGGAGCTGATCGAGCGGAATGGGCTGGACCCCGAGGCGATGGTCAGTTGCCTGTTTACGACTACGGACGACCTTGATGCCGAGTTCCCGGCCGTGGCGGCGCGGGATCTGGGGCTGACAATGGTGCCGCTGATGTGCTGCCGGGAGATCCCGGTGCCCGGTTCGATGCCGCGGGTGATCCGGGTGATGCTGCACTTCTACGCGCCGGAGGGGCACGAGTCCGTCCATGTGTACGTGGGCGAGGCGCAGAAGCTGCGGGCCGATCTCGAGGCCGCTCAGTAGGACGTCAGCGGCGTCGAGACCGGCGCCCGTCCGTCACAATCGCTCGCGATGACGATCACCTTCGCCGAGAAGCTCGCCCGCATGCCGGGCTACCAGGCCGGGGTTCCGACCGGGCAGGCGCCTGAGGCGATCGCCTCGGGCAACATCGCCCAGCTCGCCTCCAACGAGTCGCCGACGCCGCCGCACCCGCAGGTGGTCGAGGCGGTTGCCGCCGCGGCGGGCCTGATGAACCGCTACCCCGACCCCGATGCGACGCTCCTGCGCCAGCGCCTCGCCGAGCGCTACGAGACCGAGCCGAGCCGCATCGCGATCGGCAACGGCTCCTGCGAGATCCTCCTCGCCGCCGCCGAGGCGCTCTGCGAGCCGGGCGCCGAGATCCTCTACGCCTGGCCGGCCTTCTCGATGTACCCGTACCTGCCGGCGCTGACCGGCGCTCGTGAGATTCGCGTGCCGCTGGCCGAGGGCGACGTCCACGACCTCGACGCGATGGCGGCCGAGGTGACCGCGGCGACCCAGCTGCTGATCGTCTGCAACCCGAACAACCCAACCGCGACCCACATCGCCGCGGCCGAGATCGCCGCCTTCTGCGAGCGGATCCCGCCCCACGTGACGGTGATCCTCGACGAGGCCTACGTCGAGTTCCAGACCCACGACGACCCCGATGCGACCCTCGACCTGCTCGCCGACTTCCCCAATTTGGTCGTCCTGCGCACCTTCAGCAAGTGCTACGGGCTCGCCGGGCTGCGAGTCGGCTACGCGATCGGCTCGCCCAAGTTCCGCGCCGCCGTCGACGCCGTCCGCCAGCCCTTCAGCGTCAACGCCCTCGCCCAGGCGGCCGGGGCGGAGGCGATCCTGCACCAGGACGACGTCCTGCGCCGGGTCGAGAGCACGATTGCCGCCCGGCTCACCGTTGAGGAGGCGCTGCAGGGGATGGGCCTGCGCACCTCCGACTCCCACGCCAACTTCTCCTGGATCGACCTCGGCGACGCCGACGAAGCCGCGGTGATCGCCGGCCTAGCCGAGCGCGAGATCGCCGTCCGCCCCGGCAAAGCGCTGGGCGGCCCCGGTCACATCCGGGTCAGCTACGGCACGGCCGAGGAGAACGAGCGCTTCCTCCACGTCCTCTCGGAATTACTTGACTAAAACCGTGCCCGTGGTACAACCTCTGCACTGTGAGGTTGAACGACGCCAACAACGCGACCGGCATCCCAGCCAGCGCCGTCGCGCGCGGCCGCCTCACCCGCTGGTATTGGCGATTTAGGTAGGCGTCTGGCCTGGCGGCTGCGTGCCGCCCCGAGGACTCAGATCTTCCGGCCGGGCGCCGTCCTCAGGTTCCTCGTCGTGCGCGCGCCGACCCAGACCGGCAGCGGACGACCAGAAAGTACGATTTCTTTGGTTTGGAGAAAGGCGAAGGCAAAATGTTCATCGGCATGGAGGGGGCGAAAAAAGACGGCGTCCGCGATCAGCGGATCGCGAAAGTCGTCGAGCTGGCGCCGCCGGAACGGCTGCTCGAGGAGCTGCCGCTGACGGAGGAGCGGTCGAAGGCGGTGATCCGCGGCCGCGAAGAAGTGCGCGCCGTGCTGCAGGGGAAGGACCCGCGGCTGATGGTCGTGGTCGGGCCGTGCAGCGTCCACGACCCGAAGGCGGCGATGGAGTACGCGACGAAGCTGAGCGCGACGGCGCGGGCGCTGCGCGACGACCTGCTGGTCGTGATGCGGGTCTACTTCGAGAAGCCGCGGACGACGACCGGCTGGAAGGGCCTGATCAACGACCCGCACCTGGACGAAAGCGGCGACGTCAACGCCGGCCTGCGGATCGCGCGGAAGCTGCTGCTGGAGGTGGTGGACACCGGGCTGCCGATCGGCTGCGAGTTCCTCGACCCGATCACGCCGCAGTACATCGCCGACTGCGTCGCCTGGGGGGCGATCGGGGCGCGCACCTCGGAGAGCCAGACCCACCGCCAGCTCGCCTCCGGGCTCTCGATGCCGATCGGGTTCAAGAACCGGACCGACGGCAACATCCAGATCGCGGTCGACGCGGTGCGGGCGGCGGCGGCGGCGCACGCCTTCGCCGGGATCGACGACGCCGGCATGCCGGCGATCCTGCACACGACCGGCAACCCGGACTGCCACCTGATCCTGCGTGGCGGCCACGGCGTCCCGAACTACCACCCGCCCGAGGTCGAAGACGCGCTGGTGACCCTCGGAGTGGCCGGGCTGCCGGAGCGGCTGGTGATCGACGCCTCGCACGACAACAGCGGCAAGGACCCCGAGAAGCAGTTCCTCGCGGCCGGCGACATCGCCGACCAGATCGCCGACGGCAACAAGGCGATCGTCGGGGTGATGCTGGAGTCGTTCCTGGTCGAGGGCCGGCAGAACCTGGTCCCCGGCGAGGAGCTGACCTACGGGCAGTCGATCACCGACGCTTGCATCGACTGGGAGGACACGGCGTCCGCGCTGGAGCGGTTCTCCTCGGCCGTGGAGGCGCGGCGCGGCTCGTGAAGGTGTCCCTCTGCGCATGAAGATCGCCGTTCTCGGGGTGGGCCTGATCGGAGGCTCGATCGGGCTCGCCGCGCGGCGGCGGCTGGACGCGGAGGTCGTCGGCTGGGGGCGCAGCCCCGAGCGGTTGCAACGCGCGGTCGAGCTGGGGGCGATCGACCGCGCCGCCGGCTCGCTCGCCGAGGCCTGCGAGGGCGCCGACCTCGTCTTCTGCTGCGCGCCGGTGGCGGCGCTCCCCGACCAGGCGCGCGAGGCGCTCGCTGCCGCCGGGCCGGAGACCGCGGTCACCGACGTCGGCTCGACCAAGGGCGAGCTGGTCGCGGCGGTCGGCGAGGACGAGCGCTTCATCGGCGGCCACCCGCTCGCCGGGGCGGAGACGGCCGGGGTCGAGAACGCCCGCGAGGACCTCTTCGAGGGCGCCCGCTGGTACCTGACCCCGACAGACCGTTCCAGCGGCCTCCTCTACGACCGCCTGCAGCGGGCGCTGGCGGCGCTGGGCGCGCGGCCGCAGGCGATCGACCCGCAGGGCCACGACCGCTTGATGGCGACCGTCAGCCACCTTCCGCACGTTCTCGCCAACGCCCTCGCCGCCGAGGCGGCGGATTCGCTGACCCGCGACTCCGAGCGCCTCCCCGACGTCGGCCCGAGCTTCCGCGACGCCACCCGCGTCGCCGGCTCCAACCCGGCGATCTGGGCCGACATCTACGCCAGCAACAGCGAGGCGGTCGCCGCCTCGGTCGACTCGGTCGCCGAGCGCCTGCGCGAGGCGGCGGAGCTGATCCGCGCCGGCGACCGCGAGGCCCTCGCCGCCTGGCACGCCGCCGCCGGCGAGGCCCGCAACCAGCTGCTCGAATCCGAATCGGCGAGCGGCCCGCTGCGCGAGCTGCGGATCGTCGTCGCCAACAAGCCCGGCACGATCGCCGAGCTGGCCTTGGCGCTCGGCGAGGCCGGCGTCAACATCGAGGACATGGCCCTGCACCCGGCGCCCGACATGACCTCCGGCGCCGTCTCCCTCTGGGTCGCCGGCGACGAGCAGGCGGCGAAGGCGGCGGCACTGGTGCGCGAGCTCGGCCACACCGTCAGCGTCCTCGACGCTCCCGACGCGTAGGGTCGCGCCATGAGCAGCACGCGCTTCGCGCCCTCACGAGCCCTGCGCGGGTCGCTGCGTCCGCCCTCGGACAAGTCGATCAGCCACCGAGCGGCGCTGATCGCGGCGATGGGGGAGGGGACGGCGCACGTCAATGGATATCTCGACGGCGCGGACACCCTTTCGACGCTGGCGGCAATAGAGAAGCTCGGAGCGAAAGTGACCCGAGAACGGAATGCTGGCGAGGGAGTACTGAGTCCACCCGGTCTCACCGTTTGGATCGACGGGGTCGGCTTGCGCGGTGCGCGCTCGACCGAGATCGACGTTGGAAATGCGGGCACGCTGCTGCGACTGCTGCCGGGATGGCTATCGGGGCAGGTAGGGGAGCGGTGGACGCTCGACGGCGACGAGTCGATCCGCCGGCGGCCGGTTGACCGGATCGCGGCACCGCTGCGCCAGATGGGGGCCCAGCTCACTTGCCGCGAAGACCGCCTGCCGCCACTGGAAATCGAGGGATCGGAGCTGCGAGGCATCACCTACGAGATGCCGATTGCCAGCGCGCAGGTGAAGTCTTGCCTGCTCTTTGCAGGTCTGCTCGCGGAGGGCGAGACGCGGGTGATCGAGCCGCTATCGAGCCGCGACCACACCGAGCGGATGCTCAAGGCCGCTGGGGCCTCCGTGACGAACGAAGAAAACGTGGTCGCCATTCAGCCTGTCGAATCCCTCGAACCCGGCGAGCTCCTCGTCCCGGCCGACATCTCCTCGGCCGCCTTCCCACTCATTGCTGCTGTTCTCGTCCCTGGAAGCGAGGTCGCACTGGAAGAGGTCGGGGTCAACCCGACCCGCACCGGACTGCTGACGATTCTCGAACGGATGGGCGTCGAGATCGAGCGTGAACGAGAGGTGAAAGGCCCCGGGGAGCCGTTCGCGACGCTCCGCGTCCGCTCCACCCCACTCCAAGCCATCGAAGTAGGCGGCGCCGAGATCCCGCTCGCGATCGACGAGCTTCCCCTGGTCGCGCTCGCCGCCTGCTTCGCCGAGGGGACGACGGTCATCCGCGACGCCGAGGAGCTGCGGCGCAAGGAGTCGGATCGGATCGAGACCGTGACCGCGGCGCTGCGGGCGCTCGGGGGGCATGTCGAGCCGACGGAGGACGGGATGGTGATCGAGGGCACCGGCGGGCTGCGGGGCGGCACGATCGAGTCCCACGGCGACCACCGGATCGCGATGCTCGGCGCCGTGGCCGGCCTCGCGTCGAAGGAGGGCGTCGAGGTCGTCGGCATGGACGCCGCCGCCGTCAGCTACCCCGGCTTCGAGCGCGACCTCGCCTCCCTGACTAGCCGCTGAATACGCTGCGCGGATGGTGATCGCGATCGACGGGCCCGCCGGGGCCGGCAAGTCCACGGTCGCGCGCGCGGTCGCGGGCGAGATCGGGTTCACCTACCTCGACTCGGGGGCGATGTACCGCTGCGTGGCGCTGGCGGCGCTGGAGCGGGGGGAGTCGCTGGACGATGACGAAGGGCTCAGGGTCCTGGCTGAGGGATTGGAGATCGGCTTCGATGGCTCCCGCGTCCTACTTGGAGAGCGCGACGTCAGCGAGGAGATCCGAACCCCCGAGGTCAGCGCCGCCGCCTCCCGGGTCTCCGTCCACCCCCGCGTTCGCGCCGCGATGGTCGAGCGCCAGCGGCAGCTGATCGCCGCCGGCCGCTACGTCGCCGAGGGGCGGGACATCGGCACCGTCGTCAGCCCCGACTCGCCGCTGAAGATCTTCCTCACCGCCTCCGACGAGGAGCGGGCGCGGCGGCGGGCGGCGGAGACCGGGGAGGACGCAGAGGCGGTGCTGGAGGCGCAGCGCCAGCGCGACGCCCGCGACATCGAGCGCGAGCACGGGGCGCTGCGGCCAGCCGACGACGCGGTCGAGCTCGACACCACCCGCCTGAGCCTTGACGAGGTAGTTGCCCGCGTCGTCGCCCTCGCCCGCGAGCGGGGCCTCGCGTGAGCGTCCCGACCGTCGCCGTCGTCGGCTTCCCCAACGTCGGCAAGAGCACCCTCGTCAACCGGCTGGTCGGCGGCAGCGAGGCCGTCACCTCGCCCGAGCCGGGCGTCACCCGCGACCGCAAGCGGCTGGCCACCGAATGGAACGGGATCGCCTTCGAGCTGGTCGACACCGGCGGCATCGACCTCGGCGACGAGGCCGAGCTGGCGCGCGACGTGCAGGCGCAGGCGCGGGTGGCGATCGCCGAAGCCGACGCGATCCTGCTCGTCGTCGACGGCCGCGCCGGCCTCCGCGCTGGCGACGCCGATCTGGCGAAGACGCTGCGCGGCGGCGACGTGCCGGTCCTCGTCGTCGTCAACAAGTCCGACCGCGCCGACGACTTCGGGATCACCGCCGAGTTCCACGCGCTCGGGCTCGGCGATCCGCTGCCCGTCTCCGCCACCCACGGCCTCGGCACCGGCGACCTGCTCGACGCGGTCGTCACCGCGCTCGGCCAGCGCGAGCCGCAGGGCGAGGACGACGAGGCGACCCGGGTCGCGGTGATCGGCCGCCCCAACGTCGGCAAGTCCTCCCTCGTCAACGCCTTCCTCGGCTCTGACCGGGTGATCGTCTCCGACCTCGCCGGCACCACCCGCGACGCGATCGACACCCAGCTCGAGGTCGACGGCCGTCCGGTCGTCCTCGTCGACACCGCCGGGCTGCGGCGCCGCTCCAAGGTCGCCGGCACCGTCGACTACTACGCGCAGCTGCGCTCGGAACGGGCGGTCGAGCGGGCCGACGTCGCGATCGTCGTCTGCGACGCCTCCGAGGGGGTCACCGCCGAGGACCTGCGCGTCGCCGAGATGGCGATGAAAGCCGGCTGCGCCAGCCTCCTCGTCCTCAACAAGTGGGACATCACCGAAACCGACATCGACGACGCGCGGGCCCGGGTCGAGCGGAAGCTGCGGCTGCGGCCGGCGGTGATCACGGTCTCCGCGGTGCGCGGCCGCAACGTCGGCGCCCTGCTGCCGCGGGCGCTGCGGCTCGCCGACAAGGCCGCCGAGCGGATCCCGACCCCGGAGCTGAACCGCTTTGTCAGCGACGTCGTCGCCAAGCACCCGCCGCCGTCGCGCCGCGGCAAGCGCCTGCGGCTCTACTACGCCGCGCAGGTGGGGGAGAGCCCACCCCGGATCGCGATCCAGGTCAACGACCGCCGCCTGATCGTCCGCGATTGGGCCTACCACCTGGAGAACCGGATGCGGGAGACCTACGAGCTGGAGGGCGTCCCCCTGATCATCGATTTCGTCCCGTCCTCCGGGCGTAGACGATATTCCTGACCAAGCAGATCAAGGAACTCGCGCTGCGCGCTCGCACCCCGCCTGCGGCGGGGGTCGCGTGGCGTGCCCCCACTAACGCGAGCGACCGAGGACGCCGATATGCGCCGGTCAGAATTCGTCTACGCTTCGCGCCATGCCTACTTCTAAGCCACTCGCCGAGGGCGAGTACCTCTTCACGTCGGAGTCAGTCACCGAGGGCCATCCGGACAAGGTCGCGGACCAGATCTCCGACGGCGTCCTCGACGCGATCATGCGCGAGGACCCGGGCGGCCGCGTCGCTTGCGAGACGCTCGTCAACACCGGCATGGCGGTGGTCTCGGGCGAGATCTCGACCAACGCCCACCTCAACATCCCGGACATCGTCCGCGACACGGTGCGGGAGATCGGCTACCACGGCGGCAGCTACGGCTACGACTGCGACCACATCTCGGTGATCGTCTCGATCGACGAGCAGTCCCCCGACATCGCCCAGGGCGTCGACCAGGCCTACGAGACCAAAGTCGACCCCTCCGACGACGACGAGCTCGACGTCGCCGGGGCCGGCGACCAGGGGATGATGTTCGGCTACGCCTCCGACGAGACCGAGGCGCTGATGCCGATGCCGATCCACCTCGCCCACCGGCTGGCCGAAAGGCTGGCGGCGGTGCGCAAGGACGGCTCGCTCGGCTACCTCGGCCCCGACGGCAAGACCCAGGTCAGCGTCCGCTACGCCGACGGACGGCCGGTCGCGGTCGAAAAGCTCCTGATCTCCACCCAGCATGACGAGGGCGTCGACTCGCAGAGCCAGATCAAGCCGGAGCTGTGGGAGAGCGTCGTCCTCCCTGTCCTCCGCGAGGAGGTCCCCGGCCGCTTCGACGAGTCCGAGCTGCTGGGCGAGTTCCTCGTCAACCCGACCGGCAAGTTCGTGATCGGCGGCCCGGTCGGCGACGCCGGCCTCACCGGACGCAAGATCATCGTCGACACCTACGGCGGCATGGCCCGCCACGGCGGTGGCGCCTTCTCCGGCAAGGACCCGTCCAAGGTCGACCGCTCCGCCGCCTACGCCGCCCGCCACGTGGCGAAGAACGTCGTCGCCGCCGGCCTGGCGCAGCGCTGCGAGGTCCAGGTCGCCTACGCGATCGGCGTCGCCCACCCGGTCTCTCTGATGGTCGAGACCTTCGGCACCGGCAAGCTCTCCGACGGGAAGATCTCCCAGCTGGTCGAGGCCGAGTTCGACATGCGCCCCGGCGCCTTCCGCGAGTACCTCGACCTCCACCGCCCGATCTTCCAGAAGACGGCGGCCTACGGCCACTTCGGCCGCGGCGACGCCGACTTCACCTGGGAGCAAACCGACCGCGCCGACGCCCTGCGCCAAGCCGCGGGCGACGAGGCCGTACCGGCGTAACGCGCACTTTCCGGCCCTGGCAGGTAAGTCCGGGGCTGGGTAGGGGGAGAGTCCGCACCTCTCCGAACTTAACCTCGTTATGGCGGGGTCAAGTTCGGAGGGACGAAGCGCGGCGGCCTGGGGGCTGGCTCGATCTCAGCACGGGGTGGTGGCGCGTGAGCAACTTCTGGCGCTTGGCTTCACCAAGAGTGCGATTGAGCATCGACTCCGAACCGGCCGCTTGCACCTCATCGCACGGGGCATCTACGCCGTTGGGCGCCCTCACGTAAGCCGGGAGGGGCGCTGGATGGCCGCGGTTCTCGCTTGCGGACCCGGTGCCGCTCTGAGCCATCGCAGCGCCGCGGCGCTCTGGGGGTTCGCGAAGGAGCACGCGGACTACATCGACGTCAGCGTCAGACGCTCCTCCGAAGCCCGGCTTCCAGGTCTGCGCTGCCATCGCCGCCCTGCCTTGCCTGCCTCGGAGATCACCATGCGCCGGGGCATCCCCCTTACCCAGCCAGTTCAGACCTTCCTCGATCTCGTCGCGGTGATGGGACCGCGAGATCTGGAGCGCGCGATCAACGAGGCCGACAAGTTGGACGTGATCGACGCGGATGCGCTTCGCAAGGCGCTGGACGGTCGCCCGGGCGAGCTTGGCGTTCGTCCTCTGCGCCGGATCCTCGACAAGGACACCTTTCGACTTTCAGATGATGAGCTGGAACGGCTCTTCCGGCCGCTTGCGGCTGACGCCGGCATCCCGGTCCAGCTCACCAAACACGTGGTCAATGAATTCGAGGTCGACTTCTTCTGGCCCGACCTCGGCCTGGTCGTCGAGACGGACGGCTGGCGCTATCACCGCACCCCGTCAGCGCAGAGCCGTGATGCGTTGCGCTTTCAGACCCACGTGGCGAACGGTCTTACTCCACTCCGCTTCTCCCACTACCAGGTCAAATATGAACCCCGGCACGTTCGATCCATCCTCAGACAAACGGCGGCGCACCTGCGCGGCTCCCTGCACCCTCACTAAGCAGGTAAGGGTGCAGGGAGCCGCGCCCGGAGGCTTTCGAAGTTCGCCTCTCCGAGATTCGGGCCCCTATGGGGGACCAAAGTTCGGAGGGGCTAGTGGGGTTCCGGGGATCCTGGGGGCTGGGCCTCGCCCAGGCCGTGTGAGCCCGCCGTGAAGACGCCGGTCGCTTTGTCGACGGCTTCAACCACCTCGCCCGGGTCCGCGACGCCGTTGAAGACGAAGTTGTAGTCGTCGCTTGCTGCCGTGTCGAAGTCGACGTCGCCGATCTGCATTAGGCGCTGGTAGACGGACTGGCGGTAGTTGACGTTTTGGACTCGCTCCAGGCGCGTCTCCTGGACCTCTTTGGAGATGATCCCGCGCTTGATGTTGAGGCGGCGGTTGGTGATCGTGTAGGTCGTCGCTACCCGCTTGACGAAGCCGATCAGGACGGTTAGGGCGAGGACGACGAGGATCACGAGGAAGGCGGTGCCGTCGTCCCAGATCAACTTCGCGATCACGCCGAGAATGACGGCGATCAGCAGCCCTTTGAGGTAGAAGCCGAGGATCGCCCGCCACGAGGGGTGGCCTTCGAAGATCACCTGCTCGCCGGGGTGGAGGTTGATGCCCACGGGCGCCAGCATAAAACCTCCTCCGGCCGCGGGCCAGGCATCCCCGCCCACCCATAACCTCGATGGGTGGCGATCCTCCGCGTTGAGCCCCTGACCACCGCGCGCTCTCTGCGCGGTCCCTTCGATTACCGCCGGCCGGAGGCGATGGAGGACCTCGGCGTCGGCAGCGTCGTCCGCGTCCCCTTCGGCCCGCGGCGCCTGCTCGGGGTCGTGGTCGAGGTCGCCGAGGCCTCCGAGCTCCCGCCCGAGCGGCTCGCCGAGCCGATCGAGGCACTGGAGGCCGGCGCCACCCGGGAGCTGGTCCGGCTCGGCCTCTGGGTCGCACGCGAGTACTGCTCGACGCCCTCGCGCGGCCTGCAGCTGGTGCTGCCGCCGGGGACGGGCACCGGGAGCGCGGGGCGGACGACCCGGCCCAAGACCGAGCTCCGGGCCGAGATCCTCCCGGCCGGCGAGGCGGCCCTCGACGGCGGCGAGCGGCTCGGCGCCAAGCAGCGGGCGGTGCTGGAGGCGCTGCGGGCGGGGGAGATGTCGAGCGGGGGGCTGGCGACCGCGGTCGGCTCCGATCGCCAAACCCTGCGGCGACTGGAGGAGCGGGAGCTGATCGCGACCCGCGGCACGACCGTGCGCCGCATCCCCGGCGAGCCCGGCCTCGTCGGCACCGCCACCCGCCCCCAGCTCCTGCCCGAGCAGGCCGACGCGGTCGCCGCACTCGTCGCCGCCCTCGACGGCGAGGCCGGTGCCCCGCGACAGCTGCTCCTCCATGGCGTCACCGGGTCGGGCAAGACCGAGGTCTACCTCGCCGCCGTCGAGGCGGCGCTGGAGCGCGGCAAGGGGGCGATCGTCCTCGTTCCCGAGATCGGCCTCGCCCCGCAGGCGGTGGCCCGCTTCCGCGCCCGCCTCGGCGACCGCTTCGCGGTGCTGCACTCGGCCCTCTCCGCCGGCGAGCGCTACGACGAGTGGCGGCGCCTGCGAAGCGGCGAGGCCAGCGTTTGCGTCGGCCCCCGCTCCGCCGTCTTCGCCCCCGTCCGCGACCTCGGACTGATCGTCATCGACGAGGAGCACGACCCCTCCTACAAGCAGGAGGGCGACCCCACCTACGACGCCCGCGCCGTCGCCCGCAAACGGGCCGAAGACAACGGCGCCGTCCTCGTCGCCGGCACCGCGACGCCGCGGCCGGAGAGCTGGCTGGAGCTGCCGCGGCTGGAGCTGCCGCGCCGGGTCGACGGCCGGCGGATGCCGCCGGTCCACCTCGTCGACATGCGCGGCGCCGACCCGCGCTCGGGGCCGGTCCACACCGAGACCTGGGAGGCG
>Ga0157284_10000022_pt1 | contig 21152 bp, 28 predicted proteins | sample NitcycUS059202B1_FD_108392 | JGI IMG/M metagenome (GOLD analysis project Ga0157284, IMG submission 108392) | Soil microbial communities from Arlington Agricultural Research Station in Wisconsin, USA - Nitrogen cycling UWRJ-S059-202B-1 | ecosystem: Environmental > Terrestrial > Soil >... | reverse complement strand
TTTAGAGGTAATAGCAATACGGCAGCCATCAAAATTATTGGTGCATGCGGTATTTCACCACGGCGACTGATCTTTGATAACAACCGTTTTGGTATCGTCTTCAACAATGGCACAGCGTCAGGTACGTATACTGAAATTTGTAAGCCGGTAGACTGCCGTTGGCGTTCGGGCTGTGTGACCGCTATTGCTTATGAAAAGGGCAGTGGCGATACGTCTTTCCACGGCTCTGGTTTAGGCGAAGGGTGTTACATCACTACGCCAGCGGGGTATTCTCCTATCCTGATTGGGGCGGGTTGTCAACCCTACCATGCTCCACTGAATGCCAACATTTGGATGAGTGGGATCGCGGCACCTGTAATCCAGAATAAGAGTAGCTTGTCAGCTCACTTCCACGGCAATGTGAAACTGGAAGCTTCTTTTAAAACACCAATGGCGACCGGCACGAACGTGTACCTCTACGGGACCCTTTCTACTTGGTCGGGCGTGGATAAAGGATCGCTGTTCCAATCCACCCGTGGTGGGCCAACCGGGCCATCCGGCGGTAACCTGGCATTCTCTGGGGTATTGACCCCGATCATCACGCGCTACGACGTAGCGTTAGCTGGTACACCGGTGATTTTCATGTCTTATAATGACGAAGCCACGGTAACCGTTTCTGGGGCGACGTACTATGCGACATTCAAAGTTACTTCGTCTCGTCGCTTAGCGGCCAACCCGATTAACTCACCGTTATTGTTAATTAACGGTAATATTAACCCGATGACCAAACTCTCAATCACGCGCCAACCCGGTGGGATTCAACTCGTCACTCTGGAAGACGCTACCGTAATTTTGACGATGCGCCAACCCGGTTTACCGGACCAAGCTTCTGGTGTAAACTATACTTCAGCTGATTATTGGAGAACACTATGATAGGCGTCACTGGGATTTCTCCGCTGATTTCTGATACGGAATTGGTGACTGATGGGTCAACGACGGTGTATAGTTTTAACATGAATGGCTTTTCGGATGGGGCGATTATTCTCTTGGCGGTGAGTTTGGTAAACAGCTCCACCAGCCATTGCTCTTATTTGCTCTCTATTCATAAGCAGAACAATATCGGGGCATCGGTAACAACGCTAAGTTCCAAAGTCTTCAATGGCTTAGCCATGACCTTCTCAGCGACCTACACAACGCTGACGATTACGTTGAACACGCCAATCGTTGGTAACCTGAAAATCGCTCCTCTTTTAATGAACCTGTGAGGTAACATGAGTTTCTCTCTCCAAGTAACGGTCACTCCCGTTAAGCAGTATAACTCTTTACTGGGTGCAGCTATTATGGGCACCCCAGAAACGTTGAACGTGGTTTACACTGTCACGGGGATTTCTTCTCTGATGGGAAACATGGGTGTGGCTTCGTATACCGTGTCCCCTGAAGGATCTGCCATGGACGGAAACGGAGTAATTGAGTTCGAATACTCCGGTACAGGTAATCCTTTAGTGGAAGCGGAAACCGCATTGCAGAAAAGTTTGACCTCAGCATCGTAAACACTGCAAAAAGAGAAGGGTGTTGCCCTTCTCTTTTTTTTTATCGTTTCAATACTAACCAACATTTTTTAAGTCTATATCACTACTATGACTAAGGCAGAGCGCCCTTAGGGGTTATAGCCGAGAATAACCGGTCAAAGTTATTAGTTTAAAAATAAAACCCCAAATTTAACTTACCAAAAGGTAATGCACGATGCAAAATAACAAGTTGTTCACCCCGGATATTTCTGTGAAATCCCAGATCGAAAAACTTTTTCCAGATTGTCAAGTAGAAGAAAAGACTCCGTTCCAACCCATAAAGGAAATTATCCCAGCATTAGCCGAGATTCCGCGAAATGCTAAACTTTATCAGTTTAACAATGACCGCAACCTTTATGCAATTTTTGCGGACGCCGATGATAAATTGATTGCTGCTTTTCAATGGGCGGGCGGCGAGAGTAATGTTAACCGAGAATTGGTTGAGGAAAGAAACACTTATATTTTCCGCCACTACATTAACTCTTCCTTAACTGGTCAATCGCGGAGCGCCTTGGTTAAAAAGCTGCGGGAAGATAAATTTGTCATGATGGTCAGCGGACTGTTGACTGCTTTCTTCTACCGTGGTGATGCTACTCAAGTGGATGATTTGCGTTATCTTGGCGCGCAAATAGAATGGCATCAGAACGCTTATCCCATTTCAAAGATTACACCCGTTTTAAATAGCTATGGGGAGTTTACTGTAAAAGGCATCCCTGTCACCGTTCTAGTTTCCCTGCGGCTCGTTTCTAAAAAGATGCAACTTACTGGAAAGTATATCGTCACGCCTAAAAAGTCTGAACATTTCGGCGGGTCTTTAACAATAGAGCGTGAGTTTAAAGACTTTAAGTGGTTAGCCGGTAAAGCCTTTTTACGTGAACATGAAGATCTGGTTTATCACTGGTTACGCGATATGGACAAAGAAAGCCGAAAGCTCGATATTCTCGATGAAGGGAATGCAATCTAACATTCTCTAAGTTATTTGAAAAGAAGGGCAAACGCCCTTCTTTTTTTATTCTTTTCCCTCCTTTATAGAGAGGATATCTGAATGAATAGGAACTATATCACCACTAAGCATAATGAAATTAATCAACTGCTTGACAGCCATTATCCCAGCCCAAGAAGTAAAGGTAAAGCTGTAATGCAATTTATCATCCGGCACGAGAGGAAAGAGCGCGAGCTGGTTGGGTATTTGTTAAACCAAATGTTACAGCGAAAAGAGGATGAGATTGTCAGAATAGCAGCCCTGCGGGCCACCTTCCGTTATCAAGCCGAATTACCTTCATGGGGGCGATTGGTATACGAAAGTTCTTGGTCAAAAATGTCCCTATTAACTGGGCTCGTAACTGAGCAATCGTTTCTTCGTTATTTACTAGGATAAAATATTCATGAATAGCATCAAAGACACACGACAGACTATCACTGTCAATATCGAAGACTGGTTAGTCACCATTCAAGCTGGTCTCAATACTAAGAAGTTCTCCTCTAAAGACCTGCGGTTGGTCGAATTAAAAAACGTCTACGGTGACAACAAATTTGTCCACAGTGATACGGGCATCTATGCCGGAGAAACAAAAATTTCCAGCATTCGCATTTATCTCGACGGTGTCGCTGAACCGCTTCAGTACAGTGTAGTGGATTACACCGATTACTCGATACTAACAGTATTTAAAACCCTCAGCGGGCTTGTTAAGGAAAAGGACTAATAAAATGTATGATATTGGCATTGTTGTCGGTAAGTTTGCACCCCTGACCACCGGGCACATTAATTTGATCACTCAAGCTTCCCTGCAAGCGAACAAGATCGTCGTGGTATTGTCGCACGACGAACGCTGGTTAGCAGAACAGAATCCGCGTGACCAGAAAGCGTTGTCATTCAAGAACCGTCTGCGTTGGTTGCAGCAAATTTATGCTGACTCCAAACACATCGACATCGAGTATATCATCGAGGACGATATTCCTGAATTTCCCAACGGGTGGGAAGAGTACTCTCGGTTGTTGATGGACGTTATCAACAAAGCATCCCAGAAACACACCAGTTCGGTCGTAAACAACCGGTCTTCTCGATTGTCTGGGATGAATGACACGATGAATATCCGACGTCCCACCGTAGCTATTTTCAGCAGTGAGATTGGGTACGATGAAAATTATGCCCATTACCTGCCGTTAGTCCAACACGAAATCGTGGACGCTGACCGGACTGCGGTACCCATCTCCGCCACCAAGATCCGTAACAACCTGTACGAAAACTGGAACTATCTCCCGACTATCGTGCGCAAGGACTTCACCAAGAAGGTCGTCATACTCGGTACCGAGAGTGTCGGGAAAACGACCTTGGTCAAGAACCTAGCGAAATACTTCAATACCTCATGGGTAGAAGAGTATGGTCGTACGTTCTGTGAGGTCGAGTTGGGTGGGTCGGAAACTACATTGCGCAGTTCTGATTACCCGTTGATTGCGTACCGCCACAAGGAGCTGGAGGAGCAAGCAATGCGTACGGCTAACCGGTTGTGCATTGTGGATACCAATGCATTGATCACCGAGTACTATCACCGCTTGTATGAACAGGAACCCAACGCGATTGTTTCCGCGATTGCGGCGTCTGAACATTACGACTTGGTCATTATTCTTGATGCTAACGTGCCGTGGGTCGATGATGGTCTGCGCCTTAATGCTGACCGTAGTAAAACCAGCCCACTCTTTGAGCAGTTGTTAGAAGAGTTCCCGAACCAACGGCCAGAAGGGTACACTCACGTCGTCAGTGCACCTGACTTCTTGACCCGCTTCAATGCGACTCGTGAAATTATTCAGAACTTCTCTGATGATGTTAATAAAGGAAAATGCTAATATGTTATCTTCACTCTATAAAGATTTTATCGGCTGGTCTAAGCTGGAACTGGGGTATTTAGCCCTGGCGCTTGTCGTCGTTTGCATCGGGTCGTGGGCAGCCAGCCCGTTGGAGTTCGCTGCGTCATTAACTAACGTTATGTGCGTCCTGCTCGTGGCCAAAGGGCGAATCTCCAATTATTACTGGGGGCTCGCGGGAGTAGTTCTTTACGCCATTGTGGCCTATAAGTCTCAGCTCTTTGGTAACATGTGGTTAAACATTTTCTACGCGCCGCTGCAATTCTGGGGTTTTTTCGAGTGGCGTAAAGCCAACGAGACCGTGGGCCAGATTGACGTCCCCGTCCGGACGCTGTCTCAAAGCCAAACGACCACCGGGATTATTCTACTCAGTGCTGTCACGTGGGCAATATCTTACGGATTAAAACATTATTCGCATGACCCAGCCCCTGAAGCCGATGCCTTTACTTTAGTTGCCAGCCTCTTTGCCATGTACCTGATGATCAAACAGTATTCGGAGCAATGGATCCTGTGGATTGCGGTGAACTGCGTCAGCATCTACCTCTGGGTCATGCCGGCATTAGGACACCCTGGTAGTTGGGCGATGGTGGCGACCTTTACGATCTTCTTGATCAACAGTTTATTCGGAGCGTACAAATGGTTCGTAACGAGGACGAACAAGTAGGGATACTTGAAAAGGTTACCCGGTGCGAGTATGCTGAAAAGTGGGCTGAAATTGTCGTGAGTGGCAAGGAAAGTTCCATGAAGTACGGTAACCTCTCATATCTCTGTTTTCACTTACCCGAAGTTCTTTGGGGCGGTAAGTACACCAGTGAAGTCGATGCCATAGCGAAGTTAATTCCTACTTGGCCAGAAGGTGCCAGAGTAAAATGTTGCGACGGTGATGTTGTTGCCGTTTGGGTGCCTACCAAGAAACTCTGGTTGCGTACAAAGGTCCGTTAGCTGACCTTTCATTAATGTTTTGTTGCAAACTTTTCAGGGGAGTACTCATGCACGAGAGAGACGGCATTTATCTTCGCGTGAACACAGACCCGTACCGTCAGGTTTACGTCTTTGGGGACCTTCACGGTTGCTACGATGCCCTGCAAGCGTCTTTGCAAGCCAATGCGTTCGATCCTGAGCAAGACCTGTTGATTTCCGTCGGGGATTTGACTGACCGTGGGGCACAGAACATCGAATGCCTTGAGTTACTGACTCAACCGTGGTTCTTAGCGGTGCAGGGGAATCATGAACTGATGGCCATTAACTTCTTACTGCACGATAAGGAAGAAGTTAACTGGTATCGGAATGGTGGTCAATGGTTCTGGGCACTGCGGGAAATAGAGCAGGAACGGGCGTTGGAACTCTTCACACTCGCCAACGATCTGCCGCTGGTAATTGAATTGAACATCGCTGGGAAGAAGATTGTTATCGCCCATGCAGATTACCCAGACAACCACTACGAGTTTGGCAAAGCGGTTGACGGCTTTGAGACAGTCTGGAATCGTCAACGCTATATGCGCCTGCGTAATGGGGTTGATAAAGGGATCACCGGGGCTGATGAATTCTACTTTGGTCACACACCAGACAAAGAAGTCATTAACGTGGGTAACATTCACTTCATCGATACCGGTTGCGTGCGTGGTGGTGCTTTGACGATGGTAAAGTTGAAATAAGCCAAGGCTAGGGAAACCTAGCCTTTTTTTCTTTTTAGGACTGCCACTATGTTTGAACATGAAGATATTCCTTCTCCTGTTGTTCCTAATGCCGAGCATTTAGACGATATCCAAACCAGAACCCACGTTGCGATTTCCACCTTCAGAGACAATGTCATTGACTGGTGTAAACAAATCAACTGTTCAATTGAGAACAAAATTTACGAAGTCAATAATTTCTCTGAAATGATTATTGAAGTCGAAAGTAAAACACCTAACGACAATTTCCGGATGGTAAAAACGTTTATTACCACGCAATATGAGTCAGCGGGCTGGGTAGTGAAATCTATCACTGTGGCGGGAAACGGTAAGTTTCAGGTGAAGATGTACCCAAGACAATCTGAACCAGAGGACAATAATCCTTACGTCACTGAGCCTATGTGGTATGGACTTTTCAATTGGTTAAAGATTAAAAAAATAAAGGATAAATAATGAAATTTGAACCGACCTGTGTTTTAGGGGATTCTTTGCGGGACATTGTTACAATCAAGTCCGACACTCAACTTATCCCTTTTCGCTTTAAAAGTAGAATTTCAGCAATGCTCAAGAACGCCAGTTATACACTCTTTGGAAACAAGGACATCCTCAAATCTCCTTGGGTGAATAAACACAAGCGCGCTAAATTAATTTTGGGAGCGGGCATTCTTTCTTCAGTGTCGGTACTCGCTATTCCCTTGAAGATTCCTAAAACTTATCCTTCGCCATACCAAGAACTGTATCTGGAAATCCAGTACTCTAATGGCCCGGTGGTTTATCACCTGAAGGCGTTGTACAAAGTTGAGAATATTGGCTGGCAGCAAATTGCAAGCTTTGTCGGTGTTCGAGAAATGCGTGAGTTAATTAAAACGGTTTCTACTGACGCTCTGCAATAACCTATTTAAGTTTAAAAAGGAAAAGTAATGAAGAAGATTCTTTCGTTGTTCCAGCGTAATTTTGAAGGTAACCGTAAAGTCCGTGATGAAGTCAGTCCAGGGGCGGAGTGGGTATTGAACGGTGAAGGTCGAGCTACCCGTAAATGGGACGGTGTTGCTGTATTGATTAAAGACGGCCATTCCTTCATGCGTTATGATGCCAAGAAAGGCCGTACCCCACCGCCAGACTTTATTCCTGCCCAGCCTGAACCAGATCCGGTTAGCGGCCATTGGCCGGGTTGGATCAGCGCAGAAGTTCCGGCAGGTAAGTGGATTCAAGAAGCCATTAAGGACTATGCCGGTGAACTGGTTGACGGGAAGACCTATGAAGTGGTGGGTCCAAAGATCGGTACACGTCACGGGCCTAACCCAGAGAAGCTGGAATTCCACAAACTGATACCGCACGGTCGGGACTACCTCGATGACTGTCCTCGCACTTACGCTGGGATCATGGAGTACCTGCGCGGCAAGTCAATCGAAGGGATTGTTTTCTGGCATGACGATGGACGTATGGTGAAAATCAAGAGGGCTGATTTCCCGTACGGTGAGAAGAATGTCTAGAGACCTTATCTTTGAATTGAAGATCTTCTTTGGCGGGTTTCTCTGGTGGATGGGATTTATAACGCTGAGCTATTTCGGCTATTGGTGGCAGTTTCTTGCTGTGTCAATGACTATCGCATTGTTGGCGGCCGTGTATGAGGAGATTGACGCAAAGCGCCGGCCGTGGTTTTACTCCAAGCGAATGCCTTTCATGTTCAATTTAGGTTGCGTGGCGATTATGCCATTACTCTGGATTGTTGGGCTGATCAATTTCCCTGAATCAATCGGTAATTGGAAAGCTTCACCAAAGCCGCGTTGGAAAACCTTCGCACATGGTGCGGCATTTGAGGCAAGTAAAATTGACCACCAATCGAAACTCTTCGAACTGATGCGTCCTTTTGATCGCAATGTAGAGGAATGGGATCAAGCCAAACACCTGAACCAACCTTACTTTAGCAACGAAGAAGAACTGCGACTTTACGATGAAGTCTTGGTGCTTTTCGGGCGGCTCAAGAAAGAATACAAAATTGATTACTACACCATCGCACACCAGATGGAGTACTGGACATTTGTATTCAGAGATGAGGAAGTGGGCTATATTTACCTAGAGCCCATTTACTACAATCTAAAAGAAATGTTAGCTCGGGTCAAGAAAGAATTTCCGGAGAAATAAACAAGTCTTTTATACTATTTTTAACGTCTATATCACTGCTATGCAACCGAGGGAACCACCCCTCACCCAAACCCGGCAATCAATAATGTATTGCCACATAATCGAGGTTTATTACCATGTCCAAAGAATTTGTTTTACCCCAAGGCGCAACCTTCTCAGAAGTAACCGCAAGTCCCAAAATCATGATTGTCGGCTATGTTACTCATGATGGCCCAATGTCAGACTATACCGATGGCACCGCAGTGCGACCGAGCACACTCGTCCGCTTAGAACTCTGGGAGTTGGGAGAGGACGAGTGGACTTTCGTTTACAGCACACCGAAAGTGGAAGCTGTCCCTTATATGGGCGCTGGCAGTAGCGTTGAAATGTATATCAAGAGTATTGGGTACCATGCGGAGTTATGGCATAATGACCTCAAAAACTCGCAAGTGCGTTCGCGGACTATCTTTCTTTGTAAGCTTGCCCTACGCTTGGCCGGTCGTCGCTTTATGCCCAGCGGATTACCTGACCCGGTTGATGAAACACTGGGTAGCTTCGCCGACAACAAAACATTCTACTTCATTAACGAGTTTAAGATTGGCGATGTTTCTGTCTGGGTAAAACGACGCCTCAATAAGAACCTCACGGTCAGTACTCGCTGGAGCTTTATCGAGACCTTTGATAGCCCTAACATCGAAATGAAGTTCACGTATTCTGAACATACGTTGAACCAGAACGACCGTCCAAAATCTTTCCAAGAGGTCTGTGCCTCAGTCCCTCAGTTGGAACAACGCTTCTTTGCGACTAAAGTCGTTTAACTTAATCAAGGGAGAGGAAACCCCTCTCCCTATTTTTCTTTGGGGGACGTCATGTCAATACAAGAATTTCGTGAGAAAGCCGCTGCATTAATTGGTTGCGAAAGCAGTTCAAATCCGTTGCTACTTAAAAAGATTATTCCCGTGGCTGAGGCATTAGTAAACGACCCGGAAGCGCTGGCAGTGTTGAAACGAATTTACAAAGTAGGTTCATTACCTGTCGAAGTCATCAACGCCATTGAATCGGCTGGTATTCTCTACGACCTTAACGTAGTCACCGAGTTCGTTTCCCTAGACAAAGGCGAGCAGGTTGGCGTGACCGTTGTTGGTCTGGACAGTTTAACGATTATTGATGCATTTGCTCCTCCTTTTAAAGTGGGACAAGAAGTCGTGGCGGCAAAGAAAATCTTTGAGTCTGCGTCCGGTGATTCCCCTGGTGGGCGTTTGGCAGATATAGGTGAGAAGTTGATTGTTCGCGAAGTCGTTCTTTGGAACAGCGATTACCCAGTCAACGTTTCTCACCCGGAAGTAACCGACAGCAGTTTCTCCGCTGCTCTTTCAGAAATCAAAGCAATAGAGGAGGGAAAATCCGATGCAGACTCAATTTAACATCAATGCCTTTTATCAACGCGGAATGACCGATACCCCCACAACTGAACTGTTTATTAATGCCTCTCATTATTTCCATCAACTCAATAAAGATCCTGATAGTTTGGGTTTCAAGGTTGTTGAAGACACGGTGATCGATGTCTTAGACTTACCGGTTCATTGGGATCATATCGCTGCCTTGTCTTTGAAATACTACAAGTTGGAAATTGACCGTCCGATAAACACCATTGGTGAACTCCTGCACGCATTTCGTAACAATACTTTCGACTGGAAGAAGCTCAGTTATTATTTTATCGGTGCGGGTAACTACGGTAATACTAACTTCAGAGAATGGCAGACAGGTTCTCTATTGGCACGGTTGATCGTAGATATCGAAGGACTGGAAGACTTTGGTTTTATCCTTCTTCAGAAAGTCCGGATGACCTATGTCTGCCTCAATAACCCCCTCCCCCTTTACGAACCTGTAGTAAAAACGGTGGTGTTGAAAACCAATCCTTTGTGACACAAAGAGGAGGGGACAACCGTCTCCTATAAGGAAAGTAATATGGCTCAAGCAAAAGAAGAAATCACCGCTGAGTACTTTGAAAAATGTACCGGGTATAAACCTCATGAAAAGCAACTTGATTTTTGCAATTGCAGTTTGGCTGGCGAGCCTGGTCATGTGAAATGCGGTTGGAACTACCGCGTTAATAAACCCATGTTTGAAAACAGCGAGGAGTAGGAAATGATCGAACATCTGACAAACTTTATCCGTTCAATAATGAGTCAGTATGTCGACCTCGTTAAGGATACTCCGTTCCCCAAAGAAATTATAAGAGACATCCGTAATTTCGCTTATCAGAAAGGGTTTCCGATTGATGACAGGTTTGAGGCGCTGGTTAAGTCAGCTTGTTGTTCGGAAAAATCGGAAGATTTTTTAACCGGCATCTGCATTCCTGTCTCTAGACTTATCTCAGTGTACATGGAGTCCGTGCACGGGATTAAAGTGGAAGAATGGGAGATGTGTTATTATCACCCAGAACAGGATGATATTGAACATCAAGTCCATCGGATGATAAAGGTTGACAACCGCTACTACGACCTTTTCTTCCCCGAGGGGATTGAAGACCCTTCCCTTCACCCGTTATGGCAAGAAGATAAATTTTCCGACGAGGTCTTCGTCATGGTTCCGATCTCAAACTGTTTTGATAACAAATTTGAAATGTCGGAAAATTTATCTCTCTACAAATGGCTGTGTAGCTTTATCCCGGAGGGCATTGATCCTTCCCCAATTCGCACGTTACTTTATTAGGAAATAATAATGAATCCTTTCTACGGTAAAAAAGTTCACATCCTCGGTACTTTAGGCAATCACAATCCGCGCACCACCAGCATTATGAGTAAGCCGGATATGATAAGAAATATTGAACGGTTGGGTGGCACCCTCGTTTATAAATTTGATGCCAATGTGGACATCCTTATTGCTGAAGACGACGCTGACGTCCATGCAAACCCTCTCTGGATATTTATGGAGATCTCTCCCGAGCACGCGGTTGTTTGGATTCAAGCGTCCCAGATGACAACCGACATTCTGCCCGACGAAGAAGTGGTTAAGCTCAGGGATATCAATTCTCCCACCGCCGCCGGTAAAGAAAACACCTTCTATCACGCAGTTCGCTGCGCTGCTACTGAATTGTTACATCTACGGAAACAGCTCGCCGATGCGTTAGCGTTGGTGCCTGCTCCGCCTGCGGAAGTCAAGGTCGATCTGGAAACGGTCTCTGATGCCTGCCTGGATCGCTACTGTGAAATCAGTGATCTCGATACGTTGTTCCTGTATGAAATCCGTAAGATCGCTCGTGAAGCCAAACGTGCCCGTAAAAGCACCTCAGCGCAACGCTGGGACGCACTCCTCTCCTCGCCGGCCATTCGTATCTTGGGACAATCCAACGTCACTAAGAACCCTTCTGAGAGCGGCTATGCACACTTCGGGATGGAGATCTGGTCAATCCACAGCGGGCGCTACTACGGTAGCGAGGAAAGTGCCTACGGGCGCGATGTGCTTACCGCCTATGCGGATATCATGATCAAAAACAATGCGCGGGCCAGTGAGATGAAAATCACCCTTCCCGCCGACCGGAGCGGTGTGGTTAAATACGGAGAAATCCATGGTGATAATATCATGATGTCGCTGGACACACTGGAGCTGGATGCCATCTTGCAATCGAAAACCGACGGAGAAGCGCTGGTACTATTTACCAGTAGTGTGAAATCACGGGGCGTCAACACTGACGTTAGACTTGTTCTCTTTCGCGAATAATATCTGACAAGGGAAGAAGGGTTAATACCCTTCTTTTTTTATTCCCCCTTGGTTTAAAATGATAAAGATTCATAAACTTTTACAAGGATAAAAGATGACTTCACCATATCACATATCATCTCTGGAGACGACCCCTGCTCCCTATTTAGAAGAGGTCGATGACGATGTCCCTCCTAAAACAACGTCCCTCAATTACAAAGAGCATCGTTACGGGTTTGATCCTCTGGTAGATAATCATGACTTCACCTCTCTGCTTCCTTACCTCAATGACATGGTTAAGAAAGACCTGCAACATGCAGGGATGATCTATGCTGGAAGTGCGCGTTCAATGGGTAATGAAGCGCTGTACTCTATCCTCCAATCCAAAGGGATCAACATTTCCTCCGCACAACTGACTGTGTTTTATCGACTCAACGTCAGTGGCGACGTGGCGAATTCAGAGAATTTCCGTCTGCTTCGCAATGAGTTGACCACGCTGCGAATGAACCTGACTTTCCTGGATAATGCTAATGCTTACGTCTGGAATGAATACGGCATCATTGCGTTAATCAATTTCAGCATTTTCAACACGTCAATTTCGTATTATTTCAGTGGTGCTCAGGCGGTGGTGGCGGCGTTACAGACTGTGTTAGCTGAGAACGGTAACTTACAACATCCCCCTGCGGCAAACCGATTGATTCTGGATTCTAACGGCAGAATCGCCCACAGCCTGAAATCCTTGCCAGAACATAGTTCTGCTGACGTCTGGGCTGCTTTCTATCCGTACTTTAACTTTACCCCAGCCCAGTTGTGGGATGAGTTCGCTGCCAGTCGTGCCAATACCATCCTTATCTACGGCTCGCCTGGTTTAGGCAAGAGTAACTTCATCCGGTCTATGATGGACCGGCGTGGGTACAACGATCTGCCGTTCTTGGTGGACGATGAGAACATCCTGCAACATTCTTCATTGATCACCATGTTAAACAACCTGAACTACGGCTCGCTTCTCGTGGCTGAAGACAGTGACAATCTGGTGCGCAAACGTGACGATGCGAATGCTCAGATGACCGGTCTGTTAAACGTCGGTGAAGGGATCTCGTCCGGTGGTTTGAAAATGATCATTTCCACTAACCTCAACAACCTGAACGAAGTGGACGAAGCATTGTATCGTCCTGGCCGTACCTTCCGTAAGTTGAAGTTTGAGTTGTTAACGCACACTCAGGCTAACACCGCACGTGAAGCAATCGGACTGCCACCGGTAACCTTCAAAACCAGAGATAACGTTTCTTTGGCGCTGGCACTGAACTTCGAAAGTACGTTGGAAGATCAAGTATCAACCGTGATCGGGTTTGGTTTACAAGCCGGATAATAATACGTGCAGAGTGGGGTATCACCCCCACTCTGTTTATACTCCTATTTAAAATCAATTTAACTTACAACAGGAAATAAAATGAAACTTTACAACAAAACTGAATTTCTGAAATTACCCCCTAACACTCTGTTCATGTTTGGTCCGGGCCACCACGATGGGTTAGGAGTAAGTTCCAGCCCTCTCAACGTCAAGTACGGTTCTATGGATAACGATTTTGTCTACAAAGCTTTGGTTGACCTTGATTTCGACGACTCCAATGAAATTGAAGAAATTCATGGAGAAATGAACAAGGCTGTTAAAGTCAACGGTGTCTCTGAACATTATCCCATGGATCTTGACGCGACAAGCAGAGATGGCCTGTACGAAGAAGATGCACTTTACCTCGTGTTTGATAAAGATGAAGTTCAAGCAATTATTGCTTCTTTACAAACGCTGTTGTAATCCAGCAAATTAACACAAAAGGAGAGAGGCGTTTGCCTCTCTCCTTTATTATCTCTTTCTTTTTTTTTGTTTACGGCCGGTAAGAACCGATGTGCACTTTAAGCGCAGCAATGCTCGCCGGTGTCCACGCTGCCCCGTTCAAATCTACGTTCATCGGGAAATCAAGCGGATTCAGAATGGCCGTGCCCGTCACCACTGGGACACCTGTCTTAGTTTGCACTTGAGCACCTTGGGTTACGTCAATGTGGAATCCAGCGCTGGCCGTAGGATCACGCCATGCGTTAGCAAAGACGTGTACCCCTTTAATAGCATTGGTTTCTGACGGGGCCGCGTAGTTCAACTGCGCCAAAGCGCCGCGCGGGTCCGTATTAACCCCGTTGACGTTCACACCACCCGTGAAAGGCGCGTTCAATGCATCAGCCACTGATACGCCGCTGTTCTGGGAAGAGAACAGCGTAGCATTATCCACCGTGGAAATTGGCTGTGGTTTCACCATGATCTGACCCAAACGACCACCTACTGGAGCAGGGTCATTAGCAACATCGTTAGCGAAATAGAAATCGGTAAGGCACCAATACCCACTCGTAGGCATAGCTGTAGTCCCACCGATACGAATGGTTGCTGTTGCAGGCGTCGTTGGGAAATAACTGGTACCACTGTAGGTGTTTTGCAGCTCGCCATTAAGGTAGCAATTACAAACGGAGTTAACCCAATCAATCTCGATTTCAACGTAATAGGTTGCCGTAACCGCCGGAATCACTACTGCGTTGGTGATAGCGGTACCGCCGAAGTTGAAATAGAGTAATGAACTGTTCGCGGTAGGGGCCACCCCCGTTGGCCTGATACGCATACCCATGTACCACTTGCCTGTTCTGGCGAACGTAGCAACCGGGATCTGCGCATTGAGATAATACGGAGAAGCGTTAGATCCAATAAGGTATCGTCGGGTGGACCCTGCCGCTGATCCTGGTAGGTCGCTTAAAAGCGCTAAGTTTGGAGAGTTCATTAAAGAGATGAATGTGGCCGTTGGGAGTAACCTTGGCGTAGCAGCGGCAAGTGACGCCGCTGTGGGGGAACTCAAAGAGCAGTGGTCGAAACCAACAAGGGTGACTAATCCCATGATAAAATCCTTATGATTACCCAGCTACGGCGTAGAAGACGAAGACGTTTCTAACGGTAGCAGAGAAGACGGTTTGCGTGATATAGTTAGCGTAAGCACTCTTCACCGCTGAGGCTGTAACTTCTGCAACGGCATACTGTAACATGGCATTCCTCACCGTATTACCGTAGACCGTCTGTGTCAGGTAATTGGCGTAGGCAGAGCGCATGGCTGAAGCCGTGTATTCCGCAGCAGCGTACTGCAAGGTAGCGTTACGTACGGTGACGTAGTTAGTGCTGGTTGACCAGTAGACTTGGATATTACACGTCCCCGTGATATTAAAGGAACCGTCCACCGCCGTCAAAACAACCACTTCATCCGCAGAGTTGCTGCCCACGGTAAGCGGCGCATCAACGATTCCGTCAAGCGTGATCTTCGTTAACATATCGGGGAAATACGTCTGGACGAAATTACGGGTGGTAGTGTTGATCACCGTCTGGTTGTACATGTACAGATTAGGGAACAGATCACTGAAGAGCGGCCTGTCGAAGTACAGGTTTACTGCCCCGGTCACGCCATACCCGCTTCTACCGGTCGCAGCGATGACGCTGTTACCCCGTGAATCCCCAGCAGAGGTAGCAGGCGCTGAGAAAGCCAAGGCTTGGGAATCTAGCGAGACGCCGTTGGTTTTATTGGCCAACGCCACGATGTCATTGTAGCCTGTGATCACCGAGGTTTTGACTAATGTCACACTCGGCCAATACGCCGGAAGGCTGATGTCTGCTTTCTTAATTAACGATATCGTCGCTGTGCCGTAACACAACGTACTCCCTGACTTGGCAGTTAACGTTACTGATTGTGTTCCGTCATTACCCCACGTCAAGGTGGCGTCGTTAATATCAGTTGGGTCAAACACCACGCCCGTTTGCTGACCCAGCCTGACTAATGCTTCGTAAAGCGTAGGGGTGGTTAAGATGGGGACAGGGGTGACCCACTGAGAAACCAGGTCAGTCAGGTTAACCCGATTAGCCGTCAACTGAGTTTTGTTTAGCCCAGCCAATGAACCGGTTGGAGCCCCCTTGAAATTAACCACACCCACGTCACTGCCTGTCGTTTGGGTGAACGCACCGAACATCAGGTTGTCCTGCGTGATACTCAGGTTGTTCAATAGATTAAGCTGTTTGGTGTAGGCTTGCGTTACCGGAATTTTCGGCATAAGTGCTCCATTTAGACGCGGTGACTACTTGCTTTCACAGTAAGGTCACTGATGGAGGCAGGCAAAAGAGCAGACCCGTCTTTGGCAGTATTCACAACTGCTGAAATTAAGGTGGGTGTGTTGGTCACGGTGTTAACACTGCGGCTGATTTCGGTTGTGCCGTTTAATAACGCCACCTCAGCATTAGCAGAAGCTTCCAACGGTTTAAAGACTGTGGTGCTGACTTGGGCTGCCAAAATCTTTCCGGAGTTACCGGCTAAGGTCGGTGTCGCGAAGTGTACGGTGCCCTGTTGGCCGTACGGGTCAAGGCCGACGTATTGCGTGACCAGCGGTAAGGCAATCGCATTACTGGCTAACGGAGTAACAAAGCTCCCACCGGAATCTGTGGTGGTCATGCCGCCAACAACATCCACGGAACTGACTGGGGAGAGTCGTACCCGCACGGGCCCTAAACGCCCAGTTGGGTTGGCGTCACCCGCTTTGTCAATAACCCAATAAATGTTCGAGAAGCGTTGCCAATACCCGACGGAGTTACCGCTTACCCAGTTTGTAGAAGTGGTACCGTAAGGACTCGAGCTGGTTATATTACCAATCCCGACAACCGGCGTTGTGGTAAACGATTTTGATGCCCGGAGAAACCCATTAAGGTAACCGTAGAGCATCTTGTTCACCCAGTCGATCTGGATTTCAATGTAAACCGTGGTACTGCCATTCACCAATCCAGAATTAGCATCAACCCCGTACGTGGCAAAATAGACATTGTTCGCCACAGTCCCGTCACCCAAAACAGCGAGGGCGGAAGTGGTAAGACCAGCCGAGCTTGCGGTTAACTGTACCATCGCGCCAAAATACCAATTCCCTGTCTTATCTAAATCACTGGCGGTGATATCTGTAGGCGGGCGCAGGACGCACAGGTTACCAGCAGCGCTCAGAGTAGTGGAGTTGGTGATGTTAGGGATGATATAGTTACAGGTATCGGTTGCTTCGCCGTAAGCCAGCTGATTGGTGACGCTGTAGTTAGTCACGCCGCCTGTTGTAAAGAGGGGGTACTTTGGCACACTGCTTCCTGGCCCTAACCACATCGGGTTCAATAACGTAAGGGGCAACGAGGTGACGGCGGGGTATTGGTCAAATCCCAACATACTGACGATGGACATGTGTAACTCCTAAAGAGAATAAACAGTGTCTTTCCAGACACTGTTTTGTTTACTGTTCCCCAACTCACGAGGTTCCGTATCGGTAGTCGTAATGCAAATAGATTGGGGTGAACTGGTTGCCGTAGACAGGCGGGGGAGTCAGTACCGCAACGCTCAGGTAATCCGGGTTGGCATCTGCGACAGCGTCGATCGTGTTTAACGTCAGGGTGAACCCCGACAGGTCGTATAACCCACTGCCCGGCGCCGTGCTGGCACCTAAAGTAAACGGTAAGTCAAGTACTGACGAGAGTAGGTTAATGATGTCCACGGCGGTGCTAGAGCCACTGGTGAATGCCGTGGACGTGTTATGCGCGGTAATGATCGCCTTGTGTGTGGTGAAGTCGGTTTTAAAAGCCAACACCATAGCGTCAGGTAAGGTGATCGCGGTTAACGTCCGATTCTGGTAATAGTCCACCAACTGTTTACTGCCGCGCGTCCAAGCAAGGTTCACTGTCCCGTAGTACTGGACACTGCCCGTCAGGTTCAACGTGAAGGTACCCGCTGTTGCCCCTGAGCTAATAGCTTGGTCATTGGCTAAATCCGATGTCGTAATGTTCAACCCATACTTCTGGTTAAAGGCTGGTAACAAATCTGACAGCTTAGTGGCCGTGAACTGCGTTAAGGTCAAGTTGACCCCAGAAAAGAGCGTGGCAATGTTAATGCGGTTATACGTGACAGTTTGAATGCCCGTAAACCCCAAGCCTTGTTTACCTCTTATTCTGGCTGTTGTGGAATCCCCTGAAACGACAACCACTTTATCAAGGGTGAACTGGGTGGCCGTGGCGTTTGTTAACGCGGGGTTTTCAGAAGCAATCAATGCGAACACGGTTTGTAACGGGGTCTGGTTGTAAAAGCCCATACTGTCTCCACTTAGCTCATGTAGTGGTAGTAGGCAGCACCCGCCACTTGACTATTAAGGATACCGGTTTGAACCACTACCCGATCAAACTTCTGATTGGCGGCGGGAACAGAGCTGGTCGGAAGATCAACCACGTAGTTAGAGTTCAACGGTGCATCCCACGCAGGTAGGCCAAAGGTGGTGGTCAAGACCTGTTGCAATGCAGCGAAGTTAGGCATCCCCGTACCATCCACCAACAGCAGGTTTTTGGATTCGGTGAAGTCTAACCCAATGGTCAGCATGGAGGCGGATTTTACCGTAGGGTCGGAAACCGGGTGCGTGTACGCAGGAAGTGTACGGTTCAGCACCACATTACTGAGTACCGGCAATCCCCGGTAGAAATACAATACAACGTTGGCGGTTGTCAACATCATACTTGTAGTCGCACCCGCCACAAAGACCGTGGAACTCCAGTTCGCCACGTTAGGACGAGAGAGCGCCGCATCAACCACGTCCAGTGTGGTCAACGACAGTCCGTATCGAGAGTTCAAGATAGGCAGGGCTTCGTGGACGCTGGCCGCTGAATAGGAATCCAGTCGGAAAGTAATTCCTGAGAACAGCGTCGGCAGGGCGATACGGTTGTAGTACACCGTCTGCATCCCCGTATACCCCGACCCTGCAAGTCCCCGGATCCTGGCCTTGGTATTGTAAGTCACGCCATCCACCGTGTTGTTCTGTGCAGTCACCGCTTCAATAGAAGAGTTACTGGCCGAGAACGGAACCGGTCGCGGGTTGGCCGCATTGATGAGGTCGAACACAATATCCTTGCCAGATTTTGTGTAATTAGGCATTTTGGTCAATCCTCATTAAGAAACTGCGTTCGGGTCTTCAGGGTCGTTGTAATGGATTATCAACACACCGTAGAACGCGCTGTTATAAGCCGTTGTGACCGTGCCGTTGGCTCCGGTTCCGTCGGCCAACTGAACCATGACCACGTACTTATAGGCTGGGTTGGTATTGAGTAACCCATTGTTTAAACCGGCGTACACCACCTTGCCTTGGTACAGGTTTTGCGCACCGGCACTTGTGGTGTTAGTCCACGTTGAACCTGTGACCGAAGTGATCGCTGTCGCCAAGGTCCCGCCGGGAGTACTAGTACCCGTGGCGTTAAAGACTGTGTTTAGCGTCAGAGCATCTAAGACAGCTTTCTGGGCAGTGAAGTCCCAACCGTAGAGGGCCATCGGACCTTGTGCCTTGGCAGACTGGCCGGTGGGGTAATTGATCCCGCTCAACGACAGGTCGGTTAATACGTAATCAACGATGGCGTCGCCTTTCACCAGATTCAGCGTGACGCTGCCAATCCAGCCGTAAGAGGTGGCGCTCGCTTGGAGGGTAACGGAACCCGCACCATTACTGTCAAGGGCGATGGGGCCGTCGATGAGGTCATCGGTGGTCAAGACCATGCCATAGAAGTAGTTCAAGTATTTGATCAGGTCATAAACCCGCGTCACGGTGTCTACTTTTAACGTGTTGCTGGTCAAGACCGCAATGTCGCTCAAGTTCAAGCGATTGAAATTAACGGTGACTGACCCAGACCAGGTTGTCCCGTTACCAGTTAACTTGACCTGTGAGTTTTTCCCTGTGGTAGTCACCGTGTCATCGCTGGCTACCACGACTTGTCCAAAGACCACGTCAGTCAGTAAAAGACTGGTGGCGTTTTGCGTATTCGTTGCGGTGATAATTGCTAACTTGGGGTCGACATAAAGGCTCATAGCCTGTCCTCATCGCAAATTGTAATGTAAATAAATCGGGCCTTTGATGTTGATATCCGTTACACCGGTGATCACGGCCACTAAGTATTTCGGGTTGGCTGCTTTAAGAATACCAGCAGCATAAAGCGCAATTGAGGCGTTGGAATAATCCCAGTTTGGGAACCCTAATCCCACCATCGTGTTCTTCAATGCTTCTGAGCGCCCGCTGGTGTAATTTGGCCCAGTGCCCATGGGACCCGCCGTCATGGCCGTGATGATATTGCTTTCGCTGGTGTAATCAATCCCAAACCCTAACATTCCACCGGACTGGAAACCGTCGAGGATATCGTCAGCGGTAATCGGATGGTTGTAGGTATCAAGATTACGGGCGTAGATGACGTCACTCAACCGGTAACCGACGTTATTGTAACGAGCGGTAACTTGACCAATAAATTGAAGCGAACCAGGCTGCGCTTGCAACACGAAATTGGTGCTGTCTGTTAATACAGCGTTATACACGTCATCTTGAGTAAAGTTCATCCCATAACGCGCATTCAAATTGGGCAACCCTAAATAAAGGGTGCGGGCAATCGGGCTGTCAACAATGACCGTGGTGTTCTTAAACAACACACTCAAATCGAGACGCTTATACTGGAAGGAAGTCACCCCGATATAACCTCGGCCTTGCACCCCGCTCACTTTGACTTCGGTATTAAAACCTTCCGCCGTGGGGGTAATGGCTGTCGGTAATCCAATGGTGCAGTTATTCACTGTCAAAGGCGTAGCCGCTGGGTTCGTGGCGTTAATTTTATCCAGTAGTAGCGCTGTGGGCGATTTGCCGTAAAAAGCCATAGTCTCTCCATAACGCTTTAAAGAAACCAATGGCAGGCATTACCCTGCCATTGGTGCGTGACGATTAAGAAGCGTTGTAACCTAGGGTCAGGATACCACCCACATTGCCGCACAAGGTCGGCGACAGTTGGATCTGCACAATACGGTTGAAGGCTTGGTTGGTGTCGAAGGTCGGGTCGTTTGCCCCGGAGAAGACAACCGTTGCCCCCGCAGTGTTGTAATCCTGCGCGGCGTTCACGTCGTAGACCCACGTGTCCGGCACAACTTTGTTGAGTTCGGTCGCCAACGAATCGTCAGTGATCGTTTCGTCCGTTGCGCGCACTTGCAGCCAGACAGTGATGCTGCTGCAATCCACACCCCATGAGTACTCACGCGCCTGCGCTTTGGTGGTGTCGCCGTTAGGGTACAATAGACCGTTCAAGTTGGTGTTCAAGATCACCGTGTCTAAACGCTCACCGACTTCTGGATCCGGGCCAATG
>Ga0157284_10000021_pt1 | contig 21187 bp, 15 predicted proteins | sample NitcycUS059202B1_FD_108392 | JGI IMG/M metagenome (GOLD analysis project Ga0157284, IMG submission 108392) | Soil microbial communities from Arlington Agricultural Research Station in Wisconsin, USA - Nitrogen cycling UWRJ-S059-202B-1 | ecosystem: Environmental > Terrestrial > Soil >... | reverse complement strand
GCGACCTTATACAGTCATGCGAGCATGATCTTAATAAGCGAATGCAAATGAATACGCTCAATTTACCAGCTGACGCAAAATATGCGCAGCAATGGCATTTGCATAAAAAATTTATCGATGCTGCATTTGATCCCCGCTCATCATCAAATTGCGAAGGAGCATGGATATTATTAAATCATTTTGGGAACAGCGACGTGGTAATTGGAGTTACCGACGATGGATGTAAGATTGATCATAGTGATTTTGATTCACAGGGAAAATTTGCTTCATGGGGTTACATGAATGGATTAGACCTCGTTCACAGGGATGCGGTAGGAGCTAATCCCGCAAATATGTATGAACAGGGAAATGATCATGGCACCTGTTGCGCCGGCGTTATAGCTGCTGAGATCGATGCTTCACTTGCGGTGGGAGCTGCGCCCGGTTGCAAACTTTTGCCTGTGAAATGGGAATCTGATGGAAGTAGTTTATTTATCAGCGATGATAAATTAATATCTGTATTAGATTTTGTTAAGGATAAAGTGGATGTACTTTCTAATTCATGGGGTTCATCACCTTCTGATAACTGGTCATCAAATGTTGTCAATAAAATCAAATCACTTGCTATTACCGGCGGACGGAGAGGTAAGGGAATTGTTTTTCTATGGGCTGCAGGCAATGAAAACTGCCCCATTGAATTTTCATCGAATCTTGATATCCCTTTTACAAGCGGGGTAAAATGGAAACCGGATGGCTCTGGCGTATGGGTTGGCGTTGAAAAATCAAAAACGTTTGACCATAGTCTGACTGGCATTCCGGGTGTAATGTATATTGCTGCGTTAGCAAGCAATGCACAACGTAGCCATTATTCTAATTATGGACCAGGTATTTCTTTATGTGCTCCTACAAACAATGTTCATGAATATCACAGGATGGCTGTTACCGGTTTGGGAATTACAACTTCTTCCGGCGTATCTCCTTTTATTGATGATTCCTTTGGGGGAACTTCCAGTGCAACCCCATTGATCGCGGGAATTGCGGGATTAGTTATTTCAGCAAACCCTTCTCTTACTGCATTGCAGGTAATATCAATTCTACAGCGAACAGCAAGCAAAGATCTCAATATGAGCGTTTATGCTAAAACACCACCAGCAAGTTTTGATACGAATACTTCATGGGACATTTCACCGGTTTCTCCATTTAATACAGGTGCTTTTACAAATATTAATCATCCTGATGGTACCTGGAGTCCCTGGTTTGGATTTGGAAAAGTTGATGCGGAAGCTGCGGTTGCTGAAGCACTTCGTTTAGCCGGCACCGCTACAGGCAACAACGTTCTTATTAAAACTTCAACACCATCTAAAGCGATTCCTGATAACGATGCAATTGGCATTTCGGACATTATCCAGTTTGCCGAGGAAGGAAGTGTTGCATCAATAAAAATAGAAATAGATATTACACATACTTATATTGGTGACCTTATAATAAAATTAATATCACCCCAGGGGGTATCAGTCGTATTACATAACCGTAATGGTGGAAGTACAAAGAATATCAGTAAGACTTATGATATGCAAAATACGGCCGCACTTTCTGCATTCGATAGCCAATCGATAAAAGGACAATGGGTTTTGCAGGTTGCTGATGTGGCCACAATTGATACAGGTATTTTAAACAGCTGGAAATTGCATATCGGGTTGTCACAAGATCAATCAGTAATGCTAAATGATCCTTCTGGCATTTCTATTCCTGATAATGATCCTGTAGGAATTGAAAGATCATTGGTTGCATCTTCTGATGGCACATTAAAAGAAATAGAAGTAGGCGTTGACATTACTCATTCTTATATCGAAGATCTTATCGTTAATCTTGTTTCACCTGGCGGTGCTATGGTTTCACTTCATAGTCGTTCAGGTGGTTCAGCCGATAATATCATCAAGACGTACAACTTTAGTAATAACCTGAATTTAAAAACACTCAAAGGCCAGAAAGTACAAGGCACATGGAAACTTAAGATCTCGGATGTAGCAGGACAGGATATCGGTAAGTTGAATAAATGGTCGTTAAAACTTGTAAAGGAATAATATAAGTTTTGAGAGATAATCAGTAAGCCGTATTGTTATTTTTCCTCAAGGAAAAATAACAATACGGCTGTTTATGGGAAGCCATACTGGTATAAAATAATGTGATAAGTTACCACTGAAGACAAGACAGCGGATAATAGATCGTCGGTCAACTAAAACGATATGGGAGTATTAATTGTCTAAAAGACTGCCAAACTTAGCCGCCACTTCACCCCGTGAATGCACATCAAGTTTTTTGTAAATGTTTTTTATGTGGGAGTTCAATGTTTCTCTAGATATGAAACATTCATGAGCTATTTGTTTGTAACCAAGACCCTGTATCAATTTGTTCAAAATTATTTTTTCCTTCTCCGTAATATTATAGTCATTAAGGTTAGGAACAGCATCTGCTTTTTTCTTGAAATATTCAAGCACTTTAGCAGCAATTATGCCATTCATGATAGATTCCCCGCTCTTCAGGCTAAAAATTGCTTCTATGATCCTGTCAGGAGAATCTTTTTTTAGCAAATAACCATTTGCACCCGCCTTAATGGCGCCAAAGATCTTTTCGGGATCTTCAAAAACCGTAAGCATAAGAATTTTTAATTCGGGCCATTTTTGTTTCAGATGCCACACGCCTTGAATACCGCTGATGCCAGGAAGATCAATATCCATGATCACAACATCAGGAAGATCAACTTCAAAACGAGGTATCATTTCTTTACAATCTCCCCATTCAAAAATTATCTGGATCTCTTCATTGCGCTGAAGGATCTTTGAAAGAGTATTCCTGTACTCTACATTATCTTCAATAATTGCTAGTTTTAACATAGCACTAAAATTAACATCTATAGATTCTGCACCAATACCCAATATTTGTTAGAGTTAAATATAAGGCCCCGGCAAGGTAATACTTATCTCAGTTCCATTATTGATTTCACTTTCGATAGTGAAAGTTGCACCGATCATTTCTGAATGATGTTTCATGTTTAAAAGCCCCGAACCCTTCTCTAAGGTTTTTTTTCCAGCTTCAGATTTGTCAAATCCTTTCCCATTATCCTTTATTTGCATCAGCAGCATGTTTTCCTCATAATTTAAACGGACAATGATCTTTGTTGCGTTTGCATGTTTTTGAATATTATTTAAAGCCTCCTGGAATATAGAAAAAAGTATTACTTGTTTTTGGCGGTTTAATTTTTTGGGAGCTTCTTTTATATACAGCTCGAGTTCATATCTCTTTATTTTTTCAAGTTGATCTGATCGTTGTCTTATTGCATCGCAGAGACCAAGCTCATACAAATAGTCAGGATTCAGACTGCGGGCTATATTTTTAAGATCATCTACAATGATGCCAAGTACTCCAAGCGCCTCTTTCCGGTTTGTTTCAATTTCTTCGCTATTCATTTTTTCATCTTTGTACAACAGGAGCATAGCGGTGGATATATTCGAGCCAACATTATCATGCAGGTTTTGTGAAATAGACTTGTACGTATCCTCCAGTATTTTAAGCTCGGTCTGTAATATCGTCTTTTCGTATTGCGATTTTATTTCGGCTAATTGTTGTTTATGTAAAAACCTTCTTTTATGCTGGGTCAGCAGCGCAAAAACGATCACGATGCCGAGTAGCACGATCAAACTTGTACTGACGATCAATGTCAGGGTTACTTCTTCAATGTTGGTCTCATGCATAAAAAGCCTATTATAAGTAACGAATTTCGCAAGCATTCGGAAAAATCGATTACCCAGATGTAATAAGTAAAGGCAAAATCGGGATTATTATTCAAAAGGTAATTCAACATGCCGAGATAAGGGGCCGTTAATCCATAGTAAAAAAGCCAGGCGAGGCTAAACCAGAATACAGGGTCCCGAAATATACTTTGCGTTTCTGTGCTTGTGTATACCTGCCAGATATAAGCAACAGCAAATAGCAGCATAAAGCTTCCTGCTAGTACAATACTATAAGTTTGCAACGTATAAAACCCCTGGACCCAACAAGCATTTATGATAAAGAATATGGGGAAAAGGGCGAAGAAACCTAGTATGATCTTCTTTATAATCCTGCTTTGTAACGTGTGATAATAGAAATAAGCGATGACCATATACTGGACGCCCCAAACTAAATTATAATAAAAATGATTATTTAACTTATTAGACCGTGCAATGATATGTCCTGCTGTATCAAAATAATACCGTGCAATGATATTTCCTGCTGTATCAACAAACGCATAAAGAAAAACAAAAACCAGAAGCAATTTAAAATGCACCGGCATCCACCGACGAAATACTATAAGCGCAATAATGGAAGCTGCCCATGAAAAAATAAGCGGGTAAAAGTCAAAAAGAAACCTTAAAATGTCCATGGGATTAAGATAGGCAATATTTGAAACGCCAGGTCAAAAGACCTGGCTGCTTTGCACCGATATGGACTCTATTACTATTATCTAGCATCGAGGCGGACACAATACAGATGTATCGCCTGGATCCGAACTCTCAGGATCGGCAAATGACAATGCATATACATCATTTCCTACTTTGAAATCCTCGCCTGTTCCCGTTGCCGGATCAAAAGATTTCATCGGCACCAGTACGAGGGATGGCTGTGACAGATCATTTCCATCGGATCTTATCTTGCTTTTGACCTGTTCAGCTTTTTGGGCAGGTAAAGGATAGCGGACCAAATAAATGCGAAGCCCTATAAAATCGGGACAATTCACTTTTGCCTGATTGATAAACTCTTCAAGTTCTTTGAGACTTATACTCGCAGAATTAGTGGAAAAAGGAGTTCTATTGTTCTTAAAATTGGTTGACCAACCTAATACCTTTTGATGATCTGTAAGTTTTCCGCCGCTCATAAATTTGATTTTTAATATTAATAAATGATGGTGTCACGAATACATTACTAATATACTGTATTAATAGGTTAAAACAATCCCCAAGTTATGGTATAAGAAGACAGTTTTGCCATGATCGCAGGTTGTTGAAATTTCAGGCTTATGAGTTGATCGTGTTGGGGATATATTTCTATTTCAAATCCTGCACCGGTACCGGGTCCATATCGGTAAATACTTTATTCTCACCGGCCATTGCCCAAATAAAAGAATAATTTCCTGTGGCTACTCCACTATGAATACTCCATGCTGGCGAAAGAATGGCTTCCTCGTTATTTAAAAAAATATGCCTTGTCTCTTGCGGCTGACCCATAAAATGAATGATGCGTTGTCCTTCGGACAGATCAAAATAAAAATAGGACTCCATTCTTCTGTCATGCAAATGAGGCGGCATGGTATTCCAAATACTTCCTTTTTTGAAATTGGTAACTCCTAAAACCAATTGACAACTCTGGATGCCATCATTATGGATATACTTATTAATGACACGATGATTGTTATTGTCAAGACTTCCAACTTCAGCAGGCATTGCTTCACCGGGCTTCATTAGTCGTGTTGGAAATTCATGATGTGCCGGACAGGAGAACAATATGAATTTTGCAGGATTGGTTTTATTGGCGCTGCTAAAAATCACTTTTTGTTTTCCTTTTCCTATGTATAAACAGTCGTGTTTTTCCATTTCAAATTTTTCATCATCAACAGTCACATAACCATTCCCGGCTATATTGATAATGCCGATCTCACGCCGGCTCAGAAAATAGTCGGCTCTTAATTCTTCATAGGTTTGTAATTGTAATGCCAGATCGATCGGGTAGGCGGCGCCAATGATCATCCTGTCGTAGTGCGTATATGCACATTCAATTTTATCGGGCTGTACCAGGTTCTCCAATAAAAATTTATCTCTTATCTGTTTGGTATTGTATTTCGAAAAATCTTCCGGATGTACCTGGTGAACAACTTTCATATTGATTGCTTTTTATAAAGGATAAAGCTATGAATTTGATGCATACGGAATTCATGATCACCGCAAACGTTGCCGGAGATTTTTTAACCATGTAAACAGATGATAAAGCTGAATAGATTACAGCTTGATGAACATTTGGCTTCGCTCTGTGCAGGCTGTGCGTCGCAACCAACGCTTAATAGTAGTAATTCAGGCGGCCAATTAATTTTTTATTACCGTTAATAAAAAAAATCCCACGGTTTTAACGTGGGACTTTGTACATGTACTTTTATGATTATAGTTTAAACCCAATTGTAAAACTTAACACCCTGTGCTTGTTATTGTCATCTTCATTATTACTTCCTGATTGCAATTTGGCAAGACCCAAACCATAGTTAACTGAGATCACTGCTTTTTTCAGATCAATACCTGCTGTTCCGTTCAAGCCATAATCAAAGCGTTTCATGATACCGAATCCTGCACCTTCTTCGTAATTGAGCGTTGTCGGATCATCATCGCTCCATATAATATCGTCTTCACTCCTGAATGATGTGCCGAGAAATTTTCCTTCGGTTTTATTTTTACCTGCAATGCCTATAGCAAGATAGGGACCTGCACCGGCAAAAAAATTCGGGCCGCCATTTGCGCCAAACTTAAAGACAAGATTTAATGGAACCTCTAAATAAATTGGATTTGTTGTTGCTTTAAAATAATTGGCGTCAGTTGTTTCACCACTTTGTGTTTTTGATCCCTTACCGGAAACCAGTAGTCCTGGTTGTAATGCAATAAATTGACCCAGGCTAACATCACCGATAAAACCAGCCTGGAAACTTGCAAGATTTTTTGCATCGTCTACTCTACCGTTTTCTGAAATCGTTACGTTGGCAAGATTCAATCCACCTCTTAGTATAATAGAGGATTTTTGTGCATTTGTACCCGACAGAATAAAGAGGGACACAATTGAAAACAGAATTAATTTTTGTTTCATTTTTATAGAGTTTAAGATTAGATGATACTGGTAGACAAAGATTTTGCCAGAATCAATTTATCCGTTTCATTTTTAGACTTTTTTTAAAATAAAAGAGTAACCTTGTCTCAATCGCCTGCGTCATAAAATCCATACTAATTTTAAACGATATACTCATTTATGGTTGTTAAATTAAATTTTAGTTTGCTGTTTATATGGATGTTGCCTGTAATTGTGTCTGCTAACCACTATAATTCAAATAAAAGCCTGCTTGAATGGGATAGTCTTGTAAAAAAAGAATACACTCTTCATTTTACAAATGCTGATAAGAATAAAATAATAACTATAGACGATGAATTACAGTCCGGGTTTAAGCATATTGTTGATTTTTTTCATCATTCTTTTGTAAACAAATTTGATGTATATGTTTTCCCCAACAGAGCTTCAATGGATAAACAATGGCAAAAAGATTGGGGCGACTCTACATTTCAATCGCAATGCTGGATGATCGCAAGCGGAGTTGGTCATCGCCTGGATATACTTTCACCAAATGCCTGGGCAAAAGAAGCGTGCGACCACAATGCAAACGACAGCACGGAGCTAAGCCAGGTCATCCGGCATGAACTGGTTCATGTATTTCATGGTCAGCATAATCCTGATCATACATTTAATTATATTGAAAAATTAGATTGGCTGGTGGAAGGTGTAGCCACATTTGTCAGCGGGCAATTGGATGCAAAGAGATCCCAACGTATTAAACAACTCATCAACGAAAATAAAGTTCCATCGACACTTGATAATTTTTGGAAAGGGCAGGAGAAGTATGGATTATCAGGTTCCATCGTTGCCTGTATCGATAATAAATATGGCAGGAATAAATTATTTGAATTATTAAAACAAACAAATAAAGAGGCTGCTTTAAAATTTCTTGGTATATCCGAAACGCAATTAGTAGCAGATTGGAAAAATTCATTTCAATGATGGTAAAGAAATTTATTTTTCGGCATGATGATCTCTCATCATGACATTTCCTTTCAAAAGTTTATCTTACATAAGAAAATGTAATGCGATGAAAAAAGTTTTTCTCGGCGGCACCTGTAATGGTTCATTATGGCGGGATGATGTGATAAAGAAATTAAAGATCCATTATTATAACCCGGTTGGTGAAAATTGGACATCGGAAATGATGGAAGTGGAATTGAAACAAAGAGCAGAAAGTGATTTTTGCCTTTATGTGCTTACGCCAAGGATGGAAGGCTTTTATTCAGTTGCTGAAGTGGTGGATGACAGTAATAAACGTCCGGAGAAAACAGTATTTTGCTTTATAAAGAATGACGGAGGAAATACCTTTAGTGATTTCCAGGTTCGTTCCTTGGAACAGGTAAAAAAAATGGTAAAGGAAAACGGCGCCACCTGTTTTGATACACTTAACGAAGTAACTGATTTTTTAAACCACCAATAGAGCCAAGCATGCCTGCTTTACTTGAACGTCTCGATGCGAAAGTGCCGAAGAAGATACTTTCTTTAGATGGAGGTGGAATACGCGGCGCACTTACTCTTGGCTATTTAAAAAAGATAGAAGATATTTTGAAAGTAAAACATCGTGAAAATAAAAATTTCAGGATGAGTGATTATTTTGATCTTATTGGTGGCACTTCCACCGGTGCCATCATTGCAGGTCTTTTGGCATTGGGAAAAACTGTAGATGAGATCAAAGTGCTTTATATGGATCTTGGCAATAAGATCTTTGGTGAGAAAAGAAACTGGTGGAACCCGCTGGAAACATACAAATGGTTAAAAGCAAATTATGATTATAAAGGAATGACAGAAGGATTGAAATATGCTTTGGGCGCCGATACAACAATCGGCAGTGATAAAATTAAAACGGGTCTTTGTATCGTTGCAAAGCGAGCTGATACAAATAGCGTATGGCCTGTGATCAACCACCCGCGGGGAAAATATTATGATGCTGCTACAAGTAAGAATAAAGACCTTTTGTTATGGAAAGTAGTGAGGGCAAGCACAGCAGCGCCAACTTATTTTGCCCCTCAATTGATGGATGTAAAGGATGATCAGCCGGCCGCATTTATCGATGGAGGTCTGAGTATGGCTAACAACCCGGCATTGACATTATTAATGGTCGCTACATTAAAAGGGTTTCCCTTTCATTGGCCGATGGGTGCCGACAACCTGTTATTGGTTTCAGTTGGTACGGGGTTCCCTGAATTTAAAAGACAAGTTGGAGAAATTGATGAATCAACAATGCTTAACTGGGCTGCCAGTATTCCCGACATGCTGATGCAGGATGCGAGCTGGCAGAATAGGGTTTTACTGCAATGGTTATCTAAATCTCCAACGGCAGAAGTGATGGATCGGGAAATTGGAGATATGAATGAAGATGTGATCTCCGGTACCCCATTGCTTTCTTACCTGCGTTATAATTTTGCGATCACGAAAGATAATTTGAATGCATTGGGGTTACAAAGAGAATTTAATGACCAGGATGTAATGAGCATTGCAGATATGGCTAAAGCAAAGAATAAGGAACTACTTTATGACATTGGATACAACGCTTCATCGGTTATCAAGCCGGAACACTTTGGCGAATTTTAATCGGATTTATTCAGCTGTTATTTTATCGGGGGAACTGCATCAATAACCAACCTTTCATTGCCTTTTACAATATTGAATTCCTTGAAAGCTCCATAAAGAGTACAAACTTTAACCAGGTATTTACCAGGAGAAACATTTGAAAAATAATAAGTGCCCTGACAAAATAAAGCCCGCTGGCTGCCTTTTGCATTTTTCAAGGCTGGTTCATTATAATTATACGAGTCATAAACTTTTGCATTTCTAATAACCTGCATATTGGCATCATTATAGGGGATCAGGTATATATTTATTTTTTCCGGGTCGATGCCTGGATAATACTTTTGATTCTTTGTATAATAAATTGCGAGTTGCAGGCTATTCTTTGTATCTATTGTTGGGCACGGTGATGGAGGATACTGAACGATCCGGATCGAATCAGCAATGTCCTTTCTTATTGTTTTTTCTTTATTTACCAGGTTCTGGTATTTGCTAAATAAGCTGTCATATTTTAATTGAAGTTCATCATATTTCTTTTTTAGAACCTCATAATCTTTTGTCTTATTTGAAATGGTGATCCTGTCAAGTTTAATTGTTTCATTCAGCATGGCTGTATCCCTGGTGAGGATTTTGATTTCTGCTTCTTTTTTAGAAAGACTATTTTGCAATAGTAGTTTCTCTGATTTTAATTTTACAATCTCTGCTTCCAGGCTTTCTATCTTGAAATGCTTTGCTAAAGTATCTTTAATCAGGTAGTCAAGTTGCTTGTTTAGGGTAGTGTCTTTTACATAAATCACCGGCCCTTTTCCCGATGGTTTCACTGGCGGATGTTTCAATAAAAATTCCTGTTCCAGCGAATCTTTTTTAAATGCCATTGCATATTTAAATTCTTCAAGATCTTTTTGCGCTTTTCTGCTTTTATAACTTAAAAAAGCGAATACTCCGCCTGCAATAAGCAATAAGGGAATGACCCAGATCAAAGCTCGTTTTATTACCTTTTTTCTGTAAGCGATCCTTTCGATTTCTTTCCTTCTTTTCTCCCTGTCGGTTTTTATGATAGGGGCAAGAACATCATGTGTCAGTTCTACCGCATTATCATCTTCACGGATAAAATATTTTGCCGCTAATACAGTTATACCCGGTTTCAGCATATCATCATTTGGCCCCAGGTTATATTTTATGCGGTATCCTTGCGAGGTAATTAATTTTTCTTCTACAAATTCTTTTACAAAATTTCTTGTTGCTCCCGGTTTCTGTTCTATATTAAGTGAATTGTTTGCTGCGGTAACAGCTTCGTCATATATGGAACGGAGTATCGTTTCTTTTGGATATTTATTCAGTAATTCGGCCGAAACTTTTCCACCCCCGCTTTCAATTCTTTCTTTATCTATGTAGGCACATACCTGGCTTAATAAGGAAGGCTCAACAGTTAAGAGTTGGTAGTCATCAAGCCCGGCTTCGTTGGTAAAATAAGAAACGATATGTTTGGCTTCCGAAGGATTAATATTCTGTTTCCAGGTTTTTGTAATTACCTCATAAGCCTGGTCGCCATTCATCGGGAGCAACCTGAACCTTGAATATTTTAAAGATGGGATCTTAGAGGCAATAGTTTCGAATTCCGGAAGGTATTCTTCACGAAATGAAAAAACAATTTTTGCTTTTTGTTTTTTATAATTGAATTCAACTTTTTCTTTTTGATTAAGAAATTTTTCTTTTAGTTTTTCAGGAATGTTGTTTTCAATAAGGTTTGAAAGCTCTTCCCAAAAGTGAAGTAGTTCAGTTGAGGCAAACCTGGGGTTTGATTTTGCCAGTGTAAAAATTTCTTCAAACTGGTCAAAAACAATTATTGGTGTTACTGTTTTCCATAAAGGCTCTTTATGAAAATATTCCCATAATGTTTCGTTTGAAGGATAAGATTCAACTTTAAATCCGTATTTATCAATTTCTTCTTTTAATACTTTTTTTATCTGTGTCACAAGATCAGGACTATTGTCATTGAATTCAAGCCTAATTCTGAAAGGGAGGCAAAAACTTTTTCTAAGCTTTGGAAATACACCTGCATTTAATAAAGATGTTTTACCTGTTCCCGATCTTCCAAAGACAATTGTTAATGTATTTAATTCAACAAGACTTGTTAGTGTATCTGTTTCAGCATCTCTTCCAAAAAACAAGTTTGATTGCGCTTCTGTATAAGATTGTAGCCCCAAAAAGGAACTTGCAGTTGCCTGGTTAATATCGGTGGATGCGGGCATAATTATTTATACAAGGTTGAGGATTTTCTTTATGTCTTCTAAAAACTCCGCATTTGGATTTCCCTGCGGCACTTTTGTGAAATTTATTTTCGAATCGAAGTGTTTTGAAATTTTTTCGCCGTAGGCTTTACTATCATCAATTATTACCGGGATCAGGTACTTATCGGCTTTTTTATCTGCATTTCTGAATATCCATTCATTCGTTCCCTGCGACCATTCTTTTTGTACATATCCATCTTCATGTTCAAGGCTGTTTGCAGAAATGAGCGGCATAAAAAGATCAGCCTTGCGGATATTCACCACGATTTTTTCTCTCCAATCGTCGCCCGGTTCTAATTCACGTTTGTCATACCAGCAGGTTACGTTACCAAGTTGTTCAATTCCTTTCTTCATACTTTCTACCGCTTCCATATCAGCCCTGGTATAACTTAAAAAAATAGATTTAGTTTTCCCGGTATTCGGGTTTCGTTTTTTCCATTGATCATTCAGTTCATTTATAAATTCACTGGTGCGGCCCTCATAAGTTATTACCTCATAGTTTTTCAAAAAATTATTTTGCTCGTCCCGAAGTTCAGACGGATCATTAATAACAATGATGGTCCGTTTTGTACCCCATTCATGTAATGGCTCATTAGAAATCAGGCGCAATGCAAACCGAACCATCCAATCAGGAAAAGTGCAACCTAAGAACAGAAGATTTTTATTTTTTAAAGCGCTAACAATATTTGTAGCTCCACTCATTTTTTCTTTGAAAAAACCAGTGTATTCCAACATGTCTTCTTCACTAAGCGCAGGATCTACGGTATTAAGCAATGAGCCGAATACATTAAAAACAAATGGTTCGGTCAATTTTTCAAGGTCAGGACAATCAGGAAATGGTTCGTTGATGGAAAAATTTATTGAATTGGCTTTCAGTTTCCTTGTTTCAAAAATTTTATTCTCCAGGACGGTATTATAAACCGCGGTATTGATAAAATAATTGAGATCAGTTATACTTAAAAGCTTATTTAAAACCGGCAATTCGAAATTTATATCTTTTACAATGGATTTAAGTTTCCTGATAATATCCATTGATTTTACTTTTTTCTCTATTTCAAGATAATTGACAGCCTGTGATAAACTTGCAGCATTATAATCAGAAATTTTATGAAGCTCAAGTATTTTTTGGGAGAGATAATTATCTAATGGAGCCAACTTGTCGGCATCCTTAAAAGTGTACATTTCCTTGCCAAGTATGGGAGTGAGTTTTTTTTCGGCTATAAAATCAAGCAACTCATCCCAGTCGAATTGGTCTGAAAATACTTTATTCATAAATAATTCTGTTGTATGAAGCAGTTCGTTAGCTCTTGTAAGGCAGGATCTATGTTGGTGTAATGATTAAGGACTATGAAAGTAAACATTTTTAAGAATTTTTCATAGGAACTTCATGTTTATAAAACTTTTATTTCCATAAAGTGAAATTCTAATAAACCATATTTTGCTATAATAGGGAATGTAACTATCTTTTTATTCAATTAAGGCTCGATCTGTGATGAAACAGATGAGTTTCCACCAAAAATAGAATACTATGCAACCGGAGTTGGCCATGGCGCAAAAACTTCAGTTAGGAAAAGAATATCCCGGAACGAATGAAGTTGTGATCGCAGAGAAAATCATTAAGCTTTTAAAAGATGAAATGTTAAGAACCTATCCGCCAGGACCGGATGGAAAAAGACAATTGCGACAAATACATCCGAAAATGAATGGATGTGTAAAAGCAGAAGTTATCATTGAAAAAAACCTTTCACCGGAATTAAGAGTTGGTTTATTCAAGGAAGAAAGATCGTTCCCCGCATGGATCCGTTTTTCGAACGGTAAAACACATCCCATCCCGGATCATAAAAAAGATATCAGGGGCTTTGCAATGAAGGTCATGAATGTACCGGGAAAAAAATTGGATCTTACCGATCCCAATATTAGCAGTCATGATTTTATTTTAATGAACACAAAGAATTTTGTGTCAGGAAGTGTGAAAAAATTCAGCGATATACTCTATGTTGTCACTACTCCATTTACAGTCGCATCATTGCCGAGAAAAATAGGAATTGCATTTTCAAACCTTGATGTTTTAAAAAGAGCCGGTAAAGCGGCTATCAAAATAACCAACCCATGTGAGATCCCTTATTTTAGTACTACCCCTTATCGTTTTGGTGATGAAACAAAAGCAGTGAAATATGCAGTAGTGCCATCTCCATCAAATAAACTATTGGCTCCGGATAAAACAAGTGACCATCTTTTAAGCGTTAATTTGGCTGCAACTGTAAAGGAGAACGTAGTGGAGTATGATTTTTGTATTCAATTTCAGACGGACCCGGTAAAAATGCCAATTGAAGATTCAACCATAGTTTGGGATTCACCATTTATAAAATTGGCCACCATCCGAGTCCCGAAACAACTATGCGATACGCCGGAACGAAGAGAACTGGGCGATAATCTTTCTTTTAATCCATGGCATTGTTTGCAGGAACATCAGCCACTTGGTTCTTTTAACAGGGTAAGAAAATTCATTTATGAAGAAATGTACGCTTTTCGTCATAAGCACAATGGCATCGCAGATAGTGAGCCAACTGCAGGCCCTGATTTTTTCAATGATACTAATATTTAAACCAGCATGGACAATTTGCAGATCGTAAAAGAAGTTTACCGTTTATTCGGAGAAAAGAATATTCCGGTACTCTTATCGCATTTTGATAAAGACATTGAATTTGTAAGACCGGGTAATGCTGATATTCCTTTTGCAGGAACATTTAAAGGATTTGATGGATTAATAAAGATGTTTACGATAATTAGTCAAAGTATTCGCTTAAAAAAGTTTATTCCTGAAAGATTTTTTGTTAATGAAGATATGGTGGTAGTGCTGGGCTTTGATACTGCAGAAGTAATTGCTACCGGCAGATCTTATACTTCTACCTGGGTGCAGGCATTTACTTTAAAAGATAGTAAGATCATTCATGTACAGGCATACGTTGACACACTGACCATCGCACATGCATTTCATCCTTAGATCGTTCCTAAAAATTTCAATACAGTCACCGAAGGAAAAAAGAAATAGGCGCCGCCTTTAACTGTGACAAAACTTTGCAGACCAGGAATTACTTTATTTACATTTTTTTGAGGGATAGTAAAATTTTGTTTTACTCCTGCGGCAGGACATTCCCTAACACCAATGATTGGATCAGGATCGTCATAAAGTCGTTTGAATTTCGGGGAGTTGGCCCACGTATATTGAATAAATTCAAATTGCTTGGAAATGTTTGCATTAAAACATCCAAACAATAAACCAACTTCTCCATTGGGTTTATGATTGCCTGCAGAACCAATAAAATCTTCACCATAGGAACGAACGCGACGCATGATACGGTGACGTCTTGTCAATTTTAAAGAAACTCCCGGTGGCGATTCTTCAAATTGATCTCTCGGATTGGTACGCCTGATATGTGAACCAAAAGGACACTTTTCTCCATCTTCATCTTCCTTTTTATAGTTAAAATTGTTATCATCGCTGTCAACACCAGGGTCTTTGTCAGGATGTTTTACAAGAGGAGCACCACTTGGCCAGCGGCCCATCATTTTGGCAGCAATTCTTGTTGCTTCTTCATTATTTGTATTTCCATGTTCATCTATCGTTTGCTTTTTTATAAAGCTCCAATAGCCATTAACATTTTGCTCCAGTTGACGTAAAACAAAATAAGTTCCATTGCGTCCGATATCTTTAAATGATTTACCAGTTGCCTCATCTTCATATCCGCCTGGGTTATCTGCAAGTAATTCCAATTTTCCCTGCGGTACTTTGAGCAAAGGTGCGTCCGGATAAATATCATATTCATTTTTATAGCCCAATACAAATTCTCCCGGATTTAAATCATTATTATTGCCGGCAGGGTTTACACTGCTGCCTTTTATAACTGGTTGTGAAATTCCATCACGAAAACCAAAATGTTCCCTGTCATTAGGCAAAGGTTTACCATTTAATATATGTACAACTGAAAGGCCCGGCTCAAATTTTTGTTTTAAACTTTGAAAATAATTTTCAGCGATAGAATCATTTTTTCCAAAAACCATAAGGATAAGATCAACCTGTTCGTTATTTGGTCCGCCCCATTGCCACTTAGAAGGATCGCTGCTATCAAAATCTCCAAGCAATCGCTGGCGATGGGCTGTTACCATTCCTTCCCTGAACTCACGGGAAAAACCATGCATGTTCGCTTCATTATTATAACCTACTGCGATCAATCCGTTGCTTGTGAATCCAATATTCAGATAGGTTTCATTGATAGTTGCATTTGCATGGGTAATACTATCAGCAATTTCAGCAAGAAATCCTTTTGCTGCTGTTGCATCTTTAACCTGCAACAGGTAATATTTTGAAGCACCCATCTCTTTGTAATCTTTAAAAAGATAGGCTTGTATCTCTGAAAGTTCTAAAGCGGTCATTGTATAAATTTAAAATCTTTTTAAAAATATTCTTGCCTGTTCTTCATTGAGATCCATGCGCAGTTCATTCCTGATCTTAGTATTGTTATTAATATTTTTAATTGAAAGATGGGGATAAGGACAATACCAAACCTGTGTCGGTACTTGTGTACTGCGACTCCATGCTAAAAAATGTTCCTCATCATATGCGCCACCGGTAATCATAAATTTTGTTTTTGGAAAATTTACCGTGTTGCTGAAGATGCCGGTTAAGCCCCACCCGGATTGATCGATAAAATCACCAAGGTATTGCTGCCAATTCCCATCAAAATTGCTGAAAAATAATACATGCCGGTTATTATCAAATAAAACCCAGCGGGCAAAATGGATGGTAGGAATATTTAATAGTTTTCCATATACAAATACATTATTGGCCAGAACTCTTGTACGTAACATCCATATTTGAAAATTGAGTCGCCTGATAAAATTCGGTTTTAGCACTGCAACTTGTGTAAATTGGTTTTGAGGAAACAAGTCTTCGACTTCTTTTAATTTATTCACTTTTTTATCATCCAACTGGCTAAGCGTAAGCGTTTGCTTTTTATTCCATAGTTCATGAAATAAAAACAAGTACAAAGCACCGACAATAATTAACGGTATAGCTGCTATAAGCAAAAGACCATAGGCGAAAAGATTGAACCATTTTATCCCCTGTACTTCTGCTTTTTGTTTTGACCATTCAAATTCTGGTTTTGAATCTATTTCTTTTCTAATAGCACGATGAATTTCCACTGATGTTGTTTTCCCATTCCACTTACTGGTATTAATATAGTTCCATATATATTCTCTCAACGATGCTTCCTGGTGGATCTGTTGTACTGATCGGCCGGGGGCGCCATTAAAAAATGCAGAAGTCTTAATCGAATATTTTTTCAAATAGTTTTTCCTGCTTTCAACCGTTCTTGTGCCAGGTTCGGGGTAGTTCTCACAGCAATCATAAATATCATCAATGTATTTTGTTAGTTGAGTTACCAGCTCGGTTAGATGATTTTCTTTATCTCCATCAAAATTTGTAGAAAATATCAACCGGGTCCCGACAGGAACTGTCGGCTCATCACGAAAAGAATCCCTGCTGAGGATCACGAATCGTCCATAATGGAGCGAAGGAACTTTTTTAAATTCCGTTTCAGTACCTCGTTGTAAATTTTCCCTGATCACCCCTAGTTTTTGATCCAGTGTTTCCAGCTTGTCTTTTTTTACAGGAGAAAGAATGATCAGTGGGTGTTGTTTAATCATATCATCCGCATTTGGTGGTTCTGGGAGTTATTCATAGCGGGACCTATCAATCGTTTAAACAGGGTAGTGAAATTTTTCAGTAATATAAAATAAATATAGAATATACACTGTGATTTAAATTTATTATATGACTAAAAAATCATAAACTTACAATTATAATCTTCAAACCACCACCCAATGATCAGAAATATTGATCATGCTAATGTTATTCACTACGGTTCTGAATCATTAATTATCAGGTCGCCGGTAAAGGACAACGGGCACCAGACTTGTGTAAAAATAATTAATGATGAATTTCCTTCGCCAGAACTTATCAGCCAATTGGAAAATGAATATGAGATCTGTTCTAAAACAAAAAGTAGTAGTATAAGAAAGGCTTTGCGGAAAGAAAAGCAGGATGAACATGCTGCTTTAATATTAGAATATATACCGGGGAAAGACCTTTCTCAATTTTTGGCAGATGAAAACCCGGGGTTTGAAAAACAATTAACGCTGGCTGTATCAATAGCAAGTGCCTTATATGACCTGCAAAAAGAAAATATCTTTCATGGACAATTACATCCTTCAAATATTATTGTTGAAAACGACACACTTAGTCCACGGCTGATCGATTTCGGTCGCGCCACTGTTGGTAATGTATTCGGTATTTCACACCAGTTTTCAAAAGAAAAAGAAATTGATTATTTAAGATACATTGCCCCTGAACAAACAGGCCGTATTAACCGACCTATTGACAACCGGGCTGATCTTTATTCATTCGGTGTTATACTTTATCAAATATTTACCGGGTTAATGCCTTTTGAAAGTGACGACGCACTTGAGTTGATCTATTCACATGTTGCCAAAACTGCAGAAGAGCCGCGCCATATAAATAAAGAGTTGCCACAAGCAATCTCTGATATTATAATGATGTTGCTTTCCAAAAATGCGGAAGATCGTTATCAATCCGCATTCGGAGTAAAAGACGACCTGGAAAAATGTCTGCATCAGTATGAGACGCAAAAACGAATCAATGAATTCCGATTGGCGACAAAAGATTTCTCTGGTAAATTAAATATACAAGGAAAGCTTTATGGAAGGGAAAAGGAAATAAATTATCTAGATGATTTGTTCAATAGCGTTGCTAATGGAAAGAAATCAACCTTATTATTATCCGGTTATTCGGGCAGCGGTAAATCTGCATTGATCGAATCTTTATATAAGCCGGTTTCACAAAAAAAAGGATATTTTATAAAAGGAAAATTTGACCAGATAAGTTCAGATACACCTTATTCAACTTTTGTTCAGGCATTCAATGAGCTCATTCAAATGATATTGACCGGCGAAGATGCATACCGGATGAGATGGAGAAAGAAAATAATGGATACCATGGGGGGCTCAGTGAAAATTCTTAGCCAGTTTATTCCCGGTATTGAAGAACTGACAGGAAAATTGCCGGATATACCGATGTTAAAAGGAATAGAAGCGCAAAACAGGTTCAACTATGAGTTTGCAAGATTTATTAAAACCATTGCAGATAAGGAACATCCGCTTGTAATATTTGTGGATGATCTGCAATGGGCCGATGCTTCGTCTTTAAGTCTTATTAAGATCATTGCAGAAAACCGGGATATAGAATACGTAATGCTGATCGGCGCCTATCGAAAAAATGAAGTGGACGAAAATCATCCTTTGATAAAAAAGATAAATGAGTTGCGGGAAGAAAATGTTGCTTTTAATGAAATGGAGTTAGATGATCTTTCATTTGAAGATGTGAATAGCCTTGTTGAAGGGGCTCTTAATTCCAGCCTCAAACACACTTCATTTTTATCAGACATTATTTATAATAAGACAAAAGGCAATGCTTTTTATACCTGGCAATTTTTGAAATCAATTTATGACGAGAGATTTCTTTGGTTTGATTTTGATAAACAGCATTGGCAATGGAATGCTGACCTGATCATGCAAATGAATGTGTCGGGTAATGTGGTAGACCTGATGACTGATTATGTACAAAAGCTACCCGTCGAAACTTTAAGTTTACTTGAAACAGCTTCTGCAATTGGCAACCGGTTTGATAAGAAAACATTGGTTATCGTAAAAGATTCAGAAGAAAAGAAAATACAGGGCCAATTAAATATTGCTGTATCTGATGGATTGCTGATCCCATCTGGTGATGAATATAAATTTGCTCATGACCGGGTACAACAGGCCATTTACTCACTCGTACCTGAAAAGGAAAGAATTAGTCTTCATCTTTTAAACGGGAGAAGATTAGTATCGTATTATGGAATGAATGAACAGCAGGAAAGAATTTTTGAAATAGTAAATCAATGGAACCTCGGTGCTGCATTATTAACTGATAAAAAAGAAAAAGTATATCTAGGCACCCTGAATTTACAGGCCGGAAAAAAAGCAATGGACTCTACAGCCTATCCACAGGCGTTGCAATATTTTGAAAAAGGAATTATTGTTTTTGATAATGAGGAATGGATAAATCAATATGACTTATTATCAGAATTAACAACCAGTGCTGCTGAGGCAGCTTATTTATCCGGGGAGTATGAAAAAGTGGACAAACATGTACTATCAATAGTTCAGTATAGCAGGACTTTAATTGACTCGGTAAAAGGACATGAGATCGAAATAAAAAAACTAATTGCGCAAAATAAATTAATAGAAGCAATAAAGCTTGGAATAGAAGTTTTAAATAAACTCGGTATCAATTTGCCGATGAAACCAGGCAGGTTTTCTGTTCTAAAAGACCTGTTGCAAACAAGATGGCTGCTGCGAAATAAAACGGCGGATTATTTTAACCGGCTTCCTGAAATGGAAGATGAGCAGAAAAAAGCAGCGATGCGTATCATGTCTGAAATATCCTCAGCATCCTATTTTGCTGTCCCTAATCTTGTGCCCGTGTTAGTGTTTAAAATGGTAAGCATGACGGTGAAATATGGGCTATCGGTTAAATCGCCATTCAGTTTTGCCGCTTATGGGTATATTTTAAGTGCACATTTAAAACAAACTGGTAAAGGAAGTAAAATGGGAGAGATCGCCATTCAGCTTGCAAGGAAAATAAATGCAGAAGCAGTGATGGGTTCGCTTATGGCTACAAGTAATTTATTTCTTGATCATTCGAAAAAGGCTTTACCGGAATTACAGAACGATCTTGACAAAGCATTTAAACTATCAATTGAATATGGTGATAATGAGTATGCATCGTATGCGGCTCATAATTTGGTTTATCATCTATTTATTTCGGGCACTTCATTGCATACACTTAGTAAGAAAAGTGAAACGCTTGATCTGCAGATAGAAAAATTCAAACAGGATCTTACCCTTAAAAGATTGCGCCTTTTTCGACAGGCGATTGACAATCTTCTTTATCCAACAGCTATTCCTGACCTGTTGAAGGGAAATATTTATGATGAATCAAAAATGGATATTGGGGAAGTAACAAAAGAGAACGAAATCTATTTTCAAAATCTTTATATACTGAAGTTGTATTTGGCCCTGTTATTTAATAACCTGGAGCATGCAAAAAAATATATTGCACAGTCAGAACGTTTCCAGGAAACAGTAAAAGGCACTTCGCTGAATCCTTTATTTTATTTCTATCGTTCTTTAGCAATTGCTGATTCTTCTATCAACGCAGCAGTAAAGCGACCAATTTTAAAACAGGTAAAAAAAGACATTAAGCAATTGAAAAGATTTGAAAAGCTGGCACCACAGTATAATACACACAAAACTTTATTGTTGCAGGCGGAATATAATTACCT
>Ga0157284_10000020_pt1 | contig 21304 bp, 9 predicted proteins | sample NitcycUS059202B1_FD_108392 | JGI IMG/M metagenome (GOLD analysis project Ga0157284, IMG submission 108392) | Soil microbial communities from Arlington Agricultural Research Station in Wisconsin, USA - Nitrogen cycling UWRJ-S059-202B-1 | ecosystem: Environmental > Terrestrial > Soil >... | reverse complement strand
GATCAGTCCGGCAATGGCCCACTGAAATTGTTCCCACCATTTGCTTATTTCCATCATACCCCCTTCCCGCCGAACTGCCTGAAAGCTGCGGCCAGCTTCGTGTCGTACTTATTGGCCGCGAAATTCTTGCCGTTATAGCGTGCGGCAAAGACTGCCCACTTCTGTTGCTGCAATGCCTGTTGCAAGATCGAGTCGGCTTTGATGAAGCGGACGAAGCAATCAAGCTGACCGGCAGCGGTCTGATTGGCGTTGATGAATGCCTGTAGTGTATCAAATCCCAGGGTGTGCCAGTGATAGCCCATAATCTGAAAAGCGCCCCAAGACGCAGATTCGAGCGCACTATCGCGGTCAATGACCTTCGCAGCGCGGGCCATGTCCTGATCTTCTTTGTCGAGGGATTGGTAGGAACCGGCCTTGCGGGCTACCAGATCGGGGTGATCCTGTAGCTCCTTGAGGGCGCGGGCTTGACCGAAGCGGGTGGACAGACGTTGGAACATTACGTGCGGTTCGTATTGAACCTTCACGCGGCCATCGGAGAGATAGCCAGATCCGGCGCTTTCGACCGTCGCCACTGCTTTGACAGCCGCCAGTGGGGCTTTCAGCGCGGTGGCAGCGCTCAGATAATCTTGCTCTGTGAGCTGTTGCGTCATGGATGCGTACCTTTTGGTGATAGCACACGTCATGCGCACTGTTTTAAGTGTTTCGATTATAGGCAGTCTGTTGCCTTTATAACAACACTGCGGGCAAACAAAAGCCCCCACGGCTTGCAGGCTGTGAGGGCTGTACTGATGGCTGGAATGCGATGATTACGGGCCAGCCCCCCGCGCAAAAAACCCAGCCTGAGACAAACGAAGGGTTGAGGTAGGCCGTTAAGCCGCATGCCTTGCCAGATCACGCGCCAGCAAGGCAAGCTCCATACACTGCTACTCGTAGATCGGAGGTGACTGCTCGTCCAAAATCCGACCTTTGAGCTTCCGATTGTACAACATTCCGTTGGTCGCTTTCGCACGATTTCGAGCGTCGGCCTTCATCGACTGTTGCAGGTTCTTCGCTTTCAGCCCCTGTTCTGGATATTTCTCGTTAAACGCGATGATCTGCGCCCGCACCTTATCGGTCTGTTTCTCGTCACCGGCCTTCATGGCTTCCTTGAAATCGGTCAGCAACTGCGTGCGCTGCCCCATGATGGCCTGCTGTTTGTTGTAGTTCGCGTTGTTCGTCTCATACTGCTCGGCAATCCTGGCCGGTGTGAAGCCAATAGCCTGCTTGAACACGTCGGCAGCGGACACGTTGTCTACAATGGTGTCGCCCTTCACGTTTTTCAGACCTTCCGTAGCGTACCGGTAAGCCTTCATCGGGTCTTTGATGGCTTTCGGCATCATCGTCTCGATCCCTTTGTAGGTCTGGCCCTTCGTGACCATATTGAAGCCACGAACAACGTTTTCCAGCATGGAAGGCGCAGCACCTAAGAGCTGGCTCTGCCAATACTGGAATTCCTCTTTCCCTTCCAACTGGCGATTTGGCGAGCGGAACCACAGATCCGGCATACCGATTGAATCGCTCAGCGCGGTACCGGTGATGTAGCCAGGCACGCCGTCGAGCACGATACCGGCCATCATCGGCCCCAACGTGTTGACCATGCCCTTTTTCAGCTCTTCCTCAGGGTCGTCACCGTCATCAAGGAACGGCGCGGCCAGCAACATGGCAACGCCGAACATCCATGTACCGGTGAGGCCAGCATTCAGCATCATCATGCCGGTGGTACCGGCCAGCTGTGCGAGCGCTTCGCGACGAATTTCCTTGCTTTCCCCGTTGACGGTCTGGTGAACGTCGCGGAACAGCCGGTAAAGCATGTTGACTTGGAAGTTACGGAATACCAGCGCCGCTTTCATCAAATCAGTGTGCATCACGCGAGGGCGCGAGGTGTTCTGATAGTCGAAGTGCGTTTTATAGGTCAGGTTGCCCGCATCGATCATGGCCTGCTCATGCCCGCGACCTTTGGCGCGAGCCATTCGGTATGCGGCCAGATAGGTCACTTCTCGGTTCAGACGTTCCCCGTTGTGGAAGCCCCAAGCGATAGCGGCCATAAATCTGGCACGGCGCGGGCTGTACTCGGTACCCGTTTCACCGATACCAGCCAGGTCATGCGACTGCGTGCGGTCGATGATGCCGATATCGTAGCCTGACGCCATTGCTTTCTTCTCGTCACTGCTCAGTGACTTGGCTCGCTCGGCGTAGCCTTTACCACGGGTGAAGTCGGCCAGCGCCTTATTCAGCTCGAAGGTTGCCCGAACGAAGCCCCGCGCCCCGCCGTGGTATGCGGCCAGCATCGGGACACCCATGATTACCGTCTGGAACAGGTTGGCAATCGCCGCTTTGGGACTTGCCGCCAGCGCGTAGATGAATGCCGCCTGCGTGATCCCCTGAGCGATAGGCCCACCGGTCGGGTTCATCACGAAGTCATTACGCTTCGCGATCTCGTTGACTACCAGCGTGTCGCGAACAGGGTCATTGGTCTTGCGAGCCTCTTCGCGGGCCGCGTCAATGGCCTCGGTCATATCGAACGCGTGAGCCAGACGCGCCAGCTGGTGCGAGCCGTGGAACATGTTGCTACCGAACGCACGCAGGGCATCGGCGTCGAAGCCTTCACGGCCTTTACGGTGGATGCGGTTTTTACGGACGGAGAAGTCCGGCAGCGTTTCGAGGTACCGTTGCCAGACCTCATCCTTGATTTTGTCGGCGTTCGGCAGGTCGGCCAGAATGTCCTCAACGTCGGCCACAAAGTTCGGATCGACCGCCTTGCGGGTTGCTTCGGTGTCATCGAGCGCACCGACCTCGACCGCAAATTCCGGCTTCGCCTTCATCAGCTCGGCAAACTTACGCTGTGAGCCAGCATCTTCGAAGCGGGAGAATGACTCGACCTTACCGGATGCCTTGTCGCGGACAGTCACGAACAGGTTGCCGAAACGCGCCAGCGGGAAGTATGGCCCGCCCAAACGGTTCATTTCGAACTGTTGGCGCAGCTGGGTCAGACGTGCCTTGCGGTTCCAGGCGACCTTAGTTTTCGCGACTTTCAGCGTTTTGGCGGCTTTTTCCAGCGCTTCATCACGATCAGCACCGGTCAGGCCAGCATCACGAATGCCCTCGACTTCCTTCTTAAAGTCGCGTTCGGCCTTCTTGATGCGGACGTTGATAGCCTTTTCCATGTTGTCCATCAGGACTTGCTCATAGGCGTCGGCCATCTGTGTATAGGTGTCGCGCACCTTCTTGTACATTTCCTTGCCTTCCGGCGAGAGGGTCTTAAACCGCTCTTCAAGGTCGGCGTAGTCCTGCGCACGCTGCTTATCGAGCTTATCCTTGCGCACCAGCTCATTGTGCTGATCGGTGCCGACCGTCGTGTTGTACAGGCGATCCAGCTCATTGGCGTTCATGAAGGCTTGGAACGGCTCTGACGGGTCAACCTGAGCACGGGTGCTTTCGTGCATGATATCCATCAACACCTTGTTCTCGGCCTTCTTACCAGTGCGGTACTTGAGCCAATCCTGTGCAACGGCGTCGGTTTTGGCGTGCCACTTGCTGCGCAGGGCGTCCATCGACTGCTTGAGGCGCATGTACTCAGCGGCTTGCGGCAGCTTACGCCCCAACTCCATCACCAGCGGACGCATTGGCACGGTCGCCAGCAACTTAGGCATGTGAGTTGTCATGCGGTCGGTTGTCCACTGCGCCGTGCTGGCCCACCAGCTGCGGGTACGGGCATCGTACTGCGCAGTGTCAGGGATTTCAGGGTTAGGCGTCAGGCCGGACTTGAAGCGCGGCATGTTTGCATCGAGCGAGTCGGCCATGACCGGACGTGGTGATAGGTCGTAGGAGATAAGGTTGCGGATCTGGCTGGCGCTCTGTTCCACGCCCTTACCGGAAAGCAGGCTATCGAGGGCGGTTTCAAGCGGCGGTACGCTGCGACCGAACATCGAGCGCAACCGGCCAATGATGGATTTCATGATACGGCGGGCAATGCCTACCCATGATCCGCTGTCAGCCTGGCGACCTTGCAGGATACGGGCAGCGTTCACGGCCCAATATTCTGACGGGTTCGCCAGCGCATAATCGGCTTTCGTGATCTGGCCGGTAGCGACGGCAATGGACGTGCGGGAAACCGCCTCAGGGTCGCCGGTCGTGGTTGCCAACATGAGATCGTCCAGCATGGCGGCACGGTCGGCGGTGGCGTCCTTCATCGCGGCCTCACGGGCGCTCATCCATTCCTGTGCAATCGCGTCCTGCACTCGCGGCGGCAGCATGCGTTCGGTGTGGTGAAGGATTTCATGGACGATGGTATCAGCCTCAGTGCTGCTCACTGTCCGGCCATTGTCATTGCGATAGTCTTTGAAAATCTCGACCAGTCGCTGAGCTGGATAGTAGCGGCCCAAAGGTGCGTTATCGCTGCCTGGCACGAAGTCCAGCGCCAGCCCGTTGGCAACCTGAGGATATGTTTCGAGCATCCACTGACCAAAGGCCAGCGTGTCGGCGTTAATCCCGCCCTGCTCTGCCTGCACCCGCATATCAGCCAGAATTTCAGCGGCACCGGTACGAGGTGCGCCGATCAGCTGTTTGAGAAGCCGGTTTTCTTGATTGACGTAGGTCGCCATCGGCAAGCTGTCACGACGGCTTACCAGATCGCGCATTGCAGTCGAAACGCGGTTGAGAACGCCAGGCTTGAGAACCGGACGGTAGAGGATGCCAGTTAAGGCCGGTGTTACCAGTTGACTCGGCTTAGATAAAACACGTTCCAGTAGTCTGGATCTCGCTCCGCTCGGTTCGCGTACCAAGGAATTGAGCAATATGCTTCTTTTAAGCGTTGAGCGCCCAGCGCCCGCCGCTCTAATTCGCCCTTTGGAAGCACTCCACTCACCCAATGTTGCATCAGTAAGGGGCTTGCCTTCACCAGTTCGGAAGGTTCCGCTGTCGAAGTCGTATCGAGCACGGCTAATTTCAGGGACATAATGGGCAAGGCTCGCTGTGGAAACGTCGATGAGAGATCGGATATTACCTAAATCGTCGCCTTCTTTCCAGTTCAAAGGCGGCACACCCAACTCAGGATCACCGGTAATTTGGCGCTCATGCGGCTCAAGGTGGTCAGTCGTGCTGTGTTTCAGGGCTGACGACAACATGGCGTCGGTACGGCGGCGCAGCGCGTCGTCAGACAGGCCAGCCGGATCGCCAATGAATTTGCGCTTCGTATTGAGGGCATAGTCGGCAACGGCTGCATAGATGGCAGAACCGCCGTCACCTTTTTCGAGGCGGCTAACGTCAATCCATACCTGATCCGGCGTCTGGTAGACATAGAAATCACGCCCCTTACCGCTGGTCAGCATGAAACGCTCATCAGCGCCGCTTTCGTCACGCTCATCGACGCGACCAGTTTCGCCCACGACTTTGACCTCAGGTGCGATCTGGTCGAATACGCCCTGCAAGCTGTAGGTGCCTGGCACACGCGGATACTGGAACAGGTCATCGACGGCGCTCAGCTCTGTCATGAAGTCCGTGACGAACGGATCCGGCTCTTGTGCAAAGCGCGGGGCATCCTGCGAAACGTTGCGCAGGGCTTCGTCCATCGTGGTCGCCTGACGCGGCTGAATATCGATATTCTCGATACGGTCGAACAGCTCGGTAACGTTCTGCGCGTTGCTCAGGTCGATGTTCTGCGGCTGGATATCCGAACCATCAGAGTGACGCTCGTAGACCAGAACCTGCGTGTTGACGGCGGTACCGGCACGCTCAAAGGTGCTCGACGGCATGGCGACCTTCGCGACCAGATGCAGGCCGTTTTTCTCGGCTACTTCGGCAAAGGCTTCCAGACGCTTCTCGACCTGACCGCCACGCGGGATCAGGGCAACCATGCGGCCACCTTCGCGCAGGTGACGCGCTGCCTTCTCCATGTGCTCGACGGCAGTCTTACCGCCTGAACCATATGGCGGGTTCATCACGATGGCGTCGTATTTGTTGGAAATGCTGAGGTCTTCGAACTTGCTGTTGACGATACGGGCCTGACCATTTGCCAGGGCAGCACGGTTTGACAGGTCATAGGAAGGCTCGACCATTGTCACGTCAGATTGGGCAGGGAAGAAACGGGCAATAGCGCCGTGACCGGCAGACGGCTCAAGAACCTTCTCGCCATCCTTGATCGCCGCCCAATCTACCATCTTGAAGCCCACCGGCTCAGGGGTTGCGAAGTAATCGACACCCTCACGATCGCCACGGCGTTTCGTGTTCTTCTGCTGAGCGAAATAGTAGGTTTTGGCCTTGTCGAACGGGCTGATCGACGTGCTGGCCGACATGCTGCGGTCGTAGGCTTTACCGCCCTTCCCGTCATCAGGGCCAGCAACCATAGGCTCGGCTGAGCTGTAGGCGTCAATGAACGCCTGTTTCAGCCCGCGTGCGTCGGTACCCAATGCGAGGTTTTCGGCAGTAGATGCACGCTCAGCAATTTTGCTGGCGAACGCCTGCGCCTCCCAGCTGGTGCCGGTGGTCAGGTACCGGAAAATCGCGTCAGATGCCTGACCGGTGCGATAAATACGCCCCTCGATCTGCGTGGCCGCGACCGGCTTGGTCGGCATGCCTAAGTTGATCTCGACGCGCTGGTGCTTACCGGTGGTGTCGTGAAGGCTTACACCCTCACGGGCGGCATCGGACTGCGCGATAATCAGGTTTTTGCCGGACTTGTCATCGTTGAACAGGTCAGCGTTCTCGCGGCGCTTCTTCTTCGGCACCGTGCCGTTGAACAGAAGAGCGTCAGGATAGGCAGTGGTCAGGGTTGTCAGGGCAGACTCAAGGCCGCTGAAATCAATCTTGAAAATCGGCTTGCTGAGCACTTCACGCGCCAGCGCACGGATTTCCGGCTGATTGGCTGAAATGTCGGCCATAGCCTCAGCGAACGGGCTGAAACCGCCGCCCTTGTTGTAGTCGTGGAACACAACAACCTTACGCCCCAGCGCCAGATGCTCCTTGATCATGCCCACGGCAGCGCGGGACTTCATGGACTCAAGCAGGAACATGCGTTTCTGGAAGTCAAAGGTTTTCATCACCGCGTCGTAAACCTTGCGGTAAAGCCCGCCCTCGCCCTCGTTCAGATACTTCAAGGCGTCATCGAGGCGTTTACCGGCAGCGTCATCGACCAGGGCGAAACGGCGGTCGTAGTCGTGCGGCACATCGAGGGTGCGGCCAGACAGTGCGCCGGTATCTTTCAGCCACTGGTTAAAGTTCTGCTCCATCAGCTCGGTGTTTACGGCAGCGTCCGGCGTGGTCAGCCGGTTGTAACGCATTCGGAAACCGAAGTGCTGGACATAGAACTGTTCGCGGGCATCAGTCGTGTTGTAGCCCGATCCCTGTGCCTTGCTCTGGTTGGAATATCGCTCAGCCGGTGGCGTATGATGGAATAAGAATCCCTCAGCGTAATCGGTGCTTTTCACGTAGGCGAACGGCGTGGCAGACAGGAAAACAACCTTTGGAATGTCGGCCTGAGCTGCCCAACGTTGCTCCCATGCTGCGCGGGCTGCTTTATTCTGCTCAGTCCATTTGGCCTGTAACCGGTCGTAATTGGCTTTGGCGGCAGGGTATTCGGTCACGCGGCGGCTGGCGTCGTTGGTGGCTCGCAGCTCATCGACAAGGAATGACGCCTGTGTCAGCTCATCATACTGCGCGGCGTGCTTCGACTGCATGTAGGTCATGAAGCCGTCAGGGTGGCCCGTCAGCGCACGGAATTTCTTGAGCGCGTTTGTGTCCTCGCCTGCGGCGTTGCTGCTGAGGTAATGCGACTCATCAGGGATAATCAGATCCCATTCGCGTTGCGCCAGCGCGTCATTCATCGCGAAGTTGGCATAGGTGGTGACAACCGGACTGTTACCGCCGTTGTCGTCCACGCCGCCCAGCTGCAACAGCGGCATATCCATCATACCGGCGAATTTCACCCAATCGGACGCGATTTTGTCGGTCGGTACCGTAATCAGGATGTTCTTTTTACCAGCATTGTAGAAGCGCTTGGCAACGCCCATACCGGTCGCAGTCTTGCCGGTACCGGTGCCGTTCGTGACGAGAATGCCGTTACCCACAAGGTGACGGGCTTCGATCTTCTCAACGTCGCCTCGCTGCTCAGGCAGGAGAAGCGGCAGCGCAGCGTCGATGCTGGCGCGGTTGCCCAATACAGTCGGGACGTTGCGGGCTGCTTTCTGTGCCTTTAGGCGGCTGCTGAGGTCGCTGGCTCCAGGCGCGTCAGCATTTCGAGCAACTGCTGCTGCTCGGATTGCGTCAACGTTCGGTCTTGGCTGGCTATTCCCACGGCTTCCGGCGCGTTCAACACTTCCGGCAGTCCCGCCCTCAACGTTGAATTGTCCGTCTGGTTGATGAATTCGCTTATCGCTTCGTGCTCCATCAGTAGCGGTGCCATCGTCTGATAGGCGTTGATCACGCTGTCCGGCACTCCGCTCTGGCTGAGCGCGTCGGCCTGCTGGCTGAGCGCCGCCGTCATTTCGTCCTGATCCATCAGGAACAGGGTTTTCATTACCGGTGATTGGATTTCCTGCGTTTCCGCTATCTGGTTCCACACCGCTGCGGGTACCTGAAACATTCGTGACCTCACTATCGAAGGAGTTGACCATATCATCCATTGAGCCGGATGCACGGGATTGTTGATCGGAAACAGGGGCTTGCGCTGGTTCGTCCTGCAATGCGGCCAGTTGGCTACGCACCGCGTCGGGGTTATCCATGCCGGTGACGGAAATGCCGCTATCTTCCATCATGTCGCGAGCGCCGTTGTACCAGCTGCGCAGATACGGACGCAGGCGAGCCAGTGGCATATCGAGGTCAGAGGCCATTGCTTTGGCGAACGCGGAGAACTTGCGTACACCGGCCTCGATGTGGAACACGGCCAGCTCTGTACCGATTGCCAGAATTTCAGGGTCAATGCCGCTGTTCAGCTGGCTGAATTTGGCTTTCAGCTTTTTGCGAAGCTCGGCAGCGCGGTCAGCTGATACCAGCTTGTTATTCGCACCGTAAGCCGGATCGGCAGCTGGTGCGGTTTCCGCTGCATTTGGTGCCGGTTTCGCGGTTTCTGGTGCAACCTTGGGCGCTTTTGTCGCGCTTTTGGCTGTATTTGTCTCGGTTTTGGTCATACCCGCGCTTGGGAACTCCTGCATTTTTTGCAGTAGTTCAGAAATAGGTGCATCCAACTTGATGACCTTCACGTCCTGACCGGCGTCACGCTTGGCAAGCCACTGGTGATGACCGTCGAGGATATGGCCGTCGCTGGAAGCGAGGATCGAGCGGTCGCCGCCTTCAAACTTCGCGGCCTGTGCAACCTTGGCCGGTGAAAACTCGCGCTGGGTTGGTTTCAGGCTGGTAGCCGGTACCGTTTCCTCAGTGTGGGTGATGCCACGGGCGGTCAGGAAATTGACCATAGCGCCACGGTGCTCGGCAGCGATCTGCGGCATGTCGGCGCGTGGAATGTTCAGGGTGCCGGACTCAGGCGTGAAGGCTGACCAGTTCTTATCGAGCTTTTCGCCCTTCACCGGCTTCGGTGCCTGGCTGGCTGGCAGCACGGTCGAGTCACCGGTCGCCAGCAACGTGACCACTTTCGAGCCGTCTGGCCGGATATGGTCGATCCGCATGCCGTTGGCCTTCTTCTTGTCGTCCGGCGCGTAATAGGTCTTGCCGACTTCGAATCCGTCAGGGCTGACAGGCTGTGAGGCTTCTGCCGTCCAGCGTGCCTTGCGGGAAACACCACGTTCCAGATCAGCTTTCGAAAGAGTGGTCTTCCGGCTGGTGGTGGTATTGGTCAGGTGAACGGTGCCGTTCTTCTCGATCTGGTCGATGACGTAGCCGTTGCCGCCAGTGGAATAACCCACGTCCTCGCTGGCCGTGACCATATCACCCACGTCAGCCCCTAAAATCTTACGGGTGCGGGTGGCGTGTGGGCCTGCGGCTGAGCGTGGCTTTTTAGACGTTCCTGCTGTTTCGGTCGTCTGGCCATCAATTTTTACAGGAGATTGTGCTACGGCTTGGGTGTTGACCGGAACGGCTTCGGTGGTAGCGCCAGCCGTGGCGATTGGCCTGATTTCAAAGCGATTTCCTCTGACCGGCACAACCTCATGAGTGGTGATCGCCTTCTTCTTCTCGATGAACTGCTGAGCACGCTCGGCGGTGGTGAACCACTTCGCATTGCCCTGCGCGTCGGTCAGTGCAGGCTTAGTGTCGCTGGCGGCTGCTGTAGCAGGAACAGCATTTCGCACGCTGGCGTCAGTTCCTGAGGTATCGGTGCTATCCCCGCTGCTGACGCCCTCACCGCTTGCCTGATCTGCTGATACTGCTGATGCGTTATCAGCTTCTGCCGTAGCAGGTACCGAAGCGCTTGTGTTTCCGTCATCGACACCGTTGGGTTGGGTTTTCGCATTGATTGCTGCCTCGACTTTCTTCCGTTCGTTGGTCAGGCGAGCATCCCAGCCGTTTTGTTTTGCCTGAGTGCCTAAATATTTCAGGCGGGTGCGCAGCTCTTCCTCGCTCATTTCGCCTACCGTCTTAGGCTGCTGGCGCTCTTCGGTGCGAACCGCTGGCTTGACGGTGATCGTCTCAGCTTTCTGTTCAGCTGGCTTCTCTGCGGTCTTCTCTGCCTCTTTCGCGGCCTGTTCTGCATCCTTACGGGAAGCCTCAGCGGACTGGCGGTGCTCGCCGGTCAGGTCGATATCGTCAGGGCTGAGCTGGTATTTCGTGCCGTCCTCGTCACGTACAGCAACATCGCCGTTCGGGAGATAGCTCTCCACGGTGACATGCATGGTGGTTTCGGGATCGTCTTTCGGGTTGATTGTGGTCTTGTCGCCAGCCTTGCCCAGCCAGTCATTTACGGCACCGGCAGGCGTGGCCTCAGATCCGGTCATAGCCCGACCGATAGGGCCGGAAGGGACAACAACGGCCTGTTCGACCGGCACCGGCTGCGTGGTGTCAGCCTCTGGCTGTTGCTGATCTGCTGCTGGCGTATCCGTATCAGCAACATGCGGGGCAGCAAAACCCAAGCCCGCGCCCATGATCCCACCGGTCACGGCACCGCCTGCAACCTGATTAGCAACACCTTTCATCAGCGGCTGGTTAGGATCGGCGTCCTGTTTGACGTAGTTCTGCGCCATCTGCTGCGCGGCGCTCTGAGGTGCTTCCTCAAACAAGCCTTCACCGATCATGCCGGTCAGGGCAGATTTCAGACGCCCTGATTTACCGGTGATGACCTTCACCAGCGCACGGTCGCCCATGCCGCCGAAAATACCGGTACCGACGCCAGCAAGGAGGAAGGCTTTCGACGCTGAGTTATCAGCCAGGGTCGAGCGAGCCTCTTCGAAGGTTTTTCCGGTATCCATCAGGGCTTTCATGGCGTCGGAGTCTTTCAGCTGATCCGGCGTCATTTTGTTGATTTCGTCGCGGGTCTGGCGGGATGCCTGAGCACCGCCCAGCGAACCCTCAAGGAAGCCACCGGCAACGGTCGCAACGGTCGCGGCACGCTTCGCGGCTTCTGCCTTGGTCGCGCCTTTGGCGATCATGCCGGTATAGGCACCTTTCGCGAGCACACCAGCGCCGCCCATCGTCAGCGCCATTTCAGGCAGGGATTCGACAATGCCGGACATGTAGGTGCGCGGGTCTGACCATGCAGGGCCGAAGTTCCAGCCTTTCGCCTTCTCCCCGTTCCCAAGGTCGTCGCCTGGCTCGATGACGAAATCCTTTTTGCGAGCCTGCACCATTTCAGGGGTGAAGCCTGCGGCGTTCAGTTTATCGCTTTCGTCAAGAAGCTGCTGAGTGCCTTTGCCGTTGTTCAGCCAGCGGTCGGCGCGATCCATCGCGTTCACGATAGGCTTGCCAACGTAAGGGATCATGCCCACGGCTTCGCTCACGTCACGCGCTGCCATATTCAGGCCGCTGTTGAGCAAATACATGGTGTCGGTGAACAGGTTGCCGTCTTTGTTACCCTTCGGCTCTGCCTGTGGGGTCTGTGCTGCGACCTCAGGCGTTGACGCGTCCGGCGTGATTTTGGTCAGCGGGGTAGCTGAGGTGTCGGCAATCGGGTTGACGGTCGTTGCATCCTTCTGGATCTGCAACTGCTGCAATTCTTGAGCCGTCAGCGGGCGGTACCGGTCTGGCTCTTCCGTGTTGAGCGCTTCCAGCATTGCGCTCGCCTTCACGCGGTTCTGGTCTACGTTCTCCATCGCGCTCTGTGCTGCCGGATAATCAGCGTTTACCTGAGCTTCGGCCTGTTCCTGAGGCGTGCGGCTGGTATCGACGTTGGCCTTTCCACCTGTCAGGAAACGCTCGGCGCGGGCTAATACTTCCTTCCCGTAAACGGCAGTCTTCGGCCCCCACTGCTTGCGGTCATCACCGGCAAAGTGCGCGGACACGGCTTCTTCCATCGAATAGCCCTTGTCCAGACGCTGTTTCAGCTGTTTGGCAGCTGCGTCGATGGATTCCTGAGGGTTATAAGGGTTGATGCCCATACCGGCAGCGGTGCTATCGATGTACTGCATGACGCCCTTGGCACGGCCATACTTGGTCTGCTGGCCCAGCGCGGTCGGGTTAAAGCGGGATTCCTGCTCAGCCAGCCCCATAAGGACGTTGACCGGCACGCCGTACTTTTTAGCGGAGGCGTTGAAATCGGCCTGGTACGGTACGCTCGAAGGATCCACGTCAGCGGGCTGGCGCGTGTCGGTGCTGGCGAACTGCGGCAGGCTCATGCCCTGAGACTGCGTTTCGGCCAGCGCCTGATCGACTGGCGATTTAAGGAAATTATTAGCCACGGATTATCCTCAGCGGTAAATGACGGTGTTAGTTTTGGTGTCGTAGAACGGGATGCCCTGCCCCTGCGTGTTCTGCTGAGCTTGGGGTAATCCTACACCTGGCGTCTGTGTGGCGTTGCCAGCATTGGCCTCGTTATCGATCTGCTCGATGGCCTGACGGCCTTGCTTGGCCTGCTCAGCTGGCGTCAGTTTACTAAAACCGCCGCTTAAATCGTTAGTTAATTGAACCTTAATGTAATCCTCAATACGGGAATTCATCGGTTTCGACTGGTTGGTGACACCCAGCATGGCAGGGGTCAGGGCGGCAATCTCGGCGTCTGTCTTGCCTGCTTGTTTCAGGATGGCGACCTGTGCGTTGTAATTCTGCGTAACCTTGTTGTCGGCACCGCTTTTGGTCTTTTCAGCATCACGCGCCCTGTCGAGCTGAGACTGGTTGTTTTGGCCTTCCAGCTTGTAACCCTGATCAACCTGCCCAAGCGTCAGTTTCTGATTGAACTCACGGCCATCCTTCGCGGCCTCTGCACGCGTCTTTTGAGCGAGAGCAATCTGGTCTTGGCCGTACTTCCAGACCTGATCGGGAGACGCAAAGCCGGAGAACTGTTTATAAATGTCCTCCATGCCGTTGTAGTCCTGCGTGAACTCCTTGCCGTCCTTGCCCTTCATAGTCAGCGTCATGCCGGTGGCGTTGCCCTTGTCGTCGCGGTTCACCTTGCTGCCGGTGATCGAGATACCGGCGTCCGGCTGATAAGTGTTGTAGGCACCCTGTAGGTTCTCGGCAAAACCGTCCGCATCCCCCATCTGCGCGGAACGCATGGCGGCGGCGCTGTACCGCATACCCTTTTGCGTATTGGCGTCGTTGATCCACTTCCCGAACGCGTCAGCCTTCGCCACGTCGCCCGTTTCTAGGAAATGCTGCTGCATGAGCGGCGCGGTGTTCTTCATGTAGTAATTGACGACGTTATCGATCTGGCCGTCAGTGTTGGCCTTCGCCGCTGTCATGCCGTCCTGTGAGGTCTGGCGCAGTGCCTGCTTGTCAGCACGATCCTGGTCATTGTCGGCCATCTGCTGCTTACGCAGCTTCTGTTTGTCCATCATGTCGGTGATGTTCGCATACGTCGAAGCGCCAGACTGAACGCCCTGCATGAATGCACCCAGCCCGATACCGAAGTTAGCCATCGTGAAGTCCTCTGTTATTCGCCCATTTCAGCGACAAAATTGGTGATGTGTGGCGCGATTTCGCGCTGAATGACGTCCATCCGGCTGCGGTACTCGGCATAGGCGTCAGGGTGCAAAACCTGCATGAATTTGGCGCGGCCATCTTCCCACCAGCCGGTGCAAGTCATGCAATCCGGCATGCAGTCCATGTAATCGTATGACGGGTGAAGCGGTGCGCCGCACATGCTCAGGTATTCATTGACCTGATCCGCGTCCCAATCTTGGATCGGGAAAAGGAATTGAATGCCCTGCTCAGTGGCCCCGCTATCGAGCGGCGACCGGTGAGCGTCGTCACCGCGCTGACCACGGATAATGAGCGTCACGTCATCAGCAATCATCTGGTTGTGCATTGGCTCCATAATGACGCGAGCACAACACGAATAGGTGTCCTGCAACCTGACTTGTGACCGACCGGTGACAATACCAATCGGGGTTGAGGTGCGCGGGAGGATATCGGTCGGCATGCCGTAGTGAGCGACCGTTTCCGGCTGGTAGCCAGGAATTTCGACAAAGTGAGCCGCAAGGCTGCGGACGTGCTTCATGATTTCCAGCGTTTCGGGGAAAGCGGCACCGGTATTTAGCCAGTAGACGACGATCCGGTCGAGGACACCGGCCTCATGCAGCAAATGCAGGCAGGCCAGAGAGTCCCGCCCCCCTGACACCTGCAATGCGATACGTTCGTGCTGTTCGATTGTCTCAATCATTAGAATGCCATAACTCCGATGCCGATGATGCTGCCCGCCGCGCTCGCGGTACCAGCGGCGTTTGCGTTGCTTTGCGCTGTGTTGGCTTGCCAGGCGTTCAGGTTGTTCCCGTACTGCTGGTTCAGGATGCTGGCTTGATTGCTGTAGCCGTTCATGGCTGATGAGTAGCCATTGCCGACGATACTGGCGTTGCCGTTGGCCTGAGCGTTGTTTGCGGACGTAGCGCTGAGAGCCGCCTGACCTGTGGAAGAACTCAGCCCCAGCGAGGCGGCAGGATTGACGGCCAAACCGCTACCCATATTCGCCGCGTCACCAAGGAGTGACAGCCCCTGACTGCGCACCGTGTTGCGGGAGGTGTTTTCTGCACCGGCAGCGGCCAGCGCGGTTGCCTGACTACCTGATCGCTCGACACCCGCGTAACGGCCACTTGTCGGGTCAACACCCATAGCGGCCATGTTCCGCTGTGCCGCGCCCTGCTGCTGGCTGGCATTATTGAGAACGTCGGCTTTCGCCTCAGCTGCTACGGTCGCCTGCCGGTCTGCGCTTCCCCAATCCTTAGCCTGACTAATAAATTCGTCTTGAAGCGGCTGGAACACGGTCTTGTAGCGGCTGCGATCCTCTGTGGCCCACTGTTGCGACTGTTTCGAAGCTGCGAGTTGCTGATTCGTGACCTTTGAGGCGAGCGCGTCCTGTGCATCCTGACGCACCAGTGAGTCACCGTAGGCGTTCTTTGAAAACGCCAGATAGTCCTCGCCCAGCTTCGCTTGTTTGAGCGCAGCCTGGCCGATAGCGGGATCTGGCGATGGTGCTGAGCTGCTACTCTTGCCCATTGCGGTTATCTCCTGAATTTTGAAGGATAAACCGGCATTCTTCGCGCAACATGCCCATAAGGATAATGTTGCCGTCCGGTGCCGCGTTTCTGCAAATACCTTCCTGCTTGAACCCCAGATGGCGGTTGAACCGGATGGCGTTTGTGTTGTTTTCGGGGATGAGGGAGGTGACTCGACGCCGCTCCCACTGCAAAAACGGGTGTGAGAAGGCGGCAATCAAAAGCGGTCGGCGCAGCCAGTGGCCGCTCTCGTCGCTGCAAACGTGAATGTTGCAGTCGCACTCTGAGAAGCCGTCCCAAATGACGACGGCCTTTAACGTGCCGGTGGCTTCGTCGCCCCAGCCGATAGCTTTCGCGTCTGAGCGGGCAGTGAACGCCATGCGCTCAAACGCCCACTGCAACAGCCTTTCATCCTGCCCGTAAATCAGAGTGTTCATTCGCCGTGTGCTCATGTTGCTGGTTTAGCAACATCATAGACAAAAGCGAAACGTTTATACAGGCATCAACCGCTCAGGGCGGTGATTATCTGCTCAAGCTGCGAGCGCAATGCGTTCACGTCATCCATCAGCAAGTTGAACTGTGCTGCCGTTGGCACTGCGGTCACATGGCCCTGGCTCGCTGGCGTAATCGTGACCTTTGCGGCCTCGACTATGGCCTCGTTGATCGCTTTTGAGCTGGTATCCGCTTTTGTCACAGCATCTTGCAGGCTCTTCACGGTCGAGGCGCGGACGGCAGCTTGCGTTTTATCGCCAGTCTGACCGGCCAGCACGTAGACCAGTTCTTTGACCTTGCGCCACTCAGAATCAGGAACAGCCATAATCAGCCCTCAGCCAGTTCAGACGGTGAATGGCAAAGGGAGATACCCGTAACCATGATGGTAGCGCGGATCTCTATTTCCCACGTTTTCGCGAGAATGCCGGACGGCAGGCGACACGCTTTATTGATCTCGTAGATGGTGTGAAGCGGCTTCCCGTCAGCGTAGACGGTGGCACTGAAACTGTCCTGACTACTGATCGGCGTGCCAGGCATCGAGCCATCGGTGGTGCCACCATTCGGATTGATGAGAGGTTTAATCTTCGAGCCGCCGACCGGAACGATACCGACCGCCGCGTCACCAATCGGGCCGCGAGTCTTCCACGTCCTGATCAGCTCGGCGTTGTCTTCCTTGCGCTGCTTGTCCGTCTCGGCATCGCCGTAGATGTTGGCAGCTTCGCCCTCAACCAGAATGCAGCCGTAGTTGTCCAGCGTGGTCAGAACGAAGCGCTTACTGCGCCAAAGAAGCTCACCGAACGGCTCAGAAATCGAATCCCATTCGTAGATATCCCGCCCGTTCCTGAGGATATACAGCCGACCGGTACCCAGCTGGAAGAACATCGCTTCACAGTCGTCGCTTGCCCTCATGATGAAAGGCGGCGCACCGGCCATGTCGATGATGAGAATGCCAGACTGTTCGACACCCAGCGCGTCTTTGTAGCGGTATGCGGCCATATACCGCCCAGCATATTGCGCAGCGATAAAGGACTCAGGCGACATTGACCGCCATTGATCCTGTGTAAACATCGATGCTGAAACGACAACAGCGCCTGAGCTGGAAATCGTTACCAGCCCCTGAGTTGATGGATAGGCCACGCTGTACCCAAGATCGACAATACCCTGCGCATTGATGCACGGCAGATTTACCTCGATACGCTCCTGCGTCATGTTTTCAGGTGCGGAACCCTGACAGACATAAGGGCAACCGTCGGTCATGATTGCCACGCATGAGGCGAACGAACCAAGCCCGATGATGTTGAAATTCATCGTCAGAACGTACTTTTCCGGCCACGCGTGCGGTTTGTACGGCTCGCTGAAATAGAGTTTCTTACCGACAAAACCGGCCAGCATGCCGTTATGCAGCGCCGTGATGCCAGTCAGGCCGACCGGTGGCTGGTTGTAGTCGGTGGACGGAAGCGGTTCCACGATAGGGTTGCTCGCTGGCACATCGACATAGTTCGACGCCGTGGCGATACGCTCATGGATGAAATAGAAGGTCGTATCGCCAGACGCTGAGGTCTGCGACCGGTAGATACGCATTTTACTGATGGCGCGGCCTTCCGGTGGATCAGAGAACCCGCTGATAGTGATAGGCAGGCCAGGACTCCACAACACGCCATCGCTGGCAGGCGCTGGCTCTGACTCTTCATCGAAATCAGTCACCCATGTATAGGTGTAGAGAATTGTCTCTTGCAGCGCTGGATTGATGACGCCGGTAACGGTCGTATCCACTGCATTGAGCGGCATTGGCACCGCAAGCGGGTATGTCACGCCATCGACAATGATCTGCGGCACCGGCCCGCCCGTCACGTACAGCCGGTTTTCAGCAACTGGCGCTGGCACCACATCGAAAACACCTTCCCATGAGAGCCAGGTGTCGCCGTCGAGATAGATGGTGTCAGCCTCTTGCGGCAGGCGATAGGCATACCGGCCACGCCGAACCGGCAGCAATGCGCCGTTCTCTAACTTCGTGTTGGCCGCGATCTGCGCATAATTGTCTGAAAGCAGTCGAGGGATAGCGCGGGGGATTTCCCCTGCAAAGTTTGCAATCCTGATCATGGCTTACCCCACGCTGGTCGTGATGACACTGGCGGCTGACAACGCACCGTCTGGATCTGGCGCATTCTCGGCAATCAGCGCCATGAGGGCAGCGACTGTGATACGCAGCTCGCAGGCGTCACCGGCTGAGTAGGCCAAAGGCTGAGAGCCTTCGGCACCACGGATTACCGTGAAAACATCGTTGTTACGGGCCGTGCAGCGGCAATACTCAATGTTGCCCGCGTCGTCTTCAAGCGCGACCGGAAACCAGTCGCCCGTGTTCGCCAGTGATGGATACTTAACCCCGTGGCCGGTGGTCACGCGCAGCTGGGTATCAATCGCTGATACAGCTTGAGCCAGAAGCGAGCGTGCATTGTTGGTCAGTTTGACACCCATTGTTCAATACTCCGTATGTGCAGCTACCCACGTCTGCGTTTCACGCAGGCGCTGGCGGGCAGTAGCGAGGTTGATACCGGCAGGCACGGCAGTCGGGTTTTTCAGCATCTGCGCGATGGTGGTGATGATCTCGAACTGCCAAAAGCCGTAATAGCTTTCAGCGGTCTTGGCCGTGATGTTCGCCCAAGTGAATTGCATGCTGTCGCCGTCCTCAGACCGGTACCGCATTTCCATGTAATCCCAGCACCGTTTGCCAACGGCATCGGCCACTGCCTTTTGACCGGCAGTAAGTTTGCCGGACAGGTTCAGCCACAGGACAGCACGCAGAACCAGCGAGGGAGCGTGAGGCTCTTCGTAAAGGGTTTGCGGCGCTGAAATGTGCGGATCAGGGTAATCAGTCGGCGCACCGTAAAGGGTGACATTTCCCAGGTCGGGATCTGCATATGGCTTCCCGTTGAGGTTCGGCCAAAGGGTGTTCAGCATGTTCACCCACTTGTAAGCCATGTCCAGCGCCAGCGCGTTGGCCGTCGTCCAGCCGGTATCGTCCTTACTGAGAAGAACCAGGCGCGAAAGACTTTCCACGACGCGGGCAGCATAGCCACACCAGCGGGTGTTCGGGTCGTCATTGGTGTAAACCCATGTATGCGGAGTCGGCGCGGGACTTCCAAGGCTCTGACGGGCTGCGGTATTCATGACGAACGTGTGAGCGAACCCGCCCACGGCACCGCCGTCCGCTACCCAATGGTCGGCAGCGGCTTTGAGGAACAGCAACTGTTGCTCTGCCAGCATCGCATGAGCTGGTTTAGCAACACCTCCGGCAGTCGTTAGGGAAATTGGATAGGTCAGTGCGCCGGACGTGCTCGCACACGGCAAATCGGTCGCAGGGTTGATGGCCCCGTGAATAGCAACGGCATCGTCGCCCAGCACATACCAGTAGTCCGGCAGCTGGTAGCCGTGGAATGGGGAACCCGACCAGCCTACGATCCGCTGTTTGATGGTGTCGGCGTTGATGGCGAACGGCATCGCGCCAGGGTACCAAGGCAGAATGCTGCCCTTCACGGCTCGCACGATGTTGTCTTTTACCCACTGCTTACTCGCGCCGCTCACAAGGCGCATGGCGATGAGATTGCGGTCTAAAATCGCGATTTCTGGCACCGCGTCACCTGCATAACCCTTGCCATCACTGCCGTAGTATTGCTTCCACCGATATTGTCCCGTGACATGGGTCGGCTTGAGCACGAAGGCGGCATTGAATAGGCGGGCATCCGGTGCGAGTGCCGCGCCAGTTTTGGAGTTTTTGAAGCCGTCGAGGTCGAAAAGGAAGTATCTGACGTACTCGGCACCGCTATCACTGCCGATAGGATTGATTTCGATAGGCTGCTTATTTTCCCAGCGCGTATCTGCCGAATATACCTGAGAGGTGGACACGTAGGCGGTGAAACTGTCCGTCGCTTTGCCCTTGTAGGCCACGAAAAGGTACTGGTCACGATCCTGATAGACCTGTGCTGACCGGAAACTTTCATCAATCCCGCGCCCTACGCTGTAGTAATAGGTGCGGTCGCCTTCTTTCAGCGGCCAAAGGGACTCGCCGTTATGCGAGGTCGGATATTTGTATGCCCTTGGGTTGTAGAAGGGTGAATATTCTAACAGCGCGTGGATCGAGCCATAGAGGAAGCTGTGCTTAGGATCTGAGAAGTTTTGGCGCTTCGATGCGTCCAGCATTTCCTCAGGCGTCCACGTCCAGTCTGCCTTGTCGAAGCCGCCACCCTCGCCACCCTGACGCATCCAGCCGGTACCAGCGCTGTTTTTCAGATTGATGCCGACGCCAGAAATGCCGATATACGGCTGATAATCAGTGCCTGGCGGATTCAGAGAGAAAGCTGCCTCTTTGAACTGATACATACCGGTCGGGTCGCCGGATGCAGGGAAAACAGGAAACTGCGGCATTGGCTCGATGACCATGCGGCCATCTGTGATCGCCTGCCCTTTCACTGCTGTCCGGCGCATGTTGGCGCGAAGGTGCTGCCACAACATCACTGAGGCCGGTCGAGGGTCATGCTGAATTGCCACGGTCATGGCGTTTTCGAACCAGCGGAACGTGTCGGGCGCACAGGCAGAATAGCCGTCAGCGATTTCCGTCCACATCGGGTACGCTTCCTGTGCCAAGCCCTGCTTGAGCGTTCCTGCGTTGCTGTAGCCGTAAACCACATACCAGTCGCCCACCTCGGCGGGGAAAGTGTCTGGCGCTTGGTCAGAGAAGCGGCTGCGGTCGGTAGGAATGGTGATTGTCACCGTACCGTCAGCGGCGATCACGTAATCCGTATCGAGAAGCGTGATTGAGCTATCTGACCAGACCTTGACAGTGACGTTACCGCCAGTGCTGGTTTTCTGCTCATCGTAGGCACCGCTATAAGGTGATTCATAAATCAGCTTCGACGTTGACGGGAAGATGCGGAAAACGCGGTAAATGCTGTTCGCCGCTGGCCGCTCGTTTGGGAAGATGGTCAGCGTACCGCCGACCGGCGTCACCAGCTCGTCATAGGTGATCTGTTGCAGGGGGATTTCCCCACGGGCAGAAAACAGCCAGTGCAAAAGCGTCAGGGTGTCAGGGTCGCTGCTGATCGGCTGGCGCAACATTGGGCCTTTAACGTCGCCGGAACCCATTGCATCCAGCATCTGTTGCCCGTTTTGCAGGTACCAGTTTGCTGCCGCCTGCTCTAACGCGTTCCCGCCGTTCAAAACCTCATACGCAAGGAATGAACCCTCGATGCCGATAG
>Ga0157284_10000019_pt1 | contig 21518 bp, 18 predicted proteins | sample NitcycUS059202B1_FD_108392 | JGI IMG/M metagenome (GOLD analysis project Ga0157284, IMG submission 108392) | Soil microbial communities from Arlington Agricultural Research Station in Wisconsin, USA - Nitrogen cycling UWRJ-S059-202B-1 | ecosystem: Environmental > Terrestrial > Soil >... | reverse complement strand
ATGGCGCAGCCGATGGCAATCCACGTCCAGCGCACTTCACCGGCTCCGTTGACCACCAGTTTGGTGCCATCGAGACTCAGCTGTAATCCCATGATGAACGCAGCCAGCACCAGCAGAACGAAAGCGGAGACCAGCGCATTTAACAAATTCAGGCGCTTCATACTTTCTCAACCTCCGGGCGTCCGAGAATACCGGTCGGCAGCACTAGCAACACCACGATCAGCAATGCGAAGGACACCACGTCTTTGTATTCAGTGCTCAGGTAAGCCGAGGTCAGCGCTTCGGCCACACCTAAAATCAGGCCGCCGATCATCGCGCCCGGAATACTGCCGATACCCCCCAGAACTGCGGCGGTAAAGGCCTTCATCCCGGCCATAAAGCCGATGTACGGGTTAATCACGCCGTAGAACTGACCAAGCAGAACGCCCGCCACAGCCGCCATTAACGCGCCAATGACGAAGGTCAGCGAGATCACGCGGTCAGTGCTGATCCCCAGCAGGCTGGCCATTTTGAGATCTTCCGCGCAGGCACGACAGGCACGTCCCATACGCGAATAACGGATGAACAGCGTCAGCGCCAGCATCGCGACAAAGGTGACTATCCAGATAATCAGTTGCATGGTGCTGATCGTCGCGGCGAAACCATTCGCTTCGCCCAGTTTCCATTGGCCGGTGACCAGACTGGGTAAAGCGAGATCGCGTGAGCCTTGCGTGAGGCTGACGTAGTTTTGCAGAAAAATTGACATCCCGATGGCAGAAATCAGTGCAATCAGACGCTTGGAGTTACGCACCGGCTTATACGCCACGCGTTCAATACTCCAGCCGTAGGCACTGGAAATCACAATCGCGGCGATAAAGCCGGCACCGATCAGCAACCAGCTGGCGTCGATACCCATCATCATCAAAGCGGCGATTACGATAAAGGAGACATAACTGCCGATCATATACACCTCGCCGTGGGCGAAGTTGATCATGCCGATAATGCCGTAAACCATGGTGTAACCAATGGCGATCAGCGCATAAGTGCTGCCCAACGTGACACCGTTGAACATCTGCTGAATGAAATAGAGGAACTGCTCTGACATACCCTATCCTTATTAATCAAGGGTTTGATAACTTGTGCTGAGACTGCAACCCGGCGTCTCTTAATAACACCAGACGCCGGGCAGAGTAATGCGCGGTTCTTGTTCTGAAACATAATGCCCAAAATCATTCGTGTTGCATCAAGGCGGCAACTGAATGAATCCCCGGGAGCTTACACAGGTAAGTGACCGGGGTGAATGAAGGCGGCCAACGCAGAGGCGGCGCGAAGGATGCCGGGCATTTATTTGATCGGTGTGGAGGTGCCGTCCTTATGCCACTCGAAGACACCGAATTCGAAGCCTTTCAGGTCACCTTTCTCATCCCAGCTCAGCGGGCCCATCACGGTATCCACTGACGCTGATTTCAGATTTTTAGCTATGTCAGCCGGTTCCATGCTGCCGCTGCGTTCCATACCGGTGGTCAGCGCCTGCAATGCGGCGTAAGTCGTCCAGACGAACGGACCGGTTGGATCCAGTTTCCTGGCTTTCAGCGCATCAACGATTGGCTGGTTGGCCGGAACCTGGTCATAACGTTTTGGCAGGGTCACCAGCATACCTTCAGAGGCATCACCGGCGATGTTAGACAATGACGAGTTGCCCACGCCTTCCGGCCCCATGAATTTGGCGTTCAGACCGGCTTGTTTTGACTGACGCAGGATCTGACCCATTTCCGGGTAGTAACCGCCGAAGTAAACGAAATCGACGTTTTCTTTCTTCAGACGCGCCACCAGTGTGGAGAAGTCTTTGTCGCCAGCGGTCACACCTTCAAACAGAACGACGTTGCCGCCGCCTTTTTTCAGTGCGTCTTGTACCGAACGGGCCAGGCCTTCGCCGTATTGCTGCTTGTCATGCACAACGGCGATACGTTTTGGTTTGATGGTATCGAGGATGTATTTGGCGGCAGTCGGGCCCTGGTCTGAATCCAGACCGGTGGTGCGCATCACCATTTTATAACCGCGGGTGGTCAGGTCTGCGTTGGTCGCTGCCGGAGTGATCATCAGCACGCCTTCATCTTCATAGATGTCAGAAGCAGGCTGAGTAGAAGAAGAGCACAGGTGGCCGATCACGTAACGGATACCGTCGTTGATCACTTTGTTCGCTACCGCAACCGCTTGTTTCGGGTCACAGGCATCGTCATATTCCACACCCACCAGTTTGTCGCCTTTCACGCCGCCTTTGGCGTTGATGTCAGCGATGGCTTGTTTTGCACCTGTGAACTCCATGTCACCGTACTGGGCGACCGGACCTGACATAGCACCAACAATGGCGACTTTGATGTCTTTTGCGAATGCCGCCTGACTCATTGCTAATGCAATACAACCTGCCAGCCAGATCTTACCCTTCGTTGCTTTCATCCGATTACCCCGTTCTTGTGTGTGTTGTGGTTTGCTCTTTGTTGCCTGTTTAAAACATCATCACTTAGGAAATTTAGTATAAGTAATAACGAGTTAACGGCTTATTTCGTCTTATTTTCGAATAAGACTTTATAATTCATATCATTAAACAGGAATTTTCTTCTGCAAATCAAATGGCACAATCAGAAATATGAGGTGTAAACAGAATTTTATTTGGGTGAAAAGGCGGCGTGGATTTAAACAATCAGTCGTTAACACTGGCTTTATTGATTAAAGCCAACATTTATCGCTTATGCAGAGATCGCTAAAAAACTTTTCGACCTGTTACTGTACAAAAAAAGTTACGCCCGTTCTGCAGAACGATCCGCTACACTAAATGCCTTCTTTTTCTGACCTTCCCCATCATGAAATTAACTATCCAAAAACTGACCTCACTCAGCGCACAGGACCTGATCGATCTGGCAAAAATCTGGCCGGCGCAAACGGAAAGTGACTGGCATGCCAGCCTGCAAAATGACCGTGCGCTGTTTGCGGCGGTGTTTAATGAACGCATTCTGGGCGCGGTGAAAATCACGCTCGACGGTAATCAGGGTGAACTGAGTGATCTGAGGGTGCGTGAAGTTACGCGCCGCCGCGGTGTGGGGCTGTATCTGATGGAAGATGTGCAGGTGCAGTTGCCGCAGGTGAAAAGCTGGACGATGAAAGCGGATGATGATGCCGTGACCGCTGCATTTATGCAGGCGTGTGGTTTTCACAATGAAAAGGGTGTCTGGCGTAAATAAAACGATCAGAAGACCGGTTACCCGGTCTTCTGATTTTCCCTGCTACTGGCTGGTTTTCAGGTGGCTCTCCGGCAACTGCGGGGTTTCAGACTTTGCCCTGAGAAGCGCTATCGCGACCACGCCAATCAGCGTGATACCGCAAAGGGTGAGTAATCCGGCAATATTATTCGAGAACATATTATCCGCAGCCACACGAATTTGTGGTGCCAGGAATCCGCCAATCGCCCCGAACATATTGATAAAACCAATCCCCGCAGCCAGTGCGCTGCCGCTGAGCAAGGTGGTCGGAATGGTCCAGAACACCGGCTGCACGGCAATAAACCCGACGGCGGCAAAACAGAGGGCACCTATCGCCAGCACCGGACTGCTCACCAGTGCCGAGGCCCCAATGCCCAGTCCGGCAACCAGTAACGTCGAGGCAGCAACGGTGCGCAGTGCTCCGCTTTTATCGGCATACCTTGGGATGTAATAAGTCCCAAACATCGCCGCAACCCAGGGAATAGCCGAGATGAGCGACGCTGTAAACCCGACTTTCGTGCCCAGTAAATTGGAGACCTGAGTGGGCAGAAAGAAAATGAGTCCATAAACGCTTATCTGAATAATCAGATAGATAAAGCCAAGATGCCATACCGCAGGGATTTTCAACCCGTCACGAATGCGGGTAACCTGTTTTTTACTCTCCTCGGCGGCCAGTTCATCCACCAGCGCTTTTTTAATATCAGCAGAGAGAAAACGGGCACTGGAAGGTTCGTCATCGAGATACCAAAACGTCCAGATCCCGGCGGCAACGGCTAACGCGCCTTCAATAATAAACATCCAGAACCAACCCGCATGACCAGCGAAACCATGCATTTCGAGCAGAGCGCCTGAAAGCGGGCTCCCCAGTGTCAGGGCCAGAGGCGCTCCCAGATAGAATAATCCCATGACCGACGCGCGATTTCTTGCCGGAAACCAGAGAGAGGTCAGATAGATCATGCCAGGGAAAAATCCTGCTTCCGCTGCACCCAGCAGAAAACGTACCAGCAGGAATTTAAACTCTGTATCAGCAAAGGCCATTGCGGAGGATAACACTCCCCAGGCCAGTGTCGTGCACCCGATCCAGGACTTCGCGCCGAATTTTTTCATTAATAAATTCGCCGGCGCCCCTAATATTGCATAAGCGATAAAGAATATTCCGGCGCCCAGGGCATAAACTTCATTACTTAATCCGGTATCAATCTGGTATGACTCTTTCGCAAAACCAATATTCGCCCGATCAAGAAAAGCCAATATATATAACGAAAGCATAAAAGGAATCAGACGCCAGCGGGTTTTCTCAACGGCTTTATTTAACATCGTCGTCATAATATGAACCTTTTTATTATCAGCCTGTGATTATTTTTAATAAAAAAATATATAACAGGCCGAAGTAAGCGTTCGGATAAACACTTGTGACAGAAATTAATGCTGATATGGACGGGTTAATTTACACTCTGGATTTAATTCCACCCCAAACCCAGGTTTATCCAGTACTGATTTATGGATGCGGCCATTTACCGGCACCGGCTCATCAAGCAGGATAGGTGCAAATTGCGCGCGGGTATGATCCGCGTTTGGTGAAGTCATCAGGAATTCGCTAAACGGCGTATTGGTAAACGTAATCACTGCATGATGTGAATACACGGAAGAACCGTGCGGCACCACTAACTGCCCTTTCGCCTTGGCGATAGCAGCGATTTCCAGCAGCGTTGTCAGGCCGCCACACCAACCCACTTCAGGCTGCATGATATCTACGCCGGTTTCCGACAGTGTCTGGAAAGATTCCAGCGTGCCGTGGTGTTCCCCGGTAGTCACCATCATTCCCGCAGGTGCGTTGCGTTTGATTTCACGATAGCCATCATACTGTTGCGGCGGCAGGCATTCCTCAATCCACTTCAGATTATACGGCGCACAGGCATGGGCAACTTTGGTCGCGAAATTGACATCCATCGACATCCAGCAATCGAGCATCAGCCAGAAGTCCGGGCCGCACTTCTCGCGCATATCCGCGACCATGGCGGCCGTCTCACGCACACCGTGGTCGCCGTCGTGCGGACCGAAATGCGTCGGCATTTTGCCGCCGATAAAGCCCATTTCTTTCGCCAGATCAGGGCGTGAACCCGTGGCATAGAACTGGATTTCGTCGCGAACCGCACCCCCGAGAAGTTTATACACCGGCAGTTGAGTGCATTTACCGAACAGATCCCACAATGCCAGATCGACACAGGAAATCGTGTTCATCACCAGGCCACCGCTGCCTGCATAGTACATGGTGGAGCGCAGCATCTGATCGTGGATCAGTTTAATTTCAGAGACACAGCGTCCTTCGATAAAACGGTTGAGATGTTTTTCTACAATAAAACAGCCCATTTCACCGGCAGTCGATACCGCAAAACCCGTAACGCCATTATCTGCTTCAATTTCGACGACCAGTGTACCTAACACATTAATACCGAATGACTGACGAGATTGTTCATATTCTTTATATTTGCTCATCGGCGTACAAATTTTATCATCGATCCAGTGCTTTTCCTGCTGGTCATGATAATCCGCGCCGCCACTTCCTTTTTCAGCTGTCGCGCCACCCATGAAATACGCACGTATTTCTTTTATTTTAGGCAATACTTTTGATTCCATCATAATATAAACTCCGTTTATTTTATCAGGGTAAGTAGAGAGGTAATTTCTTTATTCAGAGATTGACTTAAACTATCTATTCTTTGCATGACTTCTTCTGAAAGCGGAACTTTATTCTCGCCCAGCGGGAAACCGCGTAATGACATCCCCAGTTTATATCCCAGCGGGAAAGGCAATGACGCCATCATCGACATCACCGGTAGTGCGGCAAATTGCAATGCCTTCGCTTCGGCGATTTTTCCTGCGTGGAAAAGATCATAAATTTTACGCATGATTTCAGGTAAAACCCCGGCAGTCGCCGTCACACTTCCTGATGCACCGGCGCACAGCGCGGAAAAGAGAAATTCTTCACGGCCGGTCATTACCGAAAAATCCCTATCGGCTTGCGGACAGAATGCCAGCATTTTCATCAGGCCCACCGCGTCGCCGCTGGAGTCTTTTATGCCGACAATGTTCGGATGCGCCGCCAGTTCCGCGGCACTTTCTGCGCTCAGCGAATCGGCAAAAAATGGAATGTTGTACAGGCATAACGGCAGGTTCACCGCGCTGGCAACCTGTCGGAAAACAGCAGTGAGAGTCGCAGCATCGTAGTGGTAAAACGAAGGCGGCATCAGCACAACACCACTGGCACCGGCGCGCTCAGCCGCATGCGCCAGTGCGATGCTTTCGTCTGGCGTGGTCGCCGGGATCCCCGCCCAGACGGGCACACGACCCTTTGCCTGGCTGACCACCGTTTCCACGACAGCCTGCTTTTGCGCAGCGTCCATATATCCGGCTTCGCCAACCGAACTCACCGGGAATAAGGCGCTGATGCCTCCCGCTATCTGAAAATCGACAATTTTCCGCAACATGTCCATGTCTGGCTTCCCTGCTTTCCAGGGGGTTAACATGGCGCTGATGACTCCTGAAGGTCGTAACATCATTGATTCCTTATGCTTTGTAGCCCAGATCCCTGGAGATTTCCCAGGCGGTTTTTTTTACCCTGTCAGCCAGCGAGTCGACATTTTCCGGCATGACATGCAGGGTGGTTCCCACGACGGAAATCGCTGCCGTGACGCGATGCGCCGCATTGAACACCGGCGCGCTGATACAGCGAATATTCGCCACATCTTCTTCATCATCGAAAGCCCATCCGCGCTGATGGATTTGTTGTAATGCCCTGCGAAGCTGCGCCGAGCTGGTCAGGGAATTGGGCTGTACAGGATGGAATTCCAGTGCCGCAATCAGCGCGTCTTGCCTTTCCCGGTCACACCAGGTCAGCAGGCACTTGCCCAGCGAAGACCGGCACAGGGATAAGCGTTTCCCTTCCCAGGTGCGAACCTGAATATTCGACTGGCTTTCGACTTTGATCAGGTAAATCGGTGTATCCCCATCCAGCACCCCGAGATGACAAAGAAGCCCGGTGTCCTGCATCAACATTTTCAGATGCGGGAGGGCGACATTGCGTAAATCGAGCTGACGGGACACCTGACTGCCCAGCTCCAGCAACCTGAGCCCGAGGCGATAGTTACCGGCATGTGACTGGGTGATTAAACGCTGGTTTTTTAGTTCTTCGAGCAGCAGATACACCGTGCTTTTAGGCATCCCCAGTTCACTGACCAGTTGATTTGCATTGCACTGCCCTTGCCGGGAAATAATGTCGAGAATGGCAATGGCCCGGGTGAGCGCCGGAACTTTAGATTTCGGGGTTAATTCCATCATGCTGGAATCCATTCTGTTGAGATGGACACGTTATAGAGGCAAAGGTGAAGAGAAAACAGGAGCCGTTAATGCGTCTGTGATTGGGTTCTCCTTAATAATGTTTTTTCCAATATGCTGGAATAAATGAATGATTTAAAAAGGGAACTGGCAATATCAATTCCAATATACTGGAACAGAAAAACGCACGCAGAGTGAAATTACAGGTATAAAAAAAGCGACCACGCAGGTCGCTTTACACAGACAAACGGTCAGGACGTCAGCAATATTCTTAGAATTTGTACTTATAGTTAAGCAAAATACCTTTGTCGCTGATGCCGTCCTCTTTCCACTGATAAGCATCGAATGAAAGATGGCTTACATCGCCAGAATAACTCACTCCCAGTGACGCCACCCCATTCACACCGCCCCCTTTCTGCTCGCTGTCTACCCTGAACTGTGAGTTGCCAGCTCCCTGCAATGAGGCAGTTTGCGCAGACTGGTCATAGCTGATATTTGGGCCCCCCTCGAGCAGGGCATTTACCGCCCAACCGTCAGCGCCTGTATATTTCATTTTCACGCCCAGCAGGGCATCAACGGCTGTTTCCTCACTGGCATCCATCGTCAGGTTGAAGTCGCCAGCCCCGCGTTCGCTGTAGCTGTCGTTCGAGGTATGGCGCAGTTTCAGCCCCGCACCCGGCGTCAGGCTCAGGCCCTCTGCGACCGTAAAGCCTTTACTGAACTGGCTACGCCACTCTACGTATTGCTGACTGTTATCTGAATCTGCCGTCTGGTTAACACCCGAGTAATTAATACTTCGGTTGCTTTCCAGTTGATGGACATCGTAACGCAAGGCATTGGTCAGGGTCAGACCATCCCCCAGATCAAGACTGTGGTTCAGGCCGAAAAACTGGCTGTAACCGCCGGTTAATCCGTTGTCACCCGCCTTTTGTCTGCCATCTATACCGTCACCGTCCAGGCGCGCGATACCATATTGAATCTGCATTTTCTGGTTTGTATTCAGCATAAAGCTCTGGCTCAGTGCCATCATGTCGTAACGGGTATCATTGCCCAGTTCCGCACGTTTGTCGTGTTTGTCCACCAGATTAAAAGCAAACCCGGAAGGCATGACGATGGCATTGTCAGCCAGCATATTGAAACGCTGACTCAACACGCGGGCTTCCTTAAACGCTGAGGTCGCATTCGCGCCTGAGAGCTGACGCATCGCGTTATCGACTTCTGCAGCCGTACCCAAATTGAGACTGTTGTACAACGCATTATTGGTATAGTTTTCTTCCAGCGTCGCGGCCATATCCTGCAAGCCATCATCTTCTTTCACGACATCCTGATAGCCATTTTTGGTCATCGTGACATCGACATTCCCGTTTTCATCCACTTCCGCATCTGCCGTCCAGACAACACTGTCTGACTTGACATTTTCAGTGCCCTGAATATCCTCACCGACGAAGACGTCCTGGAAAGTTTCGGTTTTTGCATCTGTTCCGGCTGTAAAGCCGGTATCGACGGAAACATCGACAATATCAGCGTTATTTACTGTCATCGTTCCTGCCGTCCCGTCAGCCGTCGTCCCGATGGTATAGTTGCTGAGCGTATTTCGCCCATCCTGAACCACTGAGTCCTCTTCGCCCTTGACCAGCGTCCAGTTAATGACGTCGGGAGCCACATTGATGACGCCCGTATTAATCAGTGTCGCCTCAGAACCGCTCCTGTCGAAAACATAGGCATCATAGGAATAAATATTAATGGTGCCCTCATTGATGGCGGTACCTGCATCATCAGTGACCTTCATCGCTGTCATACCCGTGCCATTTTCAGCAGCGCTTTTATCCGGTGATCCCAGGTTTATGACCCCCGTCATCCCGTTGACAATGGTGCCAGACGACGTTTGCATGACCACGGTTTCACTGTTATCCAGACTATCGACGGTGATCACCCCGTTATTGGTGAAAGTCCCTGAAGAGGTGCCTTCAGAACCGACATAAATTACCGCGTCATAATCCAGATCAGCACTCAGCTCTCCCTGAACAACATTAATCGCACCGTTATTAACAGCAGAAACATTATCGCCGGAGCTATAAACGGTATAGCCATCATTAGCGTTGATCGTGCCGTTGTTTATCCAGACTGAATCAGCACTTTCTCCCATCGATTGAAAAAGCGCACCGACGCCCGGCGTTGCCGATTCCGGATAACCATCATTGAGTATTGCCGCCGTCAGTTCTTCATCCACGCTGGCATTAATGACACCCTCATTAATAAAAGTGGATTTTTTATCCGCCTGCACAGAGGATAAAATTGAGAAAAAGTTGTTAACATTTATTGTCCCTGTGGAGGAGTTATAGAGCGTGGAGCCTGCCGATAAGGATATTCCGGTCCGATGAGAACTGTATAAGTAATACGGATCGCTAAAATCTTTGTGTAATGTAAGATTCATCGTCCCTGAATTATACAAGGCAGCATTATCTCCCACGATAATTTTGGTCGCATTCCCCGAATCTGCCTCATAATAATCCATATTCAGCATTCCCTGATTTATCCCCAGGAAAGGCAAACTGCCGGATTTTAAATCAAGCACTTCATCATTTGGAATTTCATCATTATTTGCAATGGATATTTCCCCGCTTTTATTTATCAGTATGCGGTAGTCCATCACCCATTTCTTCACCCCTGTTGGGGTTGTACCATCCAGCGCCCATATCTTTCTTTTATCAGGGCTGTAGCCGGTAATCGCCCCCGTCGCGGGGTCGAACACCTTGGCAATGTAAGTGGCTTTGGTATCAGGATCGGTAATTAGCCATGAACCATCAGGCTGTTTTGACGCCTCCATTGAATCACCCTCTAACGTCAGGGTTGCGGTAGAAGCACCTGGGATCATGGTGACGGACAAACCATTGGGATACGTGGTGGTTATTGCAACGGGTTCATCCGGAATATCATCTGGCGGCACGGGTCCATCATCCGGCGGTACAGGTCCATCATCTGGTGGAACCGGCGTATCACCCCCACCGCCATCATCGCCGCCGCCTCCACCGCTACCTGCGGCAATAGCGATACCCGCGACAATGGCCGTCGCAGCACCTCCCGTTATCCACCATTGCTTTTCGGTGAGTCCGCTGGTTTTACAGGACTCTGGTAGTAATTTCTTTTGCGCTTCACTTAATGTTGAAATGTCTTTCGGGCAAGGCTGAGTCATTCCTGCTTTTACCGGCGTGGTTTCGGCAAAGGCCAACGGTGTTGCCAGTGCGAAACTAATACATAAAGACAAGGTTTTCATAAATAAATCCTTTTTGCTTTCTAAAAATAATGCGCATTCCTCATAGCCACCTTCAAATAAATTTCGGCCACATCAGTTCCTCTGCATTATTAAATGGTGATCACCATCACTAATTGGAAACACACACAGTAATTCTAAAAGCAAAAATAAATCCTCCCGCTTTAAAACAACAACAAAATAAATAGATCCTGACGATCTATTTATTTTACAACCTCTATTAATCAACCGCTTAGTATCAATTTCTCTTATACATTAAGATCAAGAATGTTCTTTCTGGCGTACATCCGTAATATAGATTATACATGCCATGAATGAAATGAAATTAAACAATCAACAAGATTATAAAATCATTAATTTATATAGAACGAGGGGTGGTATATTATTTCCATAAATAAAATCAGGTCTCATCTGAGATCTCAATTATGTTTAAAAACGGATAGCATGAAAATAATAGAGCTAGTAACGGGGATGATTGGCTTCTTTTGAGGATAAATCGTGTACCTGAATCACAGGAGCATTAAAAGGGCAAAAAAAAACGAGCCCTCACAGGGGCTCGTCGTAGTATGGTCTCAAACTCTATCTGACAGGTATCAGGCTTCGATTGCCATACGCAGTTTTTTCATCGCGTTCTTTTCCAGCTGACGAACACGTTCTGCGGACACACCGTATTTATCGGCCAGTTCCTGCAAGGTTGACTTGTTTTCGTCGTCTAACCAGCGGGCACGGATGATATCCTGGCTGCGTTCGTCCAGACCTTCCATTGCAGAGGAAAGTTTGTCGGTCGCGTCCTGATCCCAGTTATCTTCTTCGATGGTTTCTGCAAAGTCAGAACTCTTGTCTTGCAGATACAGCATCGGTGCCATCGCTGCGCCGTCGCGTGGTTCATCGTCCGGGGTCGGATCAAACGTCATGTCCTGTGCGGCCATGCGTGATTCCATTTCCAGCACATCTTTGCTGGTCACACCCAGTTCACGGGCAACGTGCTCCACTTCGTCGTGACTGAACCAGCCCAGACGCTGTTTGTTTTTACGCAGGTTGAAGAACAGCTTACGCTGCGCTTTGGTGGTGGCAACTTTCACAATGCGCCAGTTACGCAGCACATATTCGTGAATTTCTGCTTTGATCCAATGCACGGCAAAGGATACCAGACGCACACCGACTTCCGGATTAAAACGGCGAACCGCTTTCATCAGGCCGATATTCCCTTCCTGGATAAGGTCTGCCTGTGGCAAACCGTAGCCTGAATAGTTACGGGCAATGTGAGCAACAAAGCGCAGGTGAGATAGGATCAGCTCTTTCGCTGCTTCCAGGTCACCGTCGTAATGCAGCCGTTCAGCCAGCGCCCGTTCTTCCTCTGCGGTGAGCATAGGATAGGCATTGGCGGCCCGAACATAGGCTTCCAGGCTACCTTGGGGTACTAATGCTAAAGTGCGCATTTCTTTGGTCATTCAAGCCTCTCATGTATGACGTTAATGCAGGTTTTATACCACGTTGCTGCGGGATGATACCGCTACGTTGCTGGCCTTGAGGGGCGACAACAAAGCAACGCCGAGCCCTTCATATTCGCTGCTCTACGACCACGAATTTTACATAAAGTTCACGGAAAGATTCAACAGTCTGAAGACTGTATGTGACAGACTGACTATTGGATAGTGAATTTGTGCCATTGCAGGGAAGCAGGAAAATGATGGGACGATGATAAAGCAAGAATCGGCTGTTCCCCTGTACACAAAGACTGAGCAGCAGGGGAACATTATAGCAAATTATCGCTACTGTGGTGTAAATCGCCGTAAATGTTGTACCGTCGCCAGCCAGGCGGCAATCCAGCCAATCATGGCGGAGACGATCAGCAGCAGCAGGCTTTCATCCCAGCCCAGACCATGCAGGTCAAAGGTGGTACCGAACACTTGCGCCACCTGCGTCACCACGCTCTCAAGACGCAGCACCAGCACTTCCGAGAGGATCAGCGACAGCAATGCGCCGGTGAAACCGAGCATCGCGCCACCGTTCAGGAATGGCCTTAAAATGAACCCGTCGGTCGCGCCAATCAGCTTCATCACGTTAATGGTATCGCGGCGGCTGAAGATGCTCAGTCGCACACTGTTACCAATGACCAGGAAGACAGCGATCACCATCAGGACGCCAATCATCGCCGCAATCTGCCCGACCAGGCCAGTTAGCGCCGCAAGACGGGCAAACCAGCTGTCGTCCATCCGTACTTCATCCACGCCGTGCACCGCCGCGACGCGGTCGCGCAAGGTGTTGAGTGTCGCGGAATCCTGGAAATTCATTTTCGGCGTGATGATAGCCACTGCCGGCAGCGGGTTTTGCTCCAGCATGTCCATCGCGCCGCCAAAGCCTGACCAGTTGCGGAATTCGCCCATCGCTTCTTCACGGGACAGATAGTTAACTTTATCTACGCCCGCTTCGGTTTTCAGGGTTTTCACCACGTTTTCTGCGGCATCATCATCCAGCGCTTTGTCGAGATACACGGTCAGCTGCGGCGTCGGATACCACTGTTCCGCCGCGGTACTGACGTTTTTCCACACCAGATAACAGACGCTCGGCAGCGTCAGGGAGATGGCTATCACCATCACAGTAAGCAGTGTTGCCAGCGGCTGACGCAGCATGTCAGCCAGCGCGTTCATCCACGCATAGCGCCACTGCTCCCGCCAGCCCCCCTGCAGCGCTTTACTTTTCGCAGCACGGGCGCTTTTTGCAGTTTTCGCCGGGTTCGGACTGTTCGCCATTAGTACACCCCTCCCGACATACGCCCCTGACTCAGGGTCAGCGTGCGATAATTTCGACGGGCAATCAGACCCACATCATGCGTCGCCATCAGAACGGTGACGCCGACGCGGTTAAATTCTTCGAATAAACGCAAAATGCCTTCCGACAATTCGCCATCGAGGTTACCTGTAGGTTCATCCGCGAGCAGCACCGCAGGCTTGTTCACCACCGCACGGGCGATGCCCACACGTTGTTGTTCACCGCCGGAAAGCTGAATTGGCAGATTCTTGGCTTTATCCAGTAACCCGACTTTATCCAGCGCCGCTGAAACACGACGGCGGATATCCTCACTGCTGGCACCGGAAATGATCAGCGGCATCGCCACATTGTCATACACGGTGCGGTCCATCAGCAGATGGTGATCCTGAAAGATCATGCCGATCTGACGACGCAGGAACGGCACTTCGCTGGATTTCAGACGGCTGATGTCATGGCCGCCAAACAAAATATGTCCGGCACTCGGGCGCTCAATACCGCAAATCAACTTGAGCAGGGTACTTTTACCCGCGCCTGAGTGTCCGGTCAGAAATGCCATTTCCGCTTGCTGGATATGAAAATTGACGCCCTGAAGCGCCTGTCGTCCGCCCAGATAAGCTTTACTGACCTGTTCAAAGCGAATCATCCGTATTAATCCTCTCGGGCAAAAAGTGCCTCAATAAAATCGTCTGCCTTAAACGGCCTTAAATCTTCGATACCTTCACCGACACCAATGTAGCGGATCGGAATGCTGAACTGATCGGCGATGGCAAAAATCACACCGCCTTTTGCGGTGCCATCCAGTTTAGTCAGCGTTATCCCGGTCAGCCCTACAGCTTCGTTGAACAATTTCGCCTGACTCACCGCATTCTGACCAGTGCTGGCGTCGAGGGTCAGCATTACTTCATGCGGCGCATCCTCGTCGAGCTTCTTCATCACACGGACGATTTTCTTCAGTTCTTCCATCAGGTGCGCTTTGTTCTGCAAACGCCCGGCGGTATCGGCAATCAGTACGTCGATATTGCGGGCTTTCGCCGCCTGAATGGCATCGAAGATAACTGACGCGGAATCCGCACCGGTATGTTGTGCAATCACCGGGATCTTGTTGCGCTGACCCCAGACCTGCAACTGCTCAACGGCTGCGGCACGGAACGTATCGCCCGCCGCCAGCATCACAGATTTACCCTGTGCTTCAAACTGACGCGCCATTTTACCGATGGTGGTGGTTTTACCGACGCCGTTTACGCCAACCATCAGAATGACATACGGGGTTTTCCCGCTGACATCCAGTGGCTCGTCAACTTTCGCCAGTATTTCGGACATTTCTTCCTTCAGCTTACCGTACAGCGCGTCAGCATCTTTCAGCTGTTTACGCGATGCGTGCTCGGTCAGTGAAGCAATGATTTTACGGGTAGTTTCGACGCCAACGTCGGCGATCAGCAGCTGTTCTTCCAGCTCTTCGAACAGATCATCGTCGATTTTCTTACCGCGGAACAGACCGACAAAACCGGAGCCGAGATTCTGCTTGGTTTTGACCAGGCTGCGTTTCAGGCGCGCGAAGAAACCTTCTTTGGTCGGACGTTCCTGCTCAGTTTCGCCCGCAGGTAAAACGACGATGGGATCCAGCGCCACCGGCAGCGGTTCTTCGGCAGCAACAGAATCGTCCACATAATCAATGGCATCCAGACGTTCGTCTTCGGCAATTTCTTCGGCCGATTCAGCAAACTCGTCTTCAGCAACGACGGGCTGCGCGGCAACCTGCTCGGTGATGTGGACAATTTCTTCTGCCAGTTCAACGGCGGCCTGTTCGCGAATCGGTTCAGGTTCTTTCAGCGGTTCCGGCTCAATTTCTGGCTCAGGTTCCACTGCCGGTGCAGGTTCAACTTCTGGCTCAGGTTCGACTTCCGGAGCCGGTTCAGCCACAGGCGCGATTTCAGCGGCAGATTCCCGCGATGCTGCGGCATCCCATTCGCCGGGATGCTGTTCAACCGGAACACCTGGCTCTTCAGCAGGCGCTTCATGGACAGGCGCTTCGGTCGGCTGTTCTTCAACAACCGGCAGGTCTTCGCGGATTTCTCCCTTCTGCTGCTCTTCTTCCTGACGGCCACGGCCAAACCAGGAGAAGAAACCGCGTTTTTTATCTTTTGCCATTTTACAACTTCACTCCTCGCCGTTAATGACTGGCGAACGGATTATTAATAGGGTTATGGTCAGGCAGTCTATCACTTTCCCCTTCAGGCAACACGCCCGCGTATTGAATTCCGGTGGTTTTTCAACCGACAATGTTAAACATTTGCCCAATGGCCGCACACCGGTAGAATAGCCTTCCAAACGATATGCAACGAAGCCTGACGGCTTTGGATTACACAAGCGAACTATGGCAAAGAAACCCAACACTCCCGCCGCAGGCCAGATCCGAATTATTGGCGGACAATGGCGCGGACGCAAACTTCCGGTTCCACATAGCCCGGGACTGCGCCCGACCACCGATCGCGTACGCGAAACGCTGTTTAACTGGCTGGCACCGGTTTTACAGGGCGCACACTGTCTGGATTGTTTTGCAGGCAGCGGCGCACTCGGTCTGGAAGCATTGTCCCGCTATGCGGCCAGCGCCACACTGCTGGAGTCTGAACGCCCGGTTGCGCAACAGTTAGAGAAAAACCTGGCGCTGCTAAACGCCGGTGATGCGAAAGTATTTAACGTCAATACATTGAACTGGCTGGCAAAAGCCGGAAATGCCTTTGATGTGGTTTTCCTCGATCCGCCTTTCCGCAAAGGCATTCTGCAAGACACCCTGAACCTGCTGGAGCAAAACCAGTGGCTGGCTGATGAAGCCTGGATTTATGTCGAAACAGAAGCCGAGCACGGTACTTTAGATGTGCCCGCCAGCTGGCGGCTGCACCGGGAAAAAGTCGCCGGACAAGTTGCTTATCGCCTCTACCATCGCGATGTGACGCCTGAAACCGGCTCACCAGAACAGGAGCAGTAAGATGTTGATCAATATTGGTCGGTTGTTGATGTTATGTATTTGGGCGTTTCTGGCATTTAACCTGATTCACCCTTTCCCGAAGCCGATCAAATACTTTTTAGACGTGGCGATTGTGTTCATGTTCTTCATGCACGGCCTGCAGGTGATGCTGCTTAAAGCCACGCAGGGCAAGGAAAAGGACACCATCGGCCCGTGGCTGCAAACCCGTATTTTCCTGTTTGGCGTCTTTGAGCTGATGGCCTGGCAGAAAAAACAGCCGCCACTGCCGGCTAAAAAATAGTCCCCCGCGTTTACGGCGCTCCTGCGCCGTTCATTTCCAACTTCCCTGTTAATATCCTCAACCAACGTTAATCGCGCAGTCCGAAACAGGGATTTCTGATTGTCGGCGACACGGCGACTCTCCTACACTGAGGATGAGTACAGGAAAACAGGATGCGTTTTCCTGAAGGCAGATCCTTGCGTTGGTTTGATTTTCTGTTCTGAAACCTATCTGTTCTGAAACATAAAAGGATAAACAATGAGTTGGCCATTCCTCGCTGTATTTTTCTCTGGCTGGTTATTCGTTGACGCCAGCTATCGCGGACCGCGCTGGCAGCGCTGGGTGTTTAAACCCGTCACGTTACTGCTGCTGCTTTTGCTTGCCTGGCAGGCACCCACGCTCAATGTTTACAGCTATCTGATCCTGCTGGGACTGGCGGCGACGCTGGTAGCAGACGGCCTGCTGTTGCTACCTGAAGAGCGGTTCATGTACGCCATCGGCGCATTTTTCCTGTCTCATCTGTTGTATACGCTAAGTTTCGCGAGCCAGATGACCATTACCTTCTTCTGGCCGTTGCCGCTGACATTACTGATTATTGGCGCCATATTGCTGGCAGTGATCTGGACGCGGCTGGCAGAACTGAGATGGCCGGTAACCACTTACATCGCGATGACCCTGCTGATGGTCTGGCTGGCAGGCGAACAGTATTTCGCACGCAGTACCGACATGGCGTTTTCGCTGTTCTGTGGCGCGGTGCTGTTGCTGCTGGCGAATATTCTGTGGCTGGTCAGCCGCTACCGCTTCAAATTCCGCGCGGCAGACGCGCTGGTTGCTGCCTGTTACTTTGGCGGTCACTTCCTGATTGTCCGGTCGCTTTATTTGTAATCTCCCGCAGAAAAACCCTTAAAGCGGAACCGTTCTGGTTCCGCTCAATCAAATTGCTTGACCTTAGAGCTGACTCCAGGGTTTACAATGGAGGTAATCCCACTCTGTTTCTACCGGAGGCAGTATGAATCAAATGCAAAAAAACAGCGGCTGTGGCTGTCACAGCGACCATAAACATGGTCTGCACATCAATAAAATCAGCGCACCCGTGCAGTCAGGCACGCATCCTGCCAGCTGTTGCAGTGACAAAGCCCCGCTGGCGGCGTCGGCTTGCGCCACGACATCAGACAGTTGCTGTGCCCCGAAAGCTGGTGAGCACTCACACACAGACGACAGCAGCGCAGAAGGCTCGCCGGGTGAAGATGACCCCAGCGCCCCGCTTTCCGGCAGCCAGCAATACAGCTGGAAAGTGGAAGGTATGGATTGCCCGGCCTGTGCCCGCAAAATCGAAAATTCTGTTGCCGGACTTGATGGCGTAAACCGCGCCAGAGTGCTTTTCGCCACAGAAAAACTGGTCATTGATGCCAGCCACGACATCTCACAAAACGTGATGCAGGCCGTGACCGGTGCAGGTTTTACCCTGCAATCCCTCGATAAAAAACAAAATACTCCACAACCCGAAGCGTCACGCCTGAAAGAGGCGCTGCCGCTGATCGGCCTTTCGGTTCTTGTGCTGCTGAGCTGGGTGCTCGATCATTTCAATCCGCAAATCGGTGAAATTGCGTTTATCGCTACCACGCTGGTGGGATTGTGGCCGGTACTTCGTCAGGCTATTCGCCAGACACGTTCTGGCTCGCCTTTCGCCATCGAAACACTGATGAGCATTGCCGCAATCGGCGCGCTGTTTATCGGTGCCACCGCCGAAGCGGCGATGGTGCTGCTGCTGTTTATGGTGGGCGAACGTCTGGAATCCTTTGCCGCCAACCGGGCGCGCAGCGGTGTGAAATCGCTGATGGCGCTAATCCCCGATACTGCCGTCCGCGTAGTAAATGGCAAATCTGAAACCGTGCCGGTCAGCAGTTTGCGTCCCGGCGACATTATCGAAATCGCTGCAGGCGCGCGTCTGCCCGCCGATGCCATTTTACAAAGCGCCGCCAGTTTCGACGAAAGCGCCCTGACCGGTGAATCGGTGCCGGTGGACCGACTGCCCGGTGAGAAAGTCCCGGCGGGCAGCCTGTGCGTTGACCGCCTCGCACGCCTGGAAGTGGCCTCCGCGCCCGGCAACAGCGCCATTGACCGCATCCTGCAACTGATTGAAGAAGCCGACGAACGCCGCGCGCCGATTGAGCGTTTCCTCGATACTTTCAGCCGCTATTACACGCCGGTCATTATGCTGATGGCGCTGCTGGTCATTATCGTTCCGCCGCTGGCAATGGGACTGTCGTGGGAAACCTGGATTTACCGCGGGCTGACGTTGCTGCTGATTGGTTGTCCGTGTGCGCTGGTAATTTCGACTCCGGCAGCGATAACCTCCGGGCTGGCAGCGGCGACGCGTCAGGGCGCATTAATCAAAGGCGGTGCGGCGCTGGAACAGCTGGCGCTGATTCAGACCGTCGCGCTGGATAAAACCGGTACGCTGACCGAAGGCAAGCCTGAAGTCACTGACGTTTTAACCCTGAACGGTGCCAGTGAAGGCGAAGTGTTAAGTCTGGCCTCGGCGGTGGAAGAAGGGTCGCATCACCCGCTGGCACAGGCGATTTTAGCCCGTGCAAAAATCAGTAATCCGTTACCGCTCACGGCGCAAGATCGTCGCGCGCTGGCAGGTTCGGGCGTGGAAGGCCTCGTTTCAGGCCGCAAAATTCAGGTACTCGCGCCAAAAAGCGTGGCTGAAAATAGCCTGACCACTGAAACCCTTACGCAAATTACTGACTGGGAATCCACTGGGAAAACCGTAGTTGTGGTATTGCAGGAAGAAAGCGCGATTGGGCTGATTGCGATGCAGGATCGCCTGCGTGATGACGCAGCAGAAGCCTTGCAGAAACTGCAAGCACTCGGCGTTTCAGCAGTGATGCTGACCGGCGACAATCCGCGGGCAGCGAAAACCATCGCTGACCGGCTGGGCATTGATTTCCGTGCGGGTTTACTGCCTGCGGATAAAGTCTCGGCGGTGACCGCGCTGAATGCGCAGAAACCGGTGGCGATGGTCGGTGACGGCATTAATGATGCGCCGGCTATGAAAGCGGCGACTATCGGTATTGCGATGGGAAGCGGAACGGACGTTGCGCTGGAAACGGCGGATGCGGCGCTGACGCACAACCGTCTGAGCGGGCTGGCACAGATGATCAGCCTGTCACGCGCCACGCGGGCGAATATCCGTCAGAACATCACGATTGCGCTGGGGCTGAAAGCGATTTTCCTGGTCACCACGCTGATGGGGCTGACCGGATTATGGCTGGCAGTGCTGGCGGATTCCGGCGCTACGGCACTGGTCACCGCCAATGCGCTGAGGCTGTTGCGCAATAAATCGAAGTAAACTTAAGCGAAGTAAACAAGACTCAGGGCTGAATCATCAGCCCTGTTTTTCGACCAGACCTTTGCACAGTAAATAGCGGTAGGGCTGAGTTTCGGTATCCGACGCCAGCAGCCTGTGTTCCATAAAACGGCAGAAACCGGGGATATCGCGCGTGGTTGCCGGATCATCGGCGATGATCAACAGCGTTTCGCCGTCTTTCATAGCGCGTACCGCTTTGCGAACCATCATCACAGGTTCCGGGCAACGCAGGCCCAGCGCATCCAGCTGATGGTCGGGATTAATAAAGGGATCGGTCATTTTGTTTCTCAACATCTTCAGACGCGGTAAAGCCTCATAGTTTAACCCGCTGGATTTCCCGCGCAACTGACACGGCTCATTGCGCTAAAATTAACCGCTGGATCTGTTGCGCAAACGGTGTGCAAACAGGTACTATGCGCGCCGCAAACAGCTAACGCCCCTGCGCCGGCTTCAAGGACGCAGGGTATTTGGGTTCCCTCACCCCAATTTTTTTTAAAAAAAGGTCACATATATGTACTCCTTTACTGCTCAGCAGCGGTTTTCCGCGCTGATATGGCTTTCGCTATTCCACATTGCCATCATTACCTCCAGCAACTATCTGGTTCAGTTACCCGTGTCCATTTTTGGTTTCCACACCACCTGGGGCGCGTTCACTTTCCCGTTTATTTTCCTGGCGACTGACCTGACAGTCCGTATATTCGGCGCACCGCTGGCACGACGAATCATACTTTCCGTGATGGTGCCTGCGCTGGCGATTTCCTACGTCATCTCGGCGTTATTCTTTGAAGCGCAATGGCAGGGTGTGGAAGCACTCAGCAGCCTGAATATCATGGTCGCCCGTATCGCCACCGCCAGTTTTATGGCCTATGTGCTGGGACAAATCCTCGACGTTCACGTGTTTAACCGCCTGCGCCAGAACCGCCGATGGTGGATAGCGCCCGTGGCCTCGATGTTCCTTGGCAATATCAGCGATACCCTGTCCTTCTTCTTTATCGCCTTCTACAAAAGTAGCGATGCCTTTATGGCAAAGCACTGGGTGGAAATCGCGATGGTGGATTACACCTTCAAGGTGCTGATCTGTCTGGTTTTCTTCCTGCCAATGTATGGCATGCTGCTGAATATGCTGCTTAAGCGTTTATCCGCGCAGGGAAATAACCCGCACTCTGCCGTCAGCGCGCACTAAACTGTGAGCGGGGAAGACACAAATCGCGCCATAATCTGACTTGCTTTTGTGGCGTGAATAGGTTGCCATAAAGGCTGTTAAGTCAACATGTAAGCCTGGT
>Ga0157284_10000018_pt1 | contig 21856 bp, 20 predicted proteins | sample NitcycUS059202B1_FD_108392 | JGI IMG/M metagenome (GOLD analysis project Ga0157284, IMG submission 108392) | Soil microbial communities from Arlington Agricultural Research Station in Wisconsin, USA - Nitrogen cycling UWRJ-S059-202B-1 | ecosystem: Environmental > Terrestrial > Soil >... | reverse complement strand
GGCGGTGCTCGGGATCGGCGGCGGCTTCCTCATCGCCGCCGCGATCAACGCCCTCTTCGAGGCCTTCGGGATCGACCTGCCGACGACGGGCCTGGTCCTGGAGACCCGGACGGTGGTCGTCGCCCTGCTCGTCGGCGTCGTCGTCACCGGTGTCGCCTCGCTGGTCCCGGCCCTGCGCTCGACCCAGGTGCCGCCGATCGCCGCCCTGCACTCCTTCCGCCCGGCGCCGACCCGCCGGCGGCGCCTCGTCTACCTGCTGCTTTCGGCCCTGCTCGCGGCCGCTGGCCTGGCGATGGTCCTGACCGGCCTCTTCGGCAGCGGCAGCGCCGACACCCGGGCGCTGCTGATCGGCATCGGCGCGCTCCTGGTCGTCTTTGCCGTCTCCCTCTTCAGCCCGCGCCTAGTCCCGCCCCTGGCCACCGTTGCGGGATGGCCGCTGGAGCGCCTCCGCCGCCTCACCGGCCGGCTCGCCCGCGAGAACGCGCAGCGCAACCCCAGCCGCACCGCCGTCACCGCGGCGGCGCTGATGATCGGCCTCGCCCTCGTTGCCTTCGTCACCGTCTTTGCCGCCGGCCTCAAGAGCACCGTCGCCCAAGTGGTCGACGAAAACTTCGCCGGCGGGCTGATCGTCCAGAACACCGACGGCTTCTCGCCGATCCCGAACGCTGCCGCGAAAGCGGCCGAGCAGGTCCCCGGGGTGGAGGCGGTGGCGACCCTCCGCGGGGCGGAAGCGAAGGTGCTCGAAGGCGGGGCCGCGGGCGCCAAGACCCGGGTCAACGCCCCGTCCCCCGACATCGGCGACGCCGTGAACATCGAATGGAAGCAGGGAGGGCCGGAGGCCCTGCGCAACCTCGGCGACCGGGAGGCGGTCGTCTCCGACGACTTCGCCTCCTCGCAGGACCTCAAGCTCGGCGATCGCTTCCAGCTCCTGACCCAGACCGGGGCGCGGCCGCGCTTCCGCGTCGTCGGCGAATTCGACTCGAAGCTGGGGGTCCTCGGCAACGTCTTGGTCACCCAGGGGGTGATGGCGCGCGACTTCCGCCAGACCCAGGACCTGATCGACTTCGTCGAGCTCGAAGACGGTGCCGACGCCGAGCAGGTGCAGGCGCTGCTGACCAAAGGGGTCGAACTCGCCTTCCCGGTCGCCGAAGTGCTGAACCAGGGGGAACTGAAGGAAAGCCGCGAAGAACAGATCAACCAGCTGGTGATGCTGGTGATCGCCCTGCTCGTCTTCGCGATCCTGATCTCGCTGTTCGGGATCGCCAACACGCTGGCGCTCTCGATCCACGAACGCGTCCGCGAGCTGGGGATGCTGCGGGCGATCGGGATGTCGCGGCGACAGGTGCGGACGATGATCCGCTACGAGGCGGTGATCACCGCCCTGATCGGGGCGATCCTCGGGATGGTGCTGGGAATCGTCTTCGCGACCCTGATCGCGCAGCCGCTGAAGGACGAAGGCTTCACGCTCTCCTATCCGGTCGGGACGCTGGCGCTGCTGCTGGTCCTCGCTGCGCTGGCGGGCGTGCTGGCGGCGATCCTGCCGGCCCGGCGGGCGTCGCGGCTGGATGTGTTGCAGAGCCTCCAGTACGAGTAGAGCGGCTCAGCCGGCCAATCCCATCCTCAAGGCGCCGCAGGCTTCCAGCATCGCCGCCCGCGCCGAGGGGCAGATCGCGGTCAGGTTGACGAAGGTGTGGACGAGGTCGGGATGGCGGCGCAGCGCCACCGGCACGCCCGCCTCGCGCAGCCGCTCGGCGTACGCGTCGCCCTCGTCGCGCAGCGGGTCGAAGCCGGCAGTGGCGACGTAGGCGGGCGGCAGGCCGCTGAGGTCGGGCGCCTGGAGGACGGCGACGCGGGGGTCGCTGCGGTCGGTCCCCGGCGGCAGGTAGCGGTCCTCGTAGTAGGCCATGTCCCGCCTGGTGAGCAGGAAGCCCTCGCGGAAGAGCTGGCGCGAGGGCAGTTCGCGGCCGGTCTCGGTGACCGGGTAGATCAGCCACTGCATCGCCGGCGGCGGCAGGTTCCCGTCGCGAGCCTGCAGGCAGACCGCGGCCGCCAGGTTGGCGCCGGCGCTGTCGCCGCCGACCGCGACCCAATCTGCATCCAGCGGAGGGTCGTCCGGGTATCCGGTTGCCCAGGCGTAGGCCGCGCAGGCGTCTTCTACCGCCGCCGGAAAAGGATGCTCGGGAGCGAGCCGGTAGTCGACCGCCAGCACCTGGGCGCCGGAGTGAGCGGCGATGAAGCGGCAGGGGGCGTCGTGCGACTCCAGGTCCCCGATCACCCAGCCGCCGCCGTGGTAGTAGACGAGCAGCGGCTTCGGGTCGCCGGCCGGCGTCTTCGGGACGTACAGCCGGGCCACGATCATCCCGGCGGGGCCGGGGATCTCCACCGCCTCCACCCGCGCCATCTCGATCCGCGGCCGCTCGGCGACGATCGCGGCTTCCGCTCGCCGCTGGGCGCGCGCCGCGGCGGGGTCGGCGCCCTCGGCGAGGCTGTCGCTGCGGGCACGGGCGGCGATTGAGATCAGCGTGTGGACGTCGGGGGCGAGCGTCTGTCCGTCGAGCTGCGGCGGCGGCCCGAAGAGGCGTCGCCGGACCCGCGGCGGCAGCCCGCAGAAGAACCTGAGGACCCGGTGCTCGACCGGGGCGGGAAGGCGGGGCAGGACGGCCACGGCGGCAGGCTATGTCACACCCGGATCGATGTCACACATTGGCCACGCAGCCAGCAGATAGCTTCAACGACGTGGAGGCGGCGGCGAAAGCGCGGACGTCGGTCAACGGGCACGGTCCGGCGCCGATCCGCGAACTGCCGCCGGGGCCGCGGATGCACCGGGCGATGCAGACGGCGATCTGGTCGCGTCAGGCGCAGTGGTTCCTCGAGCAGGGCCGCGCCCGCTTCGGCCCGATGTTCTCGATCAAGATCGCCTACGAAGGCGACTGGGTCGTGCTCGCCGATCCCGAGCTGGTCAAACAGGTCTTCACCGGCGATCCGAAGGTCTTCCACGCCGGCGAGGGCAACCAGATCCTGCGGCCGATCCTCGGCGAGAACTCGGTTCTCGTCCTCGACGAGAAGAAACACATCGGCCAGCGCAAGCTGCTGCTGCCGCCCTTCCACGGCGAGCGGATGCAGGCCTACGGCGAGAAGATGACCGAGATCGCCGCCCGCGAGATCGAGAGCTGGCCCACCGACGTCCCCTACAAGCTGCGGCCGGGGATGCAGGCGATCACCCTGGAGATCATCATCGAGACCGTCTTCGGCGTCCATGACGGCGAGCGGATGGAGCCGCTGCGCGAGGCGCTGCGGGACTTCCTCGACCTGACGACGAACCCGCGGGTGCTGCTGCCGGTGCTGATGGTCGGGCCCGACCGGGTCAACCTGATCCCCGCCTTCCGCCGCCGGGTCGAGCGGGTCGACCGCCTGATCGCGGCCGAGATCGCCGAGCGCCGCGCGGCGGAGGACCTGGAGGAGCGCGAGGACGTGCTCTCGATGCTGCTGCTCGCCCGCCACGAGGACGGCAGCCCGATGAGCGACCGCGAGACCCGCGACGAGCTCCTCACCCTGCTGGTCGCCGGCCACGAGACGACGGCGACGGCCCTGTCCTGGGCGATGGAGCGGCTGACCCGCCACCCCGAAAAGCTTGAGCGCCTGCGGGCCGAGGTCATCGACGGCGAAGAGGACTACCTGACCGCGACGATCCAGGAGACCCTGCGCCTGCGCCCGGTGATCGTGATCGTCGTCCGCAAGCTGACCGAGGCGGTCGAGCTCGGCGGCTACGAGCTGCCGGCCGGGGCGGGAGTCACCCCCTGCATCCACCTGATCCACCGCGATCCCAATATCTACCCGGACCCCGACCGCTTCCTGCCCGAGCGCTTCATCGACAACCCGCCCGGCACCTACACCTGGATCCCCTTCGGCGGCGGCGTCCGCCGCTGCCTCGGCGCCGCCTTCGCCCAGTTCGAGATGGCCGTCGTCCTCCGCGAGCTGGTCCGCCGCCGCCAGATCGAGCCGGCGACCGAGGCCTCCGAGCGCCCCTTCCGCCGCGCCATCACCGAGACCCCCCGCCACGACGCCGAAGTAGTGCTCCACTAGGCCGACGGGCCGATTTCGGTCCTTACAAGGACGTTTTCGTCCCATCGGCGGGCGGGTAGGGAGGTCTTCGATGAAGCCCGGCAGCCGCGAGACGATCCCGACCATCTCCGAGGTGGTGCGCGATGCGACGGCGATCGTCGATCCGGAGGGCACCGACACCGCCGTCCTCGGCTTCTTCGAGAGCTTCGAGGACGACGACCGGCCGGCGACCGCGGCCGAGGACCTGCAGGGCGAGCTGCTCAGCACCGTCCGCGGCATCGATCCCGAGGGCGACGACCCCGCCGCCCTCGCCGCCGTGGCCGCCGCCGTCTGGCTCGCCACCAACCCCAGCCAGGCCGACAACGGCGACCACGTCCTCCGCGAGGGCGTTCGTCTCGTTTTCGAAGGCAGCCCACCCGAACCGCTCGCCGACTGGCTGGCGGCCCGGGGCGTAGAGCTTTAGATCAACCGCAGCCGGTGTTGTTGCCGCAGCTGCTGCACGTGTAGCAGGAGCCCGTACGCTGCATCATCCCGCCGCACTGCTCGCAGGCCGGGCCGAGTTCGAGGCCCTGCATCTTCGCCGGGCGGACCGGGGGGGTTTCGGTCAGCGCCGCGGCTGCGGGGACCGACTCGCCGGTCTTCGCTGCGGGGGCGGTCCCGCCGCCGTTGCCACCGTTCGAGTGGCCGTTGCCGTTGGCGGGGCCGGCGGTGTCGGTTGCGATGCCGAGGCCGAGCTGGGAGGTCTCGGCTTCCTTCTTGTTGCGGACCTCCTGGGTCATGATCCCGAGTTCCTCGAGGGTCTCGGTGTCCTCGACGAAGCGGCTCGCCAGCCAGCGCATGATGTAGTCCGGCATCGATTTGGCGAAGGGGATCTCCGGGTTCCGCGTCATCCCCTCCGGCTCGAAGCGCATGTAGCTGAACTTTTGGACGAAGGTCTCCAGCGGCACCCCGTACTGGAGGCCGAGGGAGATCGCGGTGGCGAAGGCGTTGAGCAGGCCCCGCAGCGTCGAGCCCTCCTTACCGATGTCGGTGAGGAAGATCTCGCCGAGGGTGCCGTCGTCGTATTTGCCGGCGGTGATGTAGCCCTCGTGGCCGGCGATGTTGAACTTGTGGGTGATCGATTCGCGCTCGAGCGGCATCTTCTTGCGGACCGGCTCGGCCATCGTCACTTCGGCCCCGGCCTCCTTTTCGTCCTGCGCGTCGGTGCGCAGCGCCTGCGCCGTCTTCGAGCCGTCGCGGTAGATGGCGAGCGCCTTAAGGCCGCCCTTCCAGCCGCGGGTGTAGGCGTCGGCGATGTCCTCGACCGTCGCCGTCTGCGGCAGGTTGACGGTCTTCGAGATCGCCCCGGAGATGAACGGCTGGGTCGCGGCCATCATGTCGATGTGGCCGGTGTGGGAGATCGCCCGCTCGCCGACCGCGACGTCGAACACCGGCAGGTGCTCGTCCTTGAGGCCGGGGGCGCCGACGATCGTGTTGTTCTCGGTGATGTAGGCGGCGATCTGGTCGATCTCCGCCTCCGAGTAGCCGAGCGTCTGCAGCGCCAGCGGCACCGAGCGGTTGGCGATCGTCATCTGCCCGCCGCCGACCAGCTCCTTGAACTTGACCAGCGAGAAGTCGGGCTCGATCCCGGTCGTGTCGCAGTCCATCAGGAAGCTGATCGTCCCGGTCGGGGCCAGCACCGTCGCCTGCGCGTTGCGGTAGCCGTGCTCCTCGCCGAGCTCGACCGCTTCGTCCCAGGCCCGCTGCGCGGCCTCGAGCAGGTCGCCCTTGATCCCGGTCGCGTCGACGTCGTAGGAGGCGTCGCGGTGCATCCGCATGACGCCGTTGTGCGGCTCGCGGTTCTTCTCGTACTCCTCGTAGGGCCCGGTCGCGCCGGCGGCGATCAGCGCCGACTGGCGGTAGGCGCGGCCGGTCATCAGCGCCGTGATCGCGGCGGCGACGTTGCGGCCCTCGTCGGAGTCGTACGGGAGGCCGTCGCTCATCAGCAGGGCGCCGAGGTTGGCGTAGCCGAGGCCGAGCTGGCGGAAGCGGTTGGCGTTCTCGGTGATCTCCTCGGTCGGGTAGCTGGAGAAGCCGACGACGATCTCCTGGGCGAGGAAGACGATGTCGACCGCGTGCTCGAATTCGGCCGTGTCGAAGCTGCCGTCCTCGCGGCGGAACTTCATCAGGTTGAGCGAAGCGAGGTTGCAGGCCGAGTCGTCGACGTGCATGTACTCGCTGCACGGGTTGGAGGCGTTGATCCGGCCCGACTCCGGGCAGGTGTGCCAGCGGTTGATGATCGTGTCGTACTGGACGCCCGGGTCGGCGCAGCGCCAGGCGGCGTCGGCGATCTGGTTCATCAGCTCGCGCGCGTCGACCGTCTTCACCGGCTCGCCGGTGGTCCGCGCGGTCAGGTGCCAATCCTCGCCGGCCTCGACCGCCTCCATGAACTCGTCGGTGACCCGGACCGAGTTGTTGGCGTTCTGGTACTGGATCGAGGTGAAGCCCTCGCCGTCGATCGACATGTCGAAACCGGCGTCGCGCAGGGCGGCGGCCTTCTTCTCCTCGTCGGCCTTGCACCAGATGAAGTGCTCGATGTCCGGGTGGTCGACGTCGAGGACGACCATCTTCGCCGCCCGCCGCGTCTTGCCGCCGGACTTGATCGTCCCCGCCCAGGCGTCGGCGCCGCGCATGAAGCTGACCGGGCCGCTGGCGGTGCCGCCCTTCTGCAGCTGCTCCATCGAGCCGCGGATATTGGAGAGGTTGATGCCGGAGCCGCTGCCGCCGCGGAAGATCTTGCCCTCTTTGGTGTTCCAGTCGAGGATCGACTCCATCGTGTCCTCGACGCTGAGGATGAAGCAGGCCGAGCACTGCGGCGTCTCCTCGAAGCCGACGTTGAACCAGACCGGGGAGTTGAAGGCCGCCTTCTGGTTGAGCAGGATCGCGGTCAGCTCCATCTCGAAGGCGTCGGCGTCCTCCTCGGAGGCGAAGTAGCCGCCCTCGCGCCCCCAGTTGGAGATCGTCCCGGCGACGCGGCCGATCATCTGTTTCACCGAGCTCTCGCGCTCGGGGCTGCCGAGCTGGCCCCGGAAGTACTTCTGGGCGACGATGTTGGTCGCGTTCTGGGACCAAGTCGTCGGGAACTCGACCCCGCGCTGCTCGAAGGCGGGCGACTCCGGGTTGCCGATCACCGCATCGCGGAGCTCCCACTCGACCTCGTCGAAGGGATGGACCCCGGGCGTCGAAAAACGGCGTTCGATAGAGAGGCCCTCAAGACCGTTCTTGGGACTGGCGAGTGCGGTCTTAGACATCAAAATGCTCCTCTCAGGCGGCTTTCGGCGGTAACTAGGCAGGATCGCTCACGGGCAGGACGGAAAAAGTCTCGAAAGGCGCAAATAAGGGCCTCCGAGGCCGCCGACTTCCTCTCCTAATTGTGTCAAGTGCCCAAACTCGGCAAGTCGGCTGAGCGTGTTCAGGACATAGATCGGGGGTACGCTTCCTATATGGAGGAATTGCGCCGGGGCGCGGAGCTGATGGGCGAGAAAGCCACGGCTGCGCGCGAGGCGATGGGTGAGCGGGCGAGCGCGGCCAAAGAGGCCGTCGAAGAGCGCGCTACCGCGGCCAAAGAGGCGACGGCCGAGGCGATCGCCGCGGTCAAGCCAAAGCTGCGCGGCGTCTCGCACGAGTGGGCCTTCTTCCTCTCGCTCGGGTTCGGTGCCGCCCTGATCATCCTCGCCGACAGCCCGAAGGCGACCCTGGCGGTGGCGATCTACGTCGCCAGCCTCTCCGCCCTGCTCGGCACCAGCGCCCTCTACCACCGCGTCAACTGGAGCCGCCCGCAAGTCCGCCAGTGGATGCGGCGACTGGACCACAGCATGATCTTCTTCCTCATCGCCGGCACCTACACGCCCTTCGCCCTCCTCGTCCTCGAAGGCACCCTCGCGATGACGATCCTCGCCGTCGTCTGGGTCGGCGCCGTCGCGGGGGCGATCGTCGAGATGATCTGGATCGACCACCCGAAATGGGCCTCGGCCCTGATCTACCTCTCGCTCGGCTGGGTTGCGGTTGCCACCTTCCCCGAGCTCTGGTCCTCGATGGGCCCCGCCGGCACCCTGCTCGTTGCCGCCGGCGGCCTCCTCTACACCGCCGGCGCCGTCGTCTACGCGATCCAGCGCCCCAACCCGAGCCCGGCCGTCTTCGGCTACCACGAGGTCTTCCACCTCTTCGTCATCGCCGCCGCGATCGCCCACTTCTCCGCGATCGCCTTCTTCGCCCTGCCCAAGGGCTGAGTCAGTCCAGGAGCCGCTCCTCGACGGCGTTGGCGGCGGCTTCGGCGCCCCCGGCGACAGCGAAGGCGCGCGCCAGCCGCTCCGCGCCTGGGCGACACCCGATCGCCTCCTCGACCTTTCTCCGCAGGCGGCCGGGCCGCAGGCGTCGAGCCGGCAGGCGGCTGCCGGCGCCGTTGACTTCGACCCGCCGGGCAACCTCGAACTGGTCGCGGCCGAAGGGCACTGCGCAGACCGGCACCCCCAGGGCCAGCGCCTTCTGGGTCGCCCCCATCCCGCCGTGGGTGATCGCGCAGACGGCGCGCCGAAGGATCGGCGTGTGCGGGGCGAAGGGGACGACGGTGGCGTTGCCGGGAACGTCGAGTCCGCTGGCCGAGGCGGAGGGCATCGTCGCGACGACGTGGACCGGCTCGCCGGCGAGCGCCTCCAGGGCCCCCTCGACCAATCGCCCGTCGTCCTGGAACTCGCTCGAGGTGGTGACCAGGACGAGCGGCACACCGATCTTGTCCAGCCCTGGGGGCGGATCCCCCGTCGGTTCCCACTCGCAGGGCCCGACCATGACGACGTTCGTGGGCCACGCGCCGCGGCGGTGCTCGAAGGGCGGGGCAGACATGTAGAGGTGCAGCGGAGCCTTCGAGAGCGGCCTGGCGATGCCGAGGAGCTCGAGGGCGACGCGGAAGGGGGGCAGTGGGAAGGGGCGGAAGCAGGACCAGGGCCCACCCCAGGAGGCCGCGGCGTTGATTGCCCCCGAAGCGAGGACGTCGACGATCACAGCGTCGGGGGACGTGCTCTCGACGGCTTGGAGAAGATCCCGAGAGTCGTGCGGAGCGCGGGCGCGGATCGTGCGGGTCGCTCGCAGCTGCGCCCCCGTCGCAGTCCGCGCCCGCCAGTCCTCCATCGGCAGCGCTTCGATCTGGCGGGAGATCGGCGCGGCGTCGAAGCCGCGCGAGCGCATTGCCGCGACCTCGCTCGCGAGGGTCCGCAAGGCCACTTCGTGGCCGCGTCGGCGCAGCTCGTCGAGGACGGGGACGAGCGGGTAAAGCTCCCCGCGAGAGGGTGCGGTGTAGGCGAGGATCCGACTCAGGAAGGGTTCCTCATCAGCGGTTCGATCAGTTCCTGCATCGCCAGCTTGGTCTGCGGCTTGCTGAGTTCCCGGTCGCGCCGCAGCAGCTTCCAGACGTAGATGTCGGTCGCGGTGACGAACTGGGCTAGGCGCCGCTCGTAGGTCTTCCCCCGTAGCCCTGCGAGAGCGGGGGCAAAGGCCTGCCGGCACCACTGCAGGTGGTAGAGACGGCCGGCATCGGCGAGGTGCTTGAGGATCTGCTCGCGCTCCTCCTGGGCGAGCAACCAGAGGACCCGGTCGCCGAACCGCTCGTAGTGGTCGACGAGGTCGTCGACGATCTTCTTCGGCTCCCCGATCGGCAGGGGGCCGCGGTCAGCCCCCATCTTCTCGCCGGTGTGCAGGTAGGAGGCGACGAAGAGGTTCTCCTTGCTCTCGAAGTGGCGGAGGACCGTCTGCACCGACACACCCGCTCGCTTGGCGATCTCGGTCAGGGTGATTTCGTCATAGAAGAGTTCCTCGAAAGCGACCTCGACCGCATCGAGGATCTTCTTCCGGGTTGCCTCGGCGGCCTTCGCCCGCACTTTCATCCGGTACGGGCGCTTGGCCTCCCCTTTGCCGCTCATGGCGACACGGTATCCGCCCCTCAGCCATAGCCCCGTCCGTATCCCCACGGGGCCGCTATCGAGAGCTTCCACTCCCCTTCGATCTGCCGCACGACCAGGACCGCGTCGGCAGTTTGTTCGAAGTGCTGTTGCGGCCTCTCGCCGCTGCGGATTCGCCAGCGCTGGTGAACGAGGAGGACTTCGCCAGCGCTGACCGAGCTGCTCAGCTCGACGCGGACCTCGGTCCGCTGCCTGACCATCTGGGCCAGCACGTCGCGGATGTGCTCGCGGCCGTGGATTGCGGTCGCGTCGGGCGTGATCAGGCAGCCGTCGCGGGCGAAGCAGGAGGCGGCGCCGTCGAGGTCGCCCAGGTTCAAGGCTTGCGCGAACCGAGGGCAGACCAATGTTGAGCTTTGGGGAAGGGCGGTTGCGCTCCTCACTTTCACGTAAGTAAAGTTAACGCGAAATAGCGACGCCTGCAAGCGGGGTCGCCGAGGGGAGGAGTCGAGATGAGAAGAGGAATGGCAGCCGCCGTCGCCGCGGTGCTGCTGACCGGGATCGTGGCCGCCGGCTTCGCGATCGCCAAGGAGAGGGCCCCGAAGCCGGTCGTGGTGCGGGCCGGGAACATGGTCCTGACGCTGAACGGGGATGTCCAACCGGAGGCGCTGCCCAAGCACGAGTTCGCCCCGCTGGGCTTCTGGGGCAGCGCCAAGCTCTCGACCGTCGACGGCTCCCACCCGCCGGCCCTCGAGAAGAGTCTCTTCGACGTGGACAAGGACGTGGTCATCAGCGTCGAGGGCCTGCCCGCCTGCCGGATCGAGCAGCTGGAGGCGCGGGCGACGAAGGCGGCCGAAGCGGCCTGCGGCGGCGCGATCCTCGGCCGCGGCACCGCCACCGTCGAGGTCGCCTTTCCGGAACAGAAGCCGTTCGACTCGACCGGGCCGCTGATCTTCTTCAACGGCGGCGAGCGGAACGGCGTGGTGAAGGTGCTGGCCTACGCCTACGTCAGCGTCCCGGCCCCGACCGCGGTCGTCGCGACGGCGGAGATCAAGCCGGTCAGCAAGGGCGCCTACGGCCTCCGCGTGGAGACCGAGTTTCCGCGGATCGCCGGGGGAGCGGGCTCCGTGGTTGCCGCCAGGTTCAGCATGCGGCGCGTCTACACCCTCAAGGGCAGGCGCCGCAGCGTAATTTCCGGCCGCTGCCGGGATGGCCGCCTGCAGGCGCGCGGCGTCTTCGACTTCAGTGACGACTCAGTGCTCGCCGGCAGCATCTTCCGGGCTTGCACGGCGGTCGGCTGAGGCGACCAGGCTGGTCCCGGCCGCTTAGGCCGGGACCAGCTCGCGAAGCTGCTCCGCTTCGGCGACCAGGGTCGCCAGGATCTCCTCTAGCTGCTGGGACTGCTCGGGGGAGAGCTCGAGGCGGCCGTTGCGGTAGAGGTCGGCGGCGCGGGCGACGGGGAGTTCGGCCTCGACGACGCGGCCGCCGAGGGCGCCGAGGACTTTGCGGGTCTCGGCCTGGGCCCAGACGGCGCCGAACATCCCGGTCGAGGCGCCGATCACGGCCGCCGGGGTGCCGTTGAGGGCGCTCTGGCCAGCGGGGCGGGAGGCCCAGTCGAGGGCGTTCTTCAGGACGCCCGGGATCGAGTGGTTGTACTCGGGGGTGGCGACGAGGACGGCGTCGGCCTCGCGCATCGCCTCGCGCAGCTCCGCCACTGCCGCCGGCGTCTCCAGCTGCTCGAGGTCGGCGTCGTAGGGCGGGATCTCCGCCAGGCGCTCGAACTCGGACCATCCGACCCCGGCGGGAAGCCGCTCGGCGGCCTCCCGCAGCAGGGCGTGGTTGTAGGAGTCCCGGCGCAGGCTTCCGGTGATGCCGAGGACCCTCATCGCTACGCCTCCTCGCGGACGAGCTCGAGCTCGACGGAGATCGTCACTGCGTACTCGAGCACCTCGCCGCCACTGGGCAGCTGGGCCTGCCAGTCGAGGCCGAAGTCGCGCCGATCGACGGTCGCGCCGATCGAGAGGCCGACCCGGGCCTTGCCATAGGCGTCCTCGCCGAGGTGGGCGAAGCGGCCGCTGGCCTCGACCTTGCGGGTCTCGCCGTGGATCTCTAGCTCGCCGACGACGCGGGCGCTGCCGTCCTCGCCGACGCTCAGCTCGGTCGACGTGAACCGCAGCTGCGGGAAGCGCTGGGTGTCGAAGAACTCGGGGGAGAGGAGGTGGCCCTTCAGCATCTCCTCGTCGATCGCGATGCTCTCGACCTCGACCGTGCCCTCGAGCCGCGGCTGCTCGCCGCCGGTCAGGTGCGCCTCGTAGCGGTCGAAGCCGCTGCGGAAGGTGGTAACGCCGTTGTGGGTGACGGCAAAGCCGACCGAGGAGTGGACGGGGTCCACGGCCCAGGTGCCTGCCGGAATCTTTTGCTGGGTGATCGTCTCTGCGCTCATGTCTCCTACTTCCCTCGGTGGTTGATACTGAAACAGTTGACGTAGAAACAATCTTAGGTGAGAAAGCTTTGCTTGTCAACTATTGTCAGATCAACCATCTTGTGGGAAGATGCAGGCATGGCTGAGCAGACGACGGCGATCGCCGAGACCGACGGGAAGAGCAACGACTTCGATCCCCATCGCGAGGCGTGGATTGCTCTTACCCAGACGCACTCGGCGGTGAGCGGGCGCCTGCAGGAGGCGCTGACCGCGGCTGAGTTGCCGCCGCTGCCCTGGTTCGAGGTGCTGGCGACCCTGGATCGCGCTCCCGAGCAGCGGCTGAAAATGGGGGAGCTGGCGGAAGCGCTGGTGATCACCCGCGGCGGCCTGACCAAGCTGGTCGACCGGCTGATCAAGGCGGGCCTGCTGGAGCGGACCTTCTGTGAGACCGATCGTCGGGTCAGCTACGCGACTCTGCTTCCCGCGGGCGTCGAGCTGCTGGCGGAAATGCGTCCCCTGGTGCGCGCCGAGCTCGCCGCCGCTTTCAGCGCCAATCTCAGCGTCGAGCAGGCCGAGGAGCTGCGCTCGATGCTGGACCAGGTCCGCACTTCGGCCTGCGGGACCTCTTAAGCCAGCGCGGCTGCAGCCCGCTCTTTGGCGGACTCGATCAGCGCCAGCACCGCCGGCTCCTGGCCGTTGCGCAGCAGCTCGATCGGGTCGGGGTCGCCGTTGACGATCCCCTCGAAGAACCCCTTGCGGTCCTGGTAGGTCGGCAGCGTCCCCTTCGCCCAGCCGCGGGCGTCGTTGAGGATCACCGCCAGGCGCGCGTACTCCTCGCCGAAGAGCTCGGAGATCTCCCGCTTCATCCGCTTCGCCAGGGCGGGGGAGGCGCCGGCGGTCGAGATCGCGATCGCCAGCGGCCCGGTGCGGACGATCGCCGGCAGGATGAAGTTGCAGAGCGGCGGCACGTCGACGATGTTGACCAGCATTGCCCGCTGCTCGGCGTCGTCGAAGATGCCGATGTTGACCTCGGAGTCGTCGGTGCAGGCGATCGCCATGAAGACCCCCTCGAGGTCCTCGGGGCCTGCGTAGGCCCGCTTCTCCCACTGGATCGAGCCCTCGCTCGCCAGCCGCTCCAGCTCGGGATGGGCGACGGGGGCGATCAAGGTGACGTCGCCGCCACAGGCGAGCAGTCCCTCGACCTTCTCGAGGCCGATGTCGCCGCCGCCGACAACCAGGCACTTGCGCCCGGTCAGTTTCAGGCAGGCGATGTAGAAGGGCGTCTCCAGCATGTCCCGCACGCAGGACTGGTCGCAGATCCCCTTGCGGAACTGGCAGACGCACTCCTTGCCGGCGTAGGCCTGGGCGGGCATGGGACGAAGGCTAGCGATCCCGGTTTATATGGAGTCGAGGGTGACTCGCAGCCCCTCGTCGAGGCCCATCTCGGCGCGCCAGCCGAGCTCGCGCTCGGCGCGGCCGGCGTCGATGGTGATCCGCTGCACCTCGCCGGTCCGGGCGGGTGCGAATTCGGGCTCGAAGTTCTCGTTGCCGGAGAGCCGCTTCAGCGCCTCGATCAGCTCCAGCACGTTGGTCTCCACGCCGGTGCCGACGTTGATCGGGCCGGTCGCCTCGGAGTCGCCGGCGGCGAGCGCCGCCGAGACTACGTCCCCCACATATATGTAGTCGCGGGTCTGGGTCCCGTCGCCGAAGACCGACGGCCGGCCGCCCTCCTTCAGCAGGCCGCAGAAGATCGCGATCACCCCCGCCTCGCCGAGCGGGTCCTGGCGCGGGCCGTAGACGTTGCCGAGCCGCAGGGAGACCCCGGAGAGCCCGTAGAGGCGCTGGTAGAGGGAGACGTAGCCCTCGGCCGCGAACTTGCTCTGACCGTAGGCGGAGAGCGGCGCGATCGGGGCGTCCTCGGGCAGCGGCAGCTGCTGGCCCTCGCCCTCGCCGTAGATCGCCCCGCCGGTGGAGATCGAGACGACCCGCCTGGCCTCGGAGGCGCGCGCGGCCTCGAGCACGTTGGCGGTGCCGCCGACGTTGATGGCGGCGTCGAAGAAGGGGTCGGCGAGGGACTTGCGGACGTCGATCTGGGCGGCGAGGTGGAAGATCGCCTCGGGCCGCTGATCCTGCGCCAGCCGGCTCAGCCCCTCGCCATCGCGGATGTCCATTTCGACCAGCTCGGCGCCGTTGTCAATCCCCGGTTCGAGGTTGCTCATGCGCCCGGTGGAGAGGTCGTCGACGACCGTCACCTCGTCGCCGCGCGCGAGCAGCGCGTCAACGAGATTCGAGCCGATGAAGCCGGCACCGCCGGTTACGAGACACCTCATGGAGCGGTGATCCTAAGCAGATCCGGCTGGGGCTGGAAGGAGTTCGGACGGATGGATGCCCGCTTGCGCAGCCGAGAGGCCCTGCTACCCTCGCCGCCCCATGAGACTGATCGTCACCGAGAAGAACAACAGCGCCAAGAAGATCGCCGAAGCCCTCAGCAAGGGCACCAACAGCGCTGACAAAACTTTCAAAGTCCCCTTCTACGCCTGGACCGACGATGAAGGCAACGAGCAGATGACCGTCGGCCTCAAGGGCCACGTGCTCGGCCCGGCCTTCCCCGACGGCTACTCGAACTGGCAGAAGACCGATCTGCACGACCTGATCGACGCCAACCTGATCAAGGAGCCGACCGACAAAAACGTCGTCAAAGCGATCAAGAAACTGGCGAAAGAGGCGGACGAGCTGGTGATCGCCACCGACTTCGACCGCGAGGGCGAGCTGATCGGGCTCGAGGCCCTGGAGGAGATGCTCGACGCCAACCCGGCCCTGGGCACCCGCGAGGAAACCGACGCCGGCACCCTGAAGATCCAGCGCGCCCGCTACTCGGCGCTGACCAAAGAGGAGATCGAGCGCGCCTTCTCCAACCTCGACGAGCTCTCCTACCCGCTCGCCAACGCCGGCGCCGCCCGCCAGGACATCGACCTGCTCTGGGGCGCGACCCTGACCCGCGCCGTCTCCCTCGCCAGCCGCCGCTTCGGCTCCAACTTCCTCTCGGTCGGACGCGTGCAGAGCCCGACCCTGGGCCTGATCGTCGAGCGCGAGACGGAACGCCGCGCCCACGTCGCGAAACCGTTCTGGGAAGTCTTCGCCAAGTTCCAGCACCCCGACGGCAGCTTCGAGACCCACCACACCGTCGACAAATTCTGGGAGAAAGCGGAGGCCGACGCGGCGATCGCCGGCACCTCCAACCCCGGCACCGTCAAAGCGGTGACGGCGCGGAAAAACACCCGCAAACCGCCGACCCCCTACAACACCACCGCCTTCAGCACCGACGCCTCCAGCCGTCTCGGCATCACCCCCGCCAGCGCGATGCGGATCGCCGAGGACCTCTACATGGACGGCTTCATCTCCTACCCGCGCACCGACAACACGGTCTACCCGTCCTCGCTGCCGGTCCGCGAGCTGGTCTCCTCGCTGGTGCGGATCAAAGAGTTCTCCGCCGCCTCGGGCCTGCTCGACGGCGAGCTGACCCCGACCCGCGGCAAAAAAGAGACGACCGACCACCCGCCGATCTACCCGACCCAGGCCGTCCACCCGGGCGCCCTCGAGGGTCCGAAGAAACGGGTCTACGAACTCGTCGTCCGCCGCTTCCTCGCCACCTTCAGCCCGCCGATGATCACCGAGTCGACCCGCGCCGACATCGAGGCCGGCGACCAGACCTACTTCGTCCGCGGCTCGGTCGTCGTCGATCCCGGCTACGCGGGGATCTACACCTACGCCCGCTCCGCCGACGAGGAGATCCCGAAACTGGAAGAGGGCCAGACCCTGCAGCTGGAGGGCGACCCCTGGATCGTCGACAAGGAGACCCAGCCGCCGGGGCGCATCTCCCAGGCGAAACTGATCGAGATGATGGAGGAGCGCGGCCTCGGCACCAAAGCGACCCGCGCCGACATCATCCAGAAGCTCTTCGACCGCGGCTACGTCTACAACAACCCGCCGATCCCGACCGAGACCGGGATCGCCCTCTACGAGGCGTTCAAGAACTACGTGCCGGCGATGGCGACGCCGGAGATGACGGCGACGCTCGAGGCCGAGATGGACCGGATCGCCGCCGGCGAGATGACCAAGGGCGCGGTCGTCGGCGAGAGCCGCGACCTCCTGCACAAGACCTGGGACGAAATCGACGGCGCCCGCGAAGACCTGGCGAAAGTGATCTGGAAAGGGATGGACGAGGACCGCATCCTCGGCCCCTGCAAGGTCTGCGAAGAAGCCGGCCGCACCAAGGAGGACGGCTCGCCGAACATGCTGCGGATCATCCGGGCGAAAAAATCGGGCAAACGGTTCGTCGGCTGCAGCGGCTGGACTGCCGAGGACCCGGACTCGTGCGACCAGACCTTTCCGCTGCCCCAGCGCGGCGACGTCTTCCGGCTCGAGGAACGCTGCTCGATCTGCGACCGCACCCCCCGCCTCAAAGTCCAGCCGTTCCGCGGCCGGCCCTGGAACCTCTGCCTCAACGACGACTGCGAGTCGATGCAGGAGATGAAGAAACGCCGGGCCGAGCGCGAAGCCGCCAAAGCCGCGAAAGCGGAGATGGAAAAGAAAGCGCCGCCGAAGGGCGACGAGGACGCCGCTCCGAAGAAATCGAAAGTCAAAGCCTCGAAAGCCGACACCGCGACCCGCGGTCGCAAACGCGCCAAAGCCGGCGCGAAAAGCTGAGGCCGCCCGCCGTGTTCATCTCCCTTGAGGGAGTGGACGGGTCAGGCAAGAGCACCCAGGCCCGCCTGCTGGTCGAGGCGCTGGGGGAGCGCACGGTGGCGATCCGCGAGCCGGGGGGGACCGAGGCGGCGGAGCGGATCCGCGAGCTGCTCGCCGACCCGAACGTTTCCCTAGAGCCGCTGGCCGAGCTGATGCTCTTCCTCGCCGCCCGCGCCGACCTGACCGAGCGGGTGATCCGGCCGGCTCTGGACGAAGGAAGGCACGTCGTCGCCGACCGCTTCTCGGACTCCAGCGTCGCCTACCAGGGCGCCGCCCGCGGGCTCGGCGTCGGCGAGGTGATCGGGCTCTGCGACACCGCCACCGACGGCCTCTGGCCCGACCTGACCGTGCTGCTGCGACTCGACCCCGAGACCGGCCTCGGCCGCGCCGAGGGGGACGACCGCTTCGAGCAGGAGGGGTTGGGCCTGCAGCAGGCGGTCGCCGAGGCCTACGAGGAGATCGCCGTGATCGCCAGCGACCGCGTCGCCGTCGTCGACGCCAGCGGCAGCGTCGAGGAAGTCCACGAGCGGGTGATGGAGGCTGTGAATGGCCGGCTCGCTGCTGCTTGAGGCGACCGAGCACCAGGCGCGGGCGCGGGTGGCGCTGAACGCGGCGCTGGCCGAGCCCTCGCACGCCTACCTCTTCCGCGGCCCGCGCGGCTCCGGCAAGCGGGCCGCGGCGCGGTCGTTCGCGGCGGAGATCCTCGCCGCGGCTGCCGCCGACCCCGAGGACGCGCGGCGGCGGGCGCTGCTCGATCCCTCGCCCCATCCCGATTTGGTCTGGCTCGCCCCGGCCGGCGCCCAGCACATGGTCGAGGAGGTGCGCGAGCGGGTGATCCGCGCCGCCGCCTACCGGCCCTTCGAAGGCGGCAAGCGGGTGTTCGTGATCGAGGCTGCCGAGGCGATGCGCGACGAGAGCCAGAACGCGCTGCTGAAGACGCTCGAGGAGCCGCCCGAGTTCGTCCACCTGATCCTGCTCAGCTCCGACGGCGAGGGCCTGCTGGAGACCGTCGCCTCCCGCTGCCAGACGATCGAGTTCGCGCCCCTGCCGGCCGAGGTGCTGGAGGAGGAGCTGGCGGGGGAGCAGCTCGACGCGAGCCCGGACGAGATCGCCGCCGCCGCCCGGCTCGCTGCAGGCGACCTCGAGCGGGCGCGGCTGCTGCTGAGCGACCGCGGGCGGGAGCTGCGGGCCGAGGCCGAGCGCTGCGTCGGCGCCGCCGTCGCCGGCGAGTGCGCCGGGGCTCCCTGGAAAGCGTTGCTCGACCGGGCCCAGGCCGTCGGCGCCGACGTCGAAGCGGCGACCCGGGAAGCGCTGGAGGAGGAAGCGAAGGCCGGGATAAAACGCAGCGCCAAAGAGATCGGCGACGGCGCCAAACGCGCCGGCCGCCGCCGCCGCACCGAGATCCTTGGGCTCGGCTTCGAGCTCTGCGCCGCCTGGCTGCGCGACCTCGCCGCCGTTGCCTCCGGGGCCGAGGAGGTCGCCTTCAACCGCGACCGCCTCGAGCAGCTGCGGGCGCAGGCGGCAGAGGTCGACGCGACCGCCGCTCGTCAGGGCGCCGAGCTGGTCCAGGAGACCCGGCGCGGCCTCGAACTCAACGTCAGCGAGGAGCTGGCGCTAGAGGCCTTGTTCTTTCGACTCGAGGCCCTGCTGGCCTGAGGAACCGCTATGCGGCGTCCTCAGTCGTCGAAATAGCGCTGCTATTCCGACTCCCTGCGTCCTTGCCTAGCGGCCCCTCAGCCTCAGCAGACTTCTTTGCTTGTTCGATCGCCCGCTCCTGCGCCAGCCGGGTGATCTGGGCCGCCTGGCGGGACATGATCACGCTGAAGTTGAGCGCCAGCCCGAGCAGCAGCAGCAGCACGACCGAGAAGAGGGCGACGTTGGTGTTGCGGACGCCCATCGCGTCGGCCAGCAGCTCCAGCAGCCCCGGGAAGGCGGCGCCGGCGAGCATCCCCAGCCCGGCGACGAACCAGATCACGCTGTAGCGCTCCTGCAGCCGGTCGCGGCGGATCAAGTCGAGGATCAGGAGCATGAAGAAGACCGCGATCACCGCGGCGACGATCCGCGTCTGCGAGGTGAGGTGGACCTGCGGTTCGGCCCCCGTCGCCGCCAGCACCAGCGCCTTCATCGCTCCGCCTCCGCCTGGCGCGGCCGGAACTGGCCGACGAGGAGGACGACGAGGCCCTTGAAGATGAAGAAGGCCGAGCGCAGCGGCGTCAGGAAGGAGCTGCCGCCGGCCCGCTCCAGCATCCGCACCGGCAGCTCCTCGACCCGCAGGCCCTGGCGCACCGCCAGCTGCAGCGACTCGATCTCGGCGAAGTCCGGCGAGTAGTGCTGGGAGAACAGCGACATCACCCGGCGGTTCGCCGCGCGCATGCCGCTGGTCGTGTCGGTGAAGCGCTGCCGCGTCGCCAGGGTGAGGAAGAAGCGGAAGACGCTGATCCCGATCCGCCGCGAGAAGGTCGGCCGGTAGTCGCCGGAGGCGGCGACGGCGCCGGAGTGGTAGCGCGACCCGATCACGAGGTCGGCCCGGTCGGCGGTCACCTCGGCCAGCAGGCGGGCGACCTCCTCGGGCGGGTGCTGCCCGTCGGCGTCGAGGTGGGCGCAGGCGTCGTAGCCGTTGCGCAGGGCGTAGAGGTAGCCGGTCTGCAGCGCCGCGCCGAGCCCCTGGTTGAAGGGGAGGGAGGCGACCAGCGCCCCCGCTTCGCGTGCCCGCTCGGCGGTGGCGTCGCCCGAGCCGTCGTCGACGACGAGCAGGTCGGCCTCCGGCAGCGCCTTGCGGACGTCGGCGATCACCGCGGCGACCGAGGCCTCCTCGTTCCAGGCGGGAATGAAGACAAGCGTTCGCACAAGTTCGATTCTCCCACGTAGGCACGGAAACCCCTGGTCTGCCGCGACGAGGAGAGGATTGTGTTAGTAAATCCTCATGCGCCGCTCGGAGCAGAACCCGGCCGGAGCGCCCCCTGGGTCGCTGCGGATCGGGATGCGCCTCTGGCTCACCGGGGCTTTCGCCGCGGTCAGCTTGATCACCGCCGCCGCGGTCTACTTCTTCGGCGACAAGCCGCAGGCCCTGATCGCCGCCGTCACCGTCGGCGTCCTCGCCGGCTTCTTGATCGCGGTCGCGATCTCCCACCGCGTCGTCAGCCTCGCCCGCGCCGCCGGGGAAATGGCGGGGGGCTCCTTCGACCACCCGCTGAACACCTCCGGCCCGGACGAGATCGGCGACCTCGCCCGCGCCCTCGACTCGATGCGCGCCTCGCTGAAGGAGAGCTTCGGCGTCCTCTCCTCCGACCGCAACAAGCTCGCGGCGATCTTCGACGGCCTCACCGACGTCGTCATGGTCGTCGACTACGAGGGGCCGGTCCGTTTCTCCAACAGCGCCGCCTCGCGCCTGCTCGACGAGTCCGGCCAGCCACCCGAGGAGGCGCTGCCGCTGCTCCACCGCGCCGCCGAGGTCGGCTTCTCCTCCCATCCGGCGCTGCGGATCGGCGATCGCGCCTACGCGATGACCGCCCGTTCGCTGCCCGACGAGCGGGCCGTGCTGGCGGTGATGCGCGACCGCACCGACGAGCTGCGCACGGAGCTTGCCGAAGCCGACTTCGTCTCCAACGCCGCCCACGAGCTGCGTAACCCGCTGGCCGGGATCTCCGGCGCGATCGAGGTCCTGCAGAGCGGCGCCAAGAACGACCCCAAGGACCGTGACCACTTCCTCAAACGGCTCGGCGAAGACGCCGAGCGGATGAACCGGCTGACCCAGTCGCTGCTGACCCTGGCGCGGGTCGAGTCCCGCGGCGCCCCGGAGAGCGAACCGGTCGACGTGCCGATGGCGATCAAGGACGTCGTCGCCGCCTGCGAGGCGCCGGCGCACGTCGAGCTGGTCGTCGACGTCGAGGCCGACCTCGCCGCCACCGGCGACCCGACGCTGCTGCGGCAGGTGATGATCGGGCTGCTCACCAACGCGTTCAAGAACACGCCACCGCCCGGCACCGTTACCGTTCGCGGCCGCCACGACAGCGAGGGCGAAGTCATCTTGGAGGTCATCGACACTGGAACCGGCATTCCCGCAGGCGAGCTCGAGCGCGTCTTCGAGCGCTTCTACCGTCGCTCGGAGTCGCGCAAGCAGGAGGGCTTCGGCCTCGGCTTGGCGATCGCGCGGCGGATGGTCGACGTGATGGGCGGCCGCATCGGCGCCGAGTCGGTGCAGGGGGAGGGGAGCACCTTCTGGGTGCGCCTCCCGATCGCGCAACCGAGCCCGACCCCGGTCGCATGAGCAGCGGCCGGATCCTCATCGCCGACGACGAGCCGAGCGTGCGCGACTCGGTCGGCTACGCGCTGGCGCAGGAGGGCTTCGAAGTAACCCCGGCCGCCGACGGCGACGAGGCCGCGGCGCTGCTCGGCAACGGCGTCCCCTTCGACCTGCTGATCCTCGACATCATGATGCCGGGGCCGTCCGGGCTCGACATCTGCCGCGACGTGCGCTCGCGCAGCGCCGTCCCGATCATCGTCCTCACCGCCAAAGACGCCGAGGTCGACAAGGTGGTCGGGCTCGAGGTCGGCGCCGACGACTACGTCACCAAGCCCTACCGGCTGCGCGAGCTCGTCGCCCGCATCCGCGCCGTGCTCCGGCGGACGCCGAGCGAGCAGGCCACGGTCCTCTCCGGCGAGGCGATGGAGATCGGCGACGTGTGCCTCGACCCCGAGC
>Ga0157284_10000017_pt1 | contig 21858 bp, 21 predicted proteins | sample NitcycUS059202B1_FD_108392 | JGI IMG/M metagenome (GOLD analysis project Ga0157284, IMG submission 108392) | Soil microbial communities from Arlington Agricultural Research Station in Wisconsin, USA - Nitrogen cycling UWRJ-S059-202B-1 | ecosystem: Environmental > Terrestrial > Soil >... | reverse complement strand
GTTGCGCGGAAAGCTGCAGAAGCGGCTATTAATCACGGTCAGCTGGCGGAGCCGTACTTGGCTGAAGTACTCGCCCTGCAACGCAGGGGATCGCGATGACTGAGATCGAATACCAAACTGTTCGTGCCAGTGTTCTGCGCCGAGAGGATCCGCCCGCCGCGCTGATCGACGAGTGCCGTCGGGTCGTGTCTCTCTTGATTCGGACCGCTGGTCTCCCAGCTCATTATTCGCCCTACGGCGTTTGGAGCGATGAGGCGATTGAGGAGGTGCTCGCCGACTGGATAGAGGTCCGATTGGTTAGCCGTGGACAGCTACTCGCCATCATGCAGCGAGCGCCGGGCCTTCGAGTGTTTCGCAGGATGGCGGAAACCTCTGTCCGTCAGTACCTGATCGATTCGCTCAAAAGGTCGCAATCTTCAAATCTCTTCGATCGGGTGTCTCGTTGTCTTGAGAACGACGCTCGCTTCGAGCAGGCGGGGTCGGCTCATTGGCAGCTGTGCGATGAGCCGGCTGAGCCTTTCGTAGGAGATGATCGCGATTTGCTCGCCGCCGCCTGGTCACTGGGCGAGTTCACCGTGATCCGCTACGAGCCCGAGGCACGCAAGCTGTCTCCATTGCTCGATGGTGACGAACTAGACCGCTTTCTCACCGGCATGCTCAAGCAGGGGGCAATGAGCGCCGCGACGATCATGCAGGCGTTGCGGATGCGCTTTGCGATTGAAGACCAAGCGCCGGAGGCTGCGATCGATCCTGAGTTAGGCGGTGGGGATCAGGAGCCTGAGTACGAGGCCCTCCTTGCGGACTTGGTGACTGCGACGCTTGCGGAGCTAACTTCGCGCCAAGCGGCCGTACTCGTCGGTCTTGATCAGGAAATAAGCGGAAGTGAGCTTGCTGGCCAGCTTGGCTGTTCGGCGGGAACGATTTCTTATGAGCGACGACAGATCGAAGATATTCTCGCGCGCCTCGGTACCGACGCGCCAGCAGTTCTGAAGCGCGTCCTTGATGCGCTGTTCAAAGACAACGCATGACCTGTCCATCCATCACTGAACTTAGTGCTGCAAATGCGGCGAGCGTTTTTGGGGAGCATTTGGCGGGCTGCCTGCGCTGTAGTGCCCTTGTCTCGCGCCTGCAGGCATCCGACGAGCAACTCAATCCCGAGTCAATGGACGTTCCGACTTCGTCCGCCCACAAGCCTGAGCCGGGAGGAGTTTGGACGATTTGGGCGCCGGAAGTCGACGAGTACCTCGTAGCTGCAGTCCTTGGCGCGAGTGATGAGCAGGCTCTAATCCTTCCTCTGCTGCCTTTGGCGAGTTGGGCGACTGAGGCAGATGTCCAACTCGATGCGGCGGTGCTTGGGTACGCGGCACTTGCACCGATCTGGGCCAGCGACCACGTTCTGGTTGAGCAAGCCATCGAGCCGGTCGACGTGCTCTCCGAGGAATTGGCCACGAACTTGACTGGAGCTTATGACGCGTTCTTCGCGGGAGAGCGAATTGAAGCCAATGCAGGCGTTCCCATCATCAATGACAGGGATCCTCGACTTGGAGCTCAAGCGGCAATTGCCGACGATTTGCGTGCCTGGTATCGACCTTGGTCGATGTTGCAAGGCGCCGAAGAATTGGGGCCAGTGATAGGACATCGTCGCGACGAGCTCGGGATCGACCTCGAGCCCTTGAGCGAGCATTTGGGTATCGCCCCCGCCGTGTGGCGTTCATTTGAGTCGGGCGAAGCTGACCCCTACGAGGCAGTGCCTATCGCGGCCATGGTCCGGGCGGTGCACGAGCTGGGATTTCTCGCCAGTCGTCTCCTTGTCGTTCTCGCTGAATCATCGGTTCTAAACAACAACCGAGGCGAGGATCCAGCGCAGCCCCAAGCCAAAGCACGTCGTAGGCGAGGGAGCACTCGAGCCAGCAATCGGAACCCGAAGGTCGTACAGGCTGCTGCAAGGCAATACGGAGCATCGCTGGCAAAGGAGCTCGGCTTGTGACCGTCATGATCTGTCGCGAGTGTGGCGCTAGGGTCAAGCTCCGCAGCCGCTTCGAGGAAGAGTGCACCGAGTGTGGTTCAGAAGATCTCGAAACCGAGGATGCCTACGACCCTCAGGAGCATGAACTGAAGTGCGAGTTCTGTGGCTTTGAGGTTGATGCGACGGCCCGCGACGAAGAGTGGATAGGCGAGGCAGAGGAGATGCCTTCGTCCGTCGATGACCCTTGCCCAAGATGCGAAGGGGCCTTGGTGCCCCGGAGCGAGGCGCGCGTCCCTCGCGAGATCCCTGAGTACAAGCTCGCTCGCGAGGCTGCAAGGAAGTTGCATCGCGACCACAAACTTTCCGGCCCGCCTTATGAATTGAGCGATCTCGCTGAAAAACTTGGCTTGAACGTTGACATAGGTCCATTTGGGCATGAAGGGCTCCTGGTTGAGGAGCGGATTGAGCTGCCCGTGAGATTTAGTGAAAATGCGAGGCGGTTCAGCCTTGCCCACGAGCTAGGCCACTACGTCTTGCGCCACGAAGGGGAGCGACGCAAAGTCGAGCCTGAGGCCAACGCGTTCGCGTCGGAGCTCTTGATTCCCCGAGCGGAGCTGAACGCGGCAATCGCCCACAACCCATCGATGCGCTCGCTCGCGCGCAGGTTCGGCGTGAGTCGCGAAGTGGTCGCTTACGCCGTTATGAGCGCAAAGGCCCTGGGCCGAGTCGGCCCCTAACTATCCACTGAAGACAATGCTCGATCGCGGGTTCTAGGTCAGTGAGACCGCCAAAACTACGAAAGGCCCGCAGTGTTCGACACGACTTCTAATCTCATTAGTCGCCTTCTTAGGGACACCATCACCGTCCTTGACATCCCCCCTGAGCTACGTGAAGCGGCGACCCGCGAGTACCTGCGCGTCGGTGAATGGCTTTCCGCCCATGCCGATGGTGCTTCCGGTTGGACGGTCTATCCGCAGGGCTCGTTCCTGTTGGGCACGGTCGTTTTGCCCTTCGGCAGTGACGAGTACGACGTCGATAGCGTCTGCTTGCGGCAGATCGATAAAGCCGAGACCACCCAGAAGCAACTGAAGGATGAGGTCGGAGCGGTTCTTGACGCCTATCGTGTGGCGCATTCGCATCTTGCCGATGGTCCGGTAGCGATTTGGGAGCGGACGCGCTGTTGGACTTTCGAATACGCCTCGTCGCTCCGGTTCCACCTCGACGAGTTGCCGGCAATCCCGAACCCCGAGGCCGGACCGACCGGAATTCTGATTACCGATCGCAACCTGCGGGAATGGCAGCGGTCAAATCCCCTCGCCTTCGCCGAGTGGTTCAAGCAGCGCGCGGCGCTTGAGTTCCTCGAAAAGCGCATCCGCCTGGCAGAGGCCCGGCAGACTGCGCCGCAGGCGATTCCGGAGTCGGACGTGAGGACGACCCTTCAGCAGACCGTCCAGGTACTGAAGCTTCACCGTAATCGCCATTTTGCCGACGATCTCGACTCTCGCCCGGCCTCAGTGCTCGTCTCAACGCTCGCCGCACACGCATACCAGGGGGAGCAGGAGCTCTACGACGCAGTTCTGAACGCGGTTGAGAGGATGCCCGACCACGTCGAAGAAGGGCCGCATGGTTACTCTGTCTTGAATCCCGTTGAGCCACGCGAGGATTTCGCCGATCGTTGGCGTGATCGTCCTGAGCTGGCGAGGAAGTTTTTTGGCTGGCTTGAGCGTCTCAGTGAGGATCTTCGGGAGGCTGGCGCAGTTCGAGGTCTGGACCGCGTTGTGGGCCGGCTTTCCGAGAGCTTCGGGGAAGGTCCCGTGGTTAAGGCGGCGGGCCAGCTAGGCGATGAGTACCGTCGGACCCGCGAGCGGGGGGCACTCAGTTTCGCTGGCGCTACCGGCTTGATCTCAACCACCGGCCCGACTCCGGTCCGCAATCACGACTTTTATGGCGAGATCAGCTGACCCCAAAACTTTGGTGCAGCAGTTAGGAGCTCTAGTTTCCTTGCCTGCTACCCAGGAGGCGAGCATCCGGCGCAACCGCCTTAGATGGATCGCAGTCCTGCAGCCAAGTCCTTTGTCGAGGACCTATACCGTGACCCTTGACTACGCTCCGGGTGGCCGAGTTCCCCGTGTCAATGTGCTTGAACCAAACCTTCGCGTCGAAGGCGGCGCGAAGCTTCCCCACGTCTTCTCAGGAGACGTACTTTGCCTCTGCTACCCGTGGCAGTGGGATGCTGGCAAGCTAATCGCTCGTACGATTGTGCCCTGGGCTTCTGAGTGGCTACTGCACTTTGAGTTCTGGAAGGTGGATGGTGTCTGGCATGGCGGCGGCCATGAACCGGCTGTATTGGGAGCCCCCTGATGGGCGGTAGTCGAGGCTCAATAGGTGCTGACGCCACGTTGCGCCTGTGGGTTCTCGCCGGGGGGCGATGCGAGTACTGCAATAGGTATCTGCTTGAGGATGAGTACACCACCTATGCCTACAACTTGGCTGAACGGGCACATATTGTCGGTGCCACCGAAAGTTCGGGTTCGCCCCGCGGAGTGGACTCGCTGCCGCTTGACCAGCGAGAGGAGCCCGAGAACCTAATGCTGCTCTGTCGGGAGCATCACCGCTTGATTGACTCCCTGATTGAGGAGCACACCGTGGACGGCCTTCATCAGATGAAGCGACTCCATGAGGAGCGAATTCATCTTCTGACTGGGCTAACCGACGAGGCGGAGACGCTAGTTGTCCGTGCTGTCGGTGGGATCCGCGGTGCGCCGGTCGAGATCCCTCGCGCTGCAGTATTGCCTGCTGTTCGTGCGGACGGCCGCTTTCCCCGGTATCGCCTTGCTCTTGCAGGAGAGGATCTTGAGATTGATCTCCGTCAACTACCCGAGGAGGGGGGGACCGACTACTGGACCTTCGGGGAGCGCATCATCGCTGAGCGTCTCTCCCGGCTTCGCGAAGCGCAAGGTTCGGTCCATCACGTTTCTCTATTTGCGCTTAGCCGCATTCCGTTTCTCGTTGCTCTGGGATTCCATCTCGACGACAAGATCCCTACCACCGTCTACGCACGGCGTCGAGGTGGTACGGGAGACCAGGGTTGGGGTTATGAGCAGAAGGCTGATCCGGTTGGGTTTCGCCTGAAGCATCTGAGCGGTTCGGATAACGACGGCGTTGCCTTGGCGGTCTCTCTAACGGCTCCGATCGGAGGTGAGGTGGTCAAGCTCGTGGGCGAGCGAGCTGTCTATGAGATCGTGCCGGAGGGTGATGAATTTGGACGGGACCTGTTCTCGGCCCGTGCGTCGCTTGATGCCTTCGCAGATACCTACCATCGATTTCTTGCCTTGCTAGAGGAGCATCATGACGGATGCAAAGAGCTGCATCTATATATCGCGGCCCCGGCGCCTGCTGCCATCACGCTCGGCCGGGGAATAATGCGCGATTCCCAGCCGATCTTAGTTGTCCATGATCGAAATGCCACGGGCACCTTCGAGAGTGTTTTGAGGCTTGAGCGATAGATCATCCGAAGATCCTCGTTAGCTTCGCAACGTCGTCGGGTCGGGGTTTGGAATGTAGATATCGCTCGGTCGTGGTCAGTTTGGAATGCCCCATCATGTCCTTGACGGCGACGAGGTCGAACTGTTGGATCGCCAGGCTGCCGAAGGTGTGTCGCAGATCGTGGAAGCGACGTACTCGGACGCCGGCCTGTTCTTGGGCACGGATGAAGCGACTGCGGACGGCGGAGCGATCGAGCGGGGCGCCATCCGGTCGGCAGAAGACATAGTCGGTGTGGCTCGTGAACCTCGGCCGCTCCCGCAGTCCTTTTAGTTCCGTGGCTGCCTGCTCGGCGAGAGAGACGGTGCGGGGGCGCCTGGACTTGGTGCTCGACTCCTCGCCGGCGGACATCGCGCGGGAGACGATCAGGGCTCCGTCCTTGAAATCGACGTCTGACCAGCGAAGGGCGAGGAGCTCGCCCAGCCGCAATCCCGAACAGGCGGCGACGATGAAGAGCGCGGCGTCCTGGTCGTTGATGCGCTGCCACTCGGCGTTCGTCTCCTCGGAGTAGCCGTGGGCGGGGCGGGTGCGGTGCAGGCTCGAGCGGGCAGCCTCAGCGATCGCCCTCAGTTCGTCTGGCTCGAAAGTCTCGATCGGGCGGGCGCATTCTTCGGGGCGCTTTCTGGTCCCGGCGACCGGGTTGTCGCACAGGGCGAAGACATCCGTGCGCCGGGCGTGCTCAAAGATCGAGTGGAGCAGCTGACGGTGGATGTTGACCGTGCGAGCGCTGACGTCCTCCCGGTCGATGCCGGCGAGGAAGCGCTGGATGTCCTGGGTCGTGATCGACCGAAGCTTGCGGCCGGCGAACGCCCGCATGATCCGCGCGCCTCGCTGGCCTCGCTCTCCGGGCGCGGAGGGGCGAGGAGGTTCCGGTAGCCCGCCGAGGTCGACCCCGAGGATCCGGCTCCAGCCATGCCGGGCCCAGCCGGCGCTTGCGCTGTCGCTTCCTCCCGTCGCGCCACTTCGCCTCGTAGAAGGGCGTTGTCACGCCGGGGTCGCGGGTTCGAGTCCCGTCGCTCCCGCTTTCAAGGGCGTGTTCTTTACGCAGCACTGCGACTGATCATCGCGGCGTGGGCGAGGCGGTACTTCTCCAAGCTGATTTCCACATGGGACTTCTGCTGGACCATGGTGCTGGGTAGATCCAGAACGGACCAGTGAGGGGCAAGCGCGAGCTGCGGAATGGCGAGAAGGGTTTGCACTTCCAGGAGGTAAGGCCAGCGGCCCTCTCCGGCGGCCCCCACGGCAGCAGCTTCAGAGCCGTTGCCTTTGGCACGGACGATGGAGAAGAGCTTCTGTGACCCTGCCGAGTAGTAGACGAGGTAGTCGCCTCTTTGGATTCCACTGGGCCGTTGTGGAAAACGAATCTCCGTAAGCAGTTTCGGATGCGCTTCGATCCAGTGGTCAGCGACATCTTTGTCCGCGGCGCCGACCATCTTCAGCCAGTAGTTACGGGAGTCAGCTTTCATCGGCTTGGAATCCCCCGCTCCAGCTCGAGGAGCAACGCTTGGAGGGCCTCGTGGTCCTTCGGCTCATCCCAGATCGCAGCCGATCCCGTCGCCGTCGTCGTCGAGCCCGTATTCGTCGTAGCCGAGGACTTCGACCGTGCCGGTGTAGTCGGGGCCGTCGCCGCTGCCGCCGGCGCAGTCGTAGTCAGGCGAGTAGGGGTCGAGGCAACCGCTGTAGTTCGGGTTGCATTCGGCGGCAAGTTCATCTTCTTCCTGTTCGACGAGTTCTTCTTCTTCGACCGCCGCCAGCTTTTCTTCCCGTTCCCGTTCGCGCTGTTCCTTCGCTTCGAGGGCGACCAGGCGCTTGGCAAAGGTGCGTTCGCTGCTGCGAGCCGAAGCGAGCTGCCGCTGGGCGGCTCGGAGGGCGTCGCGGGTTGCGGCGCGAGCTTCGCTGGCGGCATCGCGCCGGGAAAGGGGACCAGCCGCCCGCTGTTCCGCCTTCGCCAGCGCTGCTTCGGCAGCTTGGATTTCTTCGGCTCCAGGTCCCTCTGAGGCCGCTTCGGATTCTTCGCGGAGCTGAGCGGAGATCGGCTCGGAGGAGGCGTCGTCGGCGAAGATCGCCGACCCGGTGCTGGCGAGGAAGACGACGAGCATCAGCCCGGCGACGGCGAACGAGGTCCAGGCCGGCAGCCGCTCCCGGCGCAGCAGCGGCCGCGAGCGCCCTCGCTGCACTTCCGCCGAGTGGCGTGCGAGCAGGAACGCGGTCGGCAAGATCAGGCCGAGGCTGAAGAGGAACGAGCCGAGCGCGCCCACGGCGCCGTCGGAAGCGCCGAGAACCGCACCGACGATCAGCAGCAGCAACCCGCCGCCCACACAGAGCCCGATCGCCTGGCCGAGTTCGAGGCGAGTGAGGGCGGCAACTGCCTCGGTCGCCCGAAACCAACCCCAGGCCAGCGCGATCAAGCCGGCGACGAGCGCGGCCAAGCCGAAGCCGATGCCCTCCCGCACTTCTTTGTCGTGGTCTTCGACTTCCTGCTGGTGCTGCTGGTTCAGTTGCGAGATGCGGTTGCTGGCCTCTTCTTCCTGATTCGAGAGCTCGTTGCGAAGACGTTTGATTTCCGAGCGGTTGCGATTCAGCGCTCGAACGAAGGGAGCGGCGTTCGCGGCGACTGCCCCCAGCTTCGCGTCAGCCTTTTCGAGTAGCTGTCGCTTCGCCGCAAGCTCAGCTTCGGCCGCGGCGACTTCTTGTTCTGCGCTTGCCAAGCTGGTGCTGAGATCCTCAGCAATCGCACTGCTGGTCACAGACAGGGCCAAAACCCAGACCAAGAGCAAAGGAACGATCGACCGCACCCTGTTCATAAGAGATTCTCCCCCCTCTCTATTCATGAAATGCCTGCGCAATCTAAACGAACTCGTACCGATTCGGTACGAAGGAGTAACTCGCTGAGCTCCCAGGCTTTCGTCAAGTTCTTCGGCCGAGCCGACAGCCGCTCAGCGCGCGAGCGGCCGATAGCCGACGTCGTCGCCACCTCCGGCAGCCACCGCATCTGCACCTACTCTCGCGGGCGCCGGCCGCGGCAGGTGCGGGATGGGGATGTGATGTTCATGGGGCACCTGGTGCGGGGGCCGAATGACATCGTGGTCTATGGGCGGGCGGTGGCGCGGGCTTATGAAGAGGGGCGGGACGATGCGGGGGCGGAGGACGTGGCGCGGCGGCCTTGGCTCGAGCGCTGGCCGCACTTCATCCGGGTCCACGATGCGGAGTTCGTCGAGGGGACGCTGGGGGACGGGGTCTCGCTGGGGGAGCTGATGGACGAGCTCGGGGCTTACGCGTTCGGGCCGACGGCGGAGAACGCGGACCGGGGTGTGGGGAACGACGATCCTCGGCAGTCGATCCGGCAGGCTGCCGCGATCCGGTTGTCGGAAGCGGGGGCGAGCTGGCTGAACGAGGAGCTGGAGAGCGCATTCCGCCGACACGGGAGGCTGCGGGCGGAGAAGATGCCGGGACTGGACTGGGACTAGTCCGGCCTCAGGTGCTCGACTTCGAAGCCGAACTCGCTTTGCAGCCGCGCGGCGATCAGGGAGCGGTGGCAGGCCTCCGGGTCACGCTCGACGCAGAGGAGCGCCGCGCGCTTCGAACCGACCCAGCTGACGATCGGATCGAGGTCGACCCGGTCCAGCACCTCCTCCGTGTAGCGGCGCACGTACTCGGGCGCCAGCTCGGTGCGGGAGCGCTTGCCCTCGCCGCGGCGCTCGTCCTCGCGGTACTGCAGCTGGCGCATCTCGGTCGTCGGCGCCAGCTCGGGCAGGTGGCTGTAGGCGATGCCCGCTTCCTCCAGCGCGGCTTCGAGGCGGCGGGCGTTCGCCCAGGCGTACTCGCTGCCCCTGACGCCGCGCCGCTGGCGCACGTCGAGGAGGAGCGTGATCTCGGCCCGGCGGAGGGCTCCGACGAAGCTCGCTCCGTCGAAGCCGTAGACGCCGATCGTGGCGAGGGTTCGGCTCAGTAGCGCGGCGGCGCTTCGCGGTAGGCGGGATCCCGGACTTCGCGCCGTTCTTCCACGGGCGGTGCCTCGCCGGGCGCGAGCGGCCGGGCGCGGCGGGACCAGACGATTTCCTGGAAGAGGCCGATGAGGAGACCGACCGCTCCGGCGATCATCAGGATCACGCCGATCGTGTCGACGTAGACGCCCTGGATGTGGAAGTTGGTCGCGAACTTGAGGATCGCTCCAACCGCGATGAGGAAGATGCCAGCTCCAATAGTCATGGGGGCTGAATACCCCGGGGTTGGATCAACAAAACGAACGGGTGGACGATCGTTTCCAACATTCGCCTTGCTCTAGCGAGGAAAAGTCTGGAAACGATGTTGGTTCAGGCGGAATTTGCGAGGCTCGTCCAGAGGCGACGCTCGGCATCGAGCACCGCGGTTGAGCCGGCCGCCACCGCGTCCCACAGTCGCGGCTCGGGCCCCTCGCTCTCGCTCGCCGCTTTGAACGCCTCCGCCAGCTCGGTCCAGCGCGCCGCCGCCTCCGCCGCCATCGGCGCCTCCTCGCGATCCGCCTCCTCGAGGAAGCGCGAGTACATCAGCCGGAAGCAGCCGCCGCCGGTGCCGCGGCGCTCGATCACCTGGTAGGCGAAGCGGGCGCACCACTGCCAGTCCGACACGGCCTCCGGCCAGGAGCCGGCCTCGGCCGCCAGCCGTTCCAGCGCCGGCACGCCGGCGAACTCGCCGAAGGGCGGCTCCAGCATCTCGTTGACCGCCCGCTCGATCGCCCGCGGCACCGCCGCCTCCAGCTGCTCGCGGTCGATCGCCTCGGCGACGGTGAACATGTGGCCTTCCAGCGGATAGGCGGGGTGACCGCTGTGGCGCGCCTGCGCCAGGTTCTTCAGGCGCGTCGTCTGCAGCTCCTCGAAGCCGGTGTCGGAGAGCTGGGCGACCTCCTCGTCGTAGCCGGCCAGCACCACCGCGTGGCCGGGGAAGTGGGCCGAGTTGCCGTAGTGGTCGAGGTAATAGATGTCGGTGAGGAGCAGCGCCGGGTGGCCGGCGTCGACGGTGCTTCGCGCCGCCTCCCACGCCGCCCCGCCGTCCTCCTCGGCGAACGTCTTCATCTCCAGCGCCGCCCCGGTCAGCTCGCGGAAGCTCTCCTCCAGCCGCGCCGTGCGGCCGTTGAACCAGCGCGTCGGCGAGCCGTCGTCGAGCGCCAGGTAGTAGAAGCCGGCGCCGGCGCCGAGCCCGAAGGCCATCTCCTCGCTGATCTCGACCCCGTGGAAGGCGAGCAGGTTGCGCAGCGCGGTCGAGCCGCAGTGGTTGCCGGGGGTGTGGACGAAGCCAGGAACCTGAGGCATGGAGGGATTCTGACGGCGGCCCCGCCTGCGCGGGGCCGCATTTATGGCATTGTCCCGCGCCATGCAGGACCTCGACCTGAAGCTGCTGCGCTGGATGCGCACCCACGGCCACTCGCCCGGCGTCGAGAGCGCCGCCGTCGCCCTCGGCAAGGTCGGCAACAACGGCTTGATCTGGCTCGTCCTCGGCCTCGTCCTCGTCGCGATCGACAGCTCGCGCTGGGAGCAGTGGCTGGTCTGCGCCCTGCTCGGCCCGATCGCGATCGGCCTCAACTACGCGATCAAGCTGCTGGTCAAGCGGCCGCGGCCGGTGCTCGAGGGCCTGCCGCCGCTCGGCGGCGCCCCCAGCTCGCTCAGCTTCCCCTCCGCCCACGCCACCTCCTCCTTCGCGGTGGCGACGGCGATGGTCCGGGTCGACCCGGCGATGGCCGGCGCCTTCCTAGTCGCCATCCTCATCTCGCTCGGCCGGCCCTACCTCGGCATGCACTACCCGTCCGACGTCCTCGCCGGCGCCTTCCTCGGCGTCGTCCTGGGCCTGATCGTCCCCCTGCCGTCATGAAGGTCGGGATCGTCGGGCTGCCGAACGCCGGCAAGTCGACCCTCTTCAACGCGCTGACCAAGGGCGGGGCGCAGATGGGCGACTACCCGTTCACGACGATCGAGCCGAACGTCGCCGTCGCCCAGGTGCCGGACGAGCGGCTGGAGCAGGTCGCGGCGACGGTCAAGAGCTCGGAGTTGGTGCCGGCGAAAATCGACTTCCACGACATCGCCGGGCTCGTCAAGGGCGCCTCCGAAGGGGAGGGCCTCGGCAACCAGTTCCTCGCCTCGATCCGCGAGACCGATGCGATCTGCCACGTCGTCCGCTGCCACACCGGGTCCGACGTGCCGCACCCCGACGGCCGCGTCGACCCGCTCGCCGACATCGAGACGATCGAGACCGAGCTCGTCCTCGCCGACTTCGACCAGGTCGAGCGGCGGCTCCCCCGCGTCGGCAAGCAGGCAAAGTCGGGCGACAAAGAAGCGCAGGTCGAGCACGAGTGGCTGCAGGCGGTGCACGAGGCGCTCGCCGCCGGCCGGCCGGCGCGCTCGATCCCGGTACCTGAAGGCGCCCCGCTGGCGGCGCAGAACCTCCAGGCACTCACCACGAAGCCGATCCTCTACGTCGCCAACGTCGACGAGGGCGATGCCGAGGCGCCGGAAGCGGTCGTCTCCCACGCCAACTCGGTCGACGCCGGCGTGGTCGCGGTCAGCGCCCGGATCGAGGCCGAGCTGGCCGAGCTCGACTCCGCCGAAGCGGCGGAAATGCGCGAGAGCTACGGAGTCGAGGGCTCGGGCCTGGCGCGCCTCGTCCGCGCCGCCTACGACCTCCTGGAGCTGATCACCTTCTTCACCGCCGGTGAGGGCAAGGAGGCGGTCGCGCGGCCGCTGCGGCGCGGCGCCACCGCCCTCGAAGCGGCAGGAACCATTCATACGGAGATCATGGAAGCGTTCGTCAAAGCCGAGGTGATCGGCTGGGAGCAGCTGGTCGAGTGCGGCGGCTACGCGTCGGCCCGTGACAAGGGGCAACTGCGGATCGAGGGCCGCGACTACCTCGTCGAAGACGGCGACGTGATCACGATCAAGGTCTGAGCGCCCCCCGCCCCCGGGGCTGAGACCTGACCGCCCCGCCGATCGGTGCTGCATCGGGGCGGTAGCTGTCAGGCCTCAGCCACCCTTGTGAATGGAGGTGGCGGGATAGGCATGGCCGATTCCGCTGAACTGCATACGCATCACCTCCTTCCCGCGCCGGAAGCGTCCTTCTCGGCGACAGACTGGTTCCTATTACTTCGACCGGTCTCAGTAAAGGGCTCTAGCTAGCCATTTTCCTGCAATGTCCGAGCATTTATGCCCTATCGTGCCGCTCCCATGGAGTCGATCAATCGAAAGGGCTTGGGGATGGCAGAGAAGGGGGACGAGGGAAAGAAGCGCGACGGCAGGACGCCCAGCGAGACCATCTGCACCGTGCTCAAGCACCCGCTGCGGGTGCGGATCCTCGAAGCCCTCAACGAAGGCCCGCGCAGCCCCAGCCAGTTCGTCGAGGAAGGGCTGATCCCGAAGGAGCACTTCAACAACTACCAGCAGGCCCTCTCGCTCGCCTCCTACCACTTCCGCGAGCTGGAGAAGGAAGGGTGCCTGGAGGTGATCGAATCGATCCCCCGCCGCGGCGCCGTCGAGCACGTCTACCGCGGCCTCGCCCGCGTCTTCATCGACGACCGCGAATTCGAAGAGATGCCGCGGGAGGACCGGCGCCGGCTCTCGCGGATCTCCCTGCAGGGAATGGTCGCCCGGGCCGACCGGGCGATCCGCGAGGACACCTTCGACGGCCGCGCCGACCGTCACCTCACCTGGATGCCGATGCAACTGGACGAACGCGGCTGGGGGGAAGTGATCGCCGCGCTCGCCGCCACCTTCGCCGAGCTGACCCAGATCCGCCACGACGCCCGCGACCGCCTCGCCGCCTCTGGCGAAGAGGTGATCCCGGCGACGGTGGCGATGCTCGGCTTCGAGTCGCCCCCGCCACCACCGCTGCGCGGCGACTGACCTGTCGCCTTTTGCGTCCATATGGGCGCATAAAGCGACACGCACTTAGAGTGGGGCCATGGAGGAACGGGCGCGGTTCCCGGAGGTCGCCGCCAAGGCCGGCCACTACGAGAGCTTCTACATCAAGGCCTGCCGGCCCGACGGCGGCCAGGGGGTCTGGATCCGCCACACCGTCCACAAGCGACCGGGCGCCGAGCCCAACGCCTCGATCTGGTTCTGCCTCTTCGACCGCGAGGCGGCGGGGCCGCGGGCGACGAAGGTGACGGTGCCGGCCTCGCAGCTGGAGGCGCCGGCCGGCGACTGGATCCGCGTCGCCGACGCCGAGATCGGCCCCGGCCGGGCCGAGGGCTCGGTCGAGACCGAGGCGTTGACGGCAGCCTGGTCGTTCACCTTCGCCGGCGACGCCGAGCCCTGCAAGTACCTGCCGGCCGACTGGCTCTACAGCGCGCCGCTGCCGAAAACGAAGTTCCTCGCGCCGTATCCGGACGCCCGCTTCGAGGGTCGGCTGGTGATCGACGACAACCCGTACGAGCTGAGCGGCTGGCCGGGGATGATCGGCCACAACTGGGGGACCGAGCACGCCGAGCGCTGGGTCTGGCTCGAGGGCACCGGCTTTCCCGACGCCCCCGACACCTACTTCGACGCCGGCGCCGCCCGCGTCCGCCTCGGCTCCCGCGTCAGCCCCTGGATCCCCTCCGGGATGCTCGTCCTCGAAGGCGAGCGCCACCGCCTCGGCGGCCTCGGCGCGATCCGCTCGGCCCGGATCGAGGAGCACCCCTCGGTCTGCAGCTTCTCCCTACCCGGCAAGGACGTCGTCGTCCACGGCCGCGTCTCCGCTCCCGAGAAGGACTTCGTCGGCTGGGTCTACGCCGACCCCGCCGGCCCCGAGCACAACACCGTCAACTGCTCGGTCGCCGACCTCGAGCTGACCGTCGAACGCCCCGGCCTCCCGCCCCGCCAACTCACCCTCCCCGGCGGCGCCGCCTACGAGCTCGGGATGCGCGAGCAGGACCACGGCATCCCGATCCAGCCGTACCCCGACGGCTGACGGGGCGCCTTTGTCAACCAGGGGGATACAAAAGCGCCCCACGCTGGCGGGGGCGCGGAGGTACTGGTGGGTTTGGTTCTTCGTTGCGCCCGTGGTGGCGTGGGCGCTGGTGCGCGTCTTCGGCCTCGACCGCGGCGTGCCCTTGGTGCCGATGATGGCGTTCACGCCCTATGTGGCCGTCGCGGCGCTGCTCGTCGCCGGGGTGGCCGTCGCCCTGCGGAACTGGGCGGCGGCCGCCCGATCGCCGTCAAGTCACCAACCTTCTTCCGCCAGCCACGCGTCCTGCTGACCCTGCCGAGCGGCCGCCGCCTCCGGGTCGTAGACATCCACCCGCTGACGCCCGGGCGAACCGGGATCGACGTTTGGGAAGACTCGCTCAGCGACCTGCCGGCAACCGGCGACGGCGTCCCCTGGATCCTCCTTGGCGACTTCAACGCCACCCTCGACCACTCCCGCCTGCGCGAAGTCCTCGACCGCGGCTACCGCGACGCCGGCTCCGTCGCCGGGATGGGCCTGAAGCCGACCTGGCCGAACCGGGACCACGACCTGCCGCCCGTGATCACGATCGACCACGTCCTCGCCGACGAGCGCCTCGACTTCGTCCACTACGGCGTCGAGGACCTGCCGGGCTCCGACCACCGCTCGATCCACGCCGAGCTGGCGCTGCCCTGAGGCTGTCTTGGCTCAGGCGATGGCGGGAAGTTCGTGCTCGGCCCGTACGGCGTTGATCGGCGCGAGCAGCCCGCTCTGCGCGATCTGCGCCTTGACCGAACCCGATTTGTAGGTGTCGGAGCCCTCGTAGAGGTCGCCGAGGGCGCGGACCGCCCAGCGCGACTGGGTCCTGTGTTCGGCGGAGAGCTCGGTGCCGACGCCGAGGCGGGCCGCGGTGTCCTCGGCAAAGCGCCCCAGCGCCTCCGTCTGCATGCTGGCGAGAGCTAGGTTGCGATGGTGGCATTTCAGCGCCGAGGGACCCTTGCCCGTTCCCTTCGAGAAGTTGACCGGGCTCCAGACTGCCCGCCCCCTCTGGGTGCCGTAGACCAGGTGCGAGGCCGGAGCCTTTGCCTTGCCCGCCACTTTCGCATCCGCTGCCGGCCGCACTTCGTCCTGCCGCCAGTTCGCATTGAACGTGCAGACCGCCTGCAGGAAGCGGGCGACGCCGGTCTCCTCGACTGAGGGATCGAAGGCGTCGGGGATCCCCTTCGCTGCCATCAGCGTGCAGATGCTGAAGGGGTTCCAGCGGGTCCCCTGGGCGGCCTCGCCGGCGAGCTCGGCCAGGGCACCGAGCCCGGCGGTGGCTGCGTCTTCGAGCCCGCAGCCGGCTTCCCTACCTGCGATGACGAAGCGCTGCCCCCCGCGTACCTCGACCAGCCGGTCGGCCGCTTCCCCCAGCTCCGACCACTTTCCGGTCACAGTCAGGGTGAGAAGGAAGGTGACCCCCCAGGGATGCAGGTAGCCCTCGCTCCAGACGCTGGTGTCGGCGTCTTCGGCCTGCAGGATCAGCGGCGCCGCGGTACGAAGCGGAACCAGCGCCCGCCATCCCTCCCGCGCGGTGGCCTCTGGGAGCTGGTGCCACCGCCGCAGGTACCGCTCCCAGAAGAGCTGCTTCTCGTAGTCCGGCCAGGGGACGGTGAGCAAGCCGGTCTGGTTCTCACGGGCGGTGTTGAAGAGTTCCTGGTAGGTCCCGACATCGGTCACCTGCGGTCTCGCACGCGCGTCGGCCGGCATCAGGTTCTGGTGCCAGAGCAGGGTCAGCTTGATCCACCGTATATCCATCTGTTTTTGGTTGTCCGTTACCATTAGCGGTTCTGACTGTTGCATTCCTTTTCTAGGAGAGACGCTAGAAGAAAGCGACTCACCGTTCGCCCGAAAGGGAGATCCGGACGGATGCGATGACGGCCCCCCAAAGCGGGGGCCGCACCTCTTTCCCTAGCTGCGCTCCTCTGTCGGCTCACGTTTCCCCCACCATCACGACGCGGGTGCCAGGGCCGACTTTGTCCTTCGAGACCTCCATCGGTCGGCGGTTCCCCTCGAACGACGCCGTCAGCTTTCCTTCCTTTTCCCCCTTGCTCAGATGTCCGGCCAGGGTCCCGGCGTCATGGCCGCTGTCGAGCTCCTGGTTGATCTTCTCGCTGAGGCTCGTGTCGACTTCCCCGCTCCAGGTGAAGTTGATCGCGGGACAGGTCCATGTCGCCGCTCTGGCGTCGCTCTCCGGCTCGATCACGAACAGGTTGATTGCGTTGCCTCCCCCCAGGTCGAAGGAGAACCGAGGTCGCACGAGGTCGAGCTTCCGCCTGCCGAGCTTCTTCAGGACGTCGACGGGTTTGTCGTTCCCGCTCGGGATCCGGGTCGATCTCCAACCCCACACGGCGCCGAGGATGGCGAGATAGATGGCTAGCCCGATCAGCATCGAGACGGACCAGAGCTTGACTAGGTCGTTGAGGCCGTAGCGCCCGAGCAGGTCGATGTCGAGGATCGGGTTGGCGAGGAGCACCATCACGATCGAGATGAAGACGGCGAGCACCCAAAACTCCGGCTCCTTGAGCGTGAGCGGGAAATCTTTGGGCAGCCAGTTGGGCCGGAGGATCCGCCAGAAGAGGCCGATGGTGGCGAGCACGAGGAAGCCCGGGAGGAGAAGAAGGGAGGGGATGCCGAGAACCGTCAGCACCTCCGTTTCCCCGGCTACCCCAACCTTGGTTTTCTCCGTCGCGACGAGGTCGAAAGTCATGCTGCCGATTTCGGAGCGCAGCTTGAAGACCAGCTGATGGTCGCCCGGCTCCACCTCGTCCTCGGCCTCGGCCTCCAGCCTCAGGAGGCCGACCTCGCCCGGGGCGACTGTCACGTTCCTGTCCAACTGCTCGATCTCGATGAAGTCGGGATGGCTGGCGATGACCTCCTTAACCCTCAGCCGCTGCGCGGACTTGTTGGACACGAGCAGGTAGACGGGCTCGGTTTGACCAGAGCGAAGGGTTTCCAGGCTCGCTTTGACCTCGACCCCGGCGAGTTTCTCGATCTCCAGCGCCGCCGGCGCCGTCAATTCGACAGAGGCCGTGACCGCTTGCTGGGTCCGCGCCCCCGTCTCCGGGTCAGTCGTGGTGAAGGTCGCCAGCAGCGAGAGACTGCTGGGTGCCCGGGGGGAGGCCCAGGGACCGAGGCTCAGCGCGTATTCCCTGACCTGTCCCGGTCCCAGGGTCAGGGCGCCTTGCGGGCGCAGGCTCGCCTTCGGCGTCGATGCCCCGCCAGAAGCGAGCCTCAGCCGCAGGTTGGTGATGCGAGCGGCCGAGGGATTGGAGACCAGCACCGTGGCCGAGACCCTGCCTTCGGCTGGAAGCTCGAGTTTCGCCGGCACCGCCTGGATCGTCAACGGGTCCGCAGCCCGGGCGCTCGCGCACAGGCTCGCGCATAGGGCCAAGACCAGCAGCGGCCCGGCAATCCGGCCACACCCGGTGAGACTCTGATTGCTCGCCGATCGGTTGATTGACGAACTCTATAAGTACCTAGAACAGCAGGCGGTTTCAGCCGGAGACGACCTTCTGGAACGTCATCCAGGTGTCGTAGCCGCCGAGGGCGACCGAGAGCTGGGAACCGGTGACAGTGGAATTGCCGCCGGTTCCCACCAAGGTGGCGCTGACGATCCGCGGGGAGACGCCGGTCTTGGTGATCACCACTCGTTTCAGCTTGCCCTTCAGGTAGCCGCCGAGGCGGGAGCTGATCTCCGGGCCGGTGAAGTCCAGGGTCCACTTGTGCAGCGGGCAGTAGTAGTCGTAGGGGTCGGGGACGCCGACCAGATAGGGGACGGGGGAGCCGAAGACGTTGACGGCGCTCTCGGTGTGGCCGCCCGAGCAGGCCGAGTAGAGGGTCTGGGCGATGGCGCCCTTGTAGGTGACGACCTGGCCGCGGGTGGCGGCGACGGCGTCGTTGGTGCGGTCGTACTCGCTTTCCAGCCCCTCGTAGACCTGGCTGCGGGTGTCGGAGTAGAGGTCGAAGCCGTTGCCGCCGACGTCGCCGGTGAGGGCGATCGAACGGACCGCGACCGCCTGCGCCTTCAGCTCCTCGGTCGGCCAGGAGGGCGGCACCTCGTTCGGCATCACCCCTTTCACGTACTGCTCCAGCGCCAGCGCGTTGACGACGTTGAGCGAGCCGGCCTCGCTTTCGGTCGGCACCGTCTCCAGCGCCCCCCGGTAGGTGCCGTGGCCGGCGATCGCGATCTTCCCGCGCCCGGCCGCGCGCAGCCGCCGCCCGCAGTTGGCCAGCGTTTTGCCGCCGCTGCTGCGCAGCCGCACCGAGCCCCCGTTGCGGTGGGCCTCGTAGTTGCGGCGCGGGTCGAGCCGCTCGCCGCAGGCGCTGGTGGCGCCGCTGAATTCGACGTCGCCGGGGGAGATGTCGAGGAGGACGCGGACGACCCGCCCCTTCGGCGCCGTGCCGAGGCTGGTCCCGGAGTAGTAGTGGCCGAGGATGAAGCGGTAGCCCTTGCCCTGCTTCGCGTACCCGTAGGCGCCGTAGGCGCTCATCCCGACCCCGTGGCCGAAGCCGCGGCCGTGGACAACCCAGCTGACGCTGGCCTGAGCGGTTATCGGGTAGACGAGGGCGAGGAGCACCCCCACCAGGAGTGCATTGACACTGACCCTGTTGACGAGCTTGGACATCTCTAGGCCAACAGATTCAACGTTGCGGAGTAGCGGCCTGCACGAGCGGGGGCGTACCCTGGATGTGCACGCAATCTTGAGGAGGGCGCGATGGCGACGCAGACCGTAGAGGCAACCGACCACAAGCTCCTCGCCGCCGGTGAATGGACCGAGACCGGCGAGTGGGGCGAGGTGAAGAGCCCCTACGACGGCAGCGTCGTCGGCCGGGTCGCGCAGGCCGACGAAGCGCTCGCCGAGCGGGCGATCGAGGCCGCGCACGAGGCCTTCGAGGGGACCGATTTCCCCCAGCACCAGCGGGCGGCGGTACTCGAGCGGGCGGCCGAGCTGGTCGCCGAGCGTCGCGACGAGCTGGCGGCGACGATCGCCGCCGAGGCCGGCAAGCCGATCAAGACGGCGACGGTCGAGGCCGAACGCTGCGTCTCCACGCTGGAGTTCTCCGCCGTCGAGGCGCGCAAGCTGACCGGCGGCACGGTGCCGATGGATGCGGCCGCGGCGGGCGTCGGCAAGCTCGGGGTGATGCTGCGCGTGCCCTACGGGGTCGTCGGCGCGATCAGCCCCTTCAACTTCCCGCTCAACCTCGTTGCCCACAAGCTCGGGCCGGCGATCGCCGCCGGCAACGCGATCGTCTTGAAGCCGGCCGGCCAGACGCCGATCTCTGCCCTGAAGCTGGCCGAGATCCTGGTCGAGGCGGGGCTGCCGGAGAACTGGCTCTCGGTCGTGCCGGGGCCGGGCTCCAAGGTCGGCAACAAGATCGTCGAGCACCCGCTGACCAAGGCGATCACCTTCACCGGCTCGGCGCCGGTCGGCTGGGACATCCGCTCCAAGGTCCCGCACAAGAAGGTGAACCTGGAGCTCGGCTCCAACGCGCCGCTGATCGTCAACGCCGACGGCGACTGGGAAGCGGCCGCCGACAAAGCCCAGATCCACGCCTTCAGCCACGCCGGCCAGAGCTGCATCTCGATCCAGCGGATCCTCGTCCACGAGGAGGTCGTCGACGAGTTCACCGCGCGCCTGGTCGCCAACGTCGAGAAGCTGACCGTCGGCGACCCGCTCGACGAGAACACCGACGTCGGGCCGCTGATCACCCCCGACGACCGCGACCGGGTGAAGGGGTGGGTCGAGGAGGCGGTCTCGGGCGGCGCCGAGCTGCTGACCGGCGGCGAGCTGGTCGACGAGGGCCGCTGCCTGGCGCCGACCCTGCTGAAGGCGCCGCCGAAAGAGGCGAAGGTCTGGTGCGAGGAGATCTTCGGCCCGGTCGCGACGATCGACACCTTCAGCGACTTCGACGAGGCGCTGCGGCTCGCCAACGACTCCAAATTCGGCCTCCAGGCCGGCGTCTTCACCCGCGACATCGGCCGCGGCTTGCAGGCCGGCCGCACGCTGGAGTTCGGCGGCGTCCTGATCAACGAGGTGCCGACCTTCCGCGCCGACCAGCAGCCCTACGGCGGCGTCAAGGACTCCGGCAACACCCGCGAGGGCCCGGCCTACGCGGTCTACGAGCTGACCGAGGAGCGGTTTGTGACGCTGCAGGGGTAAGGGGGGCACGGGAGGGGTCCTCCAGACACATCTCGCTATGGCTCGATGTTGAGTGTCTGGAAGACCCCTCCCGTCCCCCCCGACCCAGCGCTGGGTATGAGTGGGTGATTACTCGTGCGGCCGCGCCATGCGGCGGTGGTCCAGCGCCTCCTCTAAGACGGAGGGCTCGACGCCCTGCTCGAGGGCGACCTCGCGCAGGGAGCGGCCCGACTCGGCTGCGGCCTTGACGATGTCGGCGGCGCGGTCGTAGCCGATGTGGGGGTTGAGGGCGGTGGCGGTCGCCAGGGTCGCCTCGGCGTGGCGGTTGGTCATCTCCTCGTTCGCCTCGAGGCCGGCGACGCATTTCTCGTTCAGCAGGCGCGAGGCGGAAGCGAGCAGCTTGATCGAGTCGAGCAGGTTGCGGGCGATCAGCGGCACGCGCACGTTTAGCTCGAACTGTCCCTGGCTGCCGGCGACGGTGATCGCGGCGTCGTTGCCGATCACCTGGGCGGCGACCTGGATCACCACCTCCGGGATCACCGGGTTGACCTTGCCGGGCATGATCGAGGAGCCCTTCTGCAGCTCCGGCAGGCGCAGCTCGGCGAGGCCGGCGCGGGGGCCGGAGCCCATCAGCGCCAAGTCGTTGGCGATCTTGTTGAGCGAGACCGCGTAGACCTTGAGCGCGCCCGAGAGCTCGACCAGGGCGTCGCGGTTGCCCTGCGCCTCGAAGGCGTCGAGCGGACCGGAGATCTCCAGGCCGGTGTCGGCGGCGAGGCGCTCCCGCACCTTGGCGGCAAACTCGGGATGGGTGTTGAGACCGGTGCCGGTGGCGGTGCCGCCGAGCGGGATCTGGCCGACCCGCCGCAGCGTTCCCTCGATCCGCTGCACGCCGAGCCGGACCTGCGCCGCGTAGCCGCCGAACTCCTGCCCGAGGGTGACCGGGACCGCATCCATCAGGTGGGTGCGGCCGGCCTTGACGACGTCGGCGAAGGCCTGCGCCTTCTCTTCCAGCGCGCCCTCGAGCGCGCCCATCGCCGGCAGCAGATCGTGGGTGACCTCGTCCAGCGCCGCCAGGTGGACCGCGCTGGGGAAGACGTCGTTGGAGGACTGGCCCATGTTGACGTGGTCGTTGGGGTGGGCGCCCTCGCCGGCGAGGTTGGCGATCACCTCGTTGGCGTTCATGTTCGAGGAGGTGCCGGAGCCGGTCTGGAAGACGTCGACCGGGAACTGGTCGTCGTGCTCGCCCTCGGCAATCGACTTGCCGGCGGCGGCGATCCG
>Ga0157284_10000016_pt1 | contig 21876 bp, 24 predicted proteins | sample NitcycUS059202B1_FD_108392 | JGI IMG/M metagenome (GOLD analysis project Ga0157284, IMG submission 108392) | Soil microbial communities from Arlington Agricultural Research Station in Wisconsin, USA - Nitrogen cycling UWRJ-S059-202B-1 | ecosystem: Environmental > Terrestrial > Soil >... | reverse complement strand
GAACTCGCCCCAGCCAATCACCGACTCCTCAACCAGGACCTGGTTGATCGGGCTCGCCGCGAGGCCCTCGGAGACGACCTGGCGCAGCTCGGTCTCGGTGTGGCCGATGCCGCCCCCCTGGCCGCCCATCGTGAAGGCGGGCCGGACGATCGCCGGCAGGGTGATGTCCCCATCGGCCAGGCGGGACTCCATCTCCCCCAGGCTTTCGACGGTGACCGACCAGGGGATGCGGATACCGGCGTCGTTCATCGTCGTGCGGAACTTCTCGCGGTCCTCGGCGCGGCTGATCGACTCGGCATTGGCGCCGATCAGCTCGACCCCGAACCGCTCCAAGGTGCCGTCCGCATCCAGCGCCATCGCGATGTTGAGCGCGGTCTGGCCGCCGAGGGTCGGCAGCAGGGCGTCGGGGCGCTCCTTTTCGATGATCTTCGTCACCGGCCCTGGCAGCAGCGGCTCGATGTAGGTGCGGGTGGCGAACTCGGGGTCGGTCATGATCGTCGCCGGGTTCGAGTTGACGAGGACTACCTCGTAGCCCTCCTCCTGCAGGACCTTGCAGGCCTGGACGCCGGAGTAGTCGAACTCGGCCGCCTGGCCGATCACGATCGGGCCGGAGCCGATCAGAAGGATCTTCTCGATGTCCTCGCGTTTAGGCACCTTCGACCTCCCGCGCCCCTGCCAGGCGCCTCTCCAGGTTTTGACGGACCGCCGCCGCGCGCACGCCTGGCGGCGCCGGACACACTTCGCGGGGCGTCGTCCTCGGTCGCCCAAATAGCGCTGCTATTCGGGCTCCCTGCGTCCTACCCCCGCTCGGTCCGGCATCCGCCAGCCGCACGCGCGGATTCCGAAAAGGGCGTGACCTAGCAAGGAACCTGTTCTTGCCGGGGGCGCGAAAACCGAGTCTGCCAAGGACGCAGGGAGCGTGGCGTGTTCTGCACGCGAGCGACCGAGGACGCCGGCAGGCGACGGTTTGCAGCGTCACCGGGCGAGCTCCAGGAAGCGGTGGAAGAGGTGGCGAGCGTCGTGCGGGCCGGGGCCGGCCTCCGGGTGGTACTGGACGGTGGCGCCGGCGACGTCGCGCAGCACCAAGCCCTCGACCGTGCGGTCGTAGAGGTTCAGCTGCGAGAGCTCTGCGACGCCGAAGTCGGTGTCCCAGCGGACCGGCTCGTCGCCCTCGATCTTCGGCTCGCCGCCGGGGCCGACGACGGCGAATCCGTGGTTCTGCGAGGTGATGTCGATCCGCCCCGTCTCCAGGTCCTTGACCGGGTGGTTGGCGCCGCGGTGGCCGAAGGGCAGCTTGTAGGTCTCGAGGCCGACGGCGCGGCAGAGAAGCTGGTGGCCGAGGCAGATGCCGAAGACCGGCTTCTGGCCGATCACGCCGCGGACGGTCTCGACGACGTAGTCGAGGGCGGCGGGGTCGCCGGGGCCGTTGGCGAGGAAGACGATGTCGGGGTCCTCGGCGAGCACTTCCTCCGGGCTGCTGGTGCAGGGCAGCAGCGTTAGCCGGCAGCCGCGCTCGCGCAACTGGCGAACGATGCTGAGCTTGACGCCGGTGTCGATCCCGACCACGTGCGGGCCGTCGCCCTCAAAGCGGGCCGGCTCCCCGGGGGTGACGGTGCGGGCGAAGTCGGCGCCGGCCATCGAGGGCTCGGCGGCGATGCGCTCGCGCGCCTCGGCTTCCGGCATCTGCGCCGGGAAGATGCCGCCGCGCATCGAGCCCTTGTCGCGCAGGTGGCGGACCAGCGCCCGGGTGTCGACGCCGGAGACGGCGGGAACGCCGCAGTCGCCGAGCCAGTCGAGCCAGCCGCCCTCGGCGGTGGCGACGTCTTCGCGGTTCTTGGCGTCGCGCATGACGACGCCGCGGGCGTGGACGCGATCGGACTCCATCGCCGTCGCCGAGACCCCGTAGTTGCCGATCAGGGGATAGGTGAAGACGATGATCTGGCCGGCGTAGGAGGGGTCGGTGACCGACTCCTGGTAGCCGGTCATCGCCGTGTTGAAGACGACCTCGCCGGTGACGGCGTCGTCGTCGCCGCAGGCGAGCCCATCGAGGCGGGTCCCGTCCTCGAGCAGCAGGTAGGCGCTCACGCGGCGACCCCGAGGGAAAACGAGCGCAGGCGGAAGGCGACCTGGCCGGCGGCGACGGTCATCAGCACGCGGCCGGTCAGCGTTTGGCCGGCGCACCAGGAGTTGGCGGAGCGGCTCTCGTAGCCGTCCTCCCCCACCGTCCACTCGGCGCCGAGGTCGCAGAGGACGACGTTCGCCTCCGAGCTGGGCGCCAGGCTCGGCCGCGGCAGGTCGAAGGGCTCGGCCCCACCGGCCATCCGCTCGACCAGGAGCGCAAGGTCGATCACGCCGGGGAGCACGAGTTCGGTGTGGAGCGCCGCGAAGGCCGTCTCGAGGCCGGTCACCCCCATCGCCGCCTGCTCGAAGGGGACGTCCTTTTCCTCCGGCTGGTGCGGCGCGTGGTCGGTGGCGATGCACTCGATCGTGCCGTCGCGCAAGCCCTCGATCAGCGCCTGGCGGTCGCGCTCTTCGCGCAGCGGCGGGTTCATCTTCGCCCGGTGGGGGTCGAGGCCGCGGACGGCCTCGTCGGTGAGGCAGAGGTGGTGCGGGCTGGCCTCGGCACTGATCCGGACGCCGGCGGCCTTGGCGGCGCGGACGACCTCGACCGACTCGGCGGCGGAGAGGTGCTGGACATGGATGCGGGCGCTCTCGTAGCCGGCGAGGGCCGCGTCGCGGGCGACCATCGTCGACTCCGAGACCGAGGGGATGCCGGCGAGGCCGAGCGCCGCCGAGACCGGGCCCTCGTGCATGGCGCCGTCGCGGGAGAGCGCCGGGTCCTCCTCGTGCAGGGCTATGTTGCCGCCGCAGAGGTGCTGGTACTGGAGGGCGCGACGCATCAGGCCGGCGTCGGCGATCGGCAGGCCGTCGTCGGAGAAGCCGAGGGCGCCGGCTTCGCGCAGTTCGACCATCTCGGTCAGCTCCTGGCCCTCCATGTCTTTGCTGACCGTGGCGAGGAAGCCGACCGGGACCGAGGCGCCGGCGCGCGCCATCTCGCGCAGGGCGGAGACGTCGGCGGCGGTCGAGACCGGCGGCGAGGTGTTGGCCATCGCGATGATCCCGCAGTAACCGCCGGCAGCGGCGGCGCGGGTTCCCGTCTCGACGTCCTCCTTGTGCTCCTGGCCGGGGGTGCGGAGGTGGACGTGGGGGTCGAAGAAGGCGGGGAAGGCGTGCAGGCCCTCGGCCTCGACCACCTCGGCGCCGTCGGCGTCGGCCTCGCCGGGCGAGGCGAGAGCGGCGATCTCACCGTCGCGGACGACGACGTCGTGGACCGAGTCGATGCCGGCAACCGGGTCGAGCACCGTCGCCCGCCGCAAGATCAGATGCGCGTCCTCCCCCGGACGCACGTCGAGGAGGTCGGTGAGGCTCATGCGGGGGTTCCGATCGGGGTCGGTTTGCTGCCCTCGCCCTCGCCGCTGGGCGCCCCCTCGGCGCCGGCCAGCAGCTCGTAGAGGATCGCCATCCGCACCACCAGGCCGGCGGCGACCTGCTCGGTGATCAGCGACTGCGGCGAATCGATCGCCTCGCCGGAGAGCTCGACGCCGCGGTTGACCGGGCCGGGGTGCATCAGCAGCTGGCGCGGCTCGAGGCGGCGGCTGTCGATCTGGAAGCTGGCCGCGTACTCGCGCAGCGAGGGGACGAAGCTCTCGCTCATCCGCTCCTTCTGCATCCGCAGCGCGTAGACGACCTCGGCCTCCTCGATCCCGTCGAGGCTGTAGGAAACGTCGCAGCCGAGCTCCTCTATTCCGCGCGGGATCAGGGTCGGCGGGCCACTGACGGTGACCTCGGCGCCCATCCGGGTGAAGGCGATCAGGTTGGAGCGGGCGACACGGCTGTGGAGGACGTCGCCGACGATCCATATCCGGATCCCCTCCAGCGAGCCGAGCTTGCGGCGCAGGGTGTAGACGTCGAGCAGCGCCTGACTCGGGTGCTCGTGCTTGCCGTCGCCGGCGTTGACGACGGAGGCGGCGGTCCAGCCGGCGACCATCTGGGCGGCGCCGGCGTAGGGGTGGCGGATCACGATCGCGGCAGGGTCGTAGGCCGAGAGGGTGGCGACGGTGTCCTTCAGCGACTCCCCCTTCTCGACCGAGGAGCCGGCGGCCTTGACCGAGACGACGTCGGCGGAGAGGCGCTTGGCGGCGAGGTCGAAGGAGCTGGAGGTGCGGGTGCTCGACTCGTAGAAGAGCGAGACGACGGTCCGGCCGCGCAGGGTCGGCACCTTCTTGATGTCGCGGCGGCCGACCTCGGCGAAGCTTTCGGCGCGGTCGAGGATCGCCTCGATCTCCTCGCGCGAGAGCTGCTCGATCGAGAGCAGGTGCTTCATGGCGTCACCTCCACGGGGCTGGGCTCGGAGATCGTCACCTCGTCTGTGCCGTCGACCTCGCCGAGGCGGACGTTGACCCGCTCCTCGCGCGCCGTCGGCAGGTTTTTGCCGACGTAGTCGGGGCGGAAGGGCAGCTCGCGGTGGCCGCGGTCGCAGAGGACGGCGAGCTGGACGCGCTGCGGCCGGCCGTAGTCGAAGAGGGCCTCGATCGCGGCGCGGACGGTGCGGCCGGTGTAGAGGACGTCGTCGACGAGGACGACGGTGCGGCCGGCGAGGTCGAAGTCGATGTGGGAGCTGTGGACGACGGGCTGCGCGGCCGGGGCTTTGGCGCCGACGTCGTCGCGGTAGAAGGAGATGTCGAGGTCGCCGATCGGCAACTCGCTCCCGGTCAGCTCGCCGAGGAAGACGTGGAGGCGGCGGGCCAGGACGGCGCCGCGAGTGTGGATGCCGACCACCGCCAAGCGCTCCGAATCCGGGTTCTTCTCGGCGATCTCGTGGGCAATCCGCCGCAGCGTTCGCGTCAGATCGTCGTGCTCCAGCACGACCTTCTCGTTCACTTCGGTTGCTTCCTTCCTGGCCTCACGGGACCTGGTTAAAGGACGCGCCCAATGTAGCAGCGGCGGGCGGCGGCGTGTTAGTCCTCGAGTTCCTGCTCTTTCCGCGTTTCGCGGGCTCCGTTGGCGACCAGGTGCGGCTCGCCACGCTCGGGGAAGGGCAGCTCGACGACGTCGAAGTCTTTGGGGGCGATCGTCGGCTCGAAGACCTCCCTCGCCTCATCGATCACTTTGCCGACGTGATAGCGGGAGGAGATGTGGACGAGGGCGAGCAGCTTCACGTGCGCTTCAGCGGCGACGGCGGCCGCCTGGCCGACGGTCGAGTGGCCGGTTTCAGCCGCGCGCTGAGCCTCCTCCTCGGCGAAGGAGGCGTCGTGGATCAGCAGGTCGGCATCGGCCGCGGCGGAGACGGTGGCCGGGCTGGGCGCGGTGTCGCCGGTGATGACGATGGTGCGGCCGGAACGACTCGGCCCCATCACCTGGTCCGGGGCGACAGGACCGGCCTCGCCCTCGACGGTCTCGCCCCGCTGCAGCGCGGCGTAAGCGGGTCCTTCCGGCACCCCGGCGGCGGCAGCCGCGGCGGGATCAAAGCGCCCGGGCCGCTCCGCCTCGATCAACGCGTAGCCGTTGGCGCGGCCGCTGTGGGCGGCTTCGAACGGTTCGACCACGTACCCGTCGTGCTCAACAGCATCCCCCGGCCCGAGCTCGATCAGGTCGAGCGTGTACTTGAGCCGGCCGAGAAACGGAGAGAACACCTGGAACAGCTCCGAGAGCCCCGGCGGTCCGTAGATCTTCAACGGCACCCGCCGGTCAGTCAGGTCATAGGTCTTCAGCAGCCCCGGCAGCCCCAGCACGTGGTCGGCATGAAAGTGCGTCAAGTAGATCTCGTCCGCCTGCACCAACCCCAGCGATCGCTGCATCTGCCGCTGCGTCCCTTCCCCGCAGTCGAACAGCAGCCGCTCCCCCCCACGCGCCACCAGCACGCTGGCCGTCGAACGCCGCGCCGAAGGCACCGAGCCCCCGGTGCCAAGAAAAGTCACCGCCAAATCCATCGGCGGCGAGCCTACGCGAAGTTCAATTCGGGTTCCGCCGCGAGTGCACCCGCCTCGAACTCATTTCGGAGCGACTCCGGGCTCCATCGATCGATCTCGTAATCAGCGGCGTAGCGGATCAAACGACGCTGGTTGTTTCGCGTCGGCTCAAGGCGCAGACGACCCTCAAACGCAGCCACCGCGTCAATGGGAACCAAATAGACCGCAGAAGTCGGAGGGAAGTAAACGCCAAAGATGCCGGCTAATCCCACATAGGATTTGGGACCGCTGCCGTGGTCGGTGGACCGGCTATTGAAGACCACGCAGCCCTGAAGTGGCCAGGCGCGCTTGCACTGAACTCGAAGGAACTCTCGATCACCTAGATCGACGACGAGGTCATAAGGCTGCCCCTCTCCAAACGGAATCGCTACCTCATATCCCCGCTGCACGAGAGCGCTTAGAACCATCGCCTCAGCCTCGTTTCCCCTCTTTGCACTCGACATAGACAGAAATCTATTGTCTGTTTCAGACAGAAAACAGCCAACAGCAGAAAGTCGTCGCGAAGGTCTAAGCTCCGGAGCACGCGCCCGTAGCTCAGCTGGATAGAGCGACAGCCTCCGGAGCTGTAGGCCACAGGTTCGAATCCTGTCGGGCGCGTCTCTTGCCGTGTCGCTCTTGTCCCCTCTAGGGCTACAAAAGCGACACGCCCTAATTCTCAGCGGCTTTGAACCTCGCACGCCACTCGCCGGCGTCGAACTCGGCGGGGTCGGTTTCGGCGAGGAAGCGTTCGAGGACGGCGATGAAGCGGCCGGGGCGCTCTTGCTGGGGGATGTGGCCGGTGTCCTCGAAGATCTCGAGGTGGCTGCCGGGAAGCTGGGCGTGGGCCTCGCGGGCGTGGTCGACGGGGATGATCGGGTCGTTCTCGCCCCAGACGATCAGGAGGGGCAGGGCCTCGGCGAGGTAGAGCTTGTCGAGGGCGGCGACGCGCTGGCCCTGCATGCCGACCACCGAGCGCAGGGTGGCGACGAAGGCCTTGCGGCGGTCGGGGTCGGTCAGGGTCGCGTAGCCGCGGGTGACTTCGGCGAGGTCGGCATTGGGGCGCAAGCCGACCAGGCCGAGGCCCCGGCCGACCACCGAGCCGACCCTGCTGCCGACGCCGGCCGTGGCGGAGATGAAGAGCTCGGCGCCGGGCAGGGCCGCGGCGCGCAGGATCGGGCTGACGTCCGGCCCGAGGCCGCCGCTGGAGACCAGGGCCAGGCGCTCCACCATCTCCGGGAACTGGTAGGTGAACTGCATCGCCACGCCGCCGCCGAGCGAGTGGCCGACCAGGGTCGCGCGCTCGTGGCCGAGGGTTAGCATCAGGTCGCGGAGGGCGCTGGCGAGGGCGCCGAGCGAGTAGTCGCCGCCTCCGGGAGCCGAGGATCCGTGGCCCGGGAAATCCGGGGCGATCACCGTGTGGTGGATCGCCAGCGGCTCGATCACCGATTCCCAGTTGGCGCAGGTGCCCGCCATCCCGTGGATCAGCAGCAGCACCGGCCCGGAACCGGCTTCGATGAAGTTCATCGGCCGCCCGTGGACCTCGATTGCCCTGGGCTTTGCGTCGGCCTGTCGCAGCCGCGTCACTTTGCCTGCCACGAAAGGAACGTACCCACAAGCGCGGTCGAGGTATCGCAGGGCGGCGATTCCGTGACCGATTTCAATACTGTCGCGCTGTGAACGCCACCCCCCAGGGCACCACGTCCCAGGACTCGCGACCCCCTCGTGGCGCCCTGATCGCGATCGCGATCGGCCTCGTCGCCTGCGTAATCGCCGCCCTCGCCAGCACCGGCAAGGGCGAGGGCGAAGCGGCCACCCTCGAATGGGTGCAGTCCGCCAAGGGCCCGGACTCCGGCGCCGTCCCCGTTCCCGGTGGCCAGGGCGAGATGCAGCTGACCGACACCAACATCCGCGCCACCGGCACCAACGTCAGCGGCTACTCGCTCTACATCGTCTCCACGGCGCTGAACATCTCCGCCGGCTCGCCGATCGGCGGCAGCAGCGTCCTCTGCGCGATCAAGGCCCCGAAAGAAACCGAAGTCGCCCAGAGCGGCGGTGATCTCCGCGCCACCTACCCGCGCTCCTCCGAAGACGGGATCTACGGCCAGGAAGTGCCGGAAACGGTGCTGATGGACTTCAGCTCCCACGGCGGCGAACTCGCCTCCCTGGAAGTGCCGGACCGGCCCCGGCGCTTCACCACCGGACGCGGCGTCAAGGTCGAATGGCCCCAGTTCAAGATCGGCGAAGAGCGGATCAAGTACCTGATCGCCGGGAAACCGCAGAAAGACCTCGCCCTTCCCTTCTTCACCGTCTGGCGGACGACCGACGTCCCGTCAGCCAAATTCCGCTGCACGCTCGAGACCAAAGCCGGCGGGGAAGCGACGGTGAAGACCCAGGCCGCGCTGCCCGATCGCTCGCCGCCGATCGACGAAGAAGCCGAAGAACTCAAAGCCGAAGAACGCGAAGAAGCGGAAGAGGAAGCCGAAGAAGGCGAAGAGGGCTAGACGTCGAGGGTCTCCTGCGGCGCCACCAGCAGCTCCGGGCCCTCGGCCGTCCCTTTGCCGACCTTGTTGAGGGCGGGATTGGCCGGGGCGCTCGACATCCGCCGCGCGTCGAGCGGGCCGCACATCGCTACCGCGTCCTCGGCGCTGAGCTTCGGGTCGAGCCAGGCCGCCTCGGCCTCGGGGCTGGGCAGGATCGCCGGCATCCGGTTGTGGACCGGGGCGACGACCTCGTTCGGCGTCGTCGTCACCAGCGTGCAGGTGTAGAGGTAGCCGTCGTCGTAGCCGCGCTCCTCGGGGTCGGACCACTCCTTGCGGGTGCAAAGGCCGGCGAAGGCGAACGGCTCGCCGCCGTCAACCTGGAAATGCCAGGGCTGGCGCGGCTGCTTCGGATCCTCGGCCTTCATCCACTCGTAGAAGCCGTCGGCGACGATCAGGCAGCGGTGCCGGTACTTGTCGAGCAGCGGCCCGTAGGCGCGGCTCTTCATCAAGTTCTCTTTTTTCGCGTTGATCATCCGGTAGCCGACCTTGAGGTCCTTGGCCCAGACCGGGACCAGGCCCCAGCGCATCAGCCGCGCCTCGCGCGCCCCCTGCTCGGCCTCCTCGGGCTCGGGCGAGGCGCGGACAACCAGCACCTCCTGGGTCGGCGCGACGTTGAAGCGACCGAACCCGGCCGGCGCCCTCGCCTCCTCCCCGTCCTTGGCCGACTCTTTCGCCGGCGTCCCGGCCCCGCTCCGTTCCAAGGCTTTTTCCAGCTCGACCTCGAAGCGGTCGGCAATCTTCTTCGTGTCCTTGGTCGTATTGGTGAAACGCCCGCACATGGGGCTTCAGACTAGCCGGCCGCGCCGGTCGTCTCCGGGCGCAGCTCGGCGTGGTCGCGGTACCAGTCGAGGGTGCGGATCAGGCCGTCGCGGAGCTCGACTTCGGGGCGCCAGCCGGTGGTCTCGCGCAGCTTGGTCGAGTCGACGAACTGGCGGTCGATCTCACCGTCGGGGTTGCCGGTGCCGAGGTATTCCGGGCTGAGATCGGCGCCCGAGACCTCGACGATCGTCTCCAGCACCTCGGCGACCGAGAACGGGCGCTCGCCGCCGGCGTTGAACGCCTCTCCCGCCCCCGGACCGCCGGCTCCGACCGCGCTCTCGACCGCCAGGTAGGCGGCGACAGCGTCGCTGACGTAGAGGAAGTCCCGTTCCGGGCTGCCGTCGGAGCGGATCTGCGGGCGGCGACCGTCGAGGACCGCCGCGATCGCCTCGGGGATCAGGCGCGAGAAGTTGGGGTCGCCGCTGCCGTAGATGTTGGCGAAGCGGGTGACGGCCACCGGCAGCCCGTAGGCGGGCCGGTAGCTGAGGGCGATCGCGTCGGCGGCCGCCTTGCTGGCCTCGTACGGAGAGGCGGGATTGAGGCGCATGTCCTCGCGGTAGGGCAGCTCCTCGCTCGGCCCGTAGGCCTTGTCGGAGGAGGCGACGATCACCGCCGGGACGTCGGCGCGGCGGCAGGCCTCGAGCAGGCTCCAGGTCCCGCGCACGTTGACTTCGAAGGTCTGGGTCGGGTCCGCCATCGCTGGCCCGACCAGGGTCTGGGCGGCGAGGTGGAAGACGACGTCGAACTCGCCAGCGCCAATCGCCGCGTCGACCGCGGCGGCGTCCCGCAGGTCCGTCTCCAGCAGTTGCACCTCGGAGGCGATCCCCTGCAGGACGAGGCCCGAGTTGGGGGGTGGCGCCAGGTCGAGGACGGTGACGGCGTCGCCGCGTTCGAGCAGCGCCCGCGCCAGGTTGGAGGCGACGAAGCCGTGGCCCCCCGTAACTAGCGAGCGCTTCACGCCTCTACCGCCGCCGCGTCCCAGATCCGCCAGGGGGCGCGGCCCGCGGTCCAGAGGTCGTTCAGCACCACCGCGTCCTTGTAGGTGTCCATGCAGTCCCAGAAGCTCTCGTGGCGGAAGGCGCGCAATTGATCGTCGGTGGCCAGGCGCGCGAGCGGCTCGCGCTCGAGCACGCTCTCGGCGTCGAGGTAGTCGAGCACCCCCGGCTCGAAGCAGAAGAAGCCGCCGTTGATCCAGTGCTCGCTGCGCGGCTTCTCGACGAAGCCGGTCACCGCGTCCCCGTCGAGCTCGGCGATGCCCCACTGCAGGTCGGGTCGGACGACGGTGACAGTGGCGAGAGCGCCGTGCCGGTCGTGGAATTCGAGCAGGGCATTGAGGTCGACGTCGGCAACGCCATCGGCGTAGGTGGCGCAGAAGCGCTGACCCCGCACCCCGTCGGCCAGGGCCGCGATTCGCCCTCCGGTCGGGGTGTCGAGGCCGGTGTCGACGCAGTCGACCAGGACCCCCTCGGGCCACCGTTCCGAGGCGGCGAACTCGGCCACCGCCTCGCCCATGTATCCCGTCGCCAGGAGGAAGCGATTGAAGCCCTGCGCGGCGTAGATCTGGATCACGTGCCAGAGGATCGGCCGGCCGCCGATCTCGACCAGCGCCTTCGGCACCGACTCGGTCCGCTCGCGCAGCCGCGTCCCGCGGCCGCCGCAAAGAATGACGACGGGTGGCTTCATCGACTCCGACATTGTGGGGGCAATAGCCCCCCGAAGTTCGGAGGCAGCGTCAGCCGCCCGCAACGGCCGGCAAGATCGTTACCTCGTCGCCGTCGTTTATGGACGTCTCCAGGCCCTGCTGGAAACGGATGTCCTCGCCGGAGACGTAGACGTTGACGAAGCGGCGCAGGTCGCCGTCCTGGGTGATCCGGTCGCGGAGGCCGCCGTGGGCATCGAAGACAGCATCGAGCACCTCGCCGACGGTGCTCCCCTCCACCTCCAGCTCCGCATTGCCGCCGGTGGCGGCGCGCAGCTGGGTCGGGATCTTCACGGTGACTGACATCTAGACGGCTACCTCCTGCGGGAACTCGGCCTCGAAGCTCTCGAGGGCGGGGTCGATCTCGTGCATCTGGAACGTATCGCGGGTGGCGTCGAGCGTCTTCAGCCCCTCGCCGGTGATGTAGACGACGACGCGCTCGCCGTCGGCGATCTCGCCCCGTTCGGCCAGCTTGCGCAAGACCCCAACGGTGACGCCGCCGGCAGTCTCGGTGAAGATCCCGGTCGTCTCGGCCAGCAGCTTGATCCCCTCGCGGATCTCCTGGTCGGTGACCGAGTCGACGCCGCCGCCGGTGCGGCGGGCGTGCTCGACCGCGTAGGGACCGTCGGCCGGATCGCCGATCGCGAGGCTCTTGGCGATCGTCTCCGGCCGTTGCGGTTTGCAGACTTCCCAGCCTTCGGCGAAGGCCGTCGCGACTGGGCTGCAGCCCTCGGCCTGGGCGCCGTTGAAGGTCGGCTGCTCGCCGGAGACGAGCCCGAGGTCGAGCCACTCCTGGAAGCCTCGGCCGAGCTTGGTGAAGAGCGAGCCGGAGGCGATCGGGGAGACGACCCGGTCCGGCAGCTCCCAGCCGAGCTGCTCGACCGTCTCGTAGGCGAGCGTCTTCGAGCCCTCGGCGTAATAGGGCCGCAGGTTGACGTTGACGAAGGCCCACGGGTGGGTCTCGGCGAGCTGGGTGCAGAGGCGGTTGACGTCGTCGTAGTTGCCGCGGACGCCTACCAGGTTGGTCCCGTAGACGCCGGTCGCGAGCAGCTTCTGCTCCTCGAGGTTGGCGGGGACGAAGACGTAGGAGTCGAGTCCGGCCGCGGCGGCGTGGGCGGCGACGGCGTTGGCGAGGTTGCCGGTCGAGGCGCAGGCGACGGTGTCGAAGCCGAGCTCCTTCGCTTTCGCGACGGCGACGGCGACGACGCGGTCCTTGAAGGAGTGGGTCGGGTTGGCGGCGTCGTTCTTGATCCAGATCTCCGCCTCGACCCCGAGCCGCTCGGCCAGGCGGTCGGCCTTCAGCAGCGGCGTCAGCCCCGGCTCCAGCGGGTCGCTCGCCTTGCCCTTGAAGGGCAGGAAGTCGCGGTAGCGCCAGATCCCCTGCGACCCGGCCTGGATCCGCCGCTTCACCCCGGCCGCATCGAGCCCACTGAAGTCGTAGGCGACCTCCAGCGGTCCAAAGCAGTTCTCGCAGACGTAGCGGGCGTCCAACTCGTAGGTGGTCCCGCACTCCTTGCACTTCAAGCTCTCGACTGACATCCGATCCTCATTTCCACTTATGAAAAAACCTCGCCATCTGTGGGGCGAGGTCCGGGTCGGACATCCCCCACATCTTCCAGGCCTTTCAACTGCGACCTGCTGGAGTTGGCACCTGTCTCGAACCTTGCGGTCCGAGGTGGTTGCCGGGGCTTCACTGGGCCAGTCCCTCCACCCCTCTAGATGTGGCGCTTATGTGCAGGTGAAGATACAGGAAAGGGGTGACGCGCTGCAACCATTGCACGCTGCATTCCACGCATTTCCCCACGCCCCTCTAACCTAGGCGGCACGATGACCCTGCCGCACGAGATCACGAGGGGGTTGGGCGATGCCGAACCTTCCGAAACCGAGGCTGCCCCGGCCTCGCAGCCGGCGCGGCGAGCTCGTCTCTCAGCCCGCTGCGCCTGAGCCCCAGCAGCCGAACGTCGAGCAGATCGACTCCAACGGCCTGCGCTGGGTCAACATCGAGTGGCCGGGGTCGCTGGAGCGGAGCTGGCTGGAGGAGCACTTCGAGTTCCACGCGCTGGACCTCGAGGACGTGCTCTCGCGCAACCAGCGGCCGAAGATCGACGTCTACGACGACTACCTCTTCATCGTCCTCCACCTTCCGATCTTCGACCCCCAGGCGGGGCGGCTCGGCACCGGCGAGCTCGACCTCTTCGTCGGCCCCGACTACGTGGTGACGATCCCGAACCTGCCGCTGCAGCCGGTCGAGTACCTGTTCGAGCGCTGCCGGGCCAAAGAGGAGCTGCGCGAACAGCTCTTCTCGCGCGGCTCCGGCTACCTGCTCTACCGCCTGGTCGACGACAGCTTCGACTACTGCTTCCCGATGCTGCGCAAGATCGGCAACAAGCTCGACGCGCTCGAGGACGACATCTTCGAAGAGCGGGCCGAGGAGGTCGTCCGCGACATCTCCAACGTCAAGCAGGAGATCATCAACTTCCGCAAAGTGATCCGGCCGCAGCGGCCGGTCCTGCGCGAACTCGAGCGGGTCAAGCAGCGCTACCTCGCCTCCGACCTCGACCTCGAGATCTACTTCGACGACATCGTCGACGCCCACGAGCGGATCTGGGACATGCTTGAGAACTACAAGGAGGTCGCCGAGGCGCTGGAGGAGACCAACGAGTCGGTGATCTCCCACCGCCTCAACGACATCCTCCGGGTGCTGACCGCGATCAGCGTGATCATCCTGCCGCTGACCCTGATCGCCAGCGTGATGGGGATGAACACCTGGGTCCCGGACGAGGGCGATGCGACCGGATTCTTCGTCGTCCTCGGGGTGATGGCGATCATCCTCGTCGGCATGGTCTTCTACTTCCGTCGCCGCCGCTGGCTCTGAGCCCGAGCGTCGCTCAATAGGATGGGTCGCCCGTGGCAAATTTCCGCATCTGGGCGCCCTGGCGCCTCGCTTACGTGAAGGACGCGTCCAAGGACATCGAGGAGGAGTGCATCTTCTGCGCCAAGCCGGCGGCGGACGACGACGAGGCGAACCTGATCGTCCACCGCGGCGAGCGCTGCTTCCTCATCCTCAACCTCTTCCCGTATACGAACGGGCACCTGATGGTGGCGCCGTACGACCACGTCGGTCGCCTGCAGGAGATCCCGGCGGAGACGCTGGCGGAGATGATGGCGCTGGCGCAGCGGGCGATGGACCGGCTCGAGCAGGTCTACGAGCCGCACGGCTACAACGTCGGCTTCAACCAGGGCCGGGTCGCCGGCGCCGGGGTCGAGCACCACATCCACATGCACGTCGTCCCGCGCTGGGCGGGCGACAACAACTTCATGCCGGTGATCGCCGACACGAAAGTGATGCCGCAGTCGATCGAGCAGAGCTACGAGGCTTTGAAGGGAGCGTTTTGAGCGACCAGTTTCCCCTGGCCCCGCCGGGGATCTTCAAGGCGTATGACATCCGCGGCCTGCACGGTTCGGAGATGGACGAGACCACCGCCGCGGCGATCGGCCACGCCTTTGCCCGGGTGCTGGGGCGGCTGCGGGGTAAGGAGCCGAGCGAGCTGCGGGTTGGGCTCGGGCGCGACATGCGGCTGACCGCGCCGGCGATGGCGGGGGCGGTGCGCGACGGGCTGGTCGCCGAGGGCGCGACCGTGGTCGACGCCGGCCAGGTCGCCACCGAGATGCTCTACCACCTGGTCGGCTCGCGCCAGCTTGACGGCGGCGCGATGGTCACCGCCTCCCACAACCCCAAGGCCTACACCGGGGTCAAGCTCGTCCGCGAGGGGGCGCTGCCGCTCTCCGGGGACGCCGGGATCGGCGACGTCAAGGCGGAGATCGAAGCGGGGCTCGGCGAGGCGCCGGGCGGGGGTTCGACCGAAGAGGTCGACGTCTGGGACGAGTACCACTCCCATGCGCTCTCGTTCATCGATCCCTCGAACGTGAAGCCGATGAAGGTCGTCGTCGACGGCGGCAACGGGATGGCGGGGCCGATGGTCGGGCCGATCCTGGAGAAGCTGCCGCTGGAGCTGGAGGAGATGTACTTCGTCCCCAACGGCGAGTTCCCCGACCACGAGCCGAACCCGCTGCTGGAGGAGAACCGGCGGATGATCATCGCGCGCGTCCAGGAATCCGGCGCCGACCTCGGGATCGCCTGGGACGGCGACGCCGATCGCTGCTTCTTCATCGACGGCAACGGCAGCTTCTGCGACGGCGACTTCATCTGCGCCCTGCTCGCCCGCTCGGTCCTGCAGAAGAACCCCGGCGCGACGATCCTCTACGACCCGCGCTCGAGCCGGGCGGTACCGGACCTGATCGCGGCCGAGGGCGGCCGCTCCGACCTCTCCCGCGTCGGCCACGCCTTCTTCAAGGCGCGGATGCGCGAGGAGGGGGCGGCCTTCGGCGGCGAGGTCTCCGGCCACTACTACTTCCGCGACTTCTGGAACGCCGACTCGGGGACGATCCCGGCGCTGCTGGTGCTGGAGCTGCTCTCGCTCGACGGCCGCTCGATGGCCGAGCTGATGGAGGAGTTCCGCTCCCGCTACTTCATCTCCGGCGAGATCAACTCCGAGGTCGACGACCAGGAGGCGAAGATGCGGGAGATCGAGGAGCGCTACGGCGACGGCGCCGAGGTGACCCACCTCGACGGGGTCTCGATCGACTACGAGGACTGGCACTTCAACGTCCGCCCCTCCAACACCGAGCCGCTGCTGCGGCTGAACCTCGAGTCGCTGGTCTCACGCGAGGACATGGAACGCCGCCGCGACGAGGTCTTAGGCCTGATCCGGGCGTGACCTGGTCGCCGGAGCAGGCGCTCGAGCAGGCGGCGCTGGCCGGCATCCACCGCTTCGCGATCCCGACCCCGTTCGCGGTCGGGCGGGTCAACTGCTACCTGATCGAGGACGAGCCGCTGACGCTCGTCGACACCGGGCCGAATTCGGGCAAAGCGCTCGACGAGCTGACGGCGCGGCTGGCCGAGCGCGGCCACTCGCTCGCCGACCTGGAGCTGATCGTCGTCACCCACCAGCACATCGACCACCTCGGCCTGGTCGAGATCCTGGTCGAGCACTCGGGCGCCGAGGTGGCGGCATTGGGTGCGGCGGCGCGGCGGCTCGGGTCCTTCGAGGAGGACGCCGAGCTGGAGGACCAGTTCGCGGTCGAGGTGATGCTGCGCAACGGCATCCCGGAGGACGTGACGGTGGCGCTGCGCAGCGTCTCCCGCAGCTTCCGCGGCTGGGGCTCGCACGTGACCGTGACCCGGCCGCTGGACGACGGCGGCACCCTGGAGCTCGGCGACCGGCGCCTGCAGGTCCTGCACCGGCCGGGGCACAGCCCCTCCGACACGGTCTTCTGGGACGAGGAGCGGAAGATCCTCCTCGCCGCCGACCACCTGCTGCCGAAGATCTCCTCCAACCCGCTGCTGGCGCGACCGCTCGACGGCTCGGCGGAGCGCCCCCAAGCCCTCGTCACCTACATCGAGTCGCTGAAGAAGACGCGGGAGATGCCGGCCGAGCTCGTCCTCCCCGGCCACGGCGAGCCGATTACCGACCACGCCGAGTTGATCGACTCCCGCTTTGCCGGCTACGAGCGGCGCAAGGAAAAGCTCTACCGCCTGATCGCCGAGCGGCCGCGCAACGCCTACGAGCTGGCGCAGGCGCTGTGGGGAAACGTCGCCGTCACCCAGGCCTTCCTCACCCTCTCCGAGGTGATCGGCCACGCCGACCTCCTCGTCAACGGGGGCCGGGTGCGGGAAGCCGAGGACGGCGCGGTGATCCGTTACGAGGCGACTGACTAGAGCTGCTGGCCGAGAGCGCGTCCGAGCGCGACGGCGCCCAGACCCAGGGCGATGCTGAGCGCGATGTTGGTCGCCGCGATTCGCCCTTTGCCCGCCTCCCAAATCCGCTTCGTCTCCACCATCCAGGTGGAGAAGGTGGTGTAGGCGCCGAGCAGGCCGGCCCCGAACAGGAGCCGCGCGTCGCCCTCGACCGAGGCTCCCGCCAGGAGGCCGAGCAGGAAGGAGCCGCTGACGTTGACGGCCATGGTGCCGAGCGGCAGGTGCGGGTGCAGGCGGTCGGCGATCAGCAACGTCAGCCCGAACCGAGCCAGCGCCCCGCAGCCGCCGAGGAAGGCGACGCCGACCCAGACCAGCCAGCTCACGCCGCCCCCTCCCTGCGACCGAGCGCGGTCGCCGCCTGCACTCCCGCCAGGCCGGCGGCGAGACTGACCCCGAGATAGAGGATCGCTAGCCCCACCCGACCGGCGTCGATCATCTCCACCAACTCCAGCTGGACGGTCGAGAAGGTGGTCAGCGCCCCGCAAAACCCGGTCGTCAGCAGCGGCCGCCGGTAGCTCGTGTGCGAGAGGGTGGTAAACCAGTAGCCGAGCAGCGCGGCGCCGACGACGTTGACTACGAAGGTCGCCCACGGCCACTCCCCCGCATCCGGTGGAAACGCTTCCGCAAGCCCCGCCCGCATCAGCGCCCCGATGGCACCACCGAGGAAGATCGCGCCCAGCTCCCGTCGGTCGATCATCGGCGGCAGGGTAGTCGCAGCGGCCCCGCATTAGGCTGCACCCGTCCGTGTCCGCGCAGCTCAGGTCCCTCCGTCGCCGCAAGCCGCACAAGAAGCGGATGCTGCTGATCGTCAACCCGTATGCGACCACGGTCTCGGATCGGCTGAAAAACCTCGTGGTCTATGCGCTGCAGGGGCGGTTCGATGTCGAAGCGGTCTCGACGCAGGCGCAGAACCATGCGACCGAGATCGGGCGCGAGGCGCGGGACGGGGGCTACGACGTGGTCGTCGCCTTCGGCGGCGACGGGACGCTCAACGAGGTCGCGAACGGGTTGGCCGGGTCCGACCTGCCGGTGGCGGTCCTGCCGGGCGGGTCGACCAACGTCGTCTGCCGGACGCTGGGGATGCCGAACGACGTCGTCGACGCTACCGAGCACCTGCTGACGCTCGCGGACGAATGGCAGCCGCGGAAGATCGACCTTGGGATGGTCGACGACCGCTACTTCGTCTTCTCCTGCGGGGTCGGCATCGACGCCAGCGTCGTCAAGCGGGTCGACCGCAATCCCACCCTGAAGGGGAACGCTGGCCCCTACTACTACAGCTGGGCCGGCATCTCCAGCTTCTACCGCAAGTACCTCCTCAACCCGGTCCGGGTGCGGACGACGGTCGACGGCGCCGAGCCGGTCGAGGGGATCACCACGATCATCCAGAACTCCGATCCGTTCACCTACTTCACCACCCACCCGATCCGGGTCTGCGAGGGGATCGCGATCGACGACGGCACGCTCTCGATCGCGGTGCTGAGGCGGGCGGCGCAGCGGGACATGCCGACGCTGATCACGCGCCTCTTCAGCGCGACCAAACCGGCGGCCCGCCACAAGCAGGTGGTCCACTTCGACGATGTCACCCACGCCGTGGTCGAGACTGCCTCGGTCACGAAAGACGGCGGCGTCCGCCCCTTCCCGCTCCAGGTCGACGGCGACTACATCGGCGAGCGCGAGCGCATCGAGCTGCGGGTAGCGCCGAGCGCGCTGACCATCGTCGCCTGAGCTTCGACCGGGGGCACCGGCGCCGGAGCGAGCGGGGGCTGCTCTTTGAGCGTCGTCTCCAGGGCGGCGCGGGCGGCCTCGCGTCGCGCCCGCAATCCGTAACGCAGGACCATCGCCAGCCGGTAGGGAGCGACGTGGGCGAAGTGCTTGCGAGCGAACTGCAGGCGGGCGTAGGCGGACTGGGCCTCCATCCGCGGCGTCGCCGAGCGCTCGCTCTCGTAGTGGCGGATCGTTACCTGCGGCAGGTGGACGACGTCCCAGCCGGCGTTTTTCAAGCGCCAGCAGAGGTCGGTCTCCTCGGAGAATAGGAAGAAGCGCTCATCGAAGCCGCCGCAGGCGCGCAGCACCTCGGCGCGGGCGAGCATGAAGGAGCCGGAGGTCCAGTCGCAGCGGGTTTCGTGGTCGTAGCGGCCCGGCGCCAGGATGCGCTCACCGAGGAAGCGCCGCAATAACGGGATCCGCTCAATGGCGAACGCTTCGGCCAACATGTTCAGCGTCGAGGGAAAGCGCCGCATGCTCGGCGCCACCTCTCCCCCGCTCCCGACCTGGCGCACGCCGGCGAGGCCGATGTGCGGCCGGTGGTCGAGAGCGGCGACCAGTTCCGCGAGGTTGCCGCCGAGGAATTCGGTGTCCGGGTTGAGGAAGAGGACGTAGCGCGCGTCCGCCGTCTCCAGGCCGCGGTTGTTGGCGGCCCCGAACCCCCGGTTCGCGCAGCTGATCGTGCGGGCGGCGGGAAAGTGCTCCTCGACGTAGGCGGCAGAGCCGTCGCTGCCGTTGTCGACGACGACCACGTCTAGGTCAATGTCCCCCGCAGCGTCGAACAAGCTGCCAAGGCAAGCGTCGAGCCAGCGCTTGCCGTTGTGCGAAACGATGATCGCGCAGACGTCGTGCATACGGGATCAACGGGCCGCGAATCTCCCACCTTGCGCCTCCGAACCTCGAAAAACAGGCGGGTAGGGGGAGAGTCCGCACCTCTCCGAACTTAACCTCGTTATGGCGGGGTCAAGTTCGGAGGGACGAAGCGCTGCGGCCTGGGGGCTGGCTCGATCTCAGCACGGGGTGGTGGCGCGCGAGCAACTTCTGGCGCTTGGGCGCCCCACCTTGCCTGCCTCGGAGATCACCATGCGCCGGGGCATCCCCCTTACCCAGCCAGTTCAGACCTTTCTCGATCTCGTCAGCGTGATGGGACCGCGGGACCTAGAGCGCGCGATCAACGAGGCGGACAAGCTCGACGTGATCGACGCAGATGCTCTGCGCAAGGCGTTGGACAGTCGCCTGGGCGAGCGTGGCGTGCGGCCCTTGCGCCGGATCCTCGACGAGCACACATTTCGCCTCTCCGACGACGAGTTGGAACGGCTCTTCCGGCCGCTTGCCGCGGTGGCCGGGCTCCCGGTTCCGCTCACCAAACACCGCGTCAACAAGTTCGAGTTCGACTTCTTCTGGCCCGACCTCGGCCTCGTCGTCGAGACGGACGGGTGGCGCTATCACCGCACCCCGTCGGCGCAGAGCCGTGATGCGCTGCGCTTTCAGACCCACGTGGCGAATGGACTCACCCCGCTCCGCTTCTCTCATTACCAGGTGAGTACGAACCTCGCCACGTAGAGACCATCCTCAGACAAACCGCGGCGCACCTGCGCGGCTCCCTGCACCCTCACTAAGCAGGTAAGGGTGCAGGGAGCCGCGCCCGGAGGCCTTCGAAGTTCGCCTCTCCGAGATTTGGGGGGCTATAACCCCCCGAAGTTCGGAAGGGGTAGTCGGGCGCGGATGCGCCGCTAGGATGCCGGCGCGATGACGGGTCCAGACCTCCTTCCTTGCGACCTGGCGCCGGGATTACTCCTCGGCGATAAGGTGGAGATCGGCGAGGGGGCCTTGATCGGGGGGCACGTGATCATCCACTCGGGGGCTCGGATCGGCGCTGGGGCTCGGGTCGGGGACCACGCCCAGGTTCGCGATGGCGCTGTTATTGGGGCGGGCTCGACGGTTGGCAGTTACGTCTCGGTCGACCCCGGCGTCGTGATCGGGGAGCGGGTGAGCATTCAGACCCGCTGTTACATCACCGGCGGCACTCGGATCGAGGACGACGTTTTCGTCGGGCCGGGGGTGACGCTGACCAACGACAACACGATGAACCGGCACGGCGGGGAGTTCGAGTTCGAAGGGCCGCTGCTGCGGCGGGCGTGCCGGGTCGGAGGTGGATCGACGATCTGCCCGGGGATCGAGATCGGCGAGGAGGCGTTTGTCGCCGCCGGCGCCGTGGTCACTGCCGATGTCCCGGCTCGCGCGGTGGTGATGGGCGTCCCCGCCCGCCCCGTCCGCGAAGTGGCGGACGGGGACCTACTGCAGCACTGGCGCTGAGCTCGGCTTCTTGGCCGGCAGTGGGCGTGCCGGGTTGCCGACCACCGTCGCCCCCGCCTCGACGTCGTCGACGACCACCGCGCCGGCCCCCACCGTCGCCCCTGCGCCGATCCGCACTCCGCCGAGGATCGTCGCCCCGGAGCCGATGCTGGCGCCGCGCTCGACCACCGTCGGCAGCAGCTCCCAGTCGGACTCGTCCTGCAGCCCGCCTTCGGCCTTGGTCGCGCGCGGGTGCTTGTCGTTGACGAAGACCACGCCGTGCCCGACGAAGACCTCGTCCTCGATCCGCACCCCGTCGCAGACGAAGGTGTGGCTTTGGATCTTGCAGGCCGGACCGATCGCGGCGCCGCGCTGGATCTCGACGAAGGTGCCGATCCGGGTTCCGGCGCCGATCGTGCACCCGTAGAGGTTGGTGAAAGCGTGCACCACCACCCCCTCGCCAAAGCTGACGTCATCGAGCAGGCGGTGGGGTGCGTCGTTCGCGGGAGCTTTCGCGCTCGTCTCACCCATCGCCCTTCCAACGGCGCCGCGGCGCGCAAGCTTTCGGCCGCCTCGCCCGTTGGTGATCCGTGGCTGTCCTCAGCGAACCAGTCGCCGACCCGCGGACCTCGTCCGCTCAGACCTGCGTGGTCTTCGGTGCCGAGTCGAAACAGCTGCGCCAGCGGATCGAGTCCGCCCTCCGCGAGACCTCCGTGCTCTTCGCCGAAGGGACCGAGGAGCTCGGCCGCCTCGGCGAGAAGGGAGCCGCGATCGTCATCCTCGTCTGCGACCTCGACCTGGCGGCGGAGATGGCAAAGCTGCGTCGCGCCCGCCGCGAGCTGCAGGGGCTGCCGATCGTCGCCGTCTCGCCGCCGGCAACCGGCACCGGCGTCCGCCGCGGCCTCGACGCCGGCGCCGACGCGATCGTCTTCG
>Ga0157284_10000015_pt1 | contig 21974 bp, 21 predicted proteins | sample NitcycUS059202B1_FD_108392 | JGI IMG/M metagenome (GOLD analysis project Ga0157284, IMG submission 108392) | Soil microbial communities from Arlington Agricultural Research Station in Wisconsin, USA - Nitrogen cycling UWRJ-S059-202B-1 | ecosystem: Environmental > Terrestrial > Soil >... | reverse complement strand
GTCGATGACGACGATCCGGCCGTCGTACTCGACCACGGTCATGTTCTTGCCGATCTCGCCGAGGCCGCCCAGGGGCAGCACTCGAAGTTTGCTTGGCACTAGTTGCTCACTCTCTCGTAGATAGGTCTAACTGGCGACGGCGACGCCGGCAGCGTCGAGGCCGGCCTTGATGGCGGCGCGCTGCTCGGCGTCGGCGGACACCAGGGGAAGTCTCAGTCGGTCCTCGCACAGCCCCAGCATCGCCAGGGCCGCCTTTAGCGGGATCGGATTGGTGGTGACGGAGGTCGCCTCATAGACGGGGGTGATCTCGGCGTCGATCGCGCGGGCGCGGTCGAGGTCGCCGCCCTGGGCGGCATCCCACATCTCCCGCATCCGATCGCCGACGATGTGCGAGGCGACGCAGATGCCGCCCCCGCCGCCGAACTCGAGGACGCGGAGGAAGACGTTGTCGTTGCCGGCGAGCACGGTGAGGCCGTCGATCGGCCCCAGCTCGTCGTCGTTTGCCTGCTTGACGGCGACGACGTTGTCGATCTCGCGCCCCAGCTCGCCGAGCAGGTCGGGTGGCATGTTGATCACGACTCGCGCCGGGATGTTGTACATCACCATCGGCAGCTCGGGGACCGCCGCGGCAACCGCCTCGAAGTGGGCGCGCAGCCCGGCTCGGTTGGGCTTGTTGTAGTACGGGGCGACGACCAGCGAGGCATCCGCCCCGGCTTCGGCCGCCATCTTCGTCAGCTCGCAGGAGTGGCGGGTGTCGTTGGTGCCGGTACCGCAGACGAGCAGCACCTCGTCGCCGACCTCGGCCCGAACCGCCTTCAGCAGCTCGATCTCCTCCTCGTCGGTAAGGGTCGGGCACTCCCCCGTGGACCCGGCGATGACCAGCCCGTGCGAGCCATGTTCCAGCAGGTGTGCGGCCAAACGCCGGGCAGCGTCGTGATCGACGGCCCCGCTCGCGTCGAACGGGGTCGCTATTGCCGTGATCAGTCCCTCGATCTCCTTCATTTCCCCAGGGTATCCCGTCGCGCGGCTCTAAAGCAGCTTCTCAAGGCCGACCGTGAAGCGGTCGGGCAGCTCCGCCACCTTGCGACAGGCGAGGACGACGCCCGGCATGAAGGAGCTGCGGTCGATCGAGTCGTGGCGGATCGCCAGGGTCTGCCCCACGCCGCCGAAGATCACTTCCTGGTGGGCGACGAGCCCAGGCAGGCGGACCGAGTGGATCGGCTGGTGGACGTTGCCGCCGGCGGCGTCGATCAGCTCCTGGGTGCGCTTCGCCGTTCCCGAGGGGGCGTCGAGCTTTTTGTCGTGGTGAAGCTCGACGATCTCGCACTCGGGCATGTGCTTGGCGATCGTCTGTGAGACCGCCATCAGCAGCACCGCCCCGATCGCGAAGTTGGGGGCGACGAAGCAGTTGGCCTGCGAGGCCTCGGCCGCCGCGCGGGCGGCGTCGAGGTCGAAGCCGGTGGTGCCGACGACGGTGTGGACGCCTGCTTCCAGGCAGCTCTTGACGTTCGCCAGCGCCGTGTCGGGAACGGTGAAGTCGACGACGACGTCGGCGTCGCCCAGGACCTCGCTCAGCTCCGTCCCCAGCGCCGGGTCGGCCCGTCCCGTCAGCTCCAGCCCGTCGGCCTCTTCGACCGCTTCGCAGACGGTCGCGCCCATTTTCCCGGCGGCGCCGGCAACTGCGACCCGGGTCATGCCGCTACCAGCGCCTCGCTGACCGGTGCCAAGGCCTGCCGGAAGCGGGATTCATCGGCACCGACGCAGGCGGCGGAGAGGCGATCGGCTCCGTAGAGCTCGGTCGCCAACTCGGTCAGGTCGTCGACGCTGATCGCGTCGACCTTGGCCAGCATCTCGTCGAGGCTTTCGATCGGCAGCCCGAACAGGGTTGCGCGGGAGATCCGGGTCATCCGCGCCGCCGTCGACTCCGAAGAGAGGACGAGGCGGCCCTTGACGCTCTCCTTCGCCCGCGTCAGCTCCTCCTCGGAGACCGGCTCGGAACGCAGGCGGGCCATCTCGCTGCCGATGATCTGGCAGGCCTCCTCGACGTTGTCCTCGCGGGTGCCGACGTAGGTGGCGACCAGGCCCTGGTCGGTGAACTGCTCGTTGTAGGAGCCGACTGAGTAGGCGAGGCCGCGCTTCTCCCGCACCTCACGGAAGAGACGCGAGGAGGTCGACCCGCCGAAGATCGCGTCGAGTACCGCCAGCGGGTAGCGCCGCTGGTCGTCGCGCCGCAGCCCCGGCGCCCCGAAACAGATGTGGTACTGCTCGGTCTCCTTCTGCAGGAAGCAGAGCCGCGAGCGGCCCTCGAGCTTGGACTCGGCTGGGGCTCCCCCGCCCTCGCTCGGCGGGTTGACCAGTCGCTCGGCCAACTCGACGATGCGGTCGTGGTCGAGGTGACCGGCGGCGCCGACGACGATTTGCGGCGCCGCGTAATGGGCGCTGCGGTATGCCTCGATGTCTGGGACCGGGATCGAGGCGATCACCTCGGGTTCGCCCAGCACCCGGCGGCCCAGCGGATGCTCGCCGAAGACGGCCTCGGCCAGCACGTCGTGGACGCGGTCCTGCGGCTCGTCGTCGTACATTGCGATCTCCTCCAGCACCACCTGGCGCTCGGAGTCGATGTCAGGGTAGGTCGGCGCCAGCAGCATCTCCGCCAGCAGGTCGAAGACGTCCTCGGTGTGCTCGTCTAGGAAGCGCGCGTGCAAGTGCGTCGTCTCCTTGCCGGTGGCGGCGTTGACGGCCGCCCCGAGCCCGTCGAAGCGCTCGGAGATCTCGATCGCCGAGTAGCGCGCGGTCCCCTTGAACAGCAGGTGCTCGAGGAAGTGCGAGACCCCGGCCTGCGCCGGGGTCTCGTTCCTGGATCCGGTCCGGACCCAGAGCCCGAGCGCGACGGACCGGACCGAGGGAACCTCCTCGGTCACGACCCGTACGCCCGAGCCGAGCTCGGTGAGCAACGCGCCAGTCAACTAGCTGCGACGCTCGCGTTCACGCCCGCGGCCGCCACGGTCACGGCCGCCGCGTCCACCGCGGTCGCCGCCGTTGCGCCGGCCGCCGCCGTCGCCGCCGGAACCGACCGCAGCCAGCTCCTCGGGCGATTTGCCGGCGATCGAGGGGTCGTTGGTGAGGCGCAGGCCGATCCGGCCGCGCTCCTTGTCGACCTCGACCACGGTGACGTCGATCTCCTCGCCGGCTTTGAGGACGTCGTCGACGGAGTCGACCCGCTCGCCCGGCTTCACGTTTGAGATGTGGAGCAGGCCGTCGGTCCCCTTGACCAGCTCGACGAAGGCGCCGAAGGTGGTCGTCTTCACGACTTTGGCGGAGTCGTAGCGGTCGCCGATCTCGGCCTCCTTGGTCATCGAGTTGATCCGGGCGACGCAGCCCTCGACCAGTTCGCCAGTCGGCGCGTAGATCCGCACCGTGCCGTCGTCCTCGACGTCGATCTCGGCCTCGAACTCCTCGCAGAGAGCACGGATCGTTTCGCCGCCTTTGCCGATGACCGCCCCGATCTTCTCCGGATCGATCTTGATCGACTCGATCGCGGGGGCGTGCACGGAGAGCTTCTCCCGCGGCCCGTCGATCGCCTCCGCCATCTTGCCGAGGATGAACTGGCGACCCTTGTTGGCCTGGTCCAGCGCGTCCCGGAGGATGTCGAAGGTGACGCCGGTGATCTTGATGTCCATCTGCAGGGCGGTGATGCCCTCGGCGGTGCCGGCGACCTTGAAGTCCATGTCGCCGAGGTGGTCCTCGACGCCGGCGATGTCGGTGAGGACGATGTAGTCGTCACCCTCCTTGATCAGCCCCATGGCGACGCCGGCGACCGGTGCGGTGACCGGGACGCCCGCGGCCTGCAGCGCCATCGAGGAGGCGCAGACCGAGCCCATCGAGGAGGAGCCGTTGGACTCGAGGGTCTCGGAGACCACCCGGATCACGTACGGGAACGACTCTTCGTCGGGGATCGTCGCCAGCAGGGCGCGCTCGGCGAGGGCGCCGTGGCCGATGTCGCGGCGCTTCGGACCCCGCATGAAACCCGCCTCCCCGACCGAGAAGGGCGGGAAATTGTAGTGGTGCCAGAACCGTTTCGTGGTCTGCAGGCCGAGCGTGTCGATCCGCATGTCCATCCGGGTCGTGCCCAGAGCGACGTTGGAGAGGATCTGGGTCTCGCCGCGGGTGAAGAGCGCCGAGCCGTGCACGCGCGGGGAGATGTCGACCTCGGTCTCGATCGGGCGGATCTCGTCCTGGGCGCGACCGTCGGGGCGCTTCTTTTCGACGGCGATCGCCTTGCGGATCGTTTCCTTCTCGATCGAGTCGATCGCGGCCTTGACTTCGGAGACCCGCTCCTCGTCGACCTCGCCCTCGTCGGCGGCACGGGCGTAATGGCCCACGACCTCGTCCTTGACCTTGTCGATCGCCTCGTAGCGCTCGAGCTTGCCCTCGGTCGCGATCGCGTCGACCAGGGCCTGGCCGTGCGAGCCGCGGATCTCGTCGAGCAGGGTCTCGCTGATCTTCGGCGCCTCGACCTCGAGCTTCTCCTTGCCGGCCTTCTGCTGCAGCTCCTCCATCGCGGCGCAGAGCTTCTTGATCTCGGCGTGGGCGATGTCGAGGGCGTCGAGGATCTCGGCCTCGGTGACGCCGGTGGCGCCGGCCTCGACCATCAGGATCGCCTCGTCGGTGCCGGCGACGATGAGGTCGAGTTCGAGGTCCTCGTGGGTCTCCTCATCGGGGTTGACGACGAAATCCCCGTCGAGCTTGCCGATGCGGACGGCGCCGACGTGGGCGGCGACCGGGACCGGCGAGATCGCCAGCGCAGCGGAGGCGCCATTCATCGAAAGGATATCGTAGGGGTGAACCTGGTCGACCGACATCGGGGTCGCGACCAGCTGCGTCTCGTAATGCCACCCCTTGGGGAAGAGCGGGCGGATCGGACGGTCGATCATGCGCGCGGTCAGCGTCGCCTTCTCGCTCGATTTGCCCTCGCGCCGGAAGAACGAGCCGGGGATTTTGCCCGCGGCGTACATCCGCTCCTCGATGTCGACGGTGAGGGGAAGGAAGTCCACGTCGCGCAGGTTGCCGACGGTGGCGGTGCAGAGGACCATCGTGTCGCCGCTGCGGACGACGACGGCGCCGCTCGCCTGCTTCGCGAGTTTGCCGGTCTCGAAGGAAATCTGGCTGTCGCCGATGTCCGCCGAGACGCGGGTGACGTCAAACATGCTCATTTAGTTGTTACCTCCGGCCGCCCGGTTGACGGCCCTTTGCGTTCAGAACTCTCGTTCTCTGACTGCCTGAAGGGTACAGGCATCGAAAACCGCTGGAGTGCCAGCTACTCCGGCGCGAATGCCAGATTGGAAATCGCGCCTGATCCGGGCCTCGATTTGCTCCGAGCGCCGGTCCGCCTCAAATCTGTCCAGGTCGAGCCCCAGGCCCTCGGCCCGCTGCCAGAGGTGGGGGTCGTCGACTCGCCCGCGGTCGGCGTAGAGCGAGTCGATCATCTCGAAGAAGCGCCCCTGTCGGCCGGCGGCCTCGGCGGCCGCGTGCAGCGCCGGCGAGCGAGGGTGCTTGCTGGCAACCGGGAAGTGGCGGAAGACCAGGCGTCCGGGCCCCTCGCGCAGCCGCTGCCAGGCGCCGGCGCAGTGCGGGCAGCCGAGGTCGGCGTAGACGATCACTCCCCCCTCTCCCTCGCCGCGCACGTGGTCGCCCGCCCCGGCAGGCGGTACCGAGGCGCTGGTGAGGTCAGCCAAGCGCGTCGAAGATGAGGTTGGCGCCGGGGATCTGGGTGTCCTGAGGGGACTCGTAGGACCAGGCGACCTTGCCCTCCTCGTCGACGAGGACGAGGGCGCGCTTGGCGATGCCGATCCTGTCCTGATAGGCGTCGTAAGCCCGCGCTACCTCCCCCTTCGGCTCGAAATCCGAGAGCAGGGTGGTGTCGATCCCGAGCTTTTCCTGGAAGGCCTTGTGGGCGAAGAAGCTGTCGACGCTGATCCCGACCAGCTCGACGCCCTTTTCCTCGATCTCCGGCTTGACCTCCTGGTAGATCGAGAGCTGATCGCCGCAGACCGGGCTGAAATCGCCGGGGTAGAAGACCAGCAGGACCTTGCGCCCCTTGTAGTCGGAGAGCGAGACCTTCTCCCCGTCCTGGTTGCGGAGGGTGAAGTCGGGGGCCTGGTCCCCGACCGCGATCATCGCCGCAGGCCGAGTTCTTTGACCAGGGCGCGGTAGCGCTCGAGGTCGGTCTTCTCGAGGTAGCGCAGCATCCGCCGGCGCTTACCGACGAGCATCAGCAGCCCGCGCCGCGAGTGATGGTCCTTGGCGTGAGCGCGCAGGTGCTCGGTGAGTTCGTTGATCCGCTCGGTCAACAGCGCGATCTGGACCTCGGCAGAGCCGGTGTCCTTCTCGCCGCGACCGTACTTGCCGATCAGCTCGCTCTTTTTCTCTTTGGTCAGGCTCATCTCGTAAAAACGCCGCGCACTCAGTGCGACGGCCGCTGGAAGCTAGCACAGAGACGAGCCCCCGGTGCCGGCTCAGGCGGCGCTGGAGGGGTACAGCCTCATCCTCCGGGTCCCGCCCTGGCCACCTTCGACGAAACCTTCGACTTTCACGTCGAGACTGCCGGTTCGGGCGAGTGTTTCAAGACCTCGCTGGGTGATCTCCAGGGAGATCCCTGCTTCAGTCCCCGGAGCAAGGTCGAAGCTGGATTGCGCCACCGTTAGCCAGCGTCCTTCTCCTGGGCGGGAGCGGAACAGGGAGGTGGCGGTGAGAATGCCTTGACAGCGGCTCTCGGTCGAGCCTCCGTCGCACCAAAGGCCCACAGTCGTCTGCCCGTTTCGCACCGTCGTCGGATTGGGCCTGACGCTTACCTGAGTCGGCGGAAAGTACCTGCCGATCAAGCCGGGTTCTTCGGCGAGCATGTGGAAGGTTTCGCCTCCGCCGATCCAGCTGAAAAGAGTTGCGGTGCCAAACCAGGGCACCCCGTCGGGGCCTACCGCCAGCGCCTTTACCGGGAGGTTGCAGCCAGGCGTGACGCAGCCAGGAAGATGCGGTTCCCCCTGAGGCGAGATCCAGCCTACTTTCCAAGTCATCGCGTACCAAACTCCTCCGCCGGGCCCGGCAGCGAGGGGACCGATCCCCCAATTGCCGGGAACGCGGAAGACGCCGATCCCCCCACCCGGATCGATCCGGCCAATCCGCGGCCTTTTTCGATCGCCGAACCAGACGCTCCCGTCGGAAGCGACAGCAAGGGCGCCCGGCGTCCAGTGTCGCCGCGGCACCGAGATCTGAAAGACCCGGCCGGCGGTGACCCGGGCAATCCTGCGGGCGCCTGCCTCCGACACCCACAGGGTGCCGTCGGGCGAAGCCGCAATCGCCGTCGGGCGGCTGCCCGGTGGCAGGGCGAAGCGCGTGACCTTTCCGGATCTATCGACGCGGACGATCCGGTCGGCCGTCGGCTCGGTGAGCCAGAACGCGCCGTCAGCCGCGCGGACGATCCCCGTCGGGCGGGGAGATCGACCTCCGAGGGCTCGTTCGGCGATTTCACCGCTCGGCGTGGAACGGCCGATCCGACCGGCTTCCGTGTTCGCGAACCAGAGATTGCCTTCCGCTCCGACGGTAATCCCCCCGATCACGCCCTGGACCCCGTCGTCGAGGGGATATTCGACGACCTCGCCCTGCGCGGTCAGGCGCCCCAGCCCACTGACGGCCGAGGAGAAGGGGTTGACCCAGGTAAACCAGAGGCTCCCTTCTGGACCGAACGTGAGCGAACGCGCCCGGCTACCCCGCGCAAGCCTGAACAACTCGGTCTCTTCGTCTCCTTGCGCCTGGCGGGCGCCGAAGCCCAGCGGGGCAGTGACGAGAAGCGCCAGAGCCAGCAGTATCGCTCGCGTACCCAAAGCCCGCATGCCCCGTCAACCCCCTGCCCCGAGCGTAGTTGCGATGGGGCAGTCAGGTGCTAGCGGGATTTGGTGAAGCCGGCGCATACCCCCCTTGCCTCCTCCACGTCGCGGTGCATTTGGGCGATCAGCTCGTCGACCTCGTGGTAGGCGCGCTCGCCGCGGAGGCGCTCGACGAAGGCGACGCGGAGGGTCTTGCCGTAGAGGTCCTCGTTGTGGTCGATCAGGTAGGTCTCGATCAGGACGCCGCGGCCGGACTCGAAGGTCGGGCGGACGCCGACGTTGACGGCGGCGGGGACGCCGTTGGCGAAGGCGGCGTAGACGCCGTGGCCGGGGATCGCGAGGCGGTCGTCGGGGACGATGTTGGCGGTCGGGAAGCCGAGCTCCCGCCCGCGCTGGTCACCCTTGACGACAGTGCCCTCGACCATGAACGGGGCGCCGAGGCAGTGCCGCGCCCCCTCCATGTCGCCGGCGGCAACCAGGGCGCGGATCCGGGTCGAGGAGACGGTCTCGCCGTCGACCTCGACCAGCGGCACCACCCGGGTCTCGAACTCGGGGTGCGCCTCCAGCATCGCCGGGTCGCCTTTGGCTTTGGCGCCGAAGCGAAAGTTCTCGCCGACCGAGACCTGCTCGGCGGCGAGCTTCTCGATCAGGACGTGCTCGACGAAGTCCTCGTCGGAGCGGCTGGCGAACTCCTTGTCGAAGGGGATCACGACCAGCTCGTCGACGCCGAGCCCGTCGATTACGTCGCGCTTGACCCCGAACGGCATGATCAGCTTCGGCGTCGCCGCCGGGTGCAGGACTTCGACCGGGTGCGGGTCGAAGGTGAGGACGGTGTCGGCGCCCTCGATCACCGCCTGGTGGCCGAGGTGAACGCCGTCGAAGGTGCCGATCGCGACGTTGCGCGGCCGCGGCTCGGCGTCGGGAAGCGAGGTGACCTTGATGCTCACCGCAGCGCCTCCGCCACCGCCGGCACCAGCTCCGCCACCCGCTCGGCCGGCACCTCTTCGCCGGCGTTCTCGACCCGGAAGGGGCCGATCGCGGTGCGGCGCAGATCCGAGCAGTAGGCGTCGTCGAGCGTCTCGACCAGGGTCCGCACGTAGGTCCCGGCCGAACACTCGATCTCGAAGTGGGCGAACTCGCCATCGCTGGAGAGAAGCTGGGCGCGGTGGACTTGGACGTCGCGCTCCGGCGACTCCACCACCTCGCCGCGGTGGGCCTTCTTGTAGAGCCGCTCGCCGCCGACGCGGACCGCCGAGGTCATCGGCACCCGCTGCCGTACGGTCCCGGTCGGCAGCTCCAGCGCCTCGGGCACCCGGCCCGTCTCGGTCAGCTCGCCGTCGGAGTCGCCGGTGCTGGAACGCCAACCGAGGCGGGCGGTGGCGAGGTAGGTCTTCGGCAGGCCGACGAGGAAGCGCTGCAGGCGGGTGGCGCGGCCGAGCAGGATCAGCAGCAGGCCGGTGGCGAAGGGATCGAGGGTGCCGGCGTGGCCCGCTTTGGCGCCGCGCTCGCGGCGGACCTTGGCGACGACGTTGTGGGAGGTCACGCCCGCCGGCTTGTCGTAGAGCAGAACGGTCCCGGCCTCTCCCGCCATCGTCAGGAACCGAGTTGGGTGGAGACCTCTGCGGTCAGGAATTCGACCAGCTGCTCGAACTCGAGGTCGGTGGAGAAGCCGGCGGCGCGTTTGTGGCCGCCGCCCCCCTGGGCACGGGCGATCGCCGAGACGTCGACCTCGCCGGCGCTGGAGCGGAGGCTAACCTTGCGGGCCGAGCGGCCGCGGTCGCCGAGGTCGCGGATCACGGCGGCGACCTTGACGCCCTCGATCGAACGCAGGTTGTCGATCAGGCCCTCGGTCATCTCCTCGCCAGCGCCGGTCGCCTCGTAGTCGGCGAGGGTGATGTAGCTGATCGCGAGGCGGCCCTCGCAGTGGCTGATGATCCCGTCGAGGGCGCGGGAGACGAGGCGGAGCTTCTCCAACGGCACGTGCTCGTAGAGGCGGCGGTAGGTGTCGTCGACGTTGACCCCGGCTTCGATCAGGTCGGCGGCGACCCGGTGCGTGTGCGCGTTCGTGTTCTCGTACATGAACTTGCCGGTGTCGGTGATCAGGCCGACGTAGAGCGCCGAGGCGATCTCCGCCGTGATCTCCGCCCCCAGCAGTTTCGCCAGGTCGTAGACGATCTCCGCCGTGCACGAAGCCCCGACCTCGACCAGGTTGACGTCGCCGAAGCGGGTGTTGTCGTGGTGGTGGTCGATGTTGATGATGTCGTTGCCGCCGGCGGTCAGCCACTCGACCGGCATCCGGTCTATGTTGCCGCAGTCGAGGAAGACGACGGTGCGGTCGGCCATGTCGGCCGGCGCCTCGTGGAAGACCTCCTCCAGCGGCAGGAAGCGGTACTCGATCGGCAGCGGGAACTCCTTCGCCGCCATGAACATCACCGAGTCCTTGCCGAGCTGGGTGAGGACTTTGTGCAGCCCCAGCAGCGAGCCGAGGGCGTCGCCGTCGGGCCCCTCGTGGGCGGTGAGCAGGAAGCGGTCGCGGTCGCGCAGCTCGGCGCCGACCCGCTCCAGGTCGGTGGTGGCGATCTCCGGCACCGAGCTCACTCTTCCTCCTCCAGCAGTTCGGAGATGCGGACGCCCTGCTCGATCGTGTCGTCGTAGCGGAAGGTCAGCGTCGGGGTCCGCTTCATCCGCGTCTCGGCCGCGATCCGGGACTGGATCACGCCGTGGGAGGAGCGCAGGCCCGCCAGCGTCGCCTCCCGCTCCTCCTCGGAGCCGAGCACGCTGACGAACACCTTGGCGGTGCGCAGGTCGGGGCTGGTCTCGACGGAAGTCACGGTCACGAAGCCGATACGCGGGTCACTGAGATCGTTTGAAATCGCCGCCCCCACGACCTCGCGAAGCACCTCGTTGATGCGCCGCATGCGGGAGCCGGCCATGCTACTCCAGGGTCTGCTCGACCTGTTTCGTCTGGAAGAACTCGAGCACGTCGTCCTCCTTCACGTCGGCGTACCCGTCGAGGACGATTCCGCACTCCTGGCCCTCTTCGACTTCCTGGACGTTGTCTTTGAAGCGGCGCAGGGAGCCGAGCTCGCCGGTCCAGATCACCGTTCCCTCGCGGATCAGGCGAACGCTGGCGGTGCGGACCGCTTTGCCCTCGGCGACGATGCAGCCGGCGATGCGACCGACTTTGGAGGCTTTGAAGGTCTGTTTGACCAGCGCCTCGCCGATCGTCTCCTCGACCTCGACCGCGTCGAGCAGCCCCTCCATCGCGTTGCGCAGGTCTTCGGTGATTTTGTAGATGACCGAGTAGGTGCGGACGTCGACGCCCTCGCGCGCAGCGGCGCGTTTGGCGTCGAGCAGCGGGCGCACGTTGAAGCCGATGATGATCGCGTCGGAGGCCGAGGCGAGCATCACGTCGGACTCGTTGATGCCGCCGGTCTGCGAGTGGATGATGTTGATCGACACCCGTTCCTGCGGCACTTTCGCGAGCTCGTCCTGGAGCGCCTCCAGCGAGCCGGCAACGTCGGCCTTGAGGACGATGTTGAGCTCTTTGATCTCGCCCTCCTGGGCGCGGGCGAAGACCTCGTCGAGGCTGACCTTGCGGCCCTGGCGGCGGGCCAGCGCCTCGGTTTTCAACCGGTGGGCGCGCTCCCCCGCCATCTGGCGGGCCTGGCGGTCGCCGTCGACCGTCTGCACGAACTCGCCGGCGTCGGCGACGCCGTCGAAGCCGAGAACCTCGACCGGCATCCCGGGAACGGCCTCGGCGACGGCGGTGCCGGTGAAGTCCTGCATCGCCCGCACCCGGCCCCACTGGGGTCCGGCGACGAGCGAGTCGCCGACGCGCAGGGTGCCGCGCTCGACCAGGACGGTGACGACCGGGCCGCGGCCGGGGTCGAGCTGGGACTCGATGACGTGGCCGGAGGCGGGCGCGTTCGGGTTGGCCGAGAGCTCCTCCAGCTCGGTGACGAGGAGGATCATGTCGAGCAGGTTGTCGAGGCCGTCCTTGGTCTTGGCCGAGACCTCGCAGAAGACGGTGTCGCCGCCCCACTCCTCGGGGGTGATTTCCATCTGGGCGAGCTCCCCGCGGACCTTTTCGGGGTTGGCCCCCTCTTTGTCGATCTTGTTGACCGCGATCAGCATCGGCACGTCGGCGGCGCGGGCGTGGTCGATCGCCTCTTTGGTCTGCGGCATCACGCCGTCGTCGGCGGCGACCACGACGACGACAACGTCGGTGACCTTGGCGCCGCGGGCGCGCATCGCCGTGAAGGCGGCGTGGCCGGGGGTGTCGAGGAAGGTGATCGTCTTCCCGTCGTGGTGGACCTGGTAGGCGCCGATGTGCTGGGTGATCCCCCCGGCCTCGCCGGCGGCGACCTCGGTCTCGCGGATCGCATCCAGCAGCGAGGTCTTGCCGTGGTCGACGTGGCCCATAATCGTCACCACCGGCGGCCGGTCGACAAGGTCCTCCTCAGCGTCGGAGAACTCGGGCTCCTCCGGCTCCTCGTCGGCGGCGTGGACGATCTCGATCTTGCGGTCGTACTCGTCGGCGATCGCCTTCACCGAGTCGTCGGTGAGGGTCTGCGTCAGGGTCGCCATCTCGCCCATCATCATCAGTTTTTTGATCACCTCGGCCGGGGCGAGGCCGAGCGATTCGGCGACCTCGCGCACGGTCGCGCCGGAGTTGACTTTCGACGCCTCGGGCTCGGCCGGAGTGTCGGATTTCGCCGGCGGCTCCTCGAGCAGCGGCCGGCGGCGGCGTCCACCGCGGCGCCGCGGCGGGCGCTGCGGCGGCGGCCCGCCCGGGGACTCGCGGCGCGAAGCCTGCGAGTCGATCACCACGCGGCGTTTTTTCGAAGCGGCACCGCCGCCTCCGCCGCCGCTTTGCTGAGAGCCGGCTGGGCGGACGGGCTTGGTCGACGTCTGCGCCTTTTTCGGCGCGGCGGCCGGTTTGGCCGCGGGCTGCGCAGCTGAGGCCTGAGCGGCGGGTGCTTTTTTCGCCTCGGCGCCGCCGTTGCCTTTCGCCGCGGAAATCGCTTTCAGCGCGTCGGCCTCCTCGACGCTGGAGGCGGCGGCTTTCGCCTCCACCCCAGCCGCTTTCAGGGCGGCGAGCAGCTCCTTCGAGCTGACGCCCTGCGCTTTCGCGATCTCGTGAACCCGTTTCTTGGCCACTAAGCCTGCTCCGCCTCCTCGGGTACCTGCTGCTCTTCCTGGTCGATCGGAGCTGCCGCTTCCTCGTCCTCGCCGAGCGTCTCACCCTCGACTTCCTCGGCTTCGGTCGCCTCCTGCTGGATGTCCTCTTCGATCGCTTCCTCGGTCGCGACTTCGTCGGCGGTCTCCTCCCCCTCGGGCGGAGCGGCCTCGTCTGCGACCTCGGCGGTCTCCTCCTCCGGCTCGACGAATTCGCTCGCGGCGCGGTTGACGATCTCTTCGACCTGGCCTTCGTCGGCGTCGGGGTCGGCGAGGATCGCCACCTCGGCCTCGGAGAGGTTGGCGAGGATCGCGGTCTGGCTCGTTTCGAAGCGCGAGAGCGCCTGATGCTGGGGCAGGCCGCAGTAGGTCGAGCCGGGGATCGCTGCGTTCGGGCAGCGGCGGCCGTTCGAGAGCACCGCCATGCAGCGGCCGTCGAAGGTTTCCTCGCCCTCGACCTCGATCTCCTGTTCTTCGGAGGCGAACTCGGTCTCGGACTTGATATCGACGCGCCAGCCGGTGAGGCGGGCGGCAAGGCGGGCGTTCTGGCCGTCGCGGCCGATCGCCAGCGAGAGCTGGTCGTCGGGCACGATCACCGTCGCCTGGCGCTCCTCGTCGTCGACGATCACCTCGCGCACCCGCGCCGGCGAAAGCGCTTTGGCGACGAAGCGGGCGGGCTCCTCGTTGTAAGGGATGATGTCGATCTTCTCGCCGCGCAACTCGGAGACGACCATGCGGACCCGGGAGCCGCGGGGGCCGACGCAGGCGCCGACCGGGTCGACCCCGTCGGCGTGGGAGACGACGGCGATCTTCGAGCGGTAGCCGGGCTCGCGGGCGACGCCGGTGATTTCGACCAGCTTGTCGGCGATCTCCGGCACCTCGAGCTCGAACAGGCTTTTGATCAGCTCCGGGCTGCGGCGGGAGACGACGATCGCCGGCCCTTTGGTCGAGTCGGAGACGTCGGTGATCACGGCCTTGACCCGCATCCCGTGGTCGTAGCGCTCGTTGTAGACCTGCTCGGACTTCGGCAGCAGCGCCTCGACCCGCTCGCGCAGCTGCACCAGCGTGTAGCGCTTGTCGGACTGCTGGATGATCCCGGTGATCAGCTCGCCGACCCGGTCCTGGTACTCGTCGTACATCATCTGCCGCTCGGCCTCGCGGATCCGCTGCAGGATCACCTGCTTGGCGGTCTGGGCGGCGATGCGGCCGAAGTCGTCGGGGGTGACGTCTTTGGTCTCGATCTGGTCCTCGTAGGGGGCGATCATCTCCGGGTCGAGCTCGGGGTCCTCCGGCTCTTTCATCTCGCCCGTCTCCGGGTCGATTTCCGGCTCCTCCTGCTGCTCGGCCGCTTCGGCCAGCAGCTTCTCCTCCAGCTCCGGCGGCAGGATCAGTTCGAAGACGCGGAAGTCACCGGTTTCGTGATCGAGGTCGACGCGGGCGTATTTGGCGGCGCCGGGGGTCTTCTTGTAGGCCGAGAGGAGGGCGTCCTCGAGGGCGTCCATCAACTTGTCGGCGGAGATTCCCTTCTCCTGCTCCAGCGCTTTGACGGCGTCGACGATCTCTTTGGTCACTGCGGGGACTCCTTGCTCTCGGAAGCGGTGGCGTTGCGGCTGTACTTCGGACCAGGCGACGAGACCTCAAGCGAATAATCGACCAGCAAGTGCTTCAGGTGGTGCGTGACTCTTTCGCAAAGTGCGAGGTCAACTCCATCGGGGTGGTCGATGAAGAGGCGCAGCGCGTCGCCCCTCGGTTTCTCGAGGGCGACCAGCTCGACGTCGCCGTCCAGTTCGGACAGCTCCTCCTGAATCTCTTGCTCGGTGGGCTCGGTCATGCCTGGGTAATTCGGGGTGGAGGCGTAAAAAAAGTGGGCCAGGCCCACTTCTCGACACACCTAGGGGACAAAAAAGCTTGCGGCCAGTATAGCCCGCTCAGCTTCTCGGCCGGCTTGCTTTCTCCCGCAAGCGGGCGACTTCGTCCAGGATCGCCTCCGCGACGGCGTCCTTGGAGTCGATCGGGACCTCGCTCTCGCCCCCCGCGGTGATCAGAGTTACCGCGTTGCGCTCGCTCTCGAAGCCGATCTCCGGGTTGGAGACGTCGTTGAGGACGATCATGTCGGCGCCCTTGCGCTCGAGCTTGCCGCGCGCGCGCTCGACCGCCTCCCCCCCGTGCTCGGCGGCGAAGCCGACCACGGTCTGGCCCTCGCGGCGGCTTGCGGAGAGCGTGGCGAGGATGTCTTCGGTCGGCTCCAGCGAGAGCTCCAGCGACCCCGAGCGCTGCAACTTGCCCTCGGCGGGAGCAGCGGCGCGGAAGTCGGCGGGCGCGGCCGCCATCAGCAGCACGTGCGTTTTTGCGAAGTCCTCTTCGGCGGCCGCGGCGAGCTGGCTGGCGGTCTCGACGTCGACCCGGCGGACGCCGGCGGGAGCAGGCAGGGCGACGTTGGCGGCGATCAGCGTCACCTCCGCCCCGCGTTTGGCGGCGGCAGCGGCGAGGGCGATCCCCATCCGGCCGCTGGAGCGGTTGCCGATGAAGCGGACCGGGTCGATCGGCTCGCGCGTGCCGCCGGCGGTGACCAGCACCCGCAGCCCGTCCCAGGGGCGGTCGCCGGCTGGCAGAGCGGCTTCGACCCGCGCCAGCAGCTGCTCCGGGTCGGGGAGACGGCCACGGCCGAACTCGCCGCGGGAGGCGAGCTTGCCCTCATCGGGCTCGATCACCTCGACCCCGCGGCTCCGCAGTACCTCCAGGTTCGCCTGCGTCGCCGCGTCGGCGTACATGCGATCGTTCATCGCCGGGGCGACTAGCCGCGGCGCCGTGCAGGCGAGGAAGGAGGTGGTCAGCATCGAGTCGGCGGCGCCGGCGGCGAGCTTGGCGATCGTGTTGGCCGAGGCTGGCGCGATCAAGTAGGCGTCGCAGCGGCCGGCCAGCTCAAGGTGGCCGATCGGGTCGTGGCCGAGCTGCTCCCCGCCGGGAAAGGCGCCGCGCAGCGGGTCGCGCTCGAACTCAGAGGTGAGGACGGGAGCGCCAACGATGCCCTCAAAGGAGGCGGCGCCGACGAAGCGGGTCGCCGTCTCGGTCATCAGGACGCGCACGCCGTGGCCGGCCAGCGTTGCCAACCGGGCCAGCTCGAGCGCCTTGTAAGCGGCGATGCCGCCGCTCACGCCTAGGAGAAGCCGTGCCATCGGCCCTTAATGAAAGCGCCCCGCGAGCTGCGGGGCGCTGAGGCCGCTAGGTGCGGTACTCGTATTTCAGTTTGCCCTCGGCGAGCTCTTCGAGCGACATCGAGAGGTAGTTCCTCTCGGCGTTGGTCTCGACCATCGGCGGCGGGTACTCCCCGAATCCGCCCTCCCCGAGGTTGTGGAAGTAGCTGTTGATCTGGCGAGCCCGCTTGGCCGCGACTACGACGGCGGCGTAATGAGAATCGGCGTGCTCCAGAAGCTTGTCTACGCGTGGTTTGATCATTCGGCGGTCGAGTCTAGCTCACGGCGGACGACGCCCACCAGGTCGGCGGCGGCGCGGCCGACCTCGTCGTTGACGACGCAGTGGTCGAAGTCCCCCTGCACGGCGAGCTCCTGCTCGGCGACCTTGAGCCGCTCGTCGATCGCCTCGGCCGAGTCGGTGCCGCGTCCGGAGAGCCGCTCTCGCAGCACCGCCGGGTCGGGCGGGGCAATGAAGATCTGCACCGAGTCCATGTCCGTCGCCCGCACCTGTTGGGCACCCTGGACCTCGATCTCCAGCACTACCGAGTGACCGCCCGCCAACCGTCGTTCGACCTCGCTGCGCAGGGTGCCGTAGCGGTTGCCGCTGTAAGTGGCGAACTCGAGGAAGTCGCCTTCCTCGATGCGCTGTTCGAATTGCTCCGGGGTGAGGAAGTGATAGTCCCGGCCGTCTACCTCTCCCTGCCGCGGCGCCCGCGTGGTCGCGGAGACGGACAACTCGAGGTCCGGGACCTCCTTCAACAACTCCCTGATCAGCGTTCCCTTGCCGACCCCGGATGGGCCGGTGATGACGAAGACTTTGGCCATGCCGGCCGCGGATATTGACCGCTGCGGCGGTCGCTATCGACGCAGTTGAGAGATCAGCTCCGCGCGCTGACGCTCGGAGAGGCCGCCGATCGTCTTCGACGGCGAGATCCTGCACTGGTTGAGGATCCGGTTGGTCTTCACCCGGCCATACTTGGGCACGGCGAGGAGCATGTCGAAGACCTTGGCGGTGAGGACGTACTCCGGTGGGTCCAGCAGAATCGTCTGGATGCTGGCCCGGTTCGCCTTCAGGTCCTTCTTCAGCTTCGCCCGCGCGGTGCGAATGTCGTTGGCCCGCTTGAGGGCCTCCATCCTCTGATCGAGGGAGCGTTCGGGCGCGGCGAGCGAAGATTTGACTGGCGAAGCCGTCATGTGCGCGGCGAGTATAGCCGCGGCTCGGGGGCGCGCAAGGTGACTTCCCCGAAATCTCCCAAAATTCGTCTCAACCTCTAGTCGAGGTCGAGCACGGCTAGGCGTGGAGAGGCGCCCGACACGCCGGTTTGCAGTTCTTTTGCTATCCGCGAGCCCGCTCGGGGATCTCGAAAGTTCTCCGTTCCGACCGCGACCAGGGCAGCTCCGGCGGTCAAGAATTCGGCCGCGTCGGCGCCACTGGACACCCCGCCCATCCCGATCACCGGGATCTCCACTGCGGCCTTCACAGCTCGCAGCTGCTGCAAGGCGATCGGCCGCACGGCAGGCCCGGAGAGGCCTCCATGGCCTGCGGCCAATGCCGGCTCCTGGGTCACGGGGTTGATTGCACTCGCCTTCAACGTGTTGATCAAAGACACCGCGTCTGCCCCGCCCTCTTCGGCCGCGAGGGCAACAGCCTCGGGGTTGGCGACGTTGGGAGTCAGCTTCACGATCAACGGCTTCTCGGTCAGAGGTCGCAGGGTCTCCAGCAGAGCCTCGGTCTCGTTCGGCTGCTCGCCGACGATCAGGCCCGAGTGGACGTTGGGACAAGACACGTTCAACTCGATCGCCGTGACCTCGTCGCGATCGCCCACCTCCCGAACCAGCCGCGAGAACTCCTCCCGGTTCGTCGCCATCACCGAGACGATCAGCGGCACCGGCAGCTGCGCGAGTGCTGGAAGGTCCTCTGCCAGGAAACCCTCCAGTCCCTTGTTCGGTAGGCCGATTGAGTTGATCATCCCCGCCGGGGTCTCCCAAATCCGCTGTGGTTCATTCCCCGCCCGCGGCTCAGGGGTAATCGTCTTCGAGACGAAGGCAGAGAACGGGAAGTCCTGAAGCAACTCCTCCCCGAACACCTGGTAAGCGGCAATCGCGTCATAGGTCCCGGAGGCGTTGATCACAGGGTTCTCCAGTTCGACCCCGCAGAACTCAGGCATGCGCCACCTCGAGCACGGCATCGCCTCGGACGATCGGGCCGTCGACGCAGAGCCGCATGTAGCCGCCATCCGGCTTGGGAACCGCACAGCCGAAGCAGGCGCCGAACCCGCAGGCCATCGGCGACTCCATCGCCAGCTCGCAGGCGACGCCGTGCTCGGCGCACACCGCCCGCACCGCCTCCAGCATCGCCGGCGGCCCGCAGGAGTAGACGACCGCAGAGGTGGCGTCGTCGCCGGCGAGCATGGTGGCGAGGAGGTCGGTGACGTAGCCCTGGTGGCCGGCGTGGCCGTCCTCGGTGGCGAGGCGGACGTCGGGGCAGAGGGTGCCGCCGGCGCAGAAGAGCTCGTTGAGGCCGCCGCTGTGCGCTTCGTTGCGGAAGCCGAGGAGGACGCGGAGGGGAATGCCCTTTTCGATCAGGTGGCGGCGCCAGATCGCCATCGGGGCGATGCCGATGCCGCCGCCGACCAGGATCGCGCCCGCGGCGTCGGGGTTGACCTGCTTCGGGGTCTGGAAGGAGTTGCCGAGCGGGCCGGTGACCCAGACCTGTTCTCCTGCCCGCAATTCGCAGAGTCGGTCGGTGCCGGGGCCGACGCCCTCGACGAGGAAGTCGAGGCGGACGCCGTCCTTCGCTGGGGCAGTCTCGGCAACGGAGATGGCTCGGGGAAGGTAGGGACGTCCTCCTCCCTCCCCCCAACTGCGCTCGCTGGCGAGCATGTAGAACTGGCCCGGCTGCGGCGCCGGCCCCTCGCGGTCGATCAGGGAGAAGATCCGGTAGCCGCCGGAGACCTTGTTCTCCGCGACCTCGCAGAGCCGGCGGCCGAAGGGCGCGGTCATCGCGCCTCCGCGGCCTTAACCTGCCCCTCGTGGATCTCCTGCAGCGAGCGCACCTCGGCGTCGCCCTGCTTGCCGGCGGCGATCGCGCGGGCGGCGGCGGTGGCGCCGGTCATCGTCGTCACGCAGGGGATCCCCTGGCGGACGGCGGCGGTGCGAATCTCGTAGCCGTCGGTGCGGGCGCCGGAGCCGGTCGGGGTGTTGATGACGAGGTCGCATTCGGACTTGCGGATCAGGTCGAGGACGTGCGGCGAGCCTTCCTGCAACTTGTTGATCCGCGTCACCGGAACCCCCATCCGCTCGATTGCCTGGGCGGTTCCGTGGGTAGCGATGACCTCGAAGCCCAAGTCGTGGAAACGGGTTGCGAGCTGGGTGGCGGCGGCCTTGTCGGTATCGGTGACGGTTATGAACACCGATCCCGACTCCGGCAGCCGCACCCCGGCCGCAGCCTGGGCCTTGCCAAAGGCGGTCGGGAAGTCCGCGGCGATCCCCATCACCTCGCCGGTGCTCTTCATCTCCGGCCCCAGCACCGAGTCGGCGCCGGCGAAGCGGGCGAAGGGCAGGACCGCCTCCTTGACGCTGACGTGGTCGAGCGGGCCTTCGGGCAGCTCCTGGTCAGCCAGGCGCTCGCCCAGCATCAGCCGGCAGGCGAGCTTCGCCAGCGGCACCCCGATCGCCTTGGAGACGAAGGGGACGGTGCGGGAGGCGCGCGGGTTGGCCTCGATCACGTAGAGCTGGCCGCCGGCGACCCCGTACTGGATGTTGATCAGGCCGATGACGCCGAGCTCAAGTGCGATCCGCTCGCTGGTGGCGCGGATCTTCTCCAGCATCTCCTCGCCGAGGCTGAGCGGCGGGATCACGCAGGCCGAGTCGCCGGAGTGGACGCCGGCCTCCTCGACGTGCTGCATGATCCCGGCGACGTAGACCTCCTCCCCGTCGCCGAGGGCGTCGACGTCGACCTCGATCGCGTTCTCGAGGAAGCGGTCGAGCAGCAGCGGATGCTCCTGGTCGGCCTTGACGTGCTTGCTCAGGTACTTCTGCAGGTCCGCGGTCGAATAACAGATCTCCATCGCCCGGCCGCCGAGCACGTAGGAGGGCCGGACCAGCAGCGGGAAGCCGACCCGTTCGGCGACCGCGATCGCTTCCTCGGCCGAGAAGGCGGTGCCGTAGGGGGGCGCCTCGACACCGAGGCGTTCGAGCAGCTCGCCGAACCGCCCGCGGTCCTCGGCGAGGTCGATCGCGTCGACCGGCGTGCCGAGCAGCGGCACCCCGGCTTCTTCCAGCTTGCGGGCCAGCTTCAGCGGCGTCTGGCCGCCGAACTGGACGATCACGCCCTCAGGCCGCTCCTGCTCGCAGACCGCGAGCACGTCCTCTGCCGTCAGCGGCTCGAAGTAGAGGCGGTTGGAGGTGTCGTAGTCGGTCGAGACCGTCTCCGGGTTGCAGTTGACCATCACCGCGTCGCGCCCGAGCTCGCGCGCGGTCATCGCGGCGTGGACGCAGCAGTAGTCGAACTCGATGCCTTGGCCGATGCGGTTCGGCCCGGCGCCGAGGATGACGACCGAGTCGTTGTCGCCGCGGCGGATCTCGGAGGCGGGCGGCGAGCCGTCGTGGCGCGGCCGCTCGTGGCCGGAGTAGTAGTAGGGCGTCGCCGCCTCGAACTCGGCGGCGCAGGTGTCGACCGCCTTGTAGGCCCGGGCGAGGCCGTCGGTGCCGTCGCCTTCGGTGGCCAGCGCCTGCAGCTCGCGCAGGAACCAGCGGTCGACCATGCAGGCCTGGTGGACAGCCTCGACCTCGAGTCCGCGCTTGAAGGCGGCGAGGATCAGGTCGAATCGCTCGGCGCTCGGGATCGCGATCTTCGCCAGCAGGTCCTCGTCTGACTCGGGGGTCTCCGGGGCGCTGTCGAGCTCGCGCGAGCGCATCGCCTTGGCGAAGGACTCGCGGAAGGTGCGGCCGATCGCCATCGCCTCCCCGACGCTCTGCATGTAGGTCGAGAGGCGGCCCTCGGAACCGGGGAACTTCTCGAAGGCGAATCGCGGGATCTTGGTGACGACGTAGTCGATCGTCGGCTCGAAGGAGGCGGGGGTGGCGCGGGTGATGTCGTTGGGGATCTCCTCCAGCGCGTATCCGACCGCCAGCTTCGCCGCCATCTTCGCGATCGGGAACCCGGTTGCCTTAGATGCCAGCGCGGAGGAGCGGGAGACGCGCGGGTTCATCTCGATCACGACGATCTCGCCGGACTCGGGGTCGACCGCGAACTGGACGTTGGAGCCACCGGTCTCGACCCCGATCGCCCGGATCACCTTGATCGCCTGATCACGAAGGTCCTGATAGAGCGGGTCGGTCAGGGTCTGCGCGGGGGCGACGGTGACCGAGTCGCCGGTATGGACGCCCATCGGGTCGACGTTCTCGATCGAGCAGATGATCACGACGTTGTCGTTGCGGTCGCGCATCACCTCGAGCTCGAACTCGCCCCAGCCGATCACCGACTCCTCGACCAGGACCTGGTTGATCGGGCTGGCGGCGAGGCCCTCGGAGACGACCTGGCGCAGCTCGGTCTCCGAGCGTCCGATCCCCCCTCCCTGGCCGCCCATCGTGAAGGCGGGACGGACGATCGCCGGCAGGGTGATGCGGCCGTCGGCAAGTGCTTCGTCGACCTGCCCCAGGGCTTCGACCGTCATCGACCACGGGATCCGCAGCCCGGCCTCGGTCATCGTCT
>Ga0157284_10000014_pt1 | contig 22476 bp, 23 predicted proteins | sample NitcycUS059202B1_FD_108392 | JGI IMG/M metagenome (GOLD analysis project Ga0157284, IMG submission 108392) | Soil microbial communities from Arlington Agricultural Research Station in Wisconsin, USA - Nitrogen cycling UWRJ-S059-202B-1 | ecosystem: Environmental > Terrestrial > Soil >... | reverse complement strand
CGGTCGCCCTGCCGCTGATCCACGTCGACGAGCCCGCGATCTCGATGACCATCGGCACCAACACCTCGCCGCTCGTCGGCCGGGTCAAGGGCTCGAAGGTCACCGCCCGCCTCGTGAAGGACCGGCTCGACGCCGAGCTGGTCGGCAACGTCTCGCTGCGGGTCAAGGAGACCGAACGGCCCGACGCCTGGGAGGTGCAAGGGCGCGGCGAGCTGCAGCTGGTCGTGCTGCTGGAGATCATGCGGCGCGAGGGCTACGAGCTGACCGCCGGGCAGCCGCAGGTGGTGACGCGCGAGATCGAAGGCAAGACGCACGAGCCGGTCGAGCGCCTGGCGATCGACGTCCCCGAGGAGCACGTCGGCGACGTCACCCAGATGCTGGCCGGGCGCAAGGGCCGGCTGGAGCAGATGGTCAACCACTCAACCGGCTGGGTGCGGATGGAGTACCTGGTGCCGGCCCGCGGCCTGATCGGCTTCCGCACCGAGTTCCTCACCGTGACCCGCGGCAGCGGCCTGATGCACCACGTCTTCGACCGCTGGGAGCCGTGGGCGGGCGAACTGCGCACTCGCCAGACCGGCTCCCTCGTCGCCGACCGCCGCGGCCAGACCGCCAGCTACTCGCTGATGAGCCTGCAGGACCGCGGGCGGCTCTTCGTCGGCTCGGGCGAGGAGGTCTACGAAGGGATGATCGTCGGCGAGAACTCCCGCTCGGAGGACCTCGACGTCAACCCGACCAAGGCCAAACAGCAGACCAACATGCGCGCCGCCAGCGCCGACGTCCTCGAGCGCCTGGCGCCGCCGGTTCGGCTCTCCCTTGAAGCATCGGTCGAGTTCGTCCGCGAGGACGAGTGTGTCGAAATCACCCCCGAGGCGATCCGCCTCCGCAAGGTCGAGCTCGACAAAATCAAACGCCTGAAGGCGTCGAAGCAGCGGGATAAGGCCCCCGCTCGCTGAGCAGGCGGGCGACCCGCCGGATCACCTCATCCGGTTCGCTCTGCAGCCGCGGCCCGGTCACCCGGATCATCTGGATCCCCGCGAGGAAAAGGTCCTCATGACGCTTGCGGTCCCGCTCGAAGGCGGCGCGGGTCCCGTGCGTCTCGAAGACGTCGAGTTCGACCGCGAACCGGTGCTCGGGCTTGTGCCCGTGATGCCCCACCGTCCGCGCCAGCAGTTCTTCCACCGCCCGCAGGTCGAAGAGCCCCAGCTCTTCGGAGCGCTCCACCATCTTCTCCAGCCACTCGAAGCGCACGGTCGCCGCGAGATCCAGCAGCGTCCGCGCTAGCGAGGTGACTGGAATCCCCTCCCGCAGCGCCCGATCCTCCGCAGCGAGCAAACGAGCCTCGTGGAGATGGATCGGCGGTCGCGGCTTGCGCCACGCGGCAGTAGTGACATGAAAGGGCTCGGGATCAACCCTCGCGATACCCCACAGCCATCCGGCCGAGTAGTGGCTAAGGAGCGCACCAGGACCGCAGGTGAGCGTCGCGGCCAAGCACTTGCCCTCGGTCGAGATGCGGGTATGACCCACCGCATAGACGCCTCGATAGAGCAGGTGCAGGCGGCCGCTCTTCACCGCTCGGGATACGGCAGGTCGGGAATAGCCCAACGGCCCCGTCAACTGGCGGATCGAGACCACTCCATGCTGCCGATCCGCGAGTTCAGCCATCGCCTCATGTCTCCCACCGAGGTGTCCCCTTCCTTTGTGTCGCATAGCGGAACAAAGGAAGGGGACACCTCGACTCTCCCCCTACCCAGCTGGTTGTTCGTCCCGCGACCACGCTCCGAGCGCAAAAAAGCCGCCGGCCTGGGGCCGGCGGCTTCGTGGAACCTCTAACGCCCGTGCGGCCCTAAACCGTCGCAGCGGCCTGCTCGGACTGGGACTGCTCGGAGGCCTGGGCCTTGGCGTCGGGGGCCGCGGTTTCCTGGCGGGGGAGCAGGACTTCTTTGGCGATCACGAGGCGCTGGATCTGGCTGGTGCCCTCGTAGAGCTGCATGATCTTCGAGTCCCGCATCAGTTTCTCGACCGGGTACTCCTTGATGAAGCCGTAACCGCCGTAGACCTGGACGGCGTCGGTGGTGACCTCCATCGCCGAGTCGGCGGCGAAGCGCTTGGCCATCGAGGAGATCTTCGAGTTGCGGACGCCCTGGTCGAGCAGGAAGGCCGAGTTCCAGGTCAGCAGGCGGGCCGCCTCGACCTTGGTCGCCATATCGGCGATCATGAACTGGATCGCCTGGTGCATCGCGATCGGGACGCCGAACTGGACCCGTTCTTTCGAGTAGTCCGTCGCGTACTCGAGGGCGGCGCGGGCGATGCCGACGGCCATCGCCGAGACCCCGGGACGGGTCCGGTCGAGGGTCATCATCGCCAGTTTGAAGCCCTTGTTTTCCTCGCCCAGGAGGTTCTCGGCCGGGACCTCGACTTCGTCGAAGGAGATGGTCGCGGTGTTGGAGGCCCGCTGACCCATCTTGTCCTCCTTCTTGTCGACGGAGACCCCGGGAGGTCGGCGTCGACGACGAAGGCGCTGATGCCGCGATGGCCGGCCTCGGGGTCGGTCTTGGCGAAGACGGTGAAGTAGTCGGCGTAGGTGCCGTTGGTGATGAAGCACTTGGAGCCGCTGAGGACGTACTTGTCGCCGTTCTTCACAGCCTTGGTCTTCATCCCCGAGACGTCGGAGCCGGCATCCGGCTCGGTGAGACCGAAGGAGCAGAGCTTGGGGGCTTCGCTCAGCATCCCCAGGTACTTCTTTTTCGTCTCCTCGGAACCGCCGAGGGTGATCGGGGCCGAGGCGAGGCCGTTGGCCGCCAGCGAGGTGCCGATCCCGGAGCAGCCCCAGCCGAACTCCTCCTCGATCAGGCAGCCGGAGAGGTAGTCGAGGCCGGGACCGCCGTAGGCCTCGGGGATGTGGGTGTTCATCAACCCGACCTCCCAGGCCTTCTCGATCACGTCCTGCGGCCAGGTGCCGTCCTTGTCGTACTCCCAGGCGACAGTCCGCATGTCTTTCTCGGCGAAGCTGTGAGCCAGCTCGCGCAGGTCCTTCTGCTCGTCGGTGAGGGTGAAGTCGACCACCGGTCGGCGCTCCTTTTCTTCGATTTCTTCTGAAGTCTGCGGGAGCGCCGGGGTCAGCCTGACGTTCCACCGATTGACTGGTCAGTCAACCGGTCTTCAAGGTTAGCGGACAAAGCGGCCTCTACCCTTGTTCGATGGTCCTTCCGCTGGCTCTTTCGGCGCTGCAGAAGGGCCTCGTTCTGCTCGTCTTCACCGGGATCGCGGCGCCGTTGATCGGCCTGCTGTTGAAGCGGGTCGGGGGCGGCTGGGAGACGATGGGCGGCGGGCCGTTCGCGATCCTCAACGAACGCCCGCAGAAACGGGGCGGTCCCGCACCGCCGATCGATCCCGCGATCCAGGCGGCTGAGGTGCGGCAGATGCTGGAGGCGAAATCCGAGCGCCGGCAGCAGCGTGGCGAGGCGCCGCTGGACGTCGAGGCGGAGGCCGAGCGCCTACTGGCCACGGCGGAGCAGCCGCAGGGAGAGGAGGCGATGGACGCCGAGCTGCGGGCCGAGGTGCGGCAGCTCGTCCTCGCCCGCAACGAACGGCGGCTGCGCGAAGGCCTGGAGCCGCTCGACGTCGAGGCGGAGACCGAACGGCAGCTGGCCGATCTCATAGGATCGAGCTGATGGCCGGATCGGCGGAGAACCTCTACGAGGTCGAGGAGATGCTCAACCAGCCGGGGACCTACTTCAACCCCCAAACGGAGGTAGTCGTGATCGTCGACGACTCCGCCTCGGTCGACCAGGAGGTCTTCGACAACCTCGAGGGCCACGAAGGTTCGGAGTGGGTCCGGGTCTCCGACGACGTTCCCGTCGACGAAGAGGGGCGCGACCGGGCGCTCGAGGCCTTCGAGACGAGCAGCCAGGGCGACTCCCTCGGCGCCGACGCGCTCGAAGCCAGCGACGACGATTTCGAAGAAGAAGAGGAACGGCCCGAACCGGACCCCGAGCCGGAGGAGTAACCGGTGCTCGCCGAGGGAGACAAAGCGCCCAGCTTCGCGCTGCCGGATCAGAACGGCGAGAAAGTGAAACTGTCCGATCTGAAGGGTCAGACGGTCGTCCTCTACTTCTATCCCAAGGCCAATACCTCCGGCTGCACGGCGCAGGCCTGCGGCGTCCGCGACCGGCGCGCCGACTACAAGGCCGCGGGGGCGCAGGTGATCGGCATCTCGCCCGACGAGGTCAAGGACATCGACAAGTTCGCCGGCAAATACAACCTCGACTTCACCCTGCTCGCCGACGCCGACCACGCCGTCGCCGAGAAGTACGGCATCTGGGTCGAGAAGTCGATGTACGGCCGCAAGTACATGGGAGTCGCCCGCGCAACCTTCATCATCGACCCGAAGGGCAAGATCGCCAAGGTCTTTCCGAAGGTCCAGCCCAAAAAGCACGACGAACTCGTGCTGAAGGCTTTGGGAGAGATCTCCGCAGCCTGATCAGGCGCTGAGTACGACAGCGACTATGAAGCTGGCGTACAGGGCGAACCAGCCGATCACGGCGGGTAGTTTGAAGCGCCGCGCCAAGTGCAGGCTCTCGTAGGCGAGCAGGCCGCCGGCTAGACCGAGGCCGATCGAGAGGATCGCGGTCCAGTCGAGGTCCCAGTCGGTGAATATCAGGCCGATCCCGACCGGGATCATCGACTGGAAGACCATCGCGCCGGTGATGTTGCCCAGCGCCAGCGCGTCCTTCCCTTCCCGCACCCAGAAGAAGCTGTTCACCTTCTCCGGCAGCTCGGTCGCCAGCGGCGCCAGGATCAGCGCCAGCACCAGCGCCTCGACGCCGATGCTCTCGGCGATGTGGAGGAGCTCCTCGACGAAGAGGTGCGCGCCCCCCACCATCGCCCCCAGCCCGACCAGGAGCTGGATTACGCAAAGCAGCAGCGAGGGGTCTTCGCGGCGCCCGGCGCGGCGCTCGAAGATCAGCGGGTTGAGCGACTCTTCGCTCTGCACCTCCCCCCCGCCTCGCAAGGTGAGGCGGATGTAGAATCCGTAGGCAAGGAGGAAGACGATCCCGACCGCGATCCGCACCGGCGCCGGCGGCCCCCAAGCCAGCAGACCGGCAAGCGCGAAGAGAACCAGGAAGAAGACGAGGTCGCGCTCCAACGTCGGCCGGTGGACGTTGAGTTGGAGGCCCTGATCGCGTTTGTCGCGGTAGAGGTAAGCGAAGAGCCCGACCAACCCCATCGCCAGGGTGCCGAGCAGGAAGGGAGCGCCGACGATCGCTCCGATCGCTACGTCTTCGGAGCCCTCATCGACGCCGAGCAAGGCGACGATCGCGATCAGCGTCTCCGGCATCGCGGTGCCGACCGCGGCGAGGATGCTGCCGACCGCGCCGACGCCGACCTCGAGCCGGTGGCCGATCCACTCGACCGCGTTGGTGAAGATCAGCGCCCCGGTGAGGACGACCGCGAAACTGACCAGCAGGAGCAACGCTTCCATCGGGGCAGGCTATAGGGCCGGACCCGCCGGCTCAGGCGAAGTAGAACGCCAGCCCGAGCACAAAGTAGAGAGCCAGCAGCTGCACGCCCTCGAACCAATTGGACTCCCCGTCGCTGGTGACGTGCTGCCCGACCAGGATCGCCAGCAGGATCGCGCCGAGCTCGAAGCCGTTGAAGACGAGCGCAAGCGGATAGGGGCCGATGAAGAAAGAGGCCAGGACGAGGACCGGCGCGACGAAGAGGGCGATCTGGGCGCTCGACCCGATCGCGATGTTGACCGCCAAGTCCATCTTGTCTTTCTTCGCCACCAGGACCGCGACCCAGTGCTCGGCGGCGTTGCCGACGATCGCGACGACGATCACGCCGACGAAAAACTCGGAGAGGCCGATCGACTCGGAGGCCTCGCTGATCGAACCGACCAGCACCTCGGACATCAGCCCGACGAGGACGCCGGCGACCGCCAGCGCGATCACCGAGGTGCGGATCGACCAGCCCCAGGTGTCCTCCTCCTCGTACTCGGGGTTGAAGAGCGCCCGGTGGGTCTTCATCGAGAAGAAGAGGCCGAGCACGTAGGTGCCGATGAGGACGATCGCCACCGCGAGCGAGAGGTGCTCGACGGTCCCGCCATAGTTGACCGACTCAGCCCCCGGCGCAGGCAGCCCCTTGCCCTCGACCAGCTCGAAGATCGCCGGCATCAAGAGGGCACCGCCCGCCAACATCAGCATCGTCGTCTGGATCGCCGCGCTGGTCCTGTTGAAGACCTGTTTTTCGCGCCCGATCCCACCGACCAGCATCGACGCACCGAGGACCAGCAGCATGTTGCCGAGGATCGAGCCGACGAGCGAGGCCTTGACGACCTCCTGCAGACCCTCCGCGAGGGCGAACAGGGCGATGATCAACTCTGGGGCGTTGCCGAAGGTGACGTTGAGGAAGCCACCGATCCCGGGTCCTGATTTGGCCGCGAGCTCCTCGGTGGCGCGGCCCATCAACGCCGCCGTAGGGATGATCCCCAGCGCCGAAGCAGCGAAGACGACCGTCGCCGGAGCATGGGCGAGCTCAAGCGCGACCGCGACCGGGATCAGCGGCGCCAGCAGGTACGGCCAGCCATGCGCCGTCCCGAAAAAGGACGCGTCAAGGCGGGGCCCTCCTTGGTTCACGTGCTCGCTACTTGCGGAGGTCGGCGCATTTCTGCAGGTCGGCCGAGGTCTCGACTTCCTGCAGGCACTGCGCGTATTCCTTTCCGGTCCCTCCCACCGACGACCCGCCGGGGAGGCCCCCCGAGACGCCAGAGCTCAGACCTTCGAGCAGGGGTCCGATGCCTTCTTCGGCGCCTTCCAGCAGTTCGAGTGGGTTGACGCCGAGCCGTTTGAACAAAGCTTCCACCGGCTTCGCGTCAGAGGGTTCGGAGAAGCTCTGCTCCTCGTTCACCCCAGACAGCGTCAGCTCCATTTCCAGGTCGACCTTTTCGTTGCTCGCCTCCGGCGGCTGGATCGTCAGTTCCACCGCCATCTTGCGGACGATGTCGTCGTCGCCGACGTAGAGGTCGACGTGCGCCTTTTTGATCGCCTTCGAGAGTTCGCCCTTGGCTTCTTCCAGTTCGCCGATCGGCAGCGGGCCGGCAGCTTCCAGCTGGGAGCTGCAGGCCGGGTCTTCGGTCAGCTGGATCAGCGCGTCGACTGCGCCGCCGACGTTGAGGTCGCCGCTGACTTTGGTCGTCGAAGTGCCGTCGATGTCGGCACCGCCTTCGTTGACGAGTTCCTCGGCGAACTGGCTGAACTTGATCCCTTCGGCCGCCTCTTGACAGGCGGTGATGTCCTGTTTGCCTTCCTGCTGCTGCGCCTGTTCCAAGGATGCTTTGACGAAACCGAAGGTGGTGGGGTCGATTTCGTAGGCCTCGCCTTTGTACTCGATGAAGCCGTGGTCGGTGAGCAGCGTCAGCCCGCCTTCGAAGTCGAGGTCTTCACCGCCGGCCGAGCCGCTGGCGTCAGCGGTCAGTTCGACCTGGGGAAGTCCGCCTTCTTCGCCGGCTTCGAAGGGCCCGGAGAGACTGAGTTCGACCTCGCCGCCTTCTTTGCCTTCGGCGGTGACGTTCAGCGACATGTCGAGTTCGCCGCTTTCCACCCCTTCCAAACTTGCGCCTTCGAGGACTTTCTGCGGGTCTTCGTCGCTGCTACCGCTGCTGTCGTCGCTGCCTCCGCATGCCGAGAAGACCGCCGCAACCGCGAGCAGCATGGCGAACAGCGCAAGAATTCGAAACCGGGTCAAGGGATGGGACTCCTCATGCTCGAGAACAGGGCCGGGGCGGGAGTTTACGGGCGCGGCGGCGGTTCTTGCCCTGAGCGCAGCATTCCACTTTCGATTTCTTGATTAACCAGGCGGATTATCTCGACCCGGGCAAACCGCTTCGACTCGGCCGAAACCACCCGCCAGGGCGCGTTCTCGCGGTCGGTCTGCTCCAGCATCTCCTCCACCGCCTCCTCGTACTGCGGCCGCTTCTCGCGGTTGCGCCAGTCCTCGTCGGTCAGCTTCCACGACTTCAGCGGGTCCTTGGCGCGGGCTTCGAACCGCTTCAGCTGCTCCTCGGGCGAGAGGTGGAGCCAGAGCTTGACGATGATCGAGCCCTCGTCGGCGAGCGTGCGCTCGAAGTCGTCGATCTCCCCGTAGGCGCGTCGCCACTGCTCCTCCGTCGCGAAGCCCTCGACGCGCTCGACCAGGACCCGGCCGTACCAGGAGCGGTCGAAGACGGTCATCCCGCCCCAGCCCGGCAGCGCCGGCCAGAAGCGGCCGAGGAAGTGGTGGCGCTTCTCGTCAGGCGTCGGCGCGGCGAACTGGGCGACGCGGACGTGCCGTGGGTCCAGCGGCGCCACCAGGCGCTTGATCGCCCCGCCCTTGCCGGAGGCGTCCCAGCCCTCGAAGACGACGAGGAGCGGGGGACCGACCTGGCACTCGCCGATCAGCCCGCCCAGCGTCAACCGCAGCTGCGCCAGCCGCGCGCCCTCCCGCTTCAACCCCTCTTCCTCCTCCTGCTTGCTGAGGTCGAGGGAAAGGTCGACTTCGTCGAGGCGTCCCATGAGTCGAACCTACCCGGCTCTATTCGCCGCTATCCCCACGCGATTCCTCAATCGGCGGAGGTCGGTCCTCGGTGGTGACATTGGCGAGGAGGGGAAAGAGCAGCGCCCCGAGGAAGATCAGGATGACGCCGGCGGCGACGAGCCAGCGGGCGCGGGTGAGGTGGCCGAGGATGCCGATCGCGAAGCCCGCCAACATCAGCGCGATGTAGGGCGTCGGGCTGTGCGGGAGCAGCGCCAGGGGCGGCTGCGTGAGGGCGAGCACGGAGACCAGCACGGATGCGTGATTATCATCGCCGGGATGGCCGAAGGCTCCGTCGCAGAGGTGAAGCAGTCCCTGGCCGAGGTCGGCTACCTCGCCGACGAGCCCGCCGCGCTCGTTTCCTTCCTCGCCCAGAAGCTCGGCAAGCCGGTCCTGGTCGAGGGCCCGGCCGGCGTCGGCAAGACCGAGCTGGCGAAGGCGCTCTCGCGCGCCAGCGGCCGCGAGCTGGTGCGCCTGCAATGCTACGAGGGCCTCGATGAGGCGAAGGCGATGTACGAGTGGAACTACCGCAAGCAGCTGCTGCGGATCCAGGCCGGCGGCGAGGCCGGCTGGGAAGACGTCCAGGACGACATCTTCAGCACCGACTTCCTGCTCGAGCGGCCGCTGATGCAGGCGATCGCCAGCCCCGAGCCGGTGGTGCTGCTGATCGACGAGATCGACAAGACCGACCAGGAGTTCGAGGCGATGCTGCTAGAGCTCCTCTCCGACTTCCAGATCACGATCCCCGAGCTGGGGCGGATCGAGGCGAAGACGATGCCGATCGTCGTCCTCACCTCGAACGACTCGCGCGAGCTGACCGAGGCGCTGAAGCGCCGCTGCCTCTACCTCTGGCTCGACTACCCCGAGCTCGAGCGGGAGATGGCGATCGTCCGCCTGCACGCGCCGGAGATCTCCGAGACGCTGGCGCGGAAGCTGGTCGAGGTGATCCGCATGGTCCGCTCGTTGGACCTGAAGAAGCCGCCCTCGATCGCCGAGTCGATTGACTGGGCGCGGACGCTGCTGCTGCTGGGCGCCGAGGACATCGACCAGGAGACCTTCACCCAGTCGATGTCGATTATCGTCAAGCACCGCACCGACATCGACCTGGTCGCCGAGCGGGTCGGGGTGAAACTTGCCGACCCCCTACGGACCGAGGGCTGAGGCCGGGCCGCCGGGGATGGCGGCGAAGCTGCTCGGCTTCTGCGAGGAGCTGCGCGGCGAGGGGGTCGCAGTCGGGACCTCGGAGATCCTCGACGCCTTCGCCGCCCTCGGCGAGGTCGGCTGGACCTCGCGGGCGGACTTCCGCGAGGCGCTGGCGACGACGATCGCCAAGTCCCAGGACGACCGCCGCGTCTTCGAGCTGCTGTTCGACCGCTACTTCTTCCGCACCGCCGAGGCCGAGGCGGTCCAGCGCGGCGTCACCGAGCACGCCGAGGGCGGGCCGCCGGCCGGGGACGGCGAGCGCTTCGACATGGACGAGCTCTCCGACGCGATCCGCGAGGCGATCGCGGCCGGCGACGAGGACGCGATGCGCGACCTGGCGCAACTGGCGATCGCCGCCTTCGGCCGCGCCGAGGGCTCCGGCGTGGTCGGGGTCGACGTGCAGCGGATCCGCCGCACGCTGGGACTGACCGCAGGTTCGCAGCCGCCGGCCGAGGACGGCAGCGAGCGGCCGCCGATCGACCGCGACCAGCTGACCGGGTTCGAGCGCCACCTGCGGCGCGAGCTGGAGCGCGACCTGATCGAGCGGACCGAGACCCTGCCCCCCTCCCGCCCCCTCGCCGAGCTCGACCGGGCGCTGCCGACGAGCCCGACCCAGGACCTCGCCGCCGTCCACCGCGCCGTCTCGCAGATGAAGCGTCGCCTGGCGACCCTCGGCCACGAACAGCGGGGGCGCCGCAAGGGCCGGCACGTCGACGTGCGGCGGACGATGCGCGCCTCGCTGGAGACCGGCGGCGTGCCGCTGCGGCTGCGCTACCGGCCGAAGCGGCCGCGGCGGCCGGAGATCTACGTCCTCTGCGACGTCTCCACCTCGGTCACCTCTGCCTCGGTCTTCTTCCTCTCGGTCCTCCACGCCCTCCACGACTCCTTCCGCAAGCTGCGCAGCTTCGTCTTCATCGAGCGGATCTCCGAGGTGACCGAGGTCTTCGAGCACGAGCGCGACTTCGCCGCGATCGCGCAGAAGATCTCCTCCGAGGGCGGCGTCGCCGACGTCTCCGGCTACACCGACTACGGCCGCGTCTGGCTCGAGTTCCTGACCGAGATCTCCGAAGAACTCGACCCGCGCTCGACCGTGATCGTGCTCGGCGACGCCCGCACCAACGGGCGGGAACCCCACGCCGAGGTCTTCGGCCAGATCGCCGAGAAGGCCGGGCGGCTCTTCTGGCTCAACCCCGAGCCGAAGCTCTACTGGAACTACGGCGACTCGGTGATGGCCGCTTACGAGCGCTACTGCGACGGCGCCTTCGAGTGCTGGACCACCAAGCACCTGGAGAACTTCGTCAACGTCGTCGCCGGCGCCGCCCCCGCCGCCGAATGAGGGCGCTCTTCCTCCGCCACGGCGAGTCGGTCCACAACGCCGCCCGCAGCGGCGAGCCGGCCGCCCACTCCGAGGGCGACAAGCTGACCGAGAAGGGGGTCGAACAGGCCCACGCCGCCGGCGCCGGCCTGCGCGAGCTCGGCGTCACCCGCCTGCTCAGCAGCCCGCTACGGCGGGCGCGGGAAACCGCGCAGGCGGTGGGCGAGGCGCTCGGGCTCGAGCCGGAGGAGATCGAGTACACCGGCGAGCTGACCTCGGGGGAGACCTTCGAGCAGGCGGTCGGCCGGGTGCGGCAGCTGAAGGCCGAGCTCGAGCGCGGCGCGGCCGGCGAGCTTCCGCTGCTCGTCACCCACGGCATCTTCACCCGCTTCTTCCTCCTCGACTCCGTCCTCGGCGAGAGCTTCTCGGCACCGATGGCGGCCGGGCTCTGGAACCTCGGCTCCCACAACTGCGGGCTCAGCACCTTCGCCTACGGCGAGAGCCGCGACCCGCTCGGCGAGCTGATCCCGGGCTGGACCTGCCTCACCTGGATGGAGCGGCCGTGGAGCCGGCCTTGACGATCCGCACCGGGTCGTCGGGCGAGACCTGCCACTGCTCGTTGACGATCGCCCCCTCGGGCGGCGCCACCGGCCCCTCCAGCAGCGGGTCGTCGGTCTCGCGCATCCAGGCGTCGAGCCGCTCCCTCAGCTCCGCCACGACCTCGGCCTTGCCCGGGTCGCCGGCGCAGTTCCGGCCCTCCTGCGGGTCGAGCACCAGGTCGTAGAGCTGCTCCTCGGCGACCTGCTGCTCCCCCCACCCAGCCTCGACCAGGAGGTCCTTGGTGTCGCTGTCGTCGCAGTTAGCGAGCACCGGATGCGGGTATTCGTCAAACCTCCTTATGTACTTCCAACGCTCGGTCCGGATCGCCCGGTGGGGCTGGTAGGCGGCATGGAAGGTCGTCTCGGTGAAGATCGCGTCGTGGAGGCTCTCGACCTCCCCCCGGACCAGCGGCATCAGCGAGGTTCCCTGCAGCCACTCGGGGTGCTCGGCGCCGGAAATGTCGCAGAGGGTCGGGTAGACGTCGAGGTGGCTGACCGGGGCGTCGACGACCTTGCCGCCGCCGAAGCCGGGGCCGCGGACGATCATCATCACCCCGGTGCCGCGGTCGAACAGGGTCGCCTTGGCGCCGGGGAAGGCGATCCCGTGGTCGGTGGTGCAGATGACGACGGTGTTATCGACCAGGCCGAAGTCGTGCAGCGCGTGGAGGACGGCGCCGATCCCCTGGTCGAGCGAGCGGGCGCTGGCCTTGAACTCGGCCATGTCGCGGCGGGTCACCTGGGTGTCGGGAAGGTTCGCCGGCGGCAGCGAGTAGAGCGTGTCGCGGACCGAGGTCGGGGCCGAGAATTCGCGGTGGGTCTCGAAGAAGCCGACCGACATGAACCAGGGCTCGGCCGGCGCCTCGCGCAGGGTCTTGATCGTCAGCGGGGCGACGAACTGGGCGTGGTTCTGGTCGACCGGGACGATCTCGTCGTAGCCGATCACCTTCGGGTCGAGGGAGATGTGCTGCTCGCCGATCAGGATCGAGCGGTAGCCGACCTCGCGCAGCGTGTGGACCCAGTGCTGCCGGTAGTCGTTCAGCTTCCAGCCGCGGTGGGCGAGGCCGAGCATGCCGTTGTTGTGGCAGTAGAGCCCCGTGAGGAGGCTGGCGCGGCTGCCCGAGCAGGTCGGCGCGGCGCAGAAGGCCTCGCGGAACAGCACCCCCTGGTCGGCCAGCATCTGGATGTTCGGGGTCGGGACCTGGAACCCGTAGGGCTGGACGTAGCGGCCGGTGTCGTGGGAGTGGATGTAGAGGATGTTGGGCGGGAGCACTACCTCTCAGGTTATCGGCCGACCCCTGTTTACTTGTTTCTTGATAAGGATAGTTAGGAAAGAGATGCAACCTGATCGCTCATATCTCGTCTGCGCCACCCCCCGCAGCGGCAGCACCCTCGTCTGCCACGCGCTGGAAGAAACCGGCGTCGCCGGCCGCCCCGAGGAGTACTTCGAGGCGCTCCGCCACAGCGGCCGGCCCCGCCGGCCGGAGGAATACTTCCTCGGCGTCGAGGACCAGTCGATCCGCGACCACCTCGGCGAGCGCAGCGTCGGCTCCGATCCCCAGCCCCGCTCCCCGCTGTGGAGCCGCGCCGCCTACGACCGCTACCTGGAGTGGGCGTTCGAGACCGGGACCACCGACAACGGCGTCTTCGGGGCGAAGCTGATGTGGGGCTACTTCGGCGAGTTCGTCAGCCTCCTGCGCAACGTCCCCGACTACCGCGACGTGCCGCTGGCGGAGCTGATGCCGACCGTGTTCCCCGAGCTCACCTTCGTCCGCGTCGTCCGCGCCAACAAGGTGCGGCAGGCGGTCTCGCTCTGGAAGGCGGTGCAGACCGCGACCTGGCGCGAAGACCAGGCCACTTCCAAGGTCAGCTCGGTCGAGGAGGAGGGCTCGCCCCCCTACCGCAGCTTCGCCGAGGCCCACCGGCCGCAGCTGCGCTTCCACTACCGCGCCATCGACCACCTGCTCGATCAGCTCCTGATCGAAGAGGCTTCCTGGGACGCTTTCTTCGAGCACTCCGGGATCAAGCCGCTCCTCGTCCTCTACGAGAATTTCGCCGCCGACTACGAGACCAGCACCCTCAACCTGCTCGAACGCCTCGACCTCACCTGCCCCGAGGGCTTCGAGTTCGAGCCGCGGATGAAGAAACAGTCGGACAAGGTCAACGACGACTGGACCAAGCGCTACAGCGAGCTGCGACTGGGCCGCGACTTCGACCTGGTGCCGGCGCCGGTGGAGGAGAAGGCGCGAGGGTGAAAGGGGCCGGGGCCTGACCCCATCAGACCCCGACCCTATTCCCCTTTTCTCCTTGCGACGCCCATCCCACAACGCGATCCCCCAGCCCTACGCATTGCCCAAGCGCCGTACGCGCGATCATCTAGCTCAGCGCAGGGCGACGCAACCGCTCAGCCGAAAGGGTTTCTATCTTCGACGGAGCGACGATCGCGTCGACTGCCGCTGCCCCGCCGAGGGCCGGAGCGAGTGCGAGATAGGACAGGACCGGCGCCGCAATCGGCAGTTCATCGCCATGGCCGCTGGCGACGAAGTGGTGGATCACCCCCCACATCGCGCCAACGGACGCTTCTGCTGAGAACACGCTCGGCCGCTGCGGCGGCGGAGCTCCTCGGCGAAGCAGCGTCGCCAGCTTGGCGATCATCTCGCTGCGCCATCTGATCGCCTCGGGGCCCGGTGAGAAGACCTCGAGGAAGGCGAGCTTGGCGAAATCGGGGTCGCCCGCCAGGTATTGGCAGAGCCTGACGATCATGCGGTGGACGCCGCTCGCCCAATCTTCGGCTGTGAGGTAGCAGGGTTCCGCTGCGGCCAAGGTGCGGTCGCTGAGCATCTCGAGCGTCGCCAAGAAGCAGTCCGCCACCCCGTCGAAATGGCTGTCGAAACTGCGCCTGGAGACACCGGCGGCGGTGCGCACCCGCGGCACCGTCAGGGTCGCGTAGCCCTCCTTGCTCGCCAGCCTCGCGGTCGCCGCCAGGATCATCGCGCGCTCGTCTCCGAGCGGCGCCCCTCCAGCGGCCGCGGGCAGCGGCGCCGCCCCGACGGTCCCGAGACCGGACAGGCGGACGGCATCGTCATCGCACAAGCAGAGCGCCCACTCCATCAGCTCGCCACCATCGAGCGTCAGCTGCCGGGGATCCTCGGACAGCAGCCGCGCTCGTGCCAACCGGCTGCAACCGGCGACGACGCCTTTCACCAACAACCTCGGCAGCCGAGGGGACTCGGCGTCGGGGGCAAAGCTCTTGGCCACGAGCGTCTCGAAGACCTGATTCGTCTGCAGCATGCGCTCGACCGCGAGAGCGCCGGCCGGGAAGGTCTCGACCAAGGCCAGCCGCGCTGTCTCGGGGCTGCCGGCGATCTGGCCGGCGAACGCGAGGAATCCGAGCCGGAGCCGTTCGCGCCAGTCCTCCTCGCCTTCGGTGGCGGCGAGGATCCCGCGCAGCGAGCGGTCGACGATGACGTCGTAGGTGACGAGGAAGCAATCCTCCTTGCCGGAGAAGTGCTTGTAGAAGTCTCGCTTCGAGACGCGGGCGCGCTTGGTCAACATCGCCACGCTGACGGCGTTGTAGCCGTGCTCGGCGACTAGCTCGACCATCGCCCTCTGGAGTCGTCCGCGCTGGTGGGCGGCGACGTCCTCCGCCGAGCGCCCCGGTCCCGGTCTCAGCTTCGGGTAACGAGAGGTCCGCGATCTTGCGCCTCGTGATGGGTTCCTGGATGACAACCTGCCAGTACCAACAATGGACAAGGCGTCTAGTTGCTACGCCAGATAGGCAAAACCCAGCCCGCAGGACCTACCCAAACGGGGCAGTGTCAGACGCTTAGCGCGCGACCCAGGCGTCGGGCGCCGAGGTCAGCTCGCCTACGACGCTTGGCAGCTCGCCGGAGACGAGGTCGGCGAGGGTGACCTCCTCGAGCACGGTGCGGAGGCTGGCGCGGACGGCGATCCAGACCGCTTGCAGGTGCTCGGCGTTGCCGCGGTACTCGATGTCCTCCGGCGGCGTCGACTGCACGTGGGCGATCGGGCCCTCGACGGCGCGGACGATCTCGGCGACCGTGACCTCGTCGGCGGGGCGGGCGAGCCAGTAGCCGCCCTTGGCGCCGCGGCGGGCGCGGACGATGCCGTGGTGCTTCAGCTCCAGGAGGATGTGCTCGAGGAACTGCAAGGGGATGTCCTGGGCCTCGGCCAGGCGCTCGCCCTTGACCGGGCCGTCGTCGCCCGCCGCCGCAAGCTCGGCAGCGGCCCGCACCGCGTAGTCGGCCTTCGCGGAAACTCGCATGTATCTAGTTAATCAGTCGGCGGGCAGCGTCCGCGCCAGTGCCGCCGTCTGGTCTGCCTCTTGCTGGAGTTGCTGCTCGCGGCGGCGGTTGAGCCAGTGCGGCGCGTAGAGGACCGCGGCGAGGCCGATGGCGGCGATCGCGGCGGCGATCGGCCAGACGTCGGGGTCGCCCTTCTGCACCGTGACGATCCCGGAGCCGACGAGAACGAGGCCCAGCGAGGTCCGCAGGAAGCCCTGGGGGGCTTTGTCGGAGAGCGCGGCGCCGATCACCACGCCGGGGATGCTGCCGAGGAGGATGTTGCCGGCGAGGACGAAGTCGACGTTGCCGCCGACCCAGTGGGCGATGCCCGCCGCCCAGAGCAGGATCGCGGCGTGGAAGACATCGGTGCCGACGACTTTTTTCGGCGCCAGCCGGTAGACGGCGATCAGCAGGATCGCGATCACGGTGCCCGAGCCGGCCGAGGTGATCCCGATCACGAAGCCGGTGGTGGCGCCGATCACGATCGCCGCGACTTTGTGACGGCGCTCGACCTCGAAGCGGTCGCGCTCGTCGATCAGGTTGCGCAGGATCAGCGCCCGCGTGAGGGTGATGACGCCGACCATCAGCAGGGTGCCGCCGAGGACCGCGTAGACGAGTTCGTCGAGGCGGTCTTCGCCGACCTGCGTCTGCAGCCAGGAGACGAGGACGACGCCGCCGACGGCCGAGGGGACGCTGCCGAGCGCCAGCCACTTGACCAGGTCCATGTTCACCGTCTTCAGCTTCAGGTGGCGCCAGCCGCCGACCGTCTTGGTCACGGCGGCGTAGAAGATGTCGGTGCCGATCGCGGTCGTCGGCGAGATCCCGAAGATGAGGATCAGCAGCGGGGTCATCAGCGATCCTCCGCCCATGCCGGTCATGCCGACGAGTACGCCGATGCCCAATCCGAAGAGGACGATTGCCGGGTCCATTGGTTGCTCCTGCTCCGCACTTGTTGATCTCGACTTTCCTGACCACGTTGGTCAGGAGTGCGGAGTGCGCCAGGATACCAGCATGCAGCTGGAAATTGGGGGGGTTTCTCATTCCTACGGCGACCTGTGCACCCTCGACTCGCTCGACCTGGCGGGCGAGGAGCATGAGGTGCTCGGACTCGTCGGCCCCTCGGGCTGCGGCAAGTCGACCCTGCTGGAGCTGATCTGCGGCCTGCAGGAGCCGAGCGCCGGCACGATCTCGGTCGGCGGCGCCACCCGCGCCGAGGGGCGGCTGGGGCGCTGCGCCTTCATGCCCCAGCGCGACCTGCTGCTGCCCTGGTACTCGGCGATCGACAACGCCGCCCTGGCGCTGCGCAACCAGGGACTGGGGCGGGACGCGGCGCGCGGCGCCGCCACCGGACTCTTCGAGCGCTTCGGCCTCGCCGGCTTCGAAGCGGCGCGCCCGGCCGAGCTCTCGGGCGGGATGCGGCAGCGGGTTGCCTTCCTCCGCACCCTGATCGCCGGCAAGCCGGTTCTGGCCCTAGACGAGCCCTTTGCCGCCCTCGACGCGATCACCCGGGCGGAGATGCAGGAGTGGCTGGCGGCGGCGCTGCGCACCGATCCCCGCACCGTCGTCCTCGTCACCCACGACGTCGAGGAGGCGCTCTACCTCTGCGACCGGGTCGCCGTGCTCTCCGCCCGACCGGGCCGGATCGTCGCCGAGCTCGCCTCCCCCCACCCCCGCACCCCCGAGCGCGACGCCGCCGTCACCGACCCGGAGTTCATCGCCGCCCGCGAGGAGGCCCTGCAGGCGTTGCGTGGTTCGAAACGGACGCTATGAGTGCGAAAGGAACCACAAGATGGCGGCGGGTCCTGCTGCCGGGCCTACTCCTGGCGGCGCTGATCGGGCTCTGGCAGATCGCCGCCTCGACCGGCGCGATCGCCGACGCGCTCGACCTCCAGGACTTCCTCGTGCCCTCGCCGGCGGAAATCGCCAGCTCGCTCTGGGAAAATCGCGGCCTGCTGGCCGAAAACGCCTGGGTCACCCTGAAGGAGATCCTGCTCGGCATCCTCTGTGCGCTCGTCGTCGGGGTGGGAATGGCCGTCCTGATGCACCGCTGGCAATTGCTGCGGGACGCCGCCTATCCGCTGATCGTCGCCTCCCAGACGATCCCGATCGTCGTCATCTCCCCGATCCTCCTCGTCTGGTTCGGTTACGGGATCGGGCCGAAGATCTTCGTCGTCGCCCTGATCTGCTTCTTCCCGATCACGGTCAACGCGCTCGACGGACTGCGCTCGGTCGACCCGGAGGCGGTGAAGATGATGCGCAGCCTCGACGCCTCCCGCTGGCAGCGGTTCCGGCGGGTCGAGGCACCGGCGGCGCTGCCCAGCCTCTTCACCGGAGTGAAGATCGCGGTCGTCGTCGCCCCGATCGCCGCGGTCTTCGCCGAGTGGGTCGGCGCCGACGCCGGCCTCGGCCGCCTGATCCAGTCCGACCTCGCCTACTACCAGGTGGCGAGGCAGTTCGCCGCGGTCGTCGTCCTCTCCGCCATGGCCCTTCTCCTGATCGGCCTCACCACCCTCGCAGAGCGACGCGTCGTCACTTGGCGATAGAACTCCCGGCGATGACGCGCCACCGCACCTGGGCGATCGCCCTCGCCGTCCTCGCCCTCGCGCTGACTCTGGCCGCCTGCGGCGAGAAGTCCGAGGACACGAGCGGCGCCAGCGAGCCCTTCAGCCTCACGCTCGACTTCTACCCCAACCCCGACCACGCCGGGATCTACATGGCGCAAAAGCTCGGCTACTTCGAGGAAGCCGGGCTCGACCTCGGCATCGAGACCCCCTCCGACCCGGCGGCGCCGGTCAAGCAGGTCGCCGCCGGCCGCTCCGACCTGGCGATCTCCTACGAGCCCGAGGTGGCGCTGGCGCGCGAACAGGGCCTTGACGTGATCGCCGTCGCGGCGCTGGTCGACCGGCCGCTGACCTCGATGATCTGGCTCAAGAGCTCCGGGATCAAAGGGGTCGGCGGCCTCAAGGGCAAGACGATCGCCACCGCCGGGATCCCCTACCAGGACGCCTTCCTGAAGACGATCCTTGCCCGGGTGAAGCTGACCCCGGACGACGTCAAGGCGGTCAACGTCGGCTTCGGCCTCCTCCCCGCCCTGCTTGGAGGCTCGGCGCAGGCGATGCTCGGCGGCTTCCGCAACGTCGAGGGAGTCGACCTGCGGGAACGCGGCAAAGCCCCGGTCGTCACTCCGGTCGACCAGCTCGGCGTCCCCACCTACGACGAGCTGGTGCTGGTGGCGCGACGGCAGAGCCTGGAAGAAGACCCGGAGAAGTTCCGCCTCTTCCTCGCGGCGCTCCAGCGCGGCACCGAAGCGGCGGTAGCGCAACCGGGTGCGGCGACCAAAGCGATCACCGAAGCCAACCCCGACCTCGAACCGAAACTCGCCGCGGCGGAGGTGAAAGCGACGCTGCCGCTGCTCGGGGTGCCGACGGCGGACCAGCCCTACGGCTACATGGACCCCGAGGAGTGGGCGACCTTCGCCGGCTGGATGCGGGACAACGAACTGATCGAGTTGCTGCCGGCGCCGAGCGAGCTGCTCGACAACGGCTACTTGCCCTCGGGCGAGATCCCGGAATAGCCGAGCGCGCCTTCGGCGATCAGACGGCTGACCTCGCGCTCGGGCATCGCCGCGTGGAAGAGGTGCCCCTGCGCGTAGTCGCAGCCGAGGCGGCGCAGCTCCGATAGCTGCACCTCGCTCTCGACCCCCTCGGCGATCACCTCCAGCGACAGCGCCCGCGCCATGCCGATGATCGCCTCGACGATCGCCGTCGCCTCCTGCTCGATCCCCAGCGCCTCGACGAAGGAGCGGTCGATCTTCAGCGCGTGGAAGGGGAAGCGGTTGAGGTAGGCGAGCGAGGAGTACCCGGTCCCGAAGTCGTCGAGGACGAGGCGGACGCCGAGCTCGTTCAGCTTCTGCAGCGAGGAGATCGCCGTCGCCGACTCCTCGACCAGGACCCCCTCGGTGATCTCCAGCCGCAGGTGGATGGGATCGAGACCGGTGCGGGCGATCACCTCCTCGACGACGTCGGGCAGGTCGCGATGGGCGACCTGGCGGGCGGAGAGGTTGACGGCGACGTCGAGCGGCCGCGCGTCGGGCCGCAGCTGGTGCCACTCCAAGGCCTGGCGGCAGGCGCGCTCCTGGACCCAGCGCCCGATCGGCTCGATCAGGCCGCTGTCCTCGGCGATCGAGACGAATTCGGCGGGGTCGAGTGTCCCCCGCTCCGGGTGGCGCCAGCGGACCAGCGCCTCGAGCCCGGTGATCTCGCCCGAGCGCAGGTTGACCACCGGCTGGTAGTGGAGCGCGAGCTCGTCGCGCTCGACCGCGTGCCGCAGCTCGCGTTCGACCTCGAGCCGGCGCATCGCCCCGGCCCGCATTTCGGCGTCGAAGAGGACGCAGCGGGCGCGGCCGCCTTCCTTCGCCCGGTACATCGCCGCGTCGGCGTCGCGGATCAGCAGCTCGGCGTTGACCGTGCGCTCTTCGGAGGCGCGGGAGACGGCGACGCCGATGCTGGCGCTGACGAAGTGGTCGACGCCGTCGAGCGAGAAGGGCTGGGTGAAGGCGGAGGCGACGCGGTCGGCGATCGCCAGCGCCTCGCCTTCGTCGGCGAGGCGGTCGATCAGGATCCCGAACTCATCGCCGCCGAAGCGGGCGACGATGTCGCCGGGGCGCAAGTGGGCACGCAACCGCGGCGCCACCGCCCGCAGCAAGGCGTCGCCGGCGTGGTGGCCGAGGCTGTCGTTGATCAGCTTGAAGTGGTCGAGGTCGAGGAAGAGGATCCCCACCGGGGAGCCGGAGACGGCCGCTTTGTCGAGCGATTCGCCGAGCGCGTCGACGAAGCTGAGCCGATTCGGCAGGCCGGTGAGCGAGTCGTGGAGAACGCGGTAGCGCAGCGCCTGGTCGGCGGCGTGGCGCTCGATCGCGTCGGCGAGAACATTGGCGGCGGCCTGGACGAAGGGCACGTCCTTGGCGCTGAAGCGGTGCGGCTCGGTGGCGTGGACGTCGAGGACGCCGAAGGGCCTGTTCTTCCCGTCGATGACGACGGCGAGGCTGCTGGCGGCGCCGAAGACGCGCAGCACCGGCGGCATCGTGTGGCGGGTCTCCTGGTTCCAGTCGGCGACGATCGCGTGGGTACCGGTGTCCAGCGCGGCGCCGGCGTGGGAGTCGCGTGAGGCGGAAACGCGTCGCCCGGCCCCGATCACGGCGTCCTCGAGCCCGGCGCGGAGGTTGAGCCGGCGGCCGTCGCGGGCCAGCTCCCAGATGCAGGCGCTGTGGACGCCGTCGACTTTGCCGATCAGCTCGGTCGCCGCCTCCATCATCTCCTGCGGGTCGCTGTTCTGCATCGCCCGCTCGCCGAGCCGGGCGACGACCGCCTGCTGGGAGAGGGCGCGCTGCAGCTCCTCCTCGGTCTGCTTGCGCTCGCTGACGTCGTAGATGACCCCGTGCCAGACCGGAACGCCGTCCTCGTCGGCTTCCAGCACCGCCTCGTCGTGGATCCAGACGACGCCGCCGTCGCGGGTATGGATCCGGTATTCGACCGGGGTCGTGTCGCGGCTGCCCAGGTCCTGCTCGCTTTCCATGGCCAGCACCCGCTCCCGGTCCTCGGAGTGCAGGAGGCTGGCCCAGAGGCCAGGGTCGCGGACGAAGTCCTCCGGCCGGTAGCCGAGGATCTCCTCGACCTGGGGGCTGACGTAGCGCCAACGGCCGCGCTCGCCGCGCTCGGCGGTGTAGACGATCACCGGCAGCCGCTCGATCAGGCGGCGAAAGTCGTGCCCGCCCGCGGCGAGCTGGTCGAGGAAACCCTTTACCTCGTTTTCGGACCAGTTCCTGTCGGCGGGCTCACGCATCCACCTCGCTCATCGACCCGTGCCTGGCGGGGCTTGAGCTATGCAGCCAGGCGCATCGGCGGCCCGGCGGCGACGGACCGGTAGAGCCCGGCCAGCGTCAGGCACCCGACCAGGCCGCGGTAGGGCTCGTACGGCGCGTAGAACGCTTCCACCTCGGGGATCGTCGCCCGCCGCCCGCAGCCGTTGAGGTGGCCGACGAGCTTGATGTAGCCGAGGTCCCCGGCCGGCAGCGAATCCAGTTCGTTGCGGCCGAAGAGGCCGAGGCACTGGACCGTCCAGGGGCCGATCTGCGGCAGCGCCAGGAGGCGGCGGTCCCCTTCCGGACTATCGATCCGGCAGCGCCCGGCGACGACGTCGCGGGCCAGCCGCCGCAGCGCCACCGCCCGTTTGCCGACCAGTTCCAGCTGCTCGAATTCGGCCGGGGCGCGGCCGGCGATCGCGGTCGGGCCGGGGACGTCGCGCAGCGCCTCCCGCCCCTCCCCCAGGCGGCAACCCCAGCGGCCGGCGATGCGGCGCTCGATCAGCGCCGCCAGCTTGGCCTCGATCAGCTGCCCCACCACCGCCGCCGCCAGCGCCTCCCAGGGCCACGGGCGGCCTTGCGGGCGGAAGTCCGGCCGGCGCCGGATCAGCGGCCGCAGCAGCGGGT
>Ga0157284_10000013_pt1 | contig 22803 bp, 25 predicted proteins | sample NitcycUS059202B1_FD_108392 | JGI IMG/M metagenome (GOLD analysis project Ga0157284, IMG submission 108392) | Soil microbial communities from Arlington Agricultural Research Station in Wisconsin, USA - Nitrogen cycling UWRJ-S059-202B-1 | ecosystem: Environmental > Terrestrial > Soil >... | reverse complement strand
GTTCTGTGACTTCCACTGGTGGTGGTACTTACTTATCTCGTGTGTTGGATGCTCGTAATGAGACTAAGGCAGATGTGTTTGTATTTATCTTACCTGCTTGTGCAAACGTTTATAAGAACAAAGAACGTATCGAACGCGGAGTTAAAGATTTAAAATCAGCGGTAAAGCCGCTTATTCTACCATTCAAGATTTTGGTTCGTATTGGTGGGACTAATCCTACCTACATCCATACTCACTTTGAGAATCATGAGTGGGATGATATAAAATCTTAATGCCGATTGATTTGGAGGCTTCTGGCCTCCTTATCTTTTAAATCGGAGTATGCTTATGCGTACAATTGATTGTAATCACTGTGGTCACTCAATCGCAGTTGATGATTTTGTTTTAGAATGCTGTCCAATATGCGACTCGTTCATGGTTCCAAACAGACTCAATTTAAAGGTTAATCCTGAGTTGGGTAAAATTATTAAAGTAGAGCATCGGGAAGCCACATGTCCAAGTCAGAAGATTTAGGAGACGAGTATAACGACAGTGTCGTCTATTCCCTAGTTAAAAATTACGGGAACATGCTGAAGGTTTCTCGTGACAGGTTTTGTCTTCACACATTACCTTTGCTGCGAACTTATATATCCAAACATCCGGATATTATAGCAGACTACGAAGAGCAAATACGTAGCGAAATTGAAGGTCAGGGACTGTCTGACAATGCCGTGCTCAACTCAATACTAGTTGCGCAATGTGAGAGATTCGCAGCAGCAGACTCAAAGGATTCAACATCTTACTCTAGTGAAATAGAGAAGATGATTAAAGAAGGTAAGACCGACCGCATTGCTGGAGAAGTTGAAGCAGATAACTCCACAAACACAGCGTCAGAAGACCTTGTAAAGCAAATCCTTTACTCGCCATTGGAAGTTGATGTAACAGCAATACCTAAAAAGGTTGCTGATGAAGTTAGAGAGATTCTGCTTTCCTCTTATCGGGAGTTTTCTAACTGGGCTTTCTATCTTCAAATGGGTTTTGCTTTCCAAGAGCAGGACTTCCACAGAGTTATATTCAAAGCTGGACAAGACATTGTTGACGGTAAGATGGATAGGGTTATCATAACCATCCCACCTCGACATTCTAAGACACAGACAATGAGCATATCACTGCCATTGTATTCGTTTGTCCATAACGCCAGCTCGCATAATATTATAACTTCTTATGCTGACGATATCGTGCAGGAATCTTCCGGCTATATTCGTACAGTAATGCTTGACCCGTTGTTCCAACGTATATTCCCTAATGTGAGAATAGACCCGAACAAACGTTCATTGGAGCGTTGGGGTACAACCAAGCAAGGTGTGATGCACGCAGTACCTACTGGTGGTAAATTGACTGGTAAAGGTGCTGGACTTCTTTCAGATAAGTATTCTGGTTTGTTTGTAGTTGATGACGTTATTAAACCAAAAGATGCCTATTCTGATACTGTACGTGCAGAAATAAATGACCGTTTTGACAACACCTTCATGTCGCGATTGGCTAATGACGGTGGCATAACTGTTGATGGCAAGTTTGTTGAATGCCCAAGAACTCCTATGGTTATTATCATGCAGCGTGTTCATGATAATGATTTGGTTGGGTACCTACTTCGAGGCGGCTCTTCTGATAAGTATCACTACCTCAATATTCCAGGAATAATTGAGAAAGATACAGGCTCTGCCGAGTGGTATGACAAACTACTGAAACGTCAGGCATACACTCATGCCATTCCAATTCTGTATGACTTAGGTCGTGGAGAAGAAGAATCAGCTTTATGGCCTTCTCGTAAGAGTTTGGCATCATTACGTTTAATGCGTGAAGCAAACCCATATACATACAACTCACAGTATGCTGGCGACCCATCTGCAATGGGGCATGGTTTGGTTCAAGAAGATTGGTGGAAGGAATACGACAAAGCAAACTTTGACGTATCTACCATAAGCCATTCCTTCATCACTGCGGATACAGCATCTACAGTGAAAGACTATTCAGACTATTCGGTATTAATACAGTGGGTAATTCAGCGCGGAACTCGTAACGCCTATGCCTACAGAATTCTTGTCGGAAAGTTTGAAACTCCAGAGTTGAAGAAAGCAGTAATTGAATTCTGGGAAGAGTGCAACGTAATTGATATGCGTAATCCTTGTTTATTGCCAACAGCTCTATTCATGGAAGATAAAGCATCTGGACAATTCTTAAACCAGCAGTTTGCTCGTGATGGTAATATCAGGATTCAACCTGTACCACGCGATAGAACAGCCAGTGATAAGGTTGGCCGATTCATGAACACACTTCCATATTGGGCGCAGGGTAGAATCTTCTTCCCATCCGGCCACGAGCACTTAGACCACTGTAAGCGTGAGCTTCTTGGAATGACCTCGATGGGTAGTGGTACTGGTCATGATGATGTTTGTGATAACGTATCTGATTTATGTGCAATTGAATATTCTGGCGTCAGCGCCAACTATGACCAGTGGGTTTAACATGAGTGTAGTTACTCGTATTGATTCGAGAAGCGAGAATAACCACAGCTTTCATGTTTGTGATGCTGATGGGAACATCCTCGCTGTAGTTAAAGCTCTAACACCAAGCAGCCAGTTTGAAATCACAACTCGACATGACGTCCAGATTGTAAAAGAAAATGGAGCTGTACTTAAGAGGAAACAATAATGGCTAAGCGACAGGCAGACGCGCACGTAAATTTGCGCAAAACTAAGCTGGCTGATGGACTTGAAAACGTAATCAGTGGGATGGGCGGTGATGCAGATAAGTCTGTTTATAACCGCTGGCATTTTGCCAACAAGAACGCTGACTACCGACAACTGATGAACCGATTCCGTGAGGATTGGGTTTCTCAGAAAGTCTGTCAAGTTGTTCCTCAAGATATGACACGTAACTGGCGGCATATTGATAGTGAAGAAGGCCGAAAGGCCGATAAGGAATTACGATTCCGTAAAATCTTCCGTGAAGCCTATCAATGGGCGAGACTATATGGAACATCATTTGTATTGTTGGACTTGAAAAACACAGGCCCACTTCACACTCCATTGAATCTCGATAAGCTGAAGAAGGGATGTATTAAATCCCTGAAGATTATTGACCGGTCACGAATGTATGCGGCAGGTACTATTGTGCTTGATGCACTTTCGCCCCACTACGGTTTGCCAGAGTTTTATACTCTGTCTGGAAATCCTGGGACGATTCATCATTCCCGCTTCTTGCGTTTCGAAGGAACCGAACTGCCGTTGTTCGAATTTCAACGAAACATGTGGTATTCCGATTCAGTGTTAATACCACTGCTTTCCACAATTGACCAGTTCTACACTACTGCGGCCGCGGCTGCACAACTAGCTCAGGAAGCAACAGTTGACGTAGTAACTGTGGCAGGTTTGCAATCATTGCTGACCAACCCACAGGGTGAACAAACAGTCATGAAGCGCTTCCGATTGATGAAACAAGCTAAGAGCCTTTATAACGTTCTTATACTTGACCAATCGGAAACATACGATACCAAGTCGATTGCCTTGTCAGGCGTAAAAGATTTAATCTGGGAATACCTTAAGATTGTTGCGGCAGCAGTTGGTATCCCAGCAACACGTTTCCTTTCAGCTTCTCCAGATGGTATGAATGCCACTGGACAGTCTGACCTTGTTAACTACATTGATTTATTGATGGGTTTACAAGTTGCTATATTCGACCCTCGTTTAGAGGTTATGGATAAAATTGCTCAGGCTCACTTTGGAATTGCCCCTTACACCTATGAGTGGTGCGACATATTCCCAGAGTCGAATGCTGAGAAAGCGAAACGAGCTAATGATTTAGCAACAGCGCTGGATTTGCTAGTTCAGAACGGAACACTTACAACCAAGAATGCTAATGAGATTGTCAAGCACTCTAAAGTATTTGGGCAAGTTCAGATTGACGCACCTCCAGCTAAACCACCACAGACAGGTAACAGTGATGCAAAAACTGGTTCCAGTAACACTAAATGATGAAGAATCTGTCGAAGGCGAAGTTGTGTTATTTGCTGACCGACAGACTATTTCATCAGCCCGAATTCTTCGTGATTCAGGTGAAATGATTGCGCCAGTTACGATTGCTCGTACTGGTGACATGCTGTATAAAGCCAAAGAACTTGGTACAGACTTTGCTGACCTTCCTCCAGACCAAGTGGTGCGAGTTACGACTCCTCCAGAAGTTCTGTTCGATGAAGCAACAATTGAAATGTGCCGTTCAATGGCTGTTACAATCGGCCACCCCAAAGAAGACGTAAGTCTTGCCAATAACAAAGAACTTCAAAAAGGTTTCCTTGAAGGAGTTCCAATGGCAGACGGTTCGCATCTGGCGGGGCACGTTGTTCTGAACGACGAGTCGGCTATTAATTTAGTTGATTCTGGTGTAGACCAAACCTCTTGGGGCCACAACGCTATCTTGAAGCGTGTTGAAACTAACGGTGTCGTATCAGCAATTAAAACCAAAATCACTTCTGTTAACCATCTTGCAATTGTGCAGCGCGGTCGCGCTCAAACAACTCGCATCGGTGATAGCGGTGAAGAAATCAACATCGTTGACCAAAAGCTTTATGATACTCTTGAAGCTGAAAAAGACGCGCTGTTGGTTAAAGTCGAAACTCTGGAAACTAAGTTGGCAGACGCCATTGCTTCCAAGTTGTCTGATGAAGAAGTCACTGCGGTTGTTGAAGAACGTGTTAAAGCACGTACTGAACTGCTTATCGAAGTTGCAAAACTTGGCGACGAGTATTCAGCTATCGATGGTGTTGGTAAATCCGAATCAGAAATTCGTCGTGAAGTTGCTAGTATTTATTCTGGCAAAGACGTATCCGGCAAGAGTGATGATTATATTCAGGCCTTGTTCGATAGTGCATTAGAAGATGTTGGCGAAGTTACTTTGTCTGACGCTCTTAATGCATCAATCCTGCACGACTCTGAGAAAGCCTCTAAGCCTAAACCATTGTCAGCATCTGAACAAGCTAAAGCTCGTCGTGCTGCCCGTTACAAAGATTAAGGAATTCGGACATGCCTCTTCAAGAGTGGAACATCAACACTGGCAATGCTTATGCTGGTGAACAATATGGTATGGCAACCACCAACTCACAGCGTTTGACTTTCAACTTGGAAGTCGCTCAAGACCAGTATGGTCTGGCTGTGCAGAAAGGTGCTAAATCAAACACCATCAAATCTGGTTCTGATGCTGGTCACGTACTTGGTGTTACCATGCGTGAGAACAAACTGGAATCTAAAACTCGTCCGGGCGATGGCACTATCGGCATTCCAGTTGGTTATCCAATCGGTGTTATGCTGGAAGGCGCAATCATGGTTAAGTTGGCTACTGCAATCACTGACGAAAATGTTGGTGTTGCTCCTACTGGCCTGTTTGGTGGCGTTGCTGGTGCTTATGTTAAAGCAACTAACGTTGTTGCCCTGAAGTACCCTGCCGCTGCTGGCGATGTTATCCCTGTATTGATTAACCTCGCAGGCCCAAAGCAGTAACCCCGCCGACAGCGCCTTTAGCTTTCAAAACTAACTTGCCACCAACCAAATCGGTGGCAGTTGGTGCTGACGCAACTTGGACTGTCGAAGTTCAAGATGGGGAAACACCTTACACCTATGCTTGGCAATTCAAAGCCACGACTGGTGGAGCAGATTGGGTGGTTATCGACGCCACTGTAAATCCATCTGCAAGTACTGCAAGCCTGATTAATCACGCTGTAGAAGCAAACTCTGCTGGCTCATATCGTGTCGTTGTCACCGATGCCGCATCAAACAAAATCACTTCTGTCGAATCAGTTCTGACAGTAGCATAACGGAATACGATAATGCCAAAGATTATTAAACTTGCCGACGAAAACGGCGTAATGCAAGAAGTTGAACTGGCTGACCAGTATGTTGCACTGCAAGCCGCTGTTACCTCAACCCGTCTGTCGGATGATGATGCATTGTTCATGCAACGTCAGCTTGAGTTCATTGAAGCTCAAAGCTACGACACGCTGTATCCAGAGCTGGAAGCTCGTGAAGCTTTCGGTGTTGATACTTCTGGTGGGCCGGGCATTCAGACCCTGACCTATCGTTCTTACAACCATGTTGGTTCAGCGGAAGTTATCAACGCCCGTGCAACCAACCTGCCTAAGCCAAACGTATCTGGTAAAGAATACTCCATTCCGGTTAAGTCCGTTGGTGTTTCTTACGACTACGACATTGACGAAATTGCAGCATCTAATACCACTGGTATTGCGCTGGAAGCTCGTAAAGCAATGGCGGCTACTCGTGGTTACGAGCAGTATATCAACTCTGCTGCATGGTATGGCGACGAAGCAAATGGTTTCATCGGCTTCTTCGAACATCCGGGCATCACCAAAGCAACAGTTGCTGCTGGTACTGGCGCTGGTACTCCAACTGAGTGGGACAAGAAACTTCCATCAGAAGTTATTGCTGACCTGACTACCGCTGTGTCTGCAATGTACTCTTCTACCAAGAAGATTCTTCGCCCAAGTGAAATCTGGTTGTCTGTTGAGAAAGAACAGTTCTTGTTCAACACTCCACGTTCCGACCAGTCTGACATGTCAATTGGTAACTGGTTCCTCCAGAACAACCAATTCATCACCGACCGCAAACAGATTAAAGGTCTGAATGCTGTTAAAGGTATGGGTGAATCTGGTTCAGAAATGTTCGCAGTAATTTGCCGTGTTGCAAATGGCCTGAAAACATTCCGTCTGCGTGAGCCACTGCCTTTGACTTGGCAGCCAGTGCAGTTGCATGGCCTGATTTATGAAATTCCAGGTCGTGGTCGCTTTGCTGGTTTCCAAGCAATGTACCCAGCGGCAATCTCCATTAACTCTGGTATTTAATGGAACTTGGCGGGGAGTAATCCTCGCCTTCATTTAACAAAGAGAAAAAGATGCAACTCAAGAACACAGAAAAACGTCATTTACAGTTCTTCTATCACAACGAATCAAAGAAGGCTGTGGATTTCGTTCACATTCCTGCTGGTGCAACTGTCGAGTTGAATGATGAAATCTTCAACCAGATTTGCAAACCATTAACCACTGTTGAAAAACAAGAGCTGGTAATCCAGAAGATTGAAGCTGAAACTCCAATCCTCATGGAAAAGAAAGACGTATACTCCAAAGAGTATTACGCCACTGGCGAACGTCGTAAAGTCAATCTTGTAAAAGAGATGATTAAATCCGGCGCTCTGGTTATCGTGGAACGAGTTGCGGTTACTGATGAAGTTAAAGCCAAGCTGCTTAACTCTAAAGGTATCGCCACTAAAGACATGACACCAGAACAACTCAACGAACTCTACGAACAACTGGCCTAACATGTTAACACTCCAAGATTTAGTATTGCGCTATCCGGCAATGATTAACATGACGCCGGAACAGTTTGCTATGTATCAAGCCGACTCTGTACGAATCATGGGGTTAGATGATGGTCGTTGGGGAACAGAACCTTACGGCGTGTATGACCCAGCTCAAGCTGCTTTGATTGCACACCGCTACACAATCGTTGGTCAATTATCAGAGGGTGATGCAGCATTGTCTGCTGGCCCTGTTGTTCGAACTGATGTTGATGATGTTCAGGTTGAGTTTGCTGACAGGATTTGGGATAAAGTCCCTTACCAAGAAGCTGGTTTATATGGTACAGCATATGGTCAAGACTATGTGATGTATCGTCGTATGTTCTTCTCTGGGCCGCGAGTCGCATGATAAATCAAAGGCAAGCGTTTAACCGTTTTACAACGGCGAAACACACTCTTGAAGTTTATGTCGAAGGTCATTATGACGAATTGAATGACTGGGTGGAGGACACTTGGCTTCCACCTGTTCCAATTAGTTGTACTGCATTGCCATATGGCGACCGAGATTCAGGTGTTTCTGGACAACAACTTAAGCCAACAGATGTTGGTGAACGTCAGCCTGAGTTCCAGCAAATTCACTCCAGAACTGAAATGCCTATGAAGTCAATCCTTACACTAGGAAAGACCAAACGCAGGCTCAAAGTTATGGAAGTCTCTGATATTTCTGATGCAGGATTCTATAGAGTCATTGCAGCCAATATATTGGAGAAATAAATGGCCGATGTTCGCAAAGTAGAAATACAAAAGATGAAGGAAATGGTTGACATGGCTGTCGGCATTCCCCAATTCACTTATGAAATGTTGCAAAATGCTCCACGCCCCACTGGTGAGTATGCAGCAGTAAAGTGTACAGAGTCTATGAACCCTTGTGGTGCAGACGAAACAAAATACACAACAGAGAATGGGATTGATTACTTCTCTTCTGTTGGTATTCGTGTACTTACATTTTACGTGTTGTTTAGTCGTGAGGGTGAAGAGTATATCAATTTTGATAACGCTTTCGTAAGACCCGATGTAATAGCCTTTATGAAGGCAAATGGTTTTGCTGTAATGGGCAAACAACCGCTGAGTCTTGCAACTATACAGATGGAGACTAACTGGGAATCACGTGCGGGCATTAAGATTCAATTCAATGTCAAACGAGTTACCAAATCTCCATTCGGTACAATGTCCAACGCTGTTGTTGGTGGCAAGTTCTATGACGGCAATAGCGTCGTCGAGATTTAAGGGAAACTAAATGTCTATTCCTATTTCCGATATCATCAATGTTTCCATTGCGGTTGCGCCAAACGCTGTGGCAACGGATGGATTCGGCCCGCTCTTATTTATGAGCAAAGAATTCAAACCTGTTGCTGGTGAGCTTCCTGTTCGTCAGTATTCAAGTTTGAAAGAATTGCAAAATGATTTCCCTACTGGCGAAATCTCCAAAGCTGGTTTGTCTTGGTATGGTCAAAAGCCGACGCCTAAGACAATGTTGGTTGGTGCAATCACCCAAACCAGCACAACTCCAGCCTCTGCTGCAAGTGTTGCAGGTTCCAAAGCTGCTGTCTTGGCAGATGTTAAAGCAATCACAGCAGGGACTTTGGCTACGTCAATCAACGGCGTTTCAGTGTCCCTCACGGCATTAGATTTCTCTGACGCTGCAAACTTGGATGATGTTGTTACAACTCTCCAAACTGCATTTGCTGGACAAACTACCACAAATCCAGTTGACACCAAAGTAATTATTGGACAGACGGCAGGTAAGTTTGCCATCACAACTGATTTGACTGGCGCAAAAGCTTCTATTACCGCATGTACAGGTACTGCTGCTGCTGTATTGATGCTGGATTCTGCCAACAATCCTGTTGTAACTGCTGGTGCTGATGCTAAATCAATTAACATTGACTTGGCTAATGTGGTAAACACAGGTAAGTTCTTCTACTACGTTGCAGTTGAGCGCTCACTTCGCAAAAACACACAGCAAATGGATGCTGCGCGTTGGTGTCAGGCTTCTGATAAAGTGTTTGGTTGGGCTGACTCAGACCCCAACATTCTTATCGCCGGAACTGCTAACAGCTTCAAGCAAGCTCAGCAAGCTCAGTTGATGAATACCATTTGTGTATTTGACGCGTCAGTAAATGGCGACGAGTATCCTGAGATTTCAATCTTAGCTCGTGCGGCTACCGTAAACTTCAACGTTGCGAACTCTGTTCTTATTCTTGCGTTCAAGAAAGGGCCGGGAATTACAGCTGCTGATTTGTCTTCTGGTCAACTAGCTGCTTTGCGTTCTTACAATGGTAACGCATTTATCAACGTGGGCAGTTCAATCCTGTTCATGGATGGTAAAATGGCTGATGGTACTTGGTTCGATACTGTGCAGGGTGTTTCTTGGTTGACTCAGAAAATCCAACTGAACGTATTCAACCTGTTTGCTCAGTCAACCACCAAGATTCCTTGGACTGATACCGGTGTTGCAATGGTTAACCAACAAGTTACCAATGCACTTGAGCTTGCTCGAACCAATGGTTTGATTGCTCCAGGCTATGATAACGAAGGTGTGTTCTATCCTGACGGCTACAAAGTCTTCTCAACCGATTTGGTTCTTCTGCAATCTCAGAAAGGTGCTCGTGTGTGGGAAGGTACTTCCTTCATTGCGATTGGTTCTGGCGCATTGCAGGGCGCAACAATCTCCGGCAACTTCATTCAATAAGGAAATGCCCAAGTGAAACAATATTCCTTTATGGATGTTGACCTGTTAATTGATGGTAGTCGTGTTGAAGGTTTCACAGCCGGACAATCGATTATCTCAGCAGGTCGTAACGTAGCGCAGCATCTGCCTTTGGTGGATGCTTACGGTAAGTTGGCTGTGGCAACTACAGCCGACCTTACTGGTGTAATTACATTCCCACTTCTGCAAACAGCTGATTGGAACGAGATTCTATATCTTCGTGCACAAACAACTCAAGCAACTGGTTTGTCAGGTAATAAATCCCTTTGGGAACCTATGCAGATTCAGGTTGTGGATAAAATGGGTGACATGCTTGTCAATGGTGTTAACGGCGTTATTCTCAAACAGCCAAACGTTATTCGTGGTGTAGGTTTCACGTCTAACATGTGGGCTGTGTTTGTTGAGCGTCTTACCATTAAGACTGGCAGCTACCCAGAAGCCGGTATTTAATAAGAGAAAGCTATGGCCTGTGAACTGTGCACTAGTGAGATTAAAAACTCACAAGGTGAACCTATTCTGTTCACCACACGCCAACTGTCTGCAACTAAGGCGTTGGAATTACAGGTAGAGCTTATTAATAAGTTGGGGAACCGTGCGTTCCCCCTTATTGAAGGGCGCTACAATTTTGCCGATATCATAAGCTTAATGGCTCAAGCAGATAGCAAATCAACCGTCGAACTAATCAAGCGTGTGGTTGGCTATTCCAACAAAGATGGGAAAGAAATTATTCCTGCTTTGTTTGACCTTGAGTTTAATGGCGACCTGATGTTGGTCTGTAAAGTATTTGCATTTGTCCTTGAATCAAACTTCAAAAGTTTTTTCATGCAAGGGCTCGAAATGAACGAACAGTTCAAATCGGCGGAGGAGGCTCGATTGAAAGCGGAAGAGCTGAAATCACAAGCAGCGACGACCTCTCCCGAGAATTCCCGGACATAAATTACTTCCTGCATCGACCATTGATTGAGGACAGTTCACTCTGCACTCTTAGGGAGTTGCAGGATGGTACTTATTCTTTAGTTGATTTACTTTTGTTTCATGACATTCTCGATTTAAAACAGAAACTAAAACCACCAGAAGAAGAAACTAATGGCTAATTTAAAACAGTTAATGGGTATGGAAGTTGACGTACTCCGAGAGTTGGGTTTGCGCTCTGGCCTCACTTTCCCATCTGGAATGAAGAAGTCGGCGATGGTTTCACAGCTTTCACAAGCTGCTGCTAGTGGTTGGATGGAGCAAAACCAAGAGTTAATGTCTGAAAGTCCAGAAGGTCACGATGATATGCCAGGATTTTCTGGCACGTCTCAAATGCTTTCTGATGCTGCACACGCAGCACAAATGATTGCTAATGCTGGATTTGGTAATACCTTCCATGAAGCTATGGGTAATGGTGCTTCTAAACATTTAAGTGTTATTGAAACGTATCTACACCAACTTGGGGCAACACCTCAAGATGTTTGGATGCATTTACCTAAACACAATCCAGACGAACAAACGCAACCATTTAATTATATGAAGTCCTATATGCGTGATACGCTACTAGGCCACCAAGATATAATGCCTGAAATGAAAGGCCATTATGCTGGTGACATTATGAGTGAGTATTCAACTCCTCATGGTGATGTGTCTCAAGTTTATGAAGGTCTTGCTTCCATGTATTTGGAGCGTGGGGCCTATAGTGCTGAGCACGAATATTCAAGAGACTTGGCTGGTGTATCCAGAATGCTGGAACAACAGATGGGTTCAGGGTTTGCAGAAGTTGCTTTCGTAACTGCAACTGGTGGTAAAGCATCCTACATGGATACGCTACCACAAATAGGCGACCCAAGTATTGCAAAACACGTAGCACATCCAAAACAAGCTCTAAACCAAGCTGGACTTCCTTTGGGTTCAGTAGGTTCTGCTGTTGGTTCTCGTGGTAATTATTCTTTAATGGCTTCCTTAACTGGACGTCCTGAAATGCGTGGTGAGGCTAGTTCCGCCGCATATAAAAGAATTCAAAGTGCTGTGTTAGGTTTGGCCCAAACTTATAAGGGCGATGTTGGTATGAATCCTTATCGTGAACAGACTTCTGAACGCGATATGATTATGGATTCTGCTTCACGTTATGCAGATTTGGAAGATGTTCGTTCTGGTTTTGCTAACTTGGATGAACCATCTTACAACGCATCAACCATTCGTCAAATCTTGGAAAATGATTATGACAGAATGGAATCGGTCGAACAACAGACGTTTGACCCAGCTTCGGCAGCTCGTTCAAGACAAGCAGATGTAGGTTCGTCTAGTACGGCATTTACAATGCTTCCTGGAACTGGATTCCAAGCTGAATTTGGTGCGCCAACAAGCCGTCAACAAAGACAGAAGCAAGCAGAGCAACAAGAGTTTAATGGGGACTTGGATAAAGACCCTGTTACTTATCATCGGAACTTGAAACAAGGTTCTGAAGAATGGCTATCAATGCGTGAGAACTACGACATAACTGGTTCTCAAGTTGGCACCCTTCTTGGCAATGGTTCTTATACAACCATGCAAAAGAAGATTGCAGAAATGGAAGGTTTGTATCCATCTTCTCGTGATGCTAACTCACCATTCGCTCAGCAAATGTTTGCACGTGGCCATGCAAGTGAAGCTGCGGCAAGGCCAAGAGTTGAAAATGAATTTGGAATCAAGATAGATGAAGTTGGTGCTATAACCAATTCTAACTATCCCAACATGATGTATTCGCCAGATGGTTTAATTGGTGATGATGCATTGTGGGAACATAAGAATCCCAATGTTACTAAACGCTTTGCTGACTTATCGGCTGGCGAACATGTGGATTATATGGACCAAATTCAGCTTGGTATGCACCTGTCTGGCCGTTCAAAAACTCTGTTCTCACAAACTGTTGGTAGTCAAACAAAGTCTGAATGGATTGACGCAGACCCTGAATGGTACAACCGCAACAAAGACCAGTTGGATTCAGTAGCAGGTCGTCGCGCTGCTGTTCGTGATTACGTCACAGGAAACCAAAAGACTTATGACGACTCAATGGCTTCTGCTGAGTCAGAAGAAGAACGTAATTTATTAACTCGCAGATTCAGACTTGGTGCGCAAAAAGCTGCCAAAGGTGACGCAAGTGAGTTTAATGATTATTACGGTGCTGCTTCTTCTGGTGGCGGTGCTGGTTCACCTCCCTCTGGAGGGAATTCAGTAGGCGGTGTAAGCGATGATTCAGGCCGTCCAAACCCAATGGCTGTTGCAGTTAAGGAAGGTATTCTTGCTGCTCAGGAAGAGAATAAGAACAAAGGTTCTGCTGGATTTGGTCAACAACAACCAGACGCAGACTTTGACGACTTAGGCTCACCAAGAGGTTGGAACGGAGCATCACTTCGTAGGCAGCTTGCAGAAGATGAAGAGTCCGGCGGTGGGGGTGGTGGTGGTAAAACTCCTCCATTCAACATGTTCAATGGTCAGAGTCCTTGGAGCAGTATCGCTGGCGGTATTGCTGGAGGTTCTCTTGCATCAACTCGTGGCGGTTTCAACAGGGCGTTGCAACAAGGTGGGCCAATTGGTCAAACTATTGCGTTAGGTTTAGGCGCTGCTGGTGTGGCTGGTGAAGCAATATCAACTATCTCTGATTATATCGGCGTTGCTAATGATGCTGGTATGGATTCGGCGCAGGGCTATGACTCAATGAGTCAAGGTCTTGAAATGATGGGGCTTAACCAGTCTCAAGCAGACCAAGTAAATCGAACAGTACATAGTGACTATAACAGGCTGCAAAATGGCGACGCCAGCGGCGTTATACGCATCGCAACAGGCACACGTGGGTTACTATCGGTTGGTGATATACGCGCCGCTGAGGGCGACCCAACCAAGCTAGCGGAGACATTCAGGGAAAGGGCTAAGGCTCGTGGCTGGTCTGATGCCCGCATAGCTGGGGCCGCTGAAATGGCTGGGTTGTCCGGTTTCGCTAGAACAACACATGCTATGGATAGCTCAGTATCGCGCGCGCGCGCCAACGTGGACGCACGGAACTCCGAAGATGTATCAGAGTCTCAATATCTGTGGCGTGGCGCTAACACCGATAGAGCGCAGTCTAGCCCTGATTATTTTGTTAGTCGAATTGGATTGACAGAAGGGGCAGAAGCTGCTAGCGGTTTCGGTGTGGGTATGTCACAAGCCTTCGATGGAATGGAGTCATCAAGAACTACTATTGATGGTTTCCTTGGACACGTTGAGAAGCTTGAGTCTGGCGGCGATATGAATGCTGCAAGCAAAACTTCCTCCGCTCGTGGTTCAATGCAAGTTCTATCTGGAACTGCTCGTGACCCAGGATTTGGTGTCCGTCCTGCTTCTGATGATTCGCCAGAAGAACTTCGTCGTGTTGGCCGTGATTATCAAGTAGCCATGATTAATCGTTATGGTGGTGATTTGGATAAAGGTGCTGCTGCGTATACTGATGGGCCGGGAACTGTTGATGCTGCTGTTAAGCAGTACGGTGATGATTGGCTTAAACATATGCCTGCACAAGCTCAGAAGCGTGTTTCAGATTTACACAAACTGTCTTCTCAGGGTGCTGGTAAGTTTGTTGGTTCTCCTGCTGCAACTGGTGGAAGTCAAACACCGACCAACATTAACGTAAACATTGAAGCCAAGATTAATAATCAGTCGGCTACTGCCAATGTTTCTGCTAGTAATGGTCAGACTGTTACACAACAGATGAACATGAATCAAGGCGCACAACAGCGTCGTTAATAGAAGGTGCCGGACTAAACTCCGGTGCCTCTTTTATATTAGTTGAATATGCAATTTATTTAATAAGGTGCCATTATGTGGTTGAGATACATCAACGTGGTTGTTACTTCAAAAGACGACCCTAGTCGAAAGCAAGTATTCAAGAGTCACCAAATCGACTTCGTTGTTCGCTCAACTATTGGCTGGCCTGCTGATACAGCGAACATCACACTATATAATCTAAGTCTTGAAGAAGTTAAGTTCCTTCAAAGCAAAGAATATGGTGATATGTATATTGATATACAAGCTGGCTATATGGATGAAATGGCTGTTGGTACTTTCCAAAACAGAACATTTACAAATTCAGATAGTAGTAATGTTATTGATATTACTCAAGGGCCAGACACTCCACAGACTTTGTTCTCTGGTGTGATTACGAACGCAGTGGGATTTAAAAGTCCTCCTGAACATGTGACCAATTTATACTGCATATCCAAAGCATACGGTGTGGCAACTACATTCAAACAAATGAAGTCTCTGCCTCCTGGAATTACTTTGGGTGATGGTATTCGTTCAATGGTGAATGATTACGGATTCACAACTGTTTCTACTTTTGGTATTGAAGACCAATTCTTGAAGCAAGTACTACCGTTAGGTCGTACATTCCATGACACCTTCTTAAGTGAATTCAAGAACTTCCTTGGTGAGTACAATCTTAATTTCTCTCTGACAACTGGTGAGATTCAGATATTCCCTGAGACATATGGGAACCAAGATGCAGTTGACAGAATGGCAAAAGACAGAGAGCCAATCAGATTGGATGCTAACTCTGTATTAGGCAATCCGATTGCCGGTATTTGTACATTCAGTGTTAATACATTTTTAAATTCAAACGCACAGCCTGGAATGATTCTGGACGTGTCTCCATTACTTGGCACTGAACTTTTGGCTAATGGTGTTACAACAGCCCAAGGTAATATTCTTTTGAATACAGACCAGTCAGCATTTAGATATGCAGTGGAAGATAAATACGTCATTATGGAAGTTGTGCACCACGGTTCTAACAGGACTAATGATTTTGAATCCTCTATTAGCGCCGTCATTGGTGGTAACAATGCCATGGGTTCAAATGAGTTGGCTTGGCAGGATATGTACAAACGTTCAGGAATGGCTATGGAAAACTTCTAATGTCAATGATAGATACCGATTTGGGATTTGGCGATGCCTTGGATAAGGTAAAAAGTAAATTCCATTATGGGCACCATCCAGCCATTGTAATGTGGTCTAATGGGCCTGCTGTACAAGTTAAAGAAGCCCCAACGAATACTTTCGGTTCTATAGCTCAAAGCTTGGAGCCCATTATCGATGGTACAAGTTCAGTTCCTGAATCGTTCAGTTCATTTAAATTCGACGCAGTAATGTCGGAGAACCATGACGCTGAGACGATAGTAACCAAGAAGCCAGTTAGTTCTGGCTTCCTTGTGTCAGACGGAATAATTGTACAGAACCGAATCCTGAAGCTTGAAGCCGCTGCTGTAAACATGCAGAACTCAGCTTTGTGGTCAGCTTCTTTCCAAGGTCTTTCTGTGGTTACTGGTGCAATCTTCCAAAACCCAATACTCCCAATTGTAGGTGGTATTGTTGGTGGGGTTGCGTCTGCCTTTGAAACTGACGACAGGATACAGTCAACGTACAACCTGTTTAATAATTTCAGAGTCAAAGGTACTAAGCTTTACATATCAACAATACTTGGCCCTTATCTAAACTGTGTTGTTACTAAAATAACAACCAGACACGATAAAATGACTTCTGCTATGTTGGCAGTTGAAATAACTTTTGAAGAGTTACAAGTCATTGGTCAGGATGCTTTGGCTGATGCTGCTCGAACTGCAATGACGTCTGCCTATGATTACTCTGAGTTTGCAAAGATGGCTCAAAGTCTTGGTGTCGGTGTTCTTGGAGGAGTTCCAATTCCTGGCCTTGGTAGCTTGGGTGATTCTCCTACAAAACAGTTAGCAACATTGAAGTCTAAGTTATCCAAACTTAATGCCCCTCTGTCTTCCGTCAAAGGTAAGTTGATATGACAATAAGAGAAGATACTCAGGCATTGAATGATATTGCTGACCTACTACCTCCAGGCTATGTCAAAACAATACCATTCTCAGTAACCAAAGATATATCATTCGAGTTCAGTGGTGTTACAGTTAAAATGTCAGCACTGTACTTTAACGAACCATTAAACTGCTACATGTTTGATTTGGCTTGGGGTGCTACCAACAAAATATTTGGCATTCCAATTCGTTGTGGTCTTAATATTCTTGGTCAATTCAGCACCCCACTACCAAACATGTATGCCAACAATACGTCATATCCAGGAAGTGAAATTCAATCTTGGCGTGACCTTACTTTATTTATAATCGACGTGAGCGTACTCGAACGTGGCTAGCAATACAAACAATCAAAATGCCCCCGATATTCACACAGGTTATCCGGGGTTTGTTTATAACTTCAATCCCACAGACCAAACTTGTGAAGTTCAATTGGCAATTGAGACTTTGTTTGTTGGCACTGTGGATGCTTATAAAGTAGTTCCTAAAGAACGTCTGCAAAAAGTTCCTGTTCAGTTCATTCAGGGTGGTGGCTTTTCATTAACACATGGTGTTCCAGATGGTTCACCATGCTATGTACACTTTGCGCATCGTGGCATACAACATTGGCTGGCAGAGGGTAAAGATTCCGCTGGCATGATTAATGGACAACCTGCACCAGCGTTTAGTCAATTGTTTTCACATAACGCCGCTGTGTGTATTATTGGTTTGCAACCTCTAACAAAATCTATAAGTAGTTTCTCTGAGGCAGGAATTGAACTCAGAAATGAAGATAGGTCTGTTAGGGTAACTGTGTTGGGCGACTCCATCAACATAATTGCTGGCAATGCCTCTGTCAAAGTATCAAAGGATGGGGATATTGAAATCAAGTCAGCGACTAAAATCACTGCTCAAGCGCCGGAGATTGTTTTGGATGGAGACACAACAGTTACTAAATCCCTCACAGTTCAAGGTGGAATGGCTGTATCAGGAACCAAAGACGGAGCTACCTCTTCCATCTCTGGAGACGTTAACATTCAAGGAACACTTACTTTAGGTGGTGTTGCCGTTAACAACCACGTTCATTCAAATCCAGAGGGTGGCAATGTTGGCCCAATGATAAAAGGTGGTTAGTAATGTCTGGTAATATGATGTTAGATTCAAACCACGATATAATTATTGGTCGTGGTGTTACTAGAATCACTGGTGCCGCAATGGTTGCTCAACTGTGCAAATGTCGTTTAATGACAATGCTTGGTGAATGGTCTCAAGATACTTCGCTTGGTCTTCCTTGGTTTGATGCCATATTCTCTAAGAGAGTAAGGCCAAGTGATATTCAAGCAGCCATTGCAAACACCCTCAGAAACACACGTCACGTACGGCAGATTATCTCCATAGATATAGATGCAGATTATAAAGCTCGTACACTAAGTATTAACTTCGTCGCCATTTCTGATTTCGGCGATATAAGCGAGATTGCACAATGGCAGCAGTAACATATGGTGTTACAGCAAATGGGTTTGTAAGAAAACCTTTGTCTGTAATCATTGATAGTTTGAACTCAAAGTTCCAAGCTAAGTTTGGTGCCGCCTTTGATGTAAGTCCGGAATCTCCAGATGGTCAAGTCATTGGTGTGGTTGCAGATGAAATTGATTCTTGTTGGGAACAAGCTCAATATGGTTTCAATGCTTATCGACCGGGCGCTATGGAAGGTGTCGGGCTGGATTCAATATGCGAACTTACTGGCGCGAAAAGATACGTCAACCGTCCGACTCGTGTTACCTGTCAGCTCAGCGGAACAACAGGTACGGTGGTTCCTGCTGGTAGTCTTGTATCTTCTTCTTCTACGGGTTTAAGATTTAAAACCCTTAACGATACTGTAATTCCAGGCGACGTAACTGTCGAGTGTCTAACAATTGGTGAGTTCTATGTGGCACCAAACACCATAAACACAATCGAAGCTGTTTTCCCAATTCCTGGGTGGACTTCTGTAACTAACCCAGACGAAGGTAGTACTGGTGTTATTTATGAAGCTGACCCAAGTCTTCGTGCTCGTCGTGATAAAACAACTGTATCTCGTGGTACTTCGACAACTGAAGCTATATATTCGGCATTAGCTGATTTGGATTTAAGTTATGTCCGTATCAGAGATAATGACACTGGAGCTCCTATTGGTGCACAACCAAGTGGTACTGTGTTTGTAGTTGTAGATGGTGGTACTCTTAATGATATCGCAAAAAGAATCTATGACAACAAGGCTGGTGGAGTTCCAACATTTGGCTCTGAAGTTATCACTGTTAAAGATAGCAAAGGTTATCCGCACGATATCAAATTCAGCCGAAGTTCCCCGCAAGCAGTTTATGTAACTGGTACATTCCGCAAAATGGCTGGTGCTAACTTGGCATCTAATGATGTTATTACAACATTACAAACAGCGGCAATGAATTACATAAATGGGTTGCAGCCGGGCTCTCCTGTTGTTTGGTCTTATCTCTTCAATCCTCTTGTTACTTCAACTCCAGGAATTGAGATTGATTCTTTGTTCATTGGTATAACAGCAAACCCAACTGGCATTGCTACAATACCTTTGGATATAGATAAACGAGCAAACCTAGTTGCTGCAAACTGTAAATTCACAGAAGTAAGTGCGTAAGGATTAAGAATGGCTACTCACGGAACTGCGATGATGTTATCGCAATACAATCTATCTCCGAATTTAAAAGCTTATATCCAATGCTTTGTTGACGAATTCGCAGAGGTTAAAGTTGCGATGGCAGATTCAATAAAGTACCGAAGATTGGCTGATTCATTCGGCATCATGGTTGACGACATAGCATATCTTGTTGGTGCTGGCCGTGTAATTTATGGTGCTGCTGCACTTGGCTTCTTCGGGTTTTATGCAAACCCAGGCGCTGAGCCAGCTGGAGACGACAGGATACAACCTCTTGATGGTGGTATTCTTCGCTCTGATGCTGATAAAGAATCTGGGGACTTTGTTAGAACAGACGTACAATTGAAAGGCGCTATTCGTGCCCGTATAATTAAAACCATGTCCAATTGCTGTATTGAGGATATTCTCAGCTACTGCGATTTGGTCATAGGTCGTAGTCTTCCAATGGAAATAAAAGAAGGCCCATTAAAGATGGACTTCGTTATTCATGAAAAGCTATCCGTCGCAGACAAAGTCCTCATTACTCATATGCTCCCTGATATAAAACCTGCTGGCGTTTCAATAACACTAGCTGATTCATCAGGTAATATAGCTTTGGTTTATTCATCTGTTAACTACCCACCGGACAATCTATGACACAACGTTTTCGTTATGATACATTTTGGGCATCTGGTGGTGTTTCAGTTGACCCTGATACAGATACAGAACACCCAATCTATGTAGCTGACAGATACGCTACAACTGGTTGGAAGGCAGAGAAGCCACCGAATGAGTGGGACAACTACTTGTATCAGATTACTGATGCTAAGATTTTGTGGTTGTTGCAGGAAGGGATTCCATCTTGGGATGAAACTGTATCCTATGCTGTAGGTTCTGTAACGCGAGTTGGAGAAGTTTTGTATAAAAACATTTCATCTTCTCCCGCACTAAACCAACCTCCAGAAGAGACTGATTCTGTTTGGCTGCCAATCATTGGTATTGATGGAGCTTCTTTCTCTGCCGCTGTTAAGTCTTTGCAAGATGCACTATCTCAACACTTGGCAGCAGATAACCCACACCAAGATAACATAACCGATATCGGTGGTTACTTGAGTGCTGACGTATTTAAAATGTTTGATGATGATACTGACCCCAAAACAATAAAGTATCATAAAAAACAAAGAGGAAAGGTTCACTCCGAAACTGTACAGCAACTTGGAACGCTCCCAACAAGTGGTGGTACTTTTGCTGGTGATGTAACTTTCTTGCAAAAGATTTACTTTGATGAAGCCAAGACAATCTACTTGAGATTGAATAAATCCACAGCTCGTGCTGAAATCCATGTAGGTGGGTTTACTCTGGCAGTTGATACTGTTGGGAACATCTATTTTAACGATGGTTCTACAGATTACTTGGTAGCTACCGTTGCCAACTTTAATAGATTGACAATGGCTGTAAATCCAAAGTTTGCACTACCACAACCTTTAGTTGTTATTGATGTTAATGACGGTTATCTTTCTTTTGTTGGGAATTACCCTGTTACATTAACAACAACAGCAGATGCAGTTTGGGAGTCTGGTAAAGGATTAGTTCTTAGTAACTCCAATTTAACTGGAGATACGATAAACTTTACTGGTACTAAAACATCTGCGTATATAGTTGGTTATAATTCTTCAGGACGTACGTCTGAGATTTATGACTATGATGATTCAAACTATAACTCCTTGGGACTGTTTCTTGTAAACACCACCAAATCAAAGTTTACTCACTTGCAGAAAATATCAATATACCCAAGATTGACTGCATATCAGAAATCTACATTGGTGAATTATGCTACGTCCTAAACTAAATAGATTGTGGGGTGGTTCAAATACAGCAACCAGACGAGACCCTGGAGATTCAAAATACCTCCAAGGTTGGATTGCTGAGATTCCAACATTCCAAGTTTTAAACTTCCTGCAATTCAAGATGGATACTACTCTGCTAGCTCAAGCGGAGCGTGGGTTCTTTGAGTGGGGGAGTGATATTAATTACGTCAAAGGCTCCCTAGCTTGGGATGAGCTTGACAAGCAAGTCTATGTATCACAAGTTCAGGGGCCTAGCAAAACTCTTGCCCCAAGCAAAAACCTAAGCCAGTGGTCAGTTAGTTCTGTGCAGATAACTCGTGCAGAGTTTGATACTATAACAGCTGCTATAAATGCCCACATTGCCGATGTTTCTGGGAACCCGCACAAACTTACTCCTGGCCGATTGGGAGCATACACCAGAGCAGAGACTGATGCTTTAGTTGCAACTTACCGCAATCTGGTTTTGACACACGTAAACGACAAGAACAACCCACATGGAACTACTGCTGCTGATGTTGGTGCTGTACCTATTACTGGTGGTACTTATACTGGCGACGTAGTATTCGCAACTGGTAGGGTACTCTTGGATTCGGCTGGTAACAGTAAGATAAGTTTATACTCTGATGGTGGTGGCTTGTATCTTGGTTCAGGTACTGGTGCTGTTGGTGTAAACTCCTCTGGTGTTGCAGTTGCTGGGTTGGGTGCAGACCAGTCCAATATCGTAACTGAAAAGACTTTTGCAGACCAAAAAGCTAAAGTCGAACCAGACTATGCCACACCTTCGCCGATATTCTATATGCCGTTACAAGGCGATATGAATATCTATATTGGTTCTGGCACTCTTGATTACACTGGTTCCGACTACTACGACACGTCTGGTGGTGGTTTCTGGGTAAGGTCTGGTCAAGGTGGTTCAGCCACTGTTTCAACACAGCTACTGACTGGCTCTGCTGAAGTTACTTTGGCGTTGGATGTAACTATAAATGGTAGTAACTCATCTTCTCAAATATTTCATATTGGTGTGGGTGATTCCTCATCTCTTGGTATGTGCAGAATTGGATTAGATGGGCAAAGGCGTATACTGTTTTATTCTGGTGATGCAACTCTTGTATCAAATCCAATTGACCAGAACATTAGAACAAGGGTTGTTGTTAGAAAAACTGCCAACAATCTTAGTTTATATATTAATGGTGTTCTGGCTCAAACGAGCAACAGAACAACTACACCTGTTAAAGCCACTACTGAGCTAATGTACGTATCTACCTCAGCTACTGAATCTGTGTATGCCCGATTTTGCAACTTCAGAATTTGGAGTTTTGGTTTGCAAGATAAACAAATTTCAAATTTATAAGGTTATTTATGGCTACTAAAGGTTGGTCGTTTGGCGCACTGACT
>Ga0157284_10000012_pt1 | contig 23080 bp, 22 predicted proteins | sample NitcycUS059202B1_FD_108392 | JGI IMG/M metagenome (GOLD analysis project Ga0157284, IMG submission 108392) | Soil microbial communities from Arlington Agricultural Research Station in Wisconsin, USA - Nitrogen cycling UWRJ-S059-202B-1 | ecosystem: Environmental > Terrestrial > Soil >... | reverse complement strand
GGATGTCTAGGCCCGCTTCGCGCATCTCCGCAATCTCGTTCTGGGACTGCGAGACAACCACCGCCATGTCCGTCTCTTCCATGAGGGCGATCTGCTCCTCGACGCCGATCCGCTCCAGCTCGGGCAGCGTCGCGGCCCGCTCGCGCAGCTCGACGAGATGGTCTTCCCACTCCTCGGCGACGAGGTCGTGCATCCGCACCGCGGTCGCCTTGTCGATGGCGACGAACATCGCCTTGCCGAGAAACCCGCGGCCGACGAAGTGCCGGACGAGGTCGGAGGCGATCCGGCGCAGTCGTTCGGGCCTGGTGATCAGCTGGTACTCGGTGGCGAAGCGCCGGGACAGGGCCCGCTCCTGGGAGTCGTCAAGCTCCGCCGCTTCGAGGATTCCGGTCAGCTCCTCGTCGAAGTCCTCGTTGATGATCTGCAGCTCGGGGATCCGGTTCTCGTAGAAGAGGGGAACCGTCGCCCCGTCTTCGATCGAGTTCCGGAAGTTGTAGGTGGAGACGTAGTCGCCGAACACCTGCTTGGTGCGCTCCACCTCGCCCTTGATGAGCGGAGTGCCGGTAAAACCGAGGAAACCGGCGTTTGGCAGGGCTCGCCGCATGTTCTGGGCCAGCGTCGAGTACTGGCTCCGATGCGCCTCGTCGGTGATCACGATCACGTCCTCGCGGTCCGAGCAGACCGGCATCTCCTCACCCTCAGGAGGACGAAATTTGTGGATCAGCGTGAAGACGTAGCGGTGATCCTCACCCAGTAGCTGCCGCAGGTGCGTCGACGTCTTCGCCTGGAGGTGACCCTCGACTGCGCCAGCGTCCTTGAACTCCTCGTAGAGCTGGTCGTCCAGCTCGACCCTGTCGGTGACCATCACGAAGGTCCAGTTGCCGGGCATGCGGCGCAGGACCTTCTGGGTGAAGAAGAGCATCGAGAGGCTCTTGCCCGACCCCTGGGTGTGCCAGAAGACGCCGAGCCGGTCGCTGCGCGTCTCGGGATCGGCAAGGGCGCGCATCGCCGCGTTGACCCCCAGCACCTGGTGGTTCCGGGCCAAGACCTTGACCAGGCCGCCAGGTCGCTCCAAGTATGCGACGAAGTTCTCGACCACGTCGAGGAAGCGCGCCGGATCGAGGACGCCGCGCACCGCGGTCTCCAGCGACACGACCCCCGGCTCGGACTCGTCGTCGATCCGCTTCCACTCCCCGAACCGCTCCCAGTCGGCGAACGTCGCACCCACCTTGGTGGCCGAGCCGGTCGAGAGCAAGGCGAAGGCGTTCGGCACGAACAGCTGCGGGATCGTGTCCCGATAGTCCGTCAGGTTCTTCCGAAAGGCCTGCTCGACGCTCTTATGTGAGGCTTTCAGCTCGACTAACACCAACGGAATGCCGTTGACGAAGCAGACGATGTCGCAGCGCCGCGTGTGCAGCGGCCCGACGACCCAGAATTGACTCACCGCGAGAAACTCGTTGTTGCCGGGTTCGGTCCAGTCGATCAGCCTGACCGTCTCCGTTTCCCGATCTCCCGACTCATCCACGACCGTGACGTCGATTCCGTCGCGCAGAAGCTTGTAGACCGCCTGGTTCGCACGGGTGCGCTCGAGCGTGGACCGGTCCTGCGTCAACTCTTCGATCGCATGGTCGATCGCGTCACCGGGCAGCTCCCGATTCAGCTCCCCCAGCTTCCGCCGCAGCCGATGCCGCAAGAAGACCTGGGACTGGTCGTCCCGCCCAAGCCCATCGGCACCGAGCTTCTCCTCCAGCCCATTCGCAATCTCGTAACCGAGCGACCGGAGCAGCTCCAGCATCGGCTGCTCCACCAGCTCGTCCTCCGAGTAGTCGCGCGGGTTCACTTCGATTCGGCCGGGGTCAGGACGCCGAGGTCGATGTCGGAGATGTCGAGCTGGCCGGTTACGAGCCGCGGCAGAAGAAGGTCGCGGCTGAAGCTGAGCGCCGTGGATTGTCGCTGCAGAGCCGTTCGTAGCCGAAGTACTGGGTCAACGACCGAATCGAAGCGATCCAGAAACTCCTTGGGAGGAAGGATCACTGGAGCTGCCGCGAAGTCCTCGGGCCGAACCGCCGGATACGCCGACCCCGTCGCGCGCCCAGATAGGTAGCTGCTGAATACCTCCGACGATGCGTACTCGAACAGGAAGCTCGAGGGCACGCCGACTGGGCTCAGCACAGCCAATCCCGTTGACGCGATGAGATTCGGCGCGGGATCATGGATAACGCAATGGGCCTTTCGGTTGGGGCGAACCGTGCTCCATACCACGTCACCATCCGCCACTCGGCGCCGAGCTCGACTCGGGGCCTCAGCTGCTCCCATCGGCTTGGATGCCTTCAGGTTGCCGTTCCCGACGGAGGAGATGTCGAGATAGTCAACGGGATCGGGCAACTCGCTCGCCTTGATGGTGTCTCTGTTGATCTCGATGAGCTCACCCAACGCGCGAACCCGCCAACCCTCCGGCACTGGCGCGGGGGCCGCGTCGAGGCCGGGGGTGTGGCCTGGATAGCGAAAGTGCACGAACCACTCCCGGTAGAGAGTCCGAGCGAAATCCTCCAGCAGCTCGATTCGCCGCTCATTGATCTCGATCAGCGTGTCAAAGGCGCCCAGAACTCCCGCGATTCGATGCTGTAGCGATAAGGACGGCAGGCGAACGGGGAAGGTCGGAAAGTCAACCAGCGGGATCCGATCCACCGTTGCTCCCGTGATTACGCGGTCTTCGACCGTCTCACGCCACTCTGGGCTGAGCATGTAAAACAGTAGAAACTTTGGGTCAACCACATCTCGGCGGGGACGGACAAGCGCCACACGTCTCCCTAGGCAGCCTTCGAATGCCTCCGGGATAAGGGCATATCGGTGCAAAGTTGCCTCATAGGTGAAAACGAGATCACCACCTTGAGGCGTTACTCGCTTGGTCCAGCGTGGGAAGTCCGCCATAGAAACATGCCGAATCGTCGAAAGGTCTAGGGACCCTGCCTCGGTCATGTTCTTGATCCCGAGGTAGATCGGCCCTTCATCGGCGGGGGGAGGGGTGGCGTGCGGACCGTCGTAAAACTCCAGCATCGCGTCTGCCATGGTCAGATCGCGGAATGGCTCCTTAGAGGCCATCGAGCCCACCCTTTCCCGCCACCGCGTCCAACAACTCCCGCGCGACATATCGCCGCTGCCGGCGCGCCCCTTCCTCTGCCTCGGTCAAAACTCCCTGCTCCTCCATCCGCCGGAGCAACCGTAGCGCCGTGGGGCGGCTGACGGCTAGGCGATTCTCAATCGACCTCGTGGTGAGGACGGGGTTCTCGCAGATCAGATCGACCAGGTCGAAGGCGTTGGCCGTTCCCAGAGCCGACGCGGCTTCGCGGTAGCGCTCGCGCAGGGCGATGATGCGCTGGGCGCGCTGGACGGCGTCCGTCGACTGGGTCTGGATGGACTTCAGGCACAGATCCACCCAGGGGATCGCATCGCCCTTCTCGCGGATCGCCTGCAGAGACGCGTAATAGGCATCACGGTTCTCGTCGAGGTAGGCGCTCAAGTAGAGCAGGGGCGCGGGAAGCCTGCTCCGGGCAGCCAGGAAGAAAACGAGCATGAGGCGACCGAGCCGGCCGTTGCCGTCCAGGAAGGGGTGGATCGTCTCGAACTGGGCGTGGAGCAGCGCGTTCTGGACGAGCAGGGGCATCTCGAGCTCCTCGTGCGCGAACCGCTCCCAGTCGCTGAGCAGCTCTGGCAGCTCGGCCGGAGGCGGTGGCACGAAGGGTGCGGACTCGATGGTCGACCCGCCCGGGCCGATCCAGTTCTGAGTCGTGCGCAGCTCTCCCGGAGCGAGTTCGCGCCCGCGAGCGCCAGCCATCAGCAGCCGGTGCATCTCGCACAGCAAGCGGGTGCTGAGGGGCAACCGATCGAGGCCACGGAGACCTTCCCGCATCCCTGCGACGTAGTTGACGACTTCCTCGACGTCGGCGCTGGGGCCGGCGCCCGTGGCGTCCGAGTCGAGCACCTCGCCGATCGTCGCCTGCGTTCCCTCGATCCGGGTGGATGAGACGGCCTCCCTCAGAAGGTAGGGACGAATCAGCAGGTCGGGGTTTGGGACCAGGCGGCCGACCGCAGCCAACTGGCCGAGCGCACTCTCCGTCTCGGCCAGGAGGGCGACCGTGACAGCGGGGAGGTCGAGCCGGCGCGGGATCTTCGCCGGGAAGTAGGCCACGTACCCATGGCGCCCTGGCGTCCGTCGGCCTCGACCGAAGGAGGTCTGCGGGTAGCGATCAATCTCCATGGGTGACTAACCCTAACGTATTCTACTAATAACGTTAGAGACAGTTTCTCACTCTAACGCGCCCGTTTCGGTCAGCCGGAGAGCAGCTGCTCCAAGACTTTGTCCACCCCGTCTTCAAGTTCGCGAGCCTTGGCGCCAAGGGCGCGCAGCTCGGCATGGGCTTCGGCGAGCTTCTCCTCGAAGATCTCTTCGTCGAGCTCCTCGACCTCGGTCCCGACGTACCTGCCGGGGTTGAGGCTCCAGCCCTGCGCCTCGATCTCCTCGATCGTCGCCACCTTGCAGAGGCCCTTGACGTCAGCGTAGGAGCCGTCGGGAAAGCGCTCGGCGAGCAGCGCGTTCTCTCCGCTGGCCAGCTCGTGCTCCTCGCCCCGATAGAGCCGCACGACCTTGCCCAGGAACTCGATCTGCTCCTCGGTGAACTCGCGGTGGGCACGATCGACCTGGTGGAAGACCTGGCGGGCATCGAGGAACAGGACCTGCTTCTCCCGCAGCGTGCCGGCCTTGCCCCTGTCGAGGAACCAGAGGGTCACCGGCAGGGTCACGGAGTAGAAGAAGTTCGAGCCGACCGCGACCATCACGTCGACCAGTCCCGCCTCGATCAGCTTGCGACGTATGTCCGCTTCGCTGTGGCGGGCGTCCGAAGCCGAGTTCGCCATCACGAAGCCAGCCCTCCCCGTCTCGTTCAGCGAGTTGGCGAAGAGCTGGATCCAGATGTAGTTGCCGTTGTCGGGTTTCGGCAGCTCGGGGAAGCGGGGATCGTCGACGAGCTTCGCCTTGTCGATTCGGTCGACGTTGAACGGCGGGTTCGCCATCACGAAGTCGAAGTGGCCGAAGCTCGCGAACGGGTCTTCGTAGTAGCTGTTCCCCTCGCGGATATCACCTGAGAGTCCGTGGACCGCGAGGTTCATCTTCGCCAGCTTCACGGTGTCGCCGGTCTTCTCCTGACCGTAGATGGCGAGCTCCTCGCCTGGGGATTTCCGGTGACGTTCGACGAAATGGGCCGAGTGCACGAACATGCCGCCCGAGCCGCAGGCGGGATCGAAGACGCGACCATGGAATGGTTCGATGATCTCGACGATCAGCCGAACGATCGACATCGGCGTGAAGAACTCGCCGGCGCCCTGACCCTCGGCCAGCGCGAATTTCGCCAGGAAGTACTCGTAGACGAGGCCGAAGGCGTCCCCTTCGAGATCCTTGGTGAAGCTGTTGATGTGCCGGAGGAGGGAGGCGATCGTGTCGTTCGGGATCGCCGTGTAGGTCCGGGGCAGGATTCCCTTCAGGTCGGGGTTGTGCTCCTCGACCATCCTCATCGCCTCGTTCACCGCTTTGCCGAGGTTGGAGCCCTCGGGAAGGTCGAGGAGAGAGGCGAATCGAGCCTGGGGTGCCAGGTAAATCAGTCCCTCTGCCTGGTAGTCCGAAGGTCCGACGTCACGTCGGGAGGAGCGCTTCGACTCGATCCGCTCGCGGGCAGACTCGAACCGGGTGTCCGCGAACCGCAGGAAGATCAGGCCCAGGACCGGCGACGCGTACTCGGACGCCTTCAGGCCGCTGTTCGCGCGCAGCTCGTCTGCCGCGTCCCAGAGGCGTCGCTCGAGCTCAACAAGATCAGGCTGCAAGACCGGGTCCCTGGCGCGTCGCGGAGCGCATGCCGCGGGAGTGTATGCGGACTCGTGACCACGGCGGCTTAGAACGCTGGTTCGAATCAACCGTGCCCATCACGGCGCCTATCGGGTAGGAACCGGGAGTGCCTCGCATCCACACCCTCGAACGGCAGCAGCGGATCGAGCTGCCGATCGCCGAGGTCTTCGACTTCTACGGCGATGCGCGCAACCTGGAGCGGATCACGCCGCCTTGGCTCGGGTTCGAGGTAACGACGCCGGGGCCGATCGAGATGGGGGTCGGGACGTCGATCGAGTACCGGTTGCGGTTGCACCGGGTGCCGGTGCGGTGGCGGACGCGGATCGGCGCGACGCGGTGGCGCGGGAGCTGCGGTAGGCGACCCTACGGTTGCTGCATCACGGCGAGCGTATTCCCCGACGGGTCCTTGAACCAGGCGATCTGCGGGCCGGGACCGCGGACGATGCCCTTCTCGTCGTGATCGAAATCGGGGAAGCGCTCGATCGCGACGCCGCGCTCGCCGAGAGCGGCGACGGCGGCGTCGACGTCGTCGACCTCGAAGTTGAGGATCGTGTAGCTGGGCGGGGTCATCTCGGCGCTCAGGTACATGAGGACGTCGTAGCCGCCGGCGAGGTGCAGCATCGTCACCCCGAACTGCTCGTCCATCACCTCGACCTGGAGGCCAAGGGCGCCCTCGTAGAACTCGCGCGCCGCGTCGAGGTCCTTGACCGCGAAGCTGCTGGTTGCTTTCGCTTCCCCGAGCATCTCGTCTCACTCTAACGGCGGCGACTGGCGGCCGCGCTTTTTTTCTCCGGTCCGCCGCTTCTGCTCGAGGCGGCGCCGGCGAGAGGCGCGAGTGGGCTTGGTCGGCCGGCGCTTGCGACGCACGCGCAGACCTGCGGCGATCTTCGCCGCCAGCCGCTCCAGCGCCAAGTCGCGGTTGCGCGACTGGCCGCGGGCGTCCTGGGCGACGGCGGTGACGACCGGCCCCAGTCGCTCCAGCAGCCGCGCCCGCTGGGCGTCGCTGAGGGTCGGCGAGGCCGCGACGTCGAAGACCGCTTCGACCCGGGAGGCGGTGACGTTCGCGTGCTGGCCGCCGGGGCCGGAGGAGCGGCTGGTGCGCAGCTCGATCTCCCCCAACGGCAGCGAGAGCCCGCCGTTGATCCGCAGCTCCGCCAAAGCGCTCAGCCCGCCAGCTCGGGGATGTGGTCCTCGAGGTGCCGGGCGATCGTCTGCCGCACCCAGCGCTGGGTCTCCGCGTCGGCCATCCGGTAGCGGCCGAGCAGCATCTTCTGGTCGTCCAGCGGCAGGCCGGCGATCTCCCAACGGACCGCGAGCCGCTCGAAGAGGGCCTCGTAGCGGCGGTGCCAGGCGTCGTCCTGCGAGGTCGCCGCCCCCGCCGGCGGCTCCCCCACCTTGGCGATCGTGCCGGCGCTCAGCGTCTGGCGCAGGGTCAGCACGTTGCCCTCGGCGTCGACGTAGTCGACCGTCGGCGCCTTCTCGCGCGGCTGCCGCTGCTTCTTCCGCTTCGCCACCGGATCAGACGAGGGCGTCGATCTTCTCGGCGAGCTCGAAGTCGTTCGCCGTCAGCCCGCCCTCGGAGTGGGTGGAGATTGTGACCGTGACGGTGGCCCAGGAAATTGTCAGGTCGGGATGGTGGTTCATCGCCTCCGCCGGCTGAACTACGCTCTCGACGAAGTGGACGCTGCCGACGAAGTCGCCGCACTCGAAGCTCTTCTCGATCGCGTCCCCCGTGCGCTGCCAGCCGGAGAGGCCGGCCAGCTTTTCCTCCACCTCCGCGTCACCGAGCAGTGCCACGCGCTTATGCTGGCAGGCGAACGATGAGCACGCAAACCGAGCAGAAGCCGGTCCTCTGGCAGATCGACATCTCGCACTACGCCGAAAAGGTGCGGTGGGCGCTCGAGTACAAGGGCGTCGACCACGTGCGGCGCTCGATCCTGCCCGGCACCCACATCCCGATCGCCCTCTTCCTCACGCGGGGAGCGCAACCGACGATGCCGGTGATCCAGGTCGACGGCCGCACGATCGGCGACTCGACCGAGATCATCGCCGCCCTGGAGTCCATCTATCCCGAGCCGCCGCTCTACCCGCTCGACGCCGAGGAGCGGGCGCGGGCGATCGAGCTGGAGGACTGGTTCGACGAGAACCTGGGACCGCAGGCGCGGCTGCTCCCCTTCTACGAGCTGATCCAGGAGCCGGAGCTGTTCGCCGAGATCGCCTCCGAATCGGTGCCGGGGCCGCTGGGGAAGGTAAAGCCGGTGGTCGGCGCCTACGCCCGCGCCTACACCAGCATCCGCTGGGGCGCCAACAGCGGCGAGGATGCCGAGCGAGCGCGCGAAGCGATCGTCGCCGCCTTCGACAAGCTCGAGGACGAGCTCGACAAGGGCGAGGGCGAGTTCCTCGTCGGCGACAGCCTCTCGGTCGCCGACATCACCGCCGCCTCGCTCTTCTACCCCGTGGTCGTCCCCCCCGAGGGCCCGCTCGACCCCAGCCTCCCTCGCCCCCCGGCCTTTGAGCGCTTCCGCCAGGGCCTCAGCGACCGCCGCGGCTTCAAGTGGGTCGAGGAGACCTTCCGCCGCCACCGGCACCGCTGAAGAATTTTTAGAGAATTACTTTCTCAGACAATATGTTGCATTTCCTTCGCTAGGGTGCTATCCATGCAGACCATGGCCCCGCCCGAAGATGCCCTTACCGAGCGCTTCGCCCGGATCGACGAACGGTTCGATCGGACCGATGAACGGATCGCCGACGTCGATCGCCGAGTGGCGGAAGCGACCAAAGACACGAGGCGGCAGATCGGGGAAGTCAACAGCCGCATCGCGAAAGCAGGCAAGGAGACGGATCGGCGGCTGAAAGAGGTGGATCGGCGGATCACGGAGGTGGATCGGCGGATCACGGAGGTGGATCGGCGGATCACGGAGACCTCAGCGGCGACCAACAAGCGGCTCGAGAACATCGAGAGTGAGATGGGCTTTCTAAAGCATCAGATGAGGGAGCTCAACGTGACGTTCAATCGGGGGAGCTTCGCCATCGTTGCTTCGGTGCTTGGCGTAATCGCAGCGATCCTCGCCAAAGGCGGCTGAGTCAACCCCCGATCGGGGCCCGCGGATTCGAGCCCCAGAAGATGAGGGTGCCGAGCATGCCGAGGATGTGGACGGCGACGATGTTGAAGACCATCGATTTCGCCGTCGCGGTGCCGACGCCGACGGGGCCGCCGGAGGCGGTGTAGCCGTAGTAGCAGCCGACCAGCACGATCACGGTCGACATCACCATCCCCTTGATCACGCTGAAGATCAGGTCCGGCGGGCTCTGGTACATCCAGAAGATCAGCAGGTAGCCGCCGGAGGAGACGTCGCCGACCTGGTTGACCACCGAGAGGTAGCTGGCGCTGAAGATGATCCCGATCCCGACCAGGTAGAGGAACGGAAGCGCGATCCAGGCCCCCAGGAGACGGGTCGCGCAGAGGAAGGTGACCGGCTGGATCCCCATCACCTCGAGCGCGTCGATCTCGTCGGAGATCCGCATCGCGCCGATCTCGGCGACGATCCCGGTCCCGACCTTGGCGGCGAGGATGTAGCCGAAGGCGTAGGGCAGGCCCTCGCGCAGGTCGCAGTAGGCGGAGAAGAGGCCGGCCAGCGACGGAGCGCCGATCGAGCGGTTGAAGTAGGCCCCCTGGAGACCGCACTGGAGGCCGAGGATGAAGCAGAAGGCCCAGATGATCAGGGCCGAGCCGAAGATCAGGATGCCCGCCTGCCGCAGCCCCTCGCCGAAGAACTTGAAGACCCGTCCCGAATAGACCAGGCCGGCGACCCGCGTGCCGAAACGGGCGATGTCCCCGAAGGAATCGAGCCAGCCACGCGGGATGTCGAGCCAGCCGATCACCGCACCGCCTGCAGCTCGGGGTTGGTGGCGAGCAGGATCGAGCTGACGACGAACTGGAAGAAGAAGACGGCGACGAGCGAGATTACGACCGCCTGGTTGACGGCGCGACCGACGCCGGCGGCGCCACCCGAGGCCGACATCCCTTTGTAGGAGCAGACGATCGCGACGATCGCCCCGAACATCGTGCACATCATCACCGAGGACCAGAGATCGGTGATCGTGGCGTTGGTGAAGAGCGTGGCGAAGAAGCCGCCGAGCGGCTGGTGGTAGAGGAGCTCGGCGGCGATGCCGGCGAAGAGCCCCATCACGATCGCGAAGATGTCGAGTAGGGCGGTGATGACCATCAGCGCCAGGAAGCGCGGCACGACCAAGTTCTTGACCGGGTCGACGCCGAGAACCTGGAGGGCGTCGAGCTCCTCGCGGATCTTGCGGGCGCCGAGATCGGCGGTGATCGCGGTGCCGGCGACGCCGGCGACGACGACCGCCGTGACCAACGGGGCGATCCAGCGAATCGCGATGACGACGAAGAAGCCGCCGAGCCGGTCGAGGGCGCCGAACAGCGAGAGCACCCCGGCCGCCTGCAGGCCGGGCGCGCCCAGATTGAGGGCGAAGGTGGAGACGAGGAGGGGAAACCAGGAAAGTTTGAGGACGAAGAGGAGCTGCCAGACCAGCTCCTCGCCGTAGGGATAGGGCGCCCGCACCGCCGAGACCAGCGTCTTGACGGTGAGGATCATCATCACCCCCACCTGTTCGAAGGCGTTCTTGACGGGCAGCAGCCCGCGGCTCAGCGCTTCGCCCGCCACCGGCTCATCGCCCTGCCCAGGGGACCGCGGCTGCTCGCGCGCCGCCGCACCTCCCGCTCGCTCTGCCGCTGCGCCGCCGCCAGTTGCGCGATCAGCGTGTCGCGCGTCTCCTCCAGCTCCTCGACCCCGGCGACGTGGGCGACGGCTCGCCGCGGCGCCGTCGCCAGGTCCTCCTTGAGGTGGCCGGTGTAGCTCGCCAGCTCGGCCTCGAGCCGGGCGATCTGCCGCCGCAGCTCCTGCCGCACCTCCAGCGTTTCGCTCTCCTCGGGGAGGCTGGCGCAGGCCATCGCCACGATCGCCAGCTCGCGCGGTCCGAGCCCCGCTTCGTCCGCCCGCCGCAGCGCCTCGGCGGCGATCTCCTCCAGTTGCGGGGCCGTCTCGACCCCCTCGGCGACGAAGGTCCCCTGCCCGTGGCGAGTAACGACCAGGCCGTCGGCCTCGAGGGACTCGTAGACCGCGCGCACGGTGCCGACGTTGACGCCAGCCCACCCGGCCAACTGCCGGAAGCTGGGCAGCCGCTCTCCGGCCGCCAGCTCGCCGGTCCGGATCAGCGCCCGCAGCCGCCAGCCAAGCTGCAGCCCGACGGGCAGCTCGTCGGTGGGGTCGATCGCGAAGGGGTTCGACTCAAGCTGTGCCACTGGATCGCACAGTAGCCGCAGCCACTGTGCGAGTCAACTCACACAGCGGTTACGGCGTCAGGACGATCTTCAGCGCTTCGCGCTGGTCGTAGATCTCGTAAGCCTCGGCGGCCTGGTCGAGCGCCATGTGGTGGGTGACGAGCGGCGAGGGGTCGAGCTTGCCCGCCTCCATCAGCGCCAGCACCCGGTCGACGTGGGCGATCACGTTGGCGAGGCCGAGCCGCAGCTGCAGGCCCTTCAGCCAGGCGAGCCCAAGCGGGACCTCCCCCTTGCCGGCGTAGGCGCCGATCCCGGAGACGGTGCCGGCGTCGCGGGCGAGGCTGACGGCGAGCGCCAGCGGTCCCGGGTCGCCGACCGCGTCGACGACGACGTCGACCCCCAACCCCTCGGTTGCCGCCCGCACCGCCTTCTTCGGGTCCTGCTCGGTCAGGTGCAGCGGCGTCGCCCCGAAGCGCTCGGCCATCTGCAGCCGTTCCGAGACGGTATCGATTGCGAAGACGTCGACAGCGCCACCCGCCAGCGCCGCCTGCACGGCGCAGAGACCAACCGGGCCGAGGCCCAGCACGGCCACCGTGTCGCCGGCCTTCATCTCCGCGTGGGCGACCGCGTGGTACCCGGTCCCCATCACGTCGCCGGCAAAAAGGGCGACGTCGGCCGACATCCCCTCCGGCACCCGGCGCAGGGTCAGGTTGGCCCGCGGCACCAGCAGCAGCTCGGCTTGGGCGCCCTGCAGGTCGCCGAGGTTGGCGCCATGGCCGAAGGTCTGGCCCTTGCGGCAGCGGTGGTAGTCGCCGCGCAGGCAGGAGGCGCAGGTGGCGCAGGCGGTGTGGAAGGTGCCGAGGACGCGGTCGCCGACCGCCACCCGTTCGACCTCGTCGCCGGCGGCAAGGACGGTGCCGACGAACTCGTGCCCGATCGTGAAGCCGGCCTCGACCGGGACCCGCCCGTGGTAGATGTGGAGGTCGGAGCCGCAGATCCCGCTCGCCTCGACGCGGACGAGGGCGTCGTCGCCGGCCGCGATCTCAGGATCGGCCTTCTCCTCGACCCGCACCTGCTCGGGCGCCTGGAAAGTAACAGCGCGCATGGGCGCGCAACGCTACCGGTCAGCCGCTAATTAACGCCGGCGACCTGAAAGCGGCTTTTTTCGCCGCCGACGCTGGCCGTCTCTTCGATCCGCGCCTCCAGCGCCAGCTCCTTCTCGAAGTCGGCCGCCTCGCCGTGCTGGAAGGAGACGTCCTTGCCCTCGAGCAGCTCGATGAAGATCTCGACGAAGCGGGCGTCGAGCTGTTTGCCGGCGACCCGCCGCAGCTCGACGATCGCGTCGTAGCTGGACATCGGCGTCCGGTAGGAGTCGCGCGCGGTCATCACGTCGTAGGTGTCGGCGACGGAGATGATCCGCGCCAGCTCGGGGATTTCGTCCCCGGCCAGACCGCGCGGATAGCCTTTGCCGTCGATCCGCTCGTGGTGGGCGAGGATGATCTCCGCCACCGGGCCGTAGCCGTCGAGCGAGGAGACGACCCGCGCCCCCTGCTGCGGGTGGCGCTTGATCAGCATCCAGTCCTCGTCCGTCAGCGGCACGTTGGCCTTGAGGATGCGGTCGGGGAGGATGAACTTGCCGATGTCGTGGAGCAGGGCGGCGATGTGGACGAGCTCCTCCTCGCGGCGGGAGTAGCCGGCACGCTGGGCGATCGCACGCGAGTAACGGGCGACGGCGGCGCTGTGACGGGCGGTCATCTGGTCCCGCAGGTCGAGGGTGCGCAGCATCGCGCTCAACATCCCGACCTGGAAGCTGGCCAGCTGCTTGCTGCGCAGCTCCAGCTCCTCGGCCCGCTGCTGGGAGACGAGCAGGGCCCCGAGCAGGTACTGGAAGGTGACGAGGACGACGCCGAACATCGCGACCCCGGCGAGGCCCAGCTGGACGTATAGGTAAGCGACGCCCACGGCCATCAGCGCGGCCGCGAGCTCGGATGGCAGCAGCGGGATCAACGCCGTCCGCACCTTGTTGAAGAAGGAGCTGCGGTCCAGATAACAGGAGTAGGAGGCGATCATCGTGAAGTTGATCGCCAGCGCGACGAGGAAGACGGCGAAGATCAGCCCGTAGAAGGCAGCGTCGTTTTCGCTGATCTGGGAGGAGACGACGATTTCGTGGAAGGCGAAGCCGCTGACCAGGGGGAAGGTCGCGTAGGTGAGGACGTTGTTCAGCAGGTAGTGGCCGGCGTCGCGCCAGCGCAGCCAGCCGGCGAGGATGGTGAGGACGCCGATCAGCGCCGCCGGAGCGCCGCCGAGGAAGACCATCGCCAGGACGAGGGCGAGGAAGCTGCCGGAGATCTTCACCTTCGAGGTGGTGCTGATCGCGGTCAGGTCGCTGAAGACCGAGAAGCCGAGCAGGATGCAGAGCAGCGCCGGGTCCCAGTCGGCGTCCGGGGACCACCAGACTGCGGCGGCGGCGGCCAGCGCCAGGGCCGCGACCATGGTGGCTATCGCTTTGCGCGTGGGACGGGACTCGGCCATTTGTTTGGTTCGTTCTGACGGAGGGAAGCTTAGAGAGGAACCCGCGTATCAATTCACGAGCCCGCCCTTTTTCCCTGCGCAACCCCTACGGATTTGAGGGTTCCGCTATCTGGGAACTCCAAAGTTAGACCGGTACCAGGGGATCGGCAACCTCATTTAGCTGGATGGCCAATTTCGCCCAGAATCGAATTCTCGTCCGATTGAGCGGAGCGAGCTTGCGCAGGGAGCTGTCGGCCGGCCCCGAAAACGCAGAAGGGCGCCCCCATCCAGGACGCCCTTCTAGAAGTCTGGTGCAGACCTTCGATCAAAGTGGTCTGCTTGGAAATGCTTAGTGACGGTAGCCCATGTTTCTTGCCCCTTCTGTAGTCGTTGAAGCCCGCAACGTTGTGCGCTGCATCGTGGAAACTTCTCAATTGCTGGTCACTTTGTAGCACAGCTTGGCGGAAACTTGTGCATCTGCAGGAAAAGTTGTGCAGAAATGCAGTAATACGCCTGGCCACCTATGCCTAGCCCAAGCCTGACCGCCCCCCTCCGCCGACCCCTCTTCCGACGGCTGGCCGCGTCCTACGCGCTGAACGAGCTGGGGGACTGGATGGGGATCATCGCCCTCTCGGTTTTGGTCTTCGACCGCACCGAGAGCGCCCTGGCGACGGCAGCGCTCTTCCTCGGGACCCGCTTCCTGCCCGCCCTTTTCGCCCCGGTCCTCGTCGCTCAGGCAGAGAAGCCCCCGCCCCGATTTGCGCTGCCAGTCATCTATTGCGGCGAGGCCGCCGCCTTCGGCGCCCTCGCCCTGATGGTCGACCACTTCTCGCTGTTGGCGGTGATCGCCCTGGCGGCGGTCGACGGCGCCCTCGCCCTCGCCGGTCGCGCCCTCACCCGCGCCGTCGTCGCCACCGCGCTGGAGCCGAGCGGGGAACTGCGGGCCGGCAACGCGATCCTCAACCTCTTCTTCACCGGCGGGGCGGCGGTCGGGCCCGCCCTCGCCGGCCTCGTCGTCGCCGGTTTCGGGGTCCAGTCGGCGCTGCTACTGGACGCCGTGTCCTTTTATGTCATCGCCTGGATCCTCTTCACCGCCGGTTCGATGCCCCACGCCGAGCCCGAACCGGGCCGGATGCGCGAGCGCGTCCGCGCCGGGCTCGACTACATCCGCGAGCAGACGACGCTGCGGCGGCTCCTCCTCGCCCAGGGCCTGGCCTTCGTCTTCTTCGCCGCGGTGCTGCCGGTCGAGGTCGTCTACGTAAAGGAGACCCTGGGCTCCAACGACACCGGCTACGGCGTCATGCTGGCCAGCTGGGGGGTCGGAATGGTCCTCGGCAGCCTTCTCTTCGCCGGCCTCCGCCAAGCCTCACTCGGGCTCCTGCTGCTCTTCAGCACGCTTGCCGTCGGCGCCGGCTACCTGGGGCTGGCCGCGGCCCCGACCCTTGCCCTCGCCTGCGCGGCGTCGGTCGTGGGGGGCGCCGGCAACGGCATCCAGTGGGTGGCGGCGATCAGCGCCGTGCAGGAGCTGACGGCGGAATCGATGCAGGCGCGGGTGATGAGCGTGCTCGAGTCGATCGGCGCGGCGATGCCGGGCGTGGGCTTCGCCGTCGGCGGGGTCATCGCCGCCCTCGTCAGCCCCCGGATGACGTTTCTCGTCGCGGGGGTGGGGGTAATGGGCATCGTTGTCGTCATGGGACCGCTGTTGAGGGGGAAATGGCTGGAAAGCCACGAAATATCTGTAAAGCCGTCGCTTGACGGGCGTGATGACGTTGTGCTGGAGTTGATCCCCGGGTCCACCGGCAATCCGAAATCGGAGGAGATGCGTTGAAGAAGCTAGTAGCACTCATCGCGGTTCTGGTCCTTGCAGCGGTTGCGGCACTTGGATTGGCCTCATGTGGGGGCGACAGCGACAGCACCTCCGGCGGGGGTAGCGGCCAGAAAGGCGGCACCCTGAACGGGACCTACGCCTCCTTCCCCGATTACCTCGACCCGGCGCTCTCCTACACGGCCGAAGGATGGACCGCGATGGCGGACGTCTACATCCCGCTCCTCACCTACAAGCACGCCAACGGCGAGGAAGGCAGCGAGGTGATCCCGGGCCTGGCGAAAGAAATGCCGAAAATCAGCAACGGCGGCAAGACCTACACGCTCTTCCTCCGTCCCGGCCTCAAATACTCCGACGGCACGCCTGTAAAAGCCTCCGACTTCCCCTTCGCGGTGGAACGGATGATCCAGCTCAACTCCGGTGGCTCGCCCTTCTACCTGACGATCGAAGGCGCGGAAAAATTCGCCGAAACGAAACAGGGGCCGATCCCGGGGATCGAAACCAACGACAAGACCGGCGAAATCGTCATCAACCTGGAAGGGCCGCGAGGCACCTTCTCCAACGAGCTCGGCCTGATGTTCGTGGCCCCGCTGCCGCAGGACACGCCGGTCGAAGACCTCTCGGCCAACCCGCCCCCCGGCACCGGGCCTTACATGATCACCAAATCGCAGCCGGGCAAAGGCTGGGAGTACGAGCGCAACCCCTACTGGGCAAAAGCCAACGGCAAAGCGATGCCGGACCTGCCCGAAGGCGTAATCGATAACGCCAAGATGACGATCATCCGCAACCCGGAGACCCAGGTCGACGACATCGAACGGGGCACCTACCAGTGGATGCAGAACCCGCCGCCGGCCTCGCGCTATGCGGAAGTCAAGGAAAACTTCGAAGGCAGCCAGTTCCGGGTCGAGCCGACGATCAGCACCTACTACTTCTGGATGAACAACAAACGCGCGCCGTTCGACGACGTCAAAGTGCGGCAGGCCGTCAACTACGCGGTGGACGCGAAAGCGCTGGAAAGGATCTACGCCGGCCAGATCGCGGCTACCCAGCAGATCCTGCCGCCGGGGATGCCGGGCTACGAACAGTTCGAACTGTATCCGCACAACCTGGGCAAAGCGGAAGAACTGATGAAAGAAGCCAACCCGTCGGACATGGACATCACCGTCTGGACCGACACCGAAAGCCCGAACAACGAAGCCGGCGAATACTTCAACGAGGTGCTGAAGGAACTCGGTTTCAACACGACCCTGAAACAGATCAACGCCGACAACTACTTCACGGTGATCGGCAACCAGTCGACGGCCGATCTCGACGCCGGCTGGTCGGACTGGTTCCAGGACTACCCGCATCCGAACGACTTCTTCCAGCCGCTGCTGGCCGGGGAAAGCATCCTGCCGACCAACAACGGCAACTTCGCCGAATTCGACGACCCGGCGATCAACAAGAAGATGACCGAACTGGCCGAAGAACAGCTCGGGCCCGAACAAGAAGAGGCCTACAAGGAAATGGACAAAGAAATCATGGAACAGGCTCCTTGGGCCCCGTACGGAACGCGGACGCTGTCGACCTTCGTCTCCGACGAAATCGACCTCGAAAGCGTGATCTTCAACCCGACCTTCGGTCACTACCTGAGCAGCTTCGAATTCAAGTAGCGCTCTAGGGATAGAAGAAGCACGTGTCTACGGAGCCGAGCGCAGAGCGAGGGCCCTGGTCCCTCGCTCTGCGGCGGTTCCTCCGCAACCGCCTCGCGGTCGCCTTCCTCGGCCTGTTCGTCCTCATCGTCGTCTTCGTCCTGGCGGCGCCGCTGTGGGCCGACCATGTCGCCGACACCGGGCCGAACCAGGAGCACACGGTCGAACAAATAACGGTCGACGGGGAGAAGAAGGACGTCGTCTCGGTCGAAGGCAAGCCGATCGGCCCGCAGTGGTTCGGGGCCGGCGGCAAGTTCTTCCTCGGCGCCGACAGCCGCCTCGGCCGCGACGAGATGGTCCGCTTGATGTACGGCGGTCGCACTTCGCTGCTGGTCGGGATCAGCGCCGCCCTCTTGGCGACCCTCCTCGCGATCGCCCTCGGACTGCTCGCCGGCTACTTCGGGGGCTGGGTCGACAGCCTGATTGCGCGAACGCTCGACGTGATCTGGTCGCTGCCCGTCTTTTTGATCGGGCTGGCAGTCGGCATCGCCCTTGCCGTGGGCGGGTTGAAGCTCGGCCCGCTCGAACTCAGTAGCGGCTCGCTCTGGAACCCGATCCTGATCATCAGCATCTTCACGGTCCCCTACATCGCCCGGCCGATCCGCGGTGAAGTCCTCTCGCTGAGCCAGAAAGAGTTCGTCGAAGCGGCGATCGCCCAGGGAGCCAGCCCGGCCCGGGTGATGTTCACCGAGATCCTCCCCAACCTGGCCTCGACGGTGATCGTCTTCTTCACCCTGATGATCGCCAACAGCATGCTCTTCGAGGCCGGCCTCTCCTTCCTCGGCGCCGGCGTGCAGCCGCCCAACTCCTCCTGGGGGACGATGATCACCGTCGGCGTCGAGCTGCTGCGGATCCAGCCGCTGCTGGCGATCCTGCCGGGTTTGATGATCATGCTGACGGTGCTGTCGCTGAACGTCGTCGGCGACGCCCTGCGCGACGCGCTCGACCCGCGCGGCAAGGCGCGGCTGGACGCGGCGCTGCAGTTCGAGGCGCAGGCGGGCGCCACCAGGCCGGTCGGCGAGGCGAGCCTCTCGTGATTCGCTTCGTCGCCAGGCGCCTGGTCGGGATGGCCGCCGTCCTCTTCGCGGTCTCGGTGATCGTCTTCGTCGTCTTCATGGTCCTGCCGAAGCAGAACCCGGCCCAGAGCCTCGCCGGCAAGAACGCGACTCCGCTCCTGGTCAAGAACATCGAAGAGGAATGGGGCTTCGACGAATCGCTGCCCAAGCAGTACCTGACGATGATGGAGAAGGTCTTCACCGGCGAGCTGATCCAGTACGAACCGCGGCTGCCGGTCTCCGATCGCATCGTCGAAGGCATCCCCGCCACCTTCTCGCTGACGATCGGGGCGGCGGCGATCTGGCTCTTCTTCGGCCTCCTGCTCGGCTACCTCTCGGCGATCCGCGCCGGCGGTTGGCTCGACCGCATCCTCACCGGCGTCTCGATCGCCGGGATCTCGGTCCCCGTCTTCCTGCTGGCGCCGGTGCTCATCTACGTCTTCGCCAACAAGCTCGAAATTCTGCCCAACGGCCAGTACGTCCCCTTCAGCGAAGACCCGGCCGAATGGCTGAAGCACCTGGTCCTGCCCTGGGTCACCCTCGCGGTGCTCTCGATCGGCTTCTACAGCCGTGTCCTGCGCTCGAACATGCTCGACGTGATGAACGAGGACTACGTCCGCACCGCCAGGGCCAAGGGATTGAGCGAGCGGCAGGTGATGACCAGGCACGTGCTGCGCAACTCGCTGATCCCGGTCATCACCCTCTTCGGGCTCGACTTCGGCGCCACCATCGCCGGCACGGCGATCATCACCGAAGCGATCTTCGACATCGACGGCGTCGGCAACTACGCGGCGGAGGCGGTCGCCAAATTCGAACTGCCGCCGATCATGGGCGTCGCCCTCTACGGCGCCTTCTTCGTCGTCCTCATGAACACGATCGTCGACATCGTCTACGCCTACCTCGATCCGCGGGTGCGGCTGGGGGAGACCGCCTCGGGATGAGCGAGCCGCTGCTCTCGGTCCAGGATCTGCGGGTCGGCTTCGCCACCGAAGAGGGGGTGGTGCAGGCCGTCGACGGCGTCAGCTTCGACCTCCGCCCCAGCGAGGTGGTGGCGATCGTCGGCGAGTCGGGCTCCGGCAAGAGCGTCACCGCACAGACGATCATCGGTCTCACCCGCGCCAACAACGCCCGCATCGAGGGCTCGGTCAAGCTCGGCGCCGTGGAGCTGACCAGCGCCGACGACGCCGAGATGCGAAAACTGCGGGGGGAGCGGATCGCGATGGTCTTCCAGGACCCGATGACCTCCTTCAACCCGGTCTACCGGCTCGGCGACCAGATCGTCGAAGCGATCCGCGCCCACCGGCCCGACACCTCCAAGCGGGCGGGGAAGGAACGGGTGGTCGAGCTGTTCGAGGCCGTCGGCATCCCCAACGCCGAGCGGCGGGTCGACGACTACCCGCACGAGTTCTCCGGCGGGATGCGGCAGCGGGCGATGATCGCGATGGCGCTGGCGCGAGAGCCGGAGGTGCTGATCGCCGACGAGCCGACGACGGCGCTCGACGTGACGATCCAGGCGCAGATCCTCGGCCTGATCGAGCAGCTGAACCGGGAGCGGAACCTGGCGACGATCCTGATCACCCATGACCTCGGCGTCGTCGCCGAAGTCGCCGACCGGGTGCTGGTCATGTACGCCGGCAAAGTCGTCGAGGAGGGGACGCTCGACGAGATCTTCTACGACCCCCAGCACCCCTACACCTGGGGCCTGCTCGGCTCGCTGACCCGGCTCGACCGGCCGCGCCCGCATCGCCTGCCGCAGATCGCCGGCTCGCCGCCCTCGCTGCTGGAACTGCCCGAGGGCTGCCCGTTCCGGCCGCGCTGCCCACACGAGTTCTCGAAGTGCACGCAGTACCCGGGCCTGGAAGCACGGCTGGCCGACTCCCCGGCTCACCGCGATCGCTGCTGGCTGACCCCGGAGGAGAAGCGCGGGAAGCGCCAGGTGGAAGGCCAGATCGGGCTGGAGGCGCCGCGATGAGCGCCCTGCTCGAGGTCACCGACCTCGTCAAGCACTTCCCGATCAAGCGGGGGATCTTGATCGACCGCGAGGTCGATCAGGTGAAGGCGGTCGACGGCGTCAGCTTCAAAGTCGGGCGGGGGGAAACGCTGGGGCTGGTCGGCGAGTCGGGCAGCGGCAAGTCGACCGCCTGCCGCGCCGTCCTGCAGCTGATCAAGCCGACCTCGGGCTCGGTCAAGTTCGAGGGCCAGGAAATCGCCGGCCTGGGGCGGCGGCAGATGCGGCCGCTGCGGCGCGAGATGCAGATGATCTTCCAGGACCCCTACGCCTCGCTCAACCCGCGCAAACGAATCGGCCAGATCGTCGGCGACCCGCTGAAGCGGCAGGGCGTCGCCTCCGGCTCGGAGCTGCGTCAGCAGGTACAGGAGCTGCTGGAGCGGGTCGGCCTCTCCAGCGAGCATTACTACCGCTTCCCGCACGAGTTCTCCGGCGGCCAGCGGCAGCGGATCGGGATCGCCCGGGCGGTCTCGCTGAAACCGAAGCTGGTGATCTGCGACGAGCCGGTCTCCGCGCTCGACGTCTCGATCCAGGCGCAGATCGTCAACCTCCTCGACGACCTCCAGGACGAGTTCGGGCTGGCCTACCTCTTCGTCGCCCACGACATCGGCGTCGTCCGCCACATCTCCGACCGGATCGCGGTGATGAACGAGGGCAAGATCGTCGAGCAGGGAACGGCGGACCAGGTCTGCGAGCAGCCCAAGGACGAGTACACGAAGAAGCTGCTGGCGGCGGTGCCGATTCCGGACCCGCGCGAGAGCCGCGAGAGGGTTCGAAACGGTTGAGGCTTGGGGGGCGTGGGTCTCCCTCCCCGGACACATCTCGCTATGGCTCGATGTTGAGTGTCCTGGGAGGGAGACCCACGCCCCCGTTCCACAGTTTGCGTAGGGTCGCGGTAGATGGGTTTGCCTCTCTCGCCTCCGATCAAGCCGCAGCTTGCGCTTACCCGCAAAGTGCTGCCGGTTGGGGAGGAGTGGGCTTATGAGCCGAAGTTGGATGGGTTCCGCGCGATCGTCTTCGTCGACGGCGAGGACTTCTACATCCAGTCCCGCGGCGGCAAAGACCTCAACCGCTACTTCCCCGAGCTGGAGTTCGCGCCGGGCCGCTGGGTGCTCGACGGGGAGCTGGTGATCCGCGACGCCGACGGCAACCTCGAATTCGACTCGCTGCAGGAACGGATCCACCCGGCGCAGTCGCGTATCGAGCTGCTCTCGAAGGAGATCCCCGCCTGCTTCGTCGTCTTCGACCTGCTCGCCGAGGGGGACGAGGTGCTGTGCGAGCGGCCGTTGCGCGAGCGGCGCGAGCGGCTAGAAGCGATCGCCGGCGAGGCAGACCTAGAGCTGACGACTCTGAGCACCGACGCTGAGCAGGCCGACCGCTGGCTGAACAGCATCGAGGGCGTGATGGCCAAGGACTTGACCGCCCCCTACGTCCAGGGCAAGCGCAAAGGGATGGCGAAGGTGAAGCGCGAGCGGACGATCGACTGCGTCGTCATGGGCTGGCGGCCCGGCAAGGAAGAGGGCACCGTCGGCTCGCTGATCCTCGGTCTCTACAAAGGGGATGAGCTCTGCACGGTCGGGCACATCAGCGGTTTCTCGAAATCAGCCAAACAATCCATGCGCTCGATGCTGGCGCCCCTTGAGACGGGCAAGAGCGGAACTGCTGAGCCAAGTCGGTGGACTGGGGGACGGGATCTGGAGTGGGTTGAGTTGAGGCCGGAGTTAGTGATCGAGGTGGGGTATGACCACGCTGCCTCCGGGCGGATCAGGCATGGGGCTCGGTTTCATCGGTTCAGGGACGACAAAAAGCCGGAGGAGTGCAAGTTTGAGCAGTTGGATGAAGGGACGATTTAGAACAAGGAGCGCTGGGCGGGCGGGACCCGTCGCGGGCTGTTCGGGGACCCCTGCGCTGGATGCTCGGGGTCCCTGGCGCCCGCGCCACCCGCCCGAGGGGCGGTTCGTGCAGACGGTTTTCTCACCCTGGAGCGGCCCCAGGGTTTGAGGGCGCGGGTGGTGTGGCGGCGTTGCTCGGGGCGCATGTAGGCGCGGCCTTGGTAGAGGGCCTCGTATTTCGGGAGGAGGTCGGGTCTCTTGGCCTCTAACCAGGCGAAGAAGACGTCTTTGACCTCGTCGCGGAGGTGGAGGGCGACGCCGCCGAGGAAGGTGGCGTTGGCGGCTTTGGCGCGGTCGATGATCGGTCGGACCTGGGCGGGGTCGTCGTTGATGCCGGGCATCAGCGGGGCGACGAGGACGCCGGAGTCGATGCCGCGGGAGCGGAGCTCTTCGACGGCGTCGAGGCGGGCGGCGGGGCTGGGGGTGTGGGGCTCGGTGGCGCGCCAGGCCTCCTCGTCCAGAGTCGGAACCGAGAGGTTGACCGAGACCGGCAGCTTCATCGCCATCCGCTCGAAGATCTCGATGTCACGCAAGACCAGCGGCGACTTGGTCAGGACCGAGACCGGCGTCTCCGCCGCCTCCAGCGCCGCGAGGATCTCGGGCATCATCCGGTAGCGGCTCTCGACCCACTGGTAGGGGTCGGTGTTCGTCCCCAGCGCGACCAGCTCCCGCTTCCACGTCGGCCTGGCCAGCTCCGCGCGCAGGATCTCCGGGACGTTGACCTTGACCACGATCTCACGCTCGAAGTCCCGCCCGGCGTCGAAGTCGAGGTAGGTGTGGCTGCTGCGGGCGAAGCAGAAGACGCACGCGTGGGTGCAGCCTCGGTAGGGGTTGATCGTCCAGTTGAATCCGTAGCGCCCGCCGGGCACATGGTTGAGGGCGGATCGTGCCCTGACCTCG
>Ga0157284_10000011_pt1 | contig 23203 bp, 33 predicted proteins | sample NitcycUS059202B1_FD_108392 | JGI IMG/M metagenome (GOLD analysis project Ga0157284, IMG submission 108392) | Soil microbial communities from Arlington Agricultural Research Station in Wisconsin, USA - Nitrogen cycling UWRJ-S059-202B-1 | ecosystem: Environmental > Terrestrial > Soil >... | reverse complement strand
CGGCACCGCAGGCTAGCAAACCTCAAATGACACCGCAGGATGCTCTAAATAAATTCACAGACGCAGCAAACGGAATGCCGCTGGAAGAGCTAGAGAAAGCATACGCATGGACATCAACAAAGCTGGCAGGTAACAAGGCCTTGCTCGCCAAAGCCACCGATATCTACCAAATCCGAAAAACTGAACTGGAGTTACCCGCTTAATGCACAGCATAACTGTACGACTAAATAAGGCTGCAAGGGAGTTTGCAGCCGGTGACAGCATCGGCTTTCAAATCCGCGCCGGGGTTCAGCATTACGACCGGCAGTCTAAGCAGAAAGAATGGACGAACTACAGCGCGGTGATATTCGCCAAAGCAGGCGCTCAGACTGACTTCTACCGTAGCGTTCTGGTTGAGGGAGGGATCGTTGAGGTGTCAGGTGAAAACATCAAGGTAGATGTGTACGAAGGACAGAACGGGCAGTCCATCACCCTGGAACTTCTCAATGCACGGATCGGATTTGCGCAATCAGGTCAGCAGCAGGGAAAGCCTCAGCAGCAAAACTCAGGAAAGCCTTCGAATCAGCAAAGCAATCAGCAGGAATGGGATGAAAACCCGCCTTTCTGATGTGACCTCATAACTACCCCACTCCGCAGGTAAATCACATGATGCAAGACACCCTTAAGGTCAGTGATGACCTGACGGATTCTGCACGCCAGTACCGAACCAATATCTTGGACGTAGTCAGCGCAATGGAATGCGCACTCGCTGGTAAGCCACATCCGCGAATCAACACTCTCACGCCGGAGCAGCGCTTCTGGAGAATGCTCGGCTTGAGAGCATCCAATCGGCCACCTACTCGTGAGCGCTGGGAGCATGGCATTGCGGTTCGCAAGTCTGCTGCTGAAGCAAGAAACCGCACCGGCTTAAGCAAAGACCACGGCTATGGTCAGGGTCGCAAGATGGGCGACTAACCCTCTACCCTCTTTCAAGGAACACATTATGAGCACTGAAAAAAGCGTGTCAGGCTTAGTCACGCCAGAAGAAAATCTAATCACACAGCTTGCCGGATATGTACGCGGCGGCCGGTCAATTCAGATGACAACTCTCGTCGGAGTATTGCAATTACTTGAGCGTCAGACAGCTGAAATCATCATCCTAAATCAGCAGCTATCTGCCAAAACAATCTCCGAGCAAAACATCATCAACGCTTTCGTCATCTCTGGTGAAGGCGCACACAGCAAGCTGGTCATTGAGTATGTGAGCGGGCTGGTGGCTGAGAATGCGGCGCTGAAGGACATTAACGCTTGGTGCAGAACCGATGCATTCCAGAATATGTATCGTGAATTCAAAATTGCTGAGGCCGCAGGATGCGATACCACTGATTGTATGCACGATGCAATGCTGACAGCAATTATGCACGCACCTGCAACACCATCCACCGATGCCGCTATCGCTGAGATTGGCGCGAAGCCACTGGATATCCTTGCGGGCGTTGCAGAAACCATGCTCGTTAAATTCAGTAATGCTGGCGTTTCTCATTGCCCTGAGGCTGTGGGCTGGCGACTTGTTAAACGTCAGGCGGAATCAGAAGCCGCGAATCTGCGCGCTGGGAGGAAGGGATGAAAACTCTTGTAATAGACTGGCTGACTCCATGCCCTCATTGCGGAAATACAACTTCCATGGTGAAAACAGAAAAAGGAAGCAAGGATTGGTTGTTTGATGGTGATGCCGTTACCTGCATGTCAGCGTGTGGCATGAAGGGAGTAATTGAGATTTTCGATGCCGATAGCGCTGACGTTGTTTGGGATGAAATCGGATTAGATATGGGAGCAACCTCATGACTGATACACCAGATATCAAGGCGCTGCGTGAGCAATGGGAAACACTCAACGAGCGGTTAGACCTTGATATATTTATTACCACGGTACTCACAGCTCTCGAAGCAGAACGCCAGCGGGCGGATGCGGCTGAGATGGCAGCAAAGTCATATAAAAATATTGCTGAGGTTGGGTGCAGAGAAATCGCAGCGCTGAAAGGCGATCAGGTGCCGGTTGCTTTTACAGGCTCTGGTTCATTGGCGGCTATCAAGGGCGGGCATGAGGGCCACATTTGGGGTATTCCCGCCGACGCTCATCCGGTGCCGCTTTATGACCGCCCGCAAAAGCCTGTCGTGTTGCCCGATGAGATGAGAGAAGATATTTTACGCTGCGTTGATGAAGCCATGACTGGCTGTAATAGCCTGTCAGCACCTGACTATGCAGTACGTGTTGCGGGATGGCTGGCCGTTGGCGGCATCATGAAGGTGACAGATAAGTGTCACCCCAGCCTGATGACATCTGTAAATGTTCCTCACAATGTCATCCGTACCTATTTTGATGCCAGTGGAGGTAGAAACGACATTGTCACGCTGAGCGATAAGCGAGAAATGAATGACATGAGCAGCATCGTGAAGGATGGTGAGTGATCCCCGGCATGGAAGCTAGTGCTATAATCCTCCCAACAATGGAGGATATATGTCCAGAAAGAAAAGCAAGAAACACCCTGATGAAATGACCCCCGCTGAAAAGCATATTGAGATGATGGCGAGGTATAAAAGACATGCTCAGAAAATCGCCACATCTAATGCTAAGAGGTTTGATTCTGGTGAAGTAAGTGGATTCAATACTGATCGCATATCATTACGCTTTAAAACTTGGCACGGAAAAACTGCCGATACGGGTTTAAAATGAACTACAACCTTGCAAGTCTCCCACGCGACGAGATGGACAAAATCAACGTAGATTTAGCTGCGGGTGGCGTTGCTTTCAAAGAGCGATACAACCAGCCGGTAGTCGCTGAGATTATCGAGCGTGAGCAGCCGGAGCATCTGCGTGAATACTTTAGGGAACGCTTGGCGCATCACAGAGCGAAGAAGGCGACGTTGGGTAAGATGGAACCTGAACAGCCTAAATAACAGGAGGATTTAGCAATGAATGATATTTTGCTTTTTGGTGGTGGATATTCCGGTGATAAGCGCAAAGTTGAAGGTACTCCAGTTTTATTTAATCACCCGACAAGACCAGTGCTAGTTTCATCGGGCCCAGCCGGTATGCGATCCCGTGGAGAGACATTCACTACTTACTTAGATTTCAGTGTCTGTAAGCACAATTATAATGGCAACGACTATCTGATCGCGCTTTATGACACCACTCCTTCCTCGGATGAAATCAACTTAGCTATCTTAAACGAGAGACCAAAACCCGTTTAGGGCAGCATCCAAGTATTACGTTAGACGAACCTCGCAAATGCGGGGTTTTTTATTGCCTGCAACATGAGGTATCCCCCGATGATCACAGTCAAATTACCCCGCGATTATTACTACGCGGGTCGAGTAGACACGGATGAATTAAGCCAAATACTCAAGCAGGGATTGTGGAGCATGACAGGAGTCGAGCCAGCTGATGTGCGGGTATCACTGCACGAAGGGACGAGCATTCTTGCTTCTGGCTGTGAAGTCGGGGCGGTGACAAAAATACTGAAGATTGGAGAGCACTATGTTTGAAGACGACCTGAGAATCAGCACCCGTCCTGACTATGTGGACGACGGATGCGACTGGACTGCCCGGCACATATTCAACATGACAGCGCGTGCAAGAGTAAAGCGCGGCTCTTCATCTGTGATGCCTGAGTGCAAGCAGGTAGTGGCAAAGGCTAAGCCGGTGAAGAAGGCCAAGAGCAAGAACAAATCACGCGTGTTTGAATTTGGAGATGCGGCATGAAGGATTATTCGGCTTTAAGTGATTTCGAGATTAATAAGCGGGTCGCAATAGCGCTAGAGCTAAACCCATATTACGAGGATGGAAGCTACAGCAATGATGGTCTGTTTGTGGTGACTCGTGGACCACGGTGCTTAGGCCGGTGGAATCCATGCAACGAACCTCATCAAGCATGGCCAATTATTGTTGACAGTAACATCTCGCTGCACGCTCCGAGATTTAAAGAGGGGTGGATGGCTGAATTCACAGGAGGCGATGAAGACGTGAATGATGGCTTTGATGTTGATTATTTCGAGTCGAAAGATGCAAATCCATTAAGAGCGGCGATGAGCGTATTCCTCATGATGAAAGACGCGGAGTAACCACCATGACCGACCCTGACGTGTACATCAAAACTGCTTACACCGGAAGTGAGCATTTCACCGCAGGGAAGTATTACCCAGTCTGGAGCAAGTACGGGATGACTTGCAGGGTATATGAAGATGACGGAATTGGAAGATTAGTGATAGCTCCAGGTGGCGGTGCATGTCCGTATCTGGATGGTAAAGGCGAATGGAAATATGTGGGAGTAACGAAATGAAATACGAGATTACGAAGGGAAGTGAGAAGGATTTTGAGGGAGTTCCAGTCTGGGCTTTGTACGTGGAGACTTACAGAGGGAATGTATTTGCGTCTGAAGGTTATAGCGCTGGAGACCGTTACATCGCTCTTACAGGTTTAGATAAAGGCAAAGAGTTCATAGTTGACGATGAGACAAACCCTCCAGGCAGAATAATCGCCGAGCGCCGACCAATCACCGAGCAGGCTTGGGATGGCGAAGGGTTGCCGCCGGTTGGGGTTGAGTGTGAGATGCATAATGATAGAGGTACGTGGCTTCCTGTAGATGTAATTGCTCACAAAGATGGATTTGCATTCGGATGGTCATACGACTACCGAATAGTCTTACACAGCGATAAAACTGAAGGATTCCGCCCTATCCGCTCACCTGAAGATGTGGCAAGGGATGAGGCGATTGATGCAATATTCTCCATTCTATCGGTAAATATATTGGATGGAAGTGATAGTAATGCCGGAAAAGTATTCGATGCCATCGCAGCAGGCAAAATCCCCGGTGTAAAACTGGAGTAGCCCATGACGCCAGAAGAGGCCGACAACGCAGTCAGAAGCATCGCAAAGAAACTCCTCACCGAACTCCGCAGTAAAGACAACCACCACACTCTCCGTCAGTTGCTCGATAAATACGCCAACCAAGCTAAGCCACTATGTCCATCAGGTCATGAAGTGTGGCTGTGGCTTTGCGTTTGGGTTCATCGGGTGGCTGAGGGTAAATAGCAGAGGTAAGCATGCAGGAAGAAATCTTCACTTTCGAAGAGGCTTGCTCGTTCCTGAAAATAAGCCACAGCACTGGTTACGCGTGGATTAAGGCGGTGCGGCTACGAGCTAGCAGAACGGGCATCGGTAAGAAGAAAGGCGACTATCGCATTCTCAAGTCAGATTGCATTGCCTCTATTACCACTTGGATCAACAATCAGCCGGTGAATGCGGTTGACCAGCAAGAGGAAGGACTTGTATGTCAATCAAGCAAAGAGGCGGGACGTGGCACTGCGACTTCGTTACGCCTGGTGGCAAAAGATTTAGACAGTCTCTTGGGACAACGGACAAGCGGCAAGCTCAGGAGCTCCACGATAAATTAAAGGCCGAGATGTGGCGCACCGAGAAGTTAGGCGATGCGCCGGTTAAGTTCTTTGAGGAAGCGTGCCTGAGATGGCTGAACGAAAAGGAGGACAAGAAGTCTCTGGATGCGGATAAGTCGAAGATAGGTTTTTTCCTGATGCACTTCAGGGGAAGGGAAATCGGCAGTATCACAAATGATGAAATTCAGACCGTCGTGTCAGGGATGACGAACAGGAAACATCTGGAGAATTGGACGCGAATGAGGGAAAGGCTTGAGAGGGAGGGAAAACCTGTTCCACCCTACAAACCAAAATCGGTCTCCCAGTCATCCAAATACTCACATCAGGCATTCATGCGATCACTACTGCGCATTGCTGCCAATGAGTGGGGTTGGCTGGATTCCGTACCAGTGGTGAAGGCCAAGCAGCCGCGTAACCGGCGCATCAGATGGCTGAATCATGACGAAGCCAGAAATTTGGTGGAAGCACTGCCTGAGCATTTGAAGCCAGTCGTTATCTTCGCGCTGGCTACCGGTCTTCGCCGGGGGAATATCCTCAGCCTTGAATGGTCACAATTGGACATCACAAAGAAGATGGCATGGATACACCCCGAGGATGCTAAAGGAGGCCGTGCAATCGGGGTGGCACTCAACGACACGGCCTGTCAGGTTCTGCGTGGTCAGATGGGTAAACATAACCGATGGGTATTTGTTCACACAGTATCATCCACAAAACCGAACGGGGAGAAAACAAAAGAAATACGGAAAATGAGGGTCGATGGAAATACAGCATGGAAGGCTGCATTAATTAGAGCTGGAATAGAAGACTTTCGCTTTCATGACTTGCGCCATACATGGGCGAGTTGGCTAGTTCAATCCGGAGTCCCATTATCTGCACTGCAAGAAATGGGTGGATGGGAGTCAATAGAAATGGTTCGAAGATATGCCCATCTTTCACCAAATCATTTAACTCAGCATGCCGCTCAAATAGACGCCATATTTGGCAAGAACGGCACAAATATGTCACAAGGGGATATTTCGGAAGTTAGGAGAATAAGCTAGGTATTTGTTTTCGCTGGTGGGTCGTGGCGGGTTCGAACCGCCGACCAATTGATTAAGAGTGCATAGCGGGACTTCTAACCGAATGTTTTTACAGGCGTCTTCCGCATTCACAATGTGACATTCCTGTATATTTCACCAGATATCATGATATGAATTCATTTCCCAGTGACACAACAATGTCACATCCCACTCACTCACTCTTCAGCATGAAGTTATCCAGGCTATCATCGAACCTCTCGATGTCTTTCTGCTGCCCCGCGATTGTCTGCAACATCTCCATACCATATCTCAGCGACACCGGTTCTTCGATCACGAAGCAGAACCAGTTATCGTAAACCTGACCCAGCCAATAACCGCCACCGTGCTCCTTGAGGCGCTGGAAGAAGACGTACTTGCCGGGCTCTATCAGATCTCGCGTTTCTCCTCGGTACACAATGTCAAATCCCAAATCCTTCTTAGCCATATCTCACCTCACAAAATACTGTTCATGTATACAGTATAATCATGGGGTATCGATCGGCGCAAACGATCGAAATGTAAATATTGATCGGTTATATCCATTGGAATACTAAGCTTATGTGGAGGAGGATCGCCAAAACTTTGAGGACTAAGAACATTATGAAGATTATGCTAATTGTACTCATCGCCCTGGCGATTGTGGTCGGGCTGATTTGGTGGGTGGTTAAGTCAAGGATGGATGATATGGATAATGATTACTGACCATTACCCTTCTCCTCAAGAGCTAACAATCTCTGCTCCATTTCATCAAGTCTTGACCAGCACTCTTGAACCGCCTTTGTGATTGGGGGAATGAATTCGTCATATCCTAGAGAATAAACATCCTCACCACCATTGACTGCGTGATGCTGTAGCCCACCAAATTCGACCCCAAGAGATTCACACAATTCCTGAACTTCTTGCGCAATAAACCAGTGGTGAAATCTACTTCCTTTGTGTGTGCCATCAGGCTTTCTCTGGATAGATCCAGATACAAACGTCTCCTGCCTATCCTCCATCACTGTAACTAGTTCGCCATTGACCGTCTTATCAACAGGAACTTTTATAGTTCTGGTTTCCTCAATTGGCTCGACGTAATTTTCACGCAGATCCCATTTTCCATCTACAGCTCGAAGGCCAAGAATAAAATCAATTCCTAAGTCAGTATTTTTAACTTCTGCCTTATCTCGCTTATCTGAACGATTCTGAACCGTACCATAAACGTATGTCGTGGTAGTGCTGTTGCCCAACTGAATCTGATTATCGCCTGACACTCGCGCATCATTACCTACTGTTACGGTGTTATTTAGTCCTACCGTGCTGGAGCCTGATTGTGTTAATCGGCCAGAGTTATTACCAATGGCTGTATTATTTATTCCGGTCGTATTTGTAACGAGTGCCCCAGATCCAACCGCAACGTTTCCAGTTCCCGTAGTGGTGGCCTTCAGCGTCTGCTGGCCAACGCCGACATTATTATCACCTGTTGCATTCTGCAAAGACGAGTGGCCTATTGCCACAGTAAATGCACCAAGCGATTCAACGATATTTGCTGACTCAAACCCAATTACTACCGATCTCTCAACGGTTGTGGCGTTACCTGCCGCACCCGCGCCGACCACTACGCTTTCTTTTCCTGCAATGTTGCGTCTCATTGCAAACATGCCAACACCTACGTTGTCATGACCCGTACCAATTCCAGGGTTAGTTGCGGCATCTATGCAGTTACCAGCCCTGTAACCAATCATGGTATTATTTGAACCAAGATTAAAATCACCGGAAAATGAACCAACGTAAACACTATTAGATTGTGAAGCCCCGCCTGTGTTGGTGTTAGCCCTGTAACCAATAGCTATACAGTACTGATTATTAAAAGCCTCTCCCATGGAGTCAGCGCCAAATGCACAGTTGAAGCTGCCAGTCTGCATTTTGTCGGCTGAGCCAGCCCCAAAAAATGCATTATATCTGCCCGTGGTTAACCACTCACCAGCCACGGATCCGAAAGCGGAGTTACCATCACCAAGGCTTCGGTATAAAGATAAAAAACCGGTAGCTGTATTATTGATTCCTGCCTTGTTAGACATTAGTGATTTAGAGCCAAGACCGGTATTATTAACTCCAGAAACCATATCCATCATTGCCCTTGAGCCAAATGATGTATTGTCGTATCCAGTAGGAGATGTTGTCGGGTTCGGTAATTGAGGGTTTAACTTTCCACCGCCACCGCCATTACCGAATATATTGTATGACCTAATATATTCAGCGACAGGTCCAAGCTTTATGAAACCATTAACAATGTTAATCTTAACTGAAACAGTCGCCTCTGTTCCTGCCGCCTCAATGGTTCTGTCATCAATCCAAGTAAATGGAACGCTGGTGTCGTTGTAGATTAGCGTGACATCTGACTTAGAGTTATAGTCATAAAAAAGCGTGTATCTCTCATTGACTGATACTGAGCCAGAAGAACCCCCTCTCCTCCACCACTCGGCATTGTCAAATCTAAGAATTCCATCCCCATAATATTTTGCCGTCTGCCTTAAGGCCATTGGAGTGGTTAACCGATACGTTCCTGCTGGAACGAAATTTAAACCATTAGATCCAACAGCGTCAGCTGCAGCATTAAATGCCGATGTATCGTCAGTGGCATTGTCCCCCTTTGCTCCAAAATATTTTGGATTGCTTGGAATAGAGGTATATACATTGGTTTGCCCGTTGCCTACATATGTTGAGCCTGAGGGGCTTTCTATTAAAGCCTTGAACTGATCTGGGTCATACTTCAGAACATTCGGGAAGTAAAACTGCTGGATCATATAGGCGTCATAGATAGCCATGCTATGACCTTCTACGGTCACAAACTTGGAGACCTGACCCAGATATACCGGATATCCACCGGCGTTGATGAGGATTGGCTGAGCTACAGGAACCGTGCTACCGTCTTCGTTCTGGATGTAAACCTGAATCTGGTTGCTCGTGATTGTCGGGTCAGTGTCAATCTTGCCAATATATATCTTTCCATTTGATGCAGCCTTAAATGAACGCGCCAATGTGAATAATTGGCTTGGCATTCCGATTACGACATTTGGTATAATAGTATCTGACATGGCATACATTCCGGAGATTAAAATGGGAAATAGAGAGCACGAGGTTTTAACTCGAGATCGTCTCGTAGATGTTCTTGATTACAATAAAGAAACTGGTTTTTTCGTTTGGAAGAAAAAATTAAGTGCCCGTGGAGCGATTGGGAAAATTGCCGGGACAACATCCTATGGTTACAACGCAATAAATATTGACGGAGTGAGATATTTCGCCCATCGGCTTGCTTGGCTATATATTCATGGGGAATGGCCTAAGCAGGAAATTGACCACATAGATAGAAATCGCCGTAATAACGCCATTTCAAATCTGCGAGACGTCAGCAGAATCGTTAATGCACTCAACACTGGAGAGAGATCCGATTCATCCTCTGGAATAAAAGGAGTAACGTTTTGCAAGCAGCGCAATAACTGGCAGGCTCAGATAAACCTATCGGGAAAAAACATTACCCTCGGAAGATTCTCCACCCTTGATGAGGCGGCCATCGCCTACAAATCCGCGAATCTTGTTGCTGATTACTTGCTTAACTTAAGTGAATAATGTCGGCCATTCTTAAACTCCAGGCATGGGTTAACCCCACAAGGCATGGCTTGCGGCGTGAATAATTGGTAACGTACCGTTAAGGTACTATTGTTGATGTGTACAGTAGGTTTTACGATGCCAGTCCACCCAAATTGGTGAGGCATCAAAATGATTTACAAGGAAGATGAGGCTCAGTTTCACTTGAGACTACCGCATGACATTCACGCTAAAATCAAAGAAAGAGCGAAAATGAATAATCGCTCTCTTAATGCTGAGATTCTGGCTACGATAGAAGAGTCACTTTCTAGGACATCTACAATTTACGGGTATGCTGATGACATAGAGAAACTTGCAGATGAGCAGTCAGAGGTAGTAAAGCAAATGGTCTTTGTCGCTCTTAAATCAATATATAAAAAGGATGGATTATGAAAAAAATATTTATTGGAATACTTTTGATTACCTTCTCTTCCTCTTCATTGGCGTTCAATACTGGCAAAGAGCTTGCGTTGGCGTCTGTGATGTATAATGCATGGGATTCATCAGGCAGAGTTCTTGATGGGAAAAATGGGAGCTACCAGGCAATATCTTTTTTATTTTATGTTAATGGCGCGGCCAGTGCCCTGCATTCTACAAATGAGATATGTATCCCGCAAGGAGTGGTAATGAACGACATTGATAAATCCGTGGCTAGTTACATTCAAGATAATGCCAATAAAATTAAGGCCATGTCCGGTTCGCTCGCCATAACGACGACACTCAAAAATACCTATCCTTGCGTCATTAAATAACCATCCTTGGCTGTGTGATTATTGCGTAGTGGCTTGGTTTGCCACAATAGGCCTTACCAAGATCGCCGCTTGATTCAGCGCCCTCTCATAGGCAGGAGTTCCTGATTTAGTGTTTGCCAAGCGAAGTAGAATATTTCTTACCGGCTTGCTTTCATAAAGACGCGTTGCCAGTCCATAGCCGGCTTCACCTGCCAATGAAGTTCCTAATGTAGAGACTCCAGCTCCAATTCTCAGAGGATTAGCTAGAGATTGACCGGTCTGAGTTACGACATTTGCTGAATCAGCTCTTGAAGTTTGACGAAGAACATCATGGAGAGCATCAAGCTCTTTCATGTGTCGGCCGCTGAAAATTGTGTTGTATATCTCACCGCCAGATTGCGACTTTAGTTTATTAACTTCCGTCAGGAATTTGGCAGGAGAATCACCGGCACGTTCGGAAATTCTGCTAATGTAAGCAGCCCGCATTGCATCTTTTCCTCTGCTATCCAATGCGCTCCATATGCGTTTTACATCTGTTGGCTTCCGACTGTACACGACGCTATTGATAAGCTCAGGAGTCGCTTCGCTACTTGCCTTGTTTAGCTTGCTGGCGATGTTCTTATTCAAAACTTTGTTATAGACGTTTGCATAGTCAGAATTAGCCTTAAGATATGCCGCTGCGTCCGATGGACCTAGCGTCTTACCCACTGCATTTCTCAAGTCGCGCGTCATTGAGTTTTCTACCATATTGGTAGCTGCCTTCGCTTGATCAGGGAATACCATTGAGTCGCCCTGAACGTTAGAACGAAATGCCGTCCGGTGCTGACGCAGAAGGTCGAAAGTTACATCTAGATCAGTGGATGGGTTGCTTAGCTCATCCCGCAGGCTTTTAAGGGATGAAAGGAGGTTCTGATTTGCAGAGGAACCAATGCGCTCCTGTCTTGCAATGGCGGTATCCAGCGCATTCATTGTGTTTGTGGTATCAACTGCGGCATTGCCCATCTTGTTTGTTACATCATTGATAACTGCACCTGCTGCGTCCTTCCTTCCCTTAAGTGTACCCGTGAGAGATTGGACAATATCATCAGGATTGTACTCACCAAAGCGATCAAAATAATTGCTAACTAGTTTACTTCTGGTTGCATACTGCTCCGCTCTCTTCCCTCCGGTGCCAAGAATGGCACCCTCCCCACCCTGAACCAATCCCTTACCAAGAGCACTCATCTCGTTAACCGGACGCGCAATATCCGATGTCATTGGAGTTACACCCATGCCTTCCGCGGTGTCGATTAACTTGCTTGCCTCTGGAGAAATTCCTCCCTTGGCTGCTGTAACACCTCGCCCAACTAACTTAGCTGCACCTGAAAGCAATCCTTGAGCCCCTAAATTAACAGCCGCATTTTGAGCTACGTTCTGCGCGAAATCTCCCTGCTGACTGGCTGCTTCAGCCACTGAACCGATAGCCATGTTCCCAGCCACGCCGGCACCCGGAACAAGATAACCGCCGATAGCTTCACCGGCCTGCGCATATGGATCAGTTGGTCTATCTACTGGACGATATACATCATCAAGAACACGTGGCCCCCCTAACCCCTGACTGATTGCATTAACAAGGCTTGCGCCTCCCTGCAATACGTCAAATGGAATATTGACTAGACCACGACCTGCCTGCTCTGCAATCTGCCCGGCGCTCTGACCGCCAGACAAGAAGTCACTGGCTTGCTGCATTAATGATGTTTCTGGTTGCTGTGTCTGCTGCGGAGAAGGCTGATTATCTGGTAACGCAATCTGGTCAGCAAAATACTCATCAATAGCTTCGCCAATCTGATCGTTACTTGTTCCATCTGGGAAATTGAATGTCTTACCGTTGGCTGTAACTTCCATTATTTCACCGTAAATTGGATGCCAGATTTAGACGTATAGCTACTTCCAGCTGGTTGCTGTGGGGGTTGCTGAGATCGCTGCTGGTCTCCGACATTAACCTGATACTGCTGGTTGTAGGTATCTGTGTATTGCCGGATATCTTTTACAGACTGCTGCATTGATTCTGGGCTAGAGAAATCAATCTGAGGCATCCCCTGAAAATACATTTTTGCTTCTGCCACGGTATTAATACCACTAGCTCCCATGTCACGAGCAGCTGCAATACCCTGGTTCTGCATTTTACCCTGAATTCTCTGCGCAGAATTATAGAGTTGTCTTTGGTCTTTACCGCTGATTCTACTTCTTACGTCAGCTCCAATTGCTGGTGAACCACTACTACCTGTTACGCCAGTCATAAAGCCCAAGTTATCAGGACTGGCACTTTCTATGGCATCGAGGTCTTTTGACATACCGAAGTTCTGGGCGCTGGCCGCTGATGTCGGTGGTGCCGCTATAGCGCTGGCCGGCACTCGAACCATGTTCCCATCATTATCAGTACCCTCATAGAAAGCGGATGCTCCAGCCCCATGAAGCTTTCCAGCAACGGTAACTGTCCGTCCATCTGCAAGTTGAACTGTGTTACTTCCACCTCCTGCATCAGGGCGCCCCCTTACACGCATGTACGTTTTCTGCTGTTCAGGGCTGAGACTTTGAAAATACTGATACTCTTTCACTGATGCCGGTTGGGAGTTCTGACCAGATGAGGCACGGATTGAGTTCTCACGACTTTGAGCAATCTGCCTAGCCTGTAAACCCTCTCCAGCTTGGTTAGAGCGTATTGTTTCCGAAAGCTTACCGCGATCAATATCTCTTCCTGCGGCCTTATCCTTAAAGTCGAAATACTTCTCTGGACCAAGTGCATGCATGCCAAGTAATTCAGCTGTACGACTGAAACTCTGTGGGTCTTGCTGGTAGGCTTGAAATGTCGTTTCCGGGTCTAATCCAAGCCCATAAAGAACTCCAGCATTCTTCTGAATGACAGAAGCTACTACTTGAGGGTTTCCTGTCTGGGCTGCAAGTTGTAAATCCATCGATGCGGATCCAATCTGCTGGTTCTTATCTTCATCAATAAATCCCATTCCTTTCTGAATGGCTTCAATTTGCTCAGGGTTATTTGCAGCAAGTTGCTTTAATGCCTCGCGGTCACCTTTCGCATATGCCTGACCGAATGCCTGCTGAAACTCTTGTGTTTTCTGCTGCTGCTGCGCCTGCTTATATTGCTGCTGAACAGACTGAATGCCCTGCAATGCTTGCAACCCGACATTGTTCTGGCCTGATCTATTAGCCTCTTGATTGGCACGAATGAGGGATAAGGTTCCATTGATGTCACTTGCCTGAGGGGCATTACTATTGTTCTGACCAATTCCGGCAAGTAAACCACCGGAGTTTAATCCTTGCTGCCAAGTAGCCATGATTGCCTCTTAGAATAGAGAACCTAACAACCCTACACCTGCACCTATTGCAGTGCCCCAGCCCGGCATGATTGCCGTTCCTGCCGCTGCTCCTGCCGCCGCACCGCCGAGCGCACTACCAAACTTAGACTGACCGCCTGAGTTTGCGGCCGACGCTGCCGCTTGCTGGTTAAGAAGTTGCCCGGTGTTGTTTGCGTATGATTGACCGGCATTAGCCTGACCCTGAAGCGCACCAAGACCAATGTTTGCCAGATTTTGATAGTTGTTCATTTGCCCAGTAAGCCAGTTCTGCCCTAGCGTAGGTGCAATAGTCGCAAGACCATTACTTGTTGCAGTGGAGCCCAAGCCTCCTGTTGCTTCAGCTGCAGATAGTTGTTGATATCGCGCCTGATTGGAGAGGTCTGCATATTGACCAGAATTGTAGTAATCATTCAGGGCTGACTGTTGACCGGAAAGAGAAGAAAGGCCTTGTAACTGTGAAACGCCTTGCTGTGCCAGCGGGGTAAATGGAGCCAGGTTATTCATAACCGTCTGCCACTGTTCGCGCTGAAGTTGCGTAGCTTGTTTTGTAGCATCCGCTTGACCGCCGTCTCCACCACCCCCCTTCAAATAACCATTCATCGGTAAAAGGCTATTCTTGAATTGCTGTGTCAGTAATAACATTTGAAAGCTCCTCATATTGAGAACGGGTTAATTGATAGAGGGTTACTCCAACCGGCTGACCGTTACTTATGAATGCATCATCAAGATGTCCAATTCGTGTGGCACCTAAGAGCCTGATGATAGCCCTTCCATATTTAGTAGTGTCAGGAACCATAGTTATTGAGTTTGTGAATGATGAGTTTTCAAGGAGCCATTTGCAGAAGATAACGTGCCCTTCGTGGGCGTATTTACCGCGGAATCCAGGTTCATAAATTGCGTGGCATTCGACTACTGATTGCCAGAAGTTACGAACCTCATGAACCCCAACCAGAACCAAGCCTTCATAAATTCCAAGATACAAAGCATCTGGCTTTATGTGGTATGAACCATTGCTATCAACGATGTTTCCCGTATTGATCGGGTCATTGAGGAACTCTGCAAGTTTGATAGGGTTATCGATGGGTTTTATATTCATTAGTTCATCAGCCCGTGAGTTCTAGCCATTTCTTCTAGAGCCTTGATTCTCTGCCTTGCCTGAACTAGCCCTGTTGCAAGTGCTTGAATCTCGGCTTGTGTATAGGCTGCGCTAACCGTATATGCTTGGTTAGCGTTGAATGCGCCGAGCAACGCGGTGCCGGTCGCAGCAGTCCAGCCAGTTTGACGAGCCCCAATAACCTGTACCCCTGCAACTTTATAAGACACTGAGACGTTGCCGGATCCCCCAACCTGAAGCTTGTCAGTTGTGGGAGTGGTGACGGAACCAACAATTAGCGCCCCTCCACTTGCCTGAATAACTTGGTCGGATGTTGATGACTTCGATACATAGTCAGTTTGAATTGAACTAACAGATGTTTGAAGGGTTGTGATGTTACCCTCGGCAGTGGTAACACGCGTCGTCAGGGTAGCTACGTTTGCCTGTAGCGTGACAATAGCGCTTTCAGCTGTAACTACTCTAACTGTCAGGGCTGATATATCGTTGGTATTTTGGGTTATGCGGATTTCATGGTTTGCTAACTGAGTTTCGTTAGCGGAAATCCTTCCTTCGTGATTAACCAGCGTCACTTCTGCTGCTGATATGCGGCCTTCGTGATTGGCAAGAACTAAATCCTGCTCCTCATTCTTAACCTGAGCATCGTAAGCACCCTGACCAGCCTCATTTGCCTTTCCTGCAACGGCTCCAAGGTCTGCGCCCTGCTGGATAACATAAAGTCGGTATGGCATTGAGAATGCAACGGGAAGCAAGGTTGAGTCTATCCTTGACGCCTGAATGATTACTGGGGTGTTTAAGTTATCATCTGCCATTATTCCACCCTCACCGAACAGTCAGACAGAGTCACCGGGGAGCCGGTGATGATGCGCACCTTGAATCCAATGTTTTTTCTGATGCGACCTATGCGCCGCCACAACACGCGCTTGTCGTAAGCGAATGGAGCGTTAGCGCTAATCATCTGCTCCCTTCCGTAGTTGATGCCATCAGCGGTAGCGGAGATGAACAGCCGTTCAGCGAACTGAGACACACCAGTCGAGGCTTCGAGTTCGAAGTCGAACACCCTTCCGTTATTGGCCTTGAACATCGGCGTGTAGAGCAGGTGCTCTTGCTGTTCATCGTACTGAGAAGAGATATCGAACTTCAGATAACCGGTTACTGACTGGCCTTTGTCGGCCACGGTTATTTGATTTCCTTCGTACATGAAGTCAATGCCACGATAAACTTCTTCATCAAATCCCGTTTTAAGAATTGCCCATTGAGCGCCGTTCTGTGCTGCGGCCGCATCGTAGCAGAGCACATGGTTTGGCAGGTGGATGATGAGAAGTTCGTGAGCATCAAAACGAGTAGTTTCCATGACCGCAGTTGCCAACTCATCAGCCGTATAGCTTCTAAGTATCTTCTCGATGGTTGCAGTTGCTATGCCCGACACCTGACCCTGGCTTATAACGTAAACTGAAGGTGCACCGGTAGACTGGTGCGATATGATCGCAAATGAATCCCCGAATGGAGTTTTGCAATAAGTCCCTGCAATTCCTTTCCCGACCATCAATGAAGGCTGAACAACATAAACCGCAGCGCCTACAGCTGTAGCTCCTGTCAGTGAGAAGTACTCTATGGTTGACGTACCGAAACACACCACGAAATCACGCCATGTATCTACTGCCTGAATGCCATCTGGCTGCGATTCAGCTCGGTAGAATGGACTGTACTGGTCAGGGTGAGATTCGTCGGATAGGTCAGTAATGCCGAAGGTGTCAGTTCCACCCTTAACCCACACATATCTTCCTCTAGCTCGAGTGATATCCTTGACAACTCCAATATCGTATTGGGCATAAGTGACATCGCCAACGGTGTCAGGCCAGTTAGTCAGCGTTTTCACTGTGCCATCGTAGCGATAAAGTGTCATTGCACCGGATGCTGCCACGGCTTGGCTTGTATAGCTGCATGCCATGCTCACCCTGCCGCTGCCAGACACATCACCCACCTGAGAGTTGGCCTTGTAGAGCTTGCTTCCCAGTACGCGATACACGGCGTTTTGCGCGGTGTTGAAATCAGCGCCTCGTGATACACCGGAAACGTCATACTGTTTTTGGATGCCAGGGTAAGAGCGAAGATAACCAGATGCGTTGAGCACTTCTTTCGGCGTTGCCAGCATATTCACTGGCAGCAGGTCTACATAGTCAGCATTTCGGTAGTCTTTGCCGAGGCCTTTACTCAGCGGGAGTTGTGTCGTCGGCATTGTCTTCATCCCTACGATGGAAGTAGTTAAAGCCGTTCAGCGTAAGAAGTCGGTTGCCAGAACCAATTGGCATGCGGTCTGGATATCCAGCCTTGCACTTGGCCTTTTTCGCTTTAGAAGCAGCGCTGGATTTAACGAGCATCTCTTTGCCGTATCTGGCTGTCATTACTACTTTTGAAGAGGCTTCGACCGCGTAATCTGGAGCGATGCGAGTGGCAAGGTTATGGAATACTGCGCTGATGTATCCGGTTTTAAGTCCGTGATCATCACCGGGGTCAGCAGCAACATCATCAGCAGAAAATAGATACCCGACATCAATACCTTTCCCGTCCTCGTACCATTCAGCCATCATAATTTCGAGGTCGTTTACTGCATCCTCTGTTGATTGCGGCTCTACGTCGGTCAGTGTTGCGTTGGATGCAATACCAAGTTTGCGCAAAGCTGCATTAACCAGATCACCCTTCGTTGTCAGATTCATCGCTGTTCGCCTTCTTCGGCTTCGGACCCGGTTTCTTTTTCTGTTCTGGCTCTGAAAGCTTATCTGGATGGTCAAGCCAACCATCTTTCAGGTGAGATTCAATCTCTTCTGGCTTGATGATTTTCCAGTCGTAACCAATCCCATTCCACTTGGCTGAATTACCATTTCGATAAATCATCTGTGACATCTTTTGGCTCCGAAATAATTAAGGGGCCGAAGCCCCTTTTGTTTTATGCCTGGTCAGCAAGACCTACGCCGATTGACTCAGGGCGCGTTGCGTTGACCCCGTACCAAACCGCGATACGGCACAGGCCAGACAACGTGCTGATGTCACCCTGCGTGGCGAAGATGCCGTTCAGTCCAACCTCGGGGATGGAGAACGCCTTGGTCTTCATGCCTGAGAACAACTCATGGTTAGCCGGGATAGGCTGGCTCACGATACGGATTGCGTCATCAGCCCAGAACACGTTGGTACGTGCAGTGACTTTGTTCAGCAGGTTGACCGCCATTGTATTTGCCAGCGAGGTGTTGACGTTGGCGTAAGCACGCTGCTCAGGAGATAGAGCGGTGTCATCCAGTGCGATTGGCTTTGGAGTGATCTCAACGTGAGTGCCATCAATCACGCGAACAACAGAGAATGTCGCATCATTGGTCAGCACATTCTTAGCCATCTGAGACAAGAACTTGACGCCGGTGAAGCTGATTTTATCGCCACGTTTCAGACCGGTGGTAGCTGACAGAGTCACTGTCGCCAGTCGGTTATCAACGTTTCGTTTGTTACCATCAGCATCCAAATCCCACGCTACAGGCTGGAATTTTTGAGCACCGGTTACTGTCAGGCCGGTAGCTGTAGAGGCCGGCAGCACTGGCAGCTTTGGAGAGCGCAGAACATCATCAAAGCCTGCAACCTGGCGTTGAATGGTGCCGTTTTTATACGCATCTTCAGGGATGCGGCCGAACATGTCGCGGTTGATCAGGTCATGGCCGGCTGCCTTGTAGTCCTTCGGGTTGAAGAAGTAAGACAGACCGGAGTCACGGTTCAGTTCGCGGGAGAACATGATTTCTTCAGCGTCTGCTACGAAGTCCCAGCCGGAACCTGCAGTAGTGCCGATAGGGTCGTTACTGGTGACAACCAGTGAACCCATCTCAGCAGCCAGGTTGGCGACTTTAACTTCACAGTTGCTTGCCAGTTTCTTGGCGGCCGCGTTGATTCGACGGCGGTATGCTGTTTCGTCACGCAGGTCATCGGCGCGTAGTTGGAAGAAGTCGTTGTCTGGTTCGCCGAGGCTAACCGGTACGTTCAATTCCAGCAGGCCGGTTGACTTGCCAGTCAAATCCCAACCTTCCTGAGTTGGTGATTCCTGCTCTACAGGCATCCAGATGGTGTTGCTGGAGCGCTGCATTTGTGATGGCGGTGGAGTGTACTTACTGGCCTTTTGAGCCATAGGGGTGAGACTGGTAATGGTTTCGATAACTTCATCGATAGCCAGAGTTACCATTTGACCTTCGTTAAGAGCCATTAGCGGATTCCTTTAAGCTGATTTTTAATCTTGCGGTAAAGCTCGACGTCACCCTTGCTTGATGCTTCGTCCATTTTTTTCTGGAGAGATGCGATATTTGCTGCCGTGACAGAACCTTGAATAGGCTCGTCTACGGCGGGTGCGCCGGAGAGTTGTTTACCGCGAGGTTTGAGAGTTAAACGTTCTGATAACCGAGTTAGTTCAATCAGCGCTTGCTGCCCGTTCATTGCCAGAATCTGGCGTGTTTTCTCTGGGTTGGAGCCCAGGTGATAAGCGAGCGCTGCAGATTTTTCAGGGAATAGCATCATGATGTCGGCGGCCACCTGCGGTGGAACCAGATTCATGAACGCGTCTTCTTTTGCCTGATAGTCAGGGATATTGAGCTTCTCTGCTGCGTCGTAGTGTTTACGGGCTGCCTCGGCGTACTGCGTTGATTGCTGGGTGTACTCCTGAATCTTGCGACCCTGCTCGGCTACGCCATTACTACGAGCGTCCATCGCCTTCAGTTGCCAATCGCTGTTAGCGGCATTGAATGCGGCAAGTGCTTTTGATTGGTCATAGTCGTACTTAGCCAGGGCTTCATCTGACATGAAGTCATTCACATCAGGTTGCTTTGGTAAGTCAGGAGTAACCCGAAGGTTCTCCGGCAATTCACCACGCTTCACCGCCTCCATCTGCTGCTCAAGCTCGCGTTGTCGCTTGCGTTCCAGACGTTGTGCTGCGAATTTCTTGTTCGTTGCCGGGTCTTGTCGTTCTTTGCTCTCATCGTCACTCAGGACAATATCGAAGCCATCATCTTGACCTGCGTTGTCGTTGGCATTACCGACAACTGAGCTATCTGCGGATGCCGCCGCCTGATCGCCGGACAGGAGTTGTTCTTCAGTAGCCTGAATTTCGTTGGTGTCTGACATGTTTATCTCTCTCTTATTGAGGAATCTCGGCTACTCCGCCGGAGGGTTGATTGACTTGCTGCATGAGCTTGGTTAAGTCCATGCGTGTTGAATGGAATTGTTCTTGCCCCTTAAGGACAAGCTCAGCGTCAGCTCGGGCTGCGTCGCCCTGCTTATTCTGGAATTCTCCGAGCAATTTAAGCGCGGACATTACATCTTGTTTCTTGGTGCTGTCTGCTGATGCGAGGATCTCCACCACTTTCGCGGCTGCAACCTGCGCATCGGTCTGAGCTTTGAATGCGTCCACCTGGATTCTGGTTTGTTCATTCTGAGCTTTCTGGATTTCTGCCTGACCTTGCATCAGTACGCCCTGTGCCTGAACCATTTCCGGGCTCGGCTCTTGGACTTGTTGCTGCGCTTCCTGAACCATCTGAATCTCTTCAGGAGTTTCAGGTTTCTTCAGGCCCATCGTGACCAGTTGCTTATTGGCATACTCACGCATGAGCTCAACACCCTTGCCATCAAGCAGAGTGAAGTACTGAAGCATGAGCATCTGGAACTCTGGGGTGCCTTGAGGAACCTTGCTGAGCAATTCGAGGATCTCTGCTCGGTTCTGGCTCTTCATCGACTGGAAGGATGGGCCAACATCTGTGTACGTCTCATAGCGACCACGCACATCGTTCAGCACGACTGCCTCTCCTGTCTGGTAGTCGATGACCTGAGACATAAGCTCAACGTCTTTATCGGTACCATCTGGAAGAGTGATCATGACCTTGCGGGGGACGTCGTAGATATCGTTTACCATTGAGGCGTATATCTCACCGTCTCGGCGCATTGCTGTTGCCAAGTTATCCTGAAACACATACGTCGATAGGTCGGCGCGCATGTTCAACTGATTAACAGTGTCGAATGCAACCTGCCCATTGGCGGCATCCGAATCAACGCCGAGTTGCGATACTTCTTTCACAGCATTTGTCGCTGCTTCCAGCATGTAGGCGTTGGCTTGTGGTACCTCCGGGTTGTCCATGTAAGTCATGGGTCCGATAGGCAGGTCATTGCCGTTCTCATCCTTCATGTTCTGAAGGTAATATGGGTAATCGTCATCGCCGCCGTACATGAACTCATAGCCTGCGATTTGCTCAGGGAAGTAAACGGGTTTCTTCTTCGGAGTACGGGCTACGATGTCGGCGTTAAAGCTCATGATCATGTTGCGCAGACGCTGACCGTCTTTAGTCAGACGAACAACACCTTCATAGACTTCTTTGTCACCAGCAAATCCCCACTCGCCATATGCTGGAACAATGGGTAGATGCTCACCGGCGATGAGTTCACGAGACTTCAGGATTGATGAGAAGGTGAGGATCGTCTTGTAGACACGGCATCGCTTAACTTTGCGCTCACCGACCTTCACCATGCCCGACTCTGCCAACTCATCAATCACATCAGCAATGTCACGCTTGAAGTAACTAACTGGTTCACCGCCGAGTTGGTCCTGGTAGATGAAGACTGTTTCTTTCCTCTCCTCTACCTCGTAATACTCACCGACATACACGACATCATTGCTTATCCATGGGAATAACCAGCTGGTGTCAGGCGTTTGAAAGCTGGGAAGCTCGTCAGCATCTAATCCGTACTGCTCGGCAAAGTCTTTCCACCCAGACAGGCTAAGCGGCTGAATGACAGTGACATGCTTAGCGTCACTCTTATCCATCTGCTTACTGTTGCTGTCCCAGATGACGTGAGATGAGGCTTCATGGATTGGAACGCGACGAATCACCTGGTTGTTGCTGGTGGGGTCTTGGTCTTCATGCTCAGTGACAAGACGCCACGCACCGTAGCCAGCTTCAATCTGTTCACGCACTGCGATGTTCACAGCAATCTTGGCAGAGTTGTGACGCATGTCGGTTCGGTACATGCCCATCAGCGTATCTGCTGCGTCTGGGTCTGCGCCGTCTTTAGGCCGGTAGAGAACATCAATCGGGTTCTGTCGCATCTCTGCAACGAGCTTACGAACTACTGGGCGAACCACATCGAACTGTCCGCGGTACTGAAGGGTTGTGTATTGGTTTAACCAGTCATCCCACTGCGATATCCGACTAAAGAACAGGTCGTTGGTCGCTTCGGTTCTGGCTTCATCGCTCGACATCCAATCCCGATCAAAGATGGTCAGGATTGCCTGTAGCTTGTCATTGTCGTCAGCCATTATCTACCTCGTGGAATTGGCTTGATTGGAGCCGGCATTTTCTTCTCTTTGATGTTTCCAATGTCGCCATAACGTTTGGCAAAGCGGCGCATCATGTAGGCATAGCGTGTTGCATCGAGCAGGTCATCGCGGGTTTTAACAATGCGACCGCGATCATCTCGGTGGTAGAAATTGAATTCTTCGAACCAGTCACGCAGACCACTGAAGACCTTGAATCGTCCGGTACTCATCAGGTCATGCAACTCAAACAGGCCGGGCTCAACTGAACGTGAACCATCAGGCCACTGAGCGGCATCAGGCAACATTTGGAAGCCTGCTGCGTGGTAATACTCTCTCTGCTGCAGGCCGCTCCCCTTCTCTGTCTGAAGCCCATCCTGAGGCCATGCAGTTGGCACCTTGTTAGCCCATGACTTAGTGGCACCCCACGCTTCAGCTGGTGATGTCTTGCTGGCCTTCCATGCTTTGGTTACGTAGAAGGTTTCGCTGTCTAAGTCGATGGCTAATTGAACTCGGCTCTGCGGGTGATCCCACCCAAAGTCCATGCCGTCGATGACCATG